>Ga0207652_10001850_pt1 | contig 18370 bp, 17 predicted proteins | sample KBSC63BmetaG_FD_184334 | JGI IMG/M metagenome (GOLD analysis project Ga0207652, IMG submission 184334) | Corn rhizosphere microbial communities from Kellogg Biological Station, Michigan, USA - KBS C6-3B metaG (SPAdes) (version 2) | ecosystem: Host-associated > Plants > Roots > Rhizosphere ... | reverse complement strand
GTAGCCGAGAGCGATGATCTCGTCACTCCCGACGTCGTCACCGCAAGTTTCCGCTGCTACCGCTTGCGCCGCAACGGCGGCTACTCTCCCGCCAAACTCAAAGCCTTCGCATGCCGCTTCACCGAACTCGCGAGTCAGCAGGAAGTCTTTGTCTATTTCAAGCACGAGGACGAACCCACCGGCGCACTCAACGCCGAGTCCATGCTGAAAAAAGCCACAGCGCTGAGCCGGAAACTGAAGGCCGGCCTAGAATGACTCCCATCACCTTGTCTCCTGACTTCAAGCCCCGCCGGTTCCTTTCCAACGGCCATCTGCAGACCATCTTCGGCAATCTCCTCCGCCGTCACGATTCCCTCCCCGAGCCCGTCGCTCAACTCGTCGAGGTCTCTCCCGCGCGCGGAAGCCAGATCGCCAGCCAGGTCCTTTGCCACGTCCACTGGCAGCCTTTGCCACGGCGCCCCGAGCGGCCCACGATCATCATCCTGCACGGCCTTGAAGGGTCGTCGCGCTCGCAGTACGTTATCGGCAACGCCAACAAACTCTGGCGCGCCGGCTGCAATGTGGTTCGCATGAACATGCGCAACTGCGGAGGCACCGAGCGCCTCACGCCGACGCTCTATCACTCTGGCCTCTCCACCGACGTCGAGCGCGTGCTGCGCTTCTTCCGCGACTCGCAGAAGCTGCAATCCATCGCGCTCATCGGCTACTCCATGGGCGGCAACCTGATGCTCAAACTCGCCGGCGACCTCGGCGCCGACGCACCGCCTGAGCTTCACAGCGTCGTCGGCGTCTCGCCCGCAGTCGATCTTCAGGCCTCTGCGAACGCTTTGCACAACTGGCAAAACCGCTTCTACGAACGGCGCTTTCTACGAGCGCTCCTGCGCCGATTTCGCCGCAAGGCCATGCTCTTTCCACACGTATTCGACCCCCAGCGTGGCGCGCACATCCGCTCGCTGCGCGACTTCGACGACCGCATCACCGCGCTCTACTCCGGCTTTCAGTCTGCGGACGACTACTACCACCGCGCTGCCGCGGCCCGCGTCCTCGACCGCATCGCCGTACCTACACTCATTCTCCACGCGCTCGACGATCCCTTCGTCCGCCTGATCGAACCCACCCGCGCCGTTATTGCCGCAAACCCCAACATCACCTTCATTGAAACCGCGCACGGCGGCCACTGCGCCTTCCTCGCGGAACCCGACCCTGCCACCCACAACGATGGCTATTGGGCCGAGCATACCGCGCTCCGCTACATCCTCGAACACGCAGCCGCATCTGCAAAACCCCTAACTTCATAGATACTGAAAGAATGCTCGCAGAGTGGACCGCCGAATGCACCGCCGACGCTCCAACCCTCGTCGTCCCATGGTCTGACCCCGATAGCGCCGCGCGCTACGTTGATCTCCGCGCCGATCCTTACGACATTGCCGAAATCCCCGAGGCCGATCACTACCCCGCTCTTGGCCGCGCCCTGCGCTCGCTCAACGCCAGCCGCTCGCCGTTCCTCACCGCCAAGTGCGACGTCTGGCAACTTTCCGCTGACGAGCAGCCCGACGAACTTGAAGCCCTCCGTTTCGAACTCGATCTCGACCCCGAAGAATCGCACGCCGGCATTGCCAGTTACATCGATATCCTGTGGCGCGACCGCGCGCTTTTCGCCTCCGCGCACCAACAGACCGAAATGCTCGACCGCCTCACCCGCCGCGCCGAACGCCTCGACCACCATGCCGCCGCGCTTGCCTGCGTTCTGCGCCCGGCCATGTTCGACTTCGAAAACGCCACAGTGGAAGGCTTCGCCGTCACCTTCTATGTCCGCGCTCTGGGGCATGCCCCGTCCGCGGCCATCGAGCACTGGTCGTCCGCACTCGACGACATCACCGCTCTTCTGCGCAGCCGCGACCTTGCACCGTCCCGCACCTCCGCTACAATCGATACAAGCGCGTATCCCCTCCGCGTCCGGCACATGTAAAGGCAGTCGGTGAGCCTGAGTTCTCTACGCTCTACCCTCTGCTCTCTACACTCTGTTTTCTGGGGCGAGTAGCTCAACTGGATAGAGCACCGACCTTCTAAGTCGGGGGTTGCAGGTTCGAGACCTGCCTCGCCCACCAAGCCTTACCATTCTTCTGCCGAATCAATTTAAGAACTTCCGCGTCTCCCGCAACATCAAACGGGAGGAGAGGATCGACCATGCCCAACATTTTGTCTCCTGGAACAGCGGCACCCGACTTCAAACTCCACGTCACTCCCGACCAAACCCTTTCGCCCAGCGAACTCAGCGGCCAGCCTGTCATTCTGGCCTTTTACCCTGCCGACTGGAGCCCGGTCTGCGGCGACCAGATGGCGCTCTACAACGAGGTCCTCTCCGAATTCCAGAAGCACAACGCCCAGATCATCGGACTCTCCGTCGACGGCGTCTGGTGCCACAGCGCTTTCGCCAAAGCCCGCAACCTGCACTTCCCTCTCGCTGCGGACTTCGAGCCCAAAGGCGAAGTCGCAAGAGCCTATGGCGCCTATCGTGATGGAGATGGAGTCGCCGAGCGCGCGCTCTTCGTCATCGACAAGGATGGCATCATCGCCTGGAGCTATTGCTCGCCGATCGCCGTTAACCCCGGTGCCGACGGCATCCTCGAAGCCCTTGAAAATTTAGCGAAATAGGAGAACCCGATGGCGAAGCTTTCCATTCCAATCAGCGCGGAAGACCATCTTCAGGGCGACCTCGATGCCGAAGTCAACCTGGTCGAATATGGCGACTATCAATGCCCGTCCTGCGGCGCGGCCTATCCCATCGTGAAGCGTTTGCAGAAGCACTACGGCAAGCGCCTGCTCTTCGTCTTCCGCAATTTTCCACTGAGCCAGATGCATCTACAGGCCGAACCCGCAGCCGAAGCGGCCGAGTTCGCAGCCGCTCACGGCAAATTCTGGGAGATGCATGACCTGCTCTACGAAAACCAGGAAAACCTCGGCGAAGAGCTTTTCAAAACTCTCGCCGACGAGCTAAAACTCCCGTCCGACAAGTTGCTCAACGCCGTCGCGGAGCAAACGTATCAAGCTCGGATCCGCGCAGACTTCGCGGGTGGCATTCGTAGCGGGGTCAACGGCACGCCGACGTTCTACATCAACGGTCAACGCAACAACGGCCCGTTCGATTACGATTTCTTACGCCAACAGATCGACGACGCCCTCGCCAGGTCCAGGTAGCACCGCCAATTGGGTGCCCCGTTCATGACGGCATCATCGGCATGAGCTAGCCGCCACAATTCCCTGCGGACAACCTACCCCTCCAGCGAAGCGAACTCCGCAACCGACTTTCTCTCGCCGGGATCATGTCCATTCCCGCGACGCGCTCCCGCCACGTGCCGCAGCCCGGCCAGTGCCACCAGCGATAACGCCAGCGCGCAAACTCCGTGCCATTGCCACCGTGACCACGTCCAGCTTGCCAACGCCGACCCGATCGCTCCCCCTGCAAAATACATCGTCATATAAACCGTGTTGATACGGCTGCGCGCGTCCTGATCCAAATTGAAAATGCGTGTCTGGTTGCCGACCTGCATCATCTGCGCACCCATGTCCAACACCACCACGCCGATCACCAGGCCAACCATATGCAGACCGAGGCTCAGCGGCGCCTGTTCCACCAGCCAAAGCCACAAGTAGGACCCCGTCAGCACCGCCCCGGCCACCGAAACCACAGCCCGGGCACCCAGCCGGTCGGCCATGCGGCCCGCAAACGGAGCGACCATCGCCCCCACCGCGCCGATCAGCCCAAAGCTGCCGGCAACGCCCGGTCCCAGTCCATAATGCGCGCTCAGAAGAAACGTCAGCGTCGTCCAGAAGCAACTGAACGACCCAAATACCAGGCCACCGACAATGCCCGCATCGCGCAGCGTCGGTTCCGAGCGGAACAGCGTCCACAGGGAACGCATCGCCTCGCCATAGCTCAGAGAACGTCGCGGCTCCAACCGCGGCATGGCGCGATAGATCAGGGGCACGAACGCTGCATTCACCACCGCCGCCACGATAAACACGGTCCGCCACGAGCCCAGACGGCTCAACCATCCTGCAAAAGTCCGCGCCAGCAAAATGCCCAGCAGCAGCCCCGTCATCACTGTGCCGATCGCTTGGCCGCGCTTGTCCTCGGCGACGAGGTCGGTGGCCATCGGCAGCGCCACATGCGTCACCGAAGCCAGCAGCCCGATGAACATGCTGGCTATGATCATCCACACCAGTCCCTGGGCCATCGCGGCCGCTGCCAGCGCCAGGGCGACGCCTCCGTACATCCGCATCATCAGCCCGCGCCGTTCCGCCACATCGCCCAGCGGGACAAAGAACAACAGCCCCAGCGCGTATCCCACCTGGGTCGCCACGGCCACAAAGCCCATGGCCCGCGCACCCTCGCCAAAATCCCGCCCCATCACCAGCAGCAATGGCTGGTTGTAATAAATGGACGCAACCCCAACCGCACAGGCCACACCGAGAAACGGCAAGGCCCAACGTCCACCGATCGCTTTCCTATTGTTTGAAATCATTTCACCACTGAATTTACGCGCCCAGTCTAACCTGTCGCGGACGCCAAAAGCTACCCGTCAACCGGTCAAACAGCTTAAGCGCCAACCGCCATGATAACCGCAACTGACCTCCGCCCGGTATCATCAAATACGGAGAGCTGTGAAATTTGTAACCGTATGACACCCAACAACACTATTGCCGTGGCCATGTCCGGAGGCGTCGACTCGTCGGCTGTCGCTGCGCTGCTGCACGCCCAGGGCCACGAGCTGATCGGGCTGACGTTACAGTTATGGAACCAGCGCCGTCTCGCCGGCCGGGAAGGCATGCCCGAGTCCGTCCAGGGCCGTTGCTGTTCCATCGACGACGTGTACGACGCCCGCCGCGTGGCCGAGCATCTCGGCATTCCCTACTACCTCGTCAACGCGCAGGAGCGCTTCGAGGAGGAGGTCGTCCGCCCTTTTGTCTCCGAATACCTTGCCGGCCGCACCCCGATTCCCTGCACGCTCTGCAATAACCACCTCAAGTTCGACCAGCTTCTCGTCACCGCCCGCCAGATCGGCGCAGACCGCATCGCCACAGGTCACTACGCCCGCAACCATTTCGACCCCGCCCGCAACCGCTGGGTACTTTCCCGCCCCTCTGACAAGTCGAAGGACCAGACTTACTTCCTCTTCGGCCTCACACAGGAGCAGCTCTCCCGCACCATGTTCCCGCTCGGAGAAATGCAGAAGCCCGCCGTACGCGAAATGGCGGCCGATCATGGCCTGGAGCTCGCGCAAAAGCCCGACTCCCAGGAAATCTGCTTCATCCCCGGTGGCAGCTACTCACAGTTCCTCAAGGCTTACCTCGACGAGCAAGGCCGCGAGCTGCCCGACAGCTCCGGCGACCTGGTCGCGTCTTCCGGTGAAGTTCTCGGCCGTCACGAGGGCATCCACAGCTTCACCGTCGGTCAGCGCAAGGGCCTCGGCATCAGCTCGCCCTCGCCGCTCTATGTGTTGAATATCCATCCTGATTCGCACGCGGTTGAAGTCGGCACCGACGACCTGCTCTACACGCGCACGCTCACAGCCGACCGCCTCAACTGGGTCTCCATCCCCGAACCCACCGAACCGATCCGCGTCTCGATCAAGATCCGCCACCGTCACGAGCCCGCGCCGGCCACTCTCCGGGTTACGGCCGACGATCGCGTCGAAGCCGAGTTCGATGAGCCACAGCGCGCCATCACCCCCGGCCAGTCCGCCGTTTTCTATCAGGAAGACGAAGTCGCTGGTGGCGGATGGATCTGCTGAGCTGCCGTATCCGCTAAAAAGAAAGCCCCCGCCGCAGCGGAGGCTTTCACGTCTCACCTTTTACTCAAAATCCCCACCGATACCGCGTCCCTTCGGCCGGAAATTCTTCATTAGTGTCTCCAACCCCACCCGCAACCCGGTGACTACGCCGGCGATCTGCTTGATCGGAATCCGGATCCCTTTTGCCACAGTGTCGGTAACTTCCTCAGTGGCGTTCAGCGCCGTCGTCATCATGCGATCGACGTGATCGACCTGCCCGCGTGTTCTCTGGTTCGCGTCAGCCACGGTTCGGTTTACCTGGGAAACAGTCTCACCAACCTCGTCCACTTTCTCGCGAACGGTATAGCTGATCTGCGTGACATTCTCCGACACGGTCCGGATCTTCGGTCCGAGATCCGTGATCACCTCATTCGTCTTTTGCAGAATCGGCGTTGCCTGGGAATGCAGGTCGTGCGCCAGCTCCTTGAATTCTTTCAAGGTCTTCAGCGCCTGCCATCCGGCGACCACCATGATGACCGCCTGAACGACCATCGCTGTCGCGATCGCAACGATACAAATCACCAGCAAGTGGCCGTCGTGCGAGGTGAGGCCCTGATCGGGCGTCTGCCATAGAATCATCGCTAAGCTACACAAGGCAGTCATCAAAATTCCTCTCAATTCTCAGGAAACTCCGAAAGCACAGTCGGACATGCGTAAGGGCCGGCGCGAACCGGCCCTCGTGCATGTCCGCCCTGCTTACGATTGTTGCGGTGTATCGTTCGCCGTCTGCACATAAGCCTGCTTACCCGCATCCACAGCAGCCGTTACAGCTTCTTTCTGCGTCTGGAGCAGGTCCTTGCCCTTATCGACATATTCAGTCCACTGTGTGCGGCCCTTGTCGTAGTACTCTTTGCCCTTGTCGACATACTGCGCAGCAACCTGCTTGCTCTTGTCGACATACTGGCCAACAACCTCGGTGCCCTGCTGGTAATACTCCTGCGCTTTGTCGCGAGCGTCCAGGGCGCCCGCTACGAGGTCGTCCCGAGTCTCTTTGCCCGATTTTGGCGCATACAGAACACCCACCAGCGCGCCAATGCCAAGGCCCGCCAAAAACCATCCAAATCCGCTTACGCCGCTATCGTTGTCCGACATAACACTCTCCTGTTGTTAGATTTCAAGAACCCGGCCGGTACTGCATCATCGCATTTCTCCGGCGAACTGTCTCAGCTTGTGGATGCCTCTATCCGGCCCAAGGTTGCGCGAAGTATGATCTAACCTTCACGCAACTGTATTTTCATGCATTGACGCACTTGTGCATTCCCATAAAAATGAGTGAAACGATCTTCTGCAGAGCTGCTCTGCATCTCATGCAGAAGACTATAGGCCCGCACCGTAGTCCGCAAATCTGGAGATAGTTTATGACAACGCACGACCTGTTCCGCTTTTCTTTCCGAGTCTCCGCCTTGGCCATCATCGTCTCATTCGCCGCTACCGGCTGCAAAAAGACGGTCGACGACGCCACGCTCACGACCAACGTCCACAACGCGCTCGCTGCCGATCCTTCCATCGCCAAGCAGGCGATCCAGCCCACCGTAGTCGCCGGCGTTGTCACGCTCAACGGCAACGTCAGCGACGATACTGCCCGCATGGTCGCCGCCCAGGACGCAGCCCGCGTCGAAGGGGTGAAGCAAGTCGTTAACGCACTCAACGTGCAGGGCATTGCCGTAACGCCCGACATTACGACCGCGACAGCTCCCACCGCTCCGCGTATCGCCACGCCGCAGGAACAGTTGGCAATCGCCAGTCACCAGCCGCTTCCCAAAGCAGAGGATATTTCTCCGTCATCGCCCCCTCCTCCCCAACCTGTCTACCGCGATATCGCTGTTCGTGCCGGCAGAGAGATATCTGTACGCATTAACCAGGGAATGGACAGTGAGCGTACAGAAGAGGGCGCCACCTTCACCGGAGTCGTCAGCCGCAACGTCGTCGTCGACGGCGAACTTGCCATTCCTGCCGGCGCCAGTGTCACCGGGCGGGTAGTCGCCGTTCACAACGCCGGCCACTACAAGGGCAACTCTCTTCTCTCCATCGAACTCACCCGCATTGTGCGGCGGGGCCAGAGTATCGCCATCTCAACCGACCCTTACACTCTCGAAGGTAAGGGCCGTGGCAAGAACACCGCTGAAAAAATCGGCGGCGGGGCAGCCATCGGGGCTGTCCTGGGCGGCATCTTCGGCGGCGGTAAGGGCGCGGCTATCGGAGCCGCAGCCGGCGGTGGCGGCGGAGCGGTCCTCAACGGAGTCACACGCGGCCAGCAGGTGGGCATACCGTCCGAAAGCATCGTCCGCTTCCGCCTGCGCAACGGCTTCACGGTGCGCAGCTACGGACACTCCGCGGATGAGGAAGACACCCCCAACAGCAGCGGTTTACAGCAACGTCAGCCGTAAGTTGCGCATCAAACGGGCGCGATGCGAATTTCGTCTCGCGCCTGTTTTGCAATGCCATTTGATCGCAATACCTGCCAATCGCAGCAGCGGCGTGCATCTTCCTCGCCCCTGCGCCGTCTATAGTAATAGCCGCAGATCCTGCATTTGCGGCATTTCGGTTCGCGCATCCTTCGGCGCTTTCAACCCTCCAACACTTCCGAGGTGTGGTTTTGCTCCAGAATAAGCCCAAAGCAACGGGATACCTGACGTTCACGCTGCACGCCCATCTGCCTTACGTCGTCAACCACGGTACATGGCCGCATGGCATGGAATGGTTGCACGAGGCGGCCGCTGAAACGTATCTCCCGCTGCTGCGTGTGCTCGGCAAACTGGAACGCGACGGCATCGCGTTGCACTGCAACCTCAATCTCTCGCCCATCCTGCTCGAACAACTCGCCCACCCCGTCTTCAAAGCTGAGTTTCCTAAATACGTAGAACGTAAGATCATCTCCGCGCGCGAGGATGAAGCTTTCTTCAGCAGCACCGGCGAGAACCATTTCGCCGACACGGCCCGCTTCTGGCACAAGTTCTTTACCGACGCCCTACACGACTTCAACGCTCTTGACTCCGACATCATCAAAGGCTTTCGCCACTTCAACGACGCCGGCCTGATCGAGATCATCACCTGCGGCGCGACCCACGGGTATATGCCGCTCCTGGGCACCGATGAGAGTGTCCGCGCCCAGGTCCGCACCGCGGTCAACGTACATATCCGCCACATCGGAAAACGTCCGCGCGGCATCTGGGCGCCGGAGTGCGGCTACCGGCCCGCTGGCTTTTGGGACTACCCTGTCGCCAACGCCGACGGCTCGCCGGCAGCACCCGGCTACAAACGCATTGGCGTCGAGCAGGCGCTGTCGGAAAGCAGCCTCGAATATTTCTTCGTCGACACCCATCTCGTCGAAGAATCCGCGCCTGTGCAGTCTCCCTACCCTCTGCGCAACGGTTCCGTCATTGGACCGGCAGCCGAAACCATCGTCGACAAAGAAGCTCGCAGCCTCTACCAGCCTTACTTCGTCGACGGGCCATACGACAAGACGTATGCCACCTCCGTCTTCCCTCGCGATCCCCGCACCGGCGTCCAGGTGTGGTCGGGCGATTGCGGCTACCCCGGCGACTCCGCCTATCTCGACTTCCACAAAAAGCGCTGGCCAGGCGGTCATCGCTACTGGAAAGTAACCGGCCCGCGCGTCGACATGAACGACAAGGAGGCCTACTCTCCGCAGGAAGCCTTCGCACGCATCAAGGTCCACGCATCGCACTTCGTGCATCTTGTCCACGAGGCGCTGCAGTCCAGTTTGAACGCCGATATTCCGCCCATCCTCTGCTCGCCCTTTGACGCGGAACTCTTCGGCCATTGGTGGTTCGAAGGTCCGCAGTGGCTGGAAGCGGTTGCCCGCACGTTGCACGACTACCCCACCGGCCTCGAACTCATCGACTGCTCGACCTACCTCGACCACTATCCGCGCGGCGGTTTTATCGCGATGCACGAGGGCTCCTGGGGCGCGCAGGGCACCAACCACGTCTGGATGAACCCCGACACATCCTGGACTTACACCCACATCTACCCCGCCGAAAACTTCACCCGCGACGTCTGCACTTCAAGTGCCTGGCGCGACACGCCGCAAGGCGAACGCATCGTCAAACAGCTCTGCCGCGAGTTGCTGCTGCTCGAGTCCTCCGATTGGCAATTCCTCATCACCACCGGCGCCGCGCGCGACTACGCCGAAGCCCGATTCAAGACCCACAACGACCAGTTCAACGAAATCAAAGCCATCTGGCAGTCCTACGAAACCCACAACGAGCTCACCGCCCAACAGGAACAGCAGCTCGCAGCCATCGAACAACGCGACAGCATTTTCCCTGACATCGACCCGAGCTTCTGGGCCGCCGGCTCCCGCGAGGTCCACGCAGTAAGCTAGAAACGTGCGCCGCTCCCCACTGGCCTCGTGGCACCTGTTCTCACTCGACGCCCCCACGGTCGCCGCGCTGTGGACTTGGTTCGTCGCGCGCTGTTGTGGCGTCACTCTGCCACATGTCGCGGTCCCGGCAATGTTCCTCGCTGTCTGGATCCTCTACGCCTCCGACCGCCTGCTTGACGCGCAGAACGCTGACGCTGCCACGCTGGAAGAGCGTCACCATTTCCACCACCGCCATCGTCGGGTGTTTATCGCCTTCATCGTCGTTGCCGCCGTCGCACTGGCGGCGCTCACCCCCGAGATGTACCCTGCCGCCCTGCGCATCTACGCTCTTCTGGGCGGGCTGCTCGCAGGCTGGTTCCTCGTCATCCACACGCGCCTCGCCCACGAGCGCCGTCTTCCTAAAGAGTTGACCGTCGGCCTTTTCTTTTCAGCAGCAATCTTCATCCCCACCGTCGCGCACCGGCCCGATCTGCGTTTGTCGCTGCTCGCACCGGCAGCCGTTTTCGCCGCGGTATGCGCGCTCAACTGCATGTACCTCTACGTCTGGGAGCACCCCAGCGACCGCACCAACGCCAACTGGACAACCCGCATCGCAACGCACCACCTTACGCTGGCTGTCGCGATCATCCTCATCGCAGCACTCGCCGGCATTGCCCCGCCGGCGTTTCCGGCGCTGGCGTCAAGGCTATCGTTTCCCGTCACGCCTTCCACCTGGCCCATCGCGGCGGCCTGTGTCGTCAGCACGCTCCTGCTCGTCCTCCTCAACCGCATCCGCACAAAGATCTCCCCTCTCAACCTCCGCGCCGCTGCCGACTTCGCCCTGCTCACTCCCATTCTCTTCCTGAAATTTCAATGAGCCCCACCGCTAACTTCGACCCCGTAGCCCGCATGTATCGCTGGGCCGAATACCTCACCCTCGGCCCTCTCCTGCAACGCACCCGCACCCACTTCCTTCCGCAGCTCACCGACCGCCGCCACGCGCTGGTCCTCGGCGACGGAGATGGCCGCTTCCTCGCAAAGCTCCTCATCCAGAACCCAGCCCTGCACGCCACCGCAGTCGACACGAGCGAGCAGATGCTCAAACTTCTCAGAATTCGCTGCGACCCCACGCGCGTCGAAACCATCCAGGCCGACGCTCTCACCATCACTGCGCCGCCGGGCACCGACCTCATCGTCACGCACTTCTTCCTCGACTGCTTCACCCAGCAGGAAATCAACAACCTCGCCCTCCGCCTCGTCCAACCCGGAATCCTCTGGCTTCTCTCCGACTTCCGCGCCGAAGGGTCGCTCGCCCGCGCCTACGTCCGCAGCCTCTACTTCGCGTTCCGCATCCTCACCGGCCTCCGCATCACCCACCTCCCAAACCCTGCGGCCGCCCTCACCGCCGCAGGCTTCCACCGCATAGCCCACCATCACAGTCTCGGGGGCATCCTCTACACCGAACTCTGGCAATGCCAGAGCTTTCCTCATAGCTCAAAACTCACAACTCATACCTGAAACACAACCACCCTTTCCGACCCGCAAAACCGGACCTTGCGCCGGGCTACAATCGACATAAGCCTTCGTTGGCGCAACCCCAGCCCCACCGCAACCATCTGTCTAAAGAACCCATGAACGATTCGCACCCAGACCGTCCGGCCCAGCATCTGCCTGAAGACCCGCTGCCCGACCCCGAACCCGCCGCGCCGTCACTCTCCGAGCCTGACCCCGGCGTTTACCACCACGAACCTGCACCACAGACCAAAGACACTCAATGAATCTTTTCATCCTTCGTCACGCCAGCGCTGGAACGCGCCGCATCAATCCACTGCTCGACATCAAGCGGCCGCTCGATAAGGAAGGCAAGCGCCACTGCCTGCACCTCGGCATGATCCTCAATGCGATGAACCTCAACTTCGACCTCATCGTTTCGAGCCCGCTCAAGCGCAGCCTGCAAACCGCGCAACTCGTCGGCACCGAGACCGGCTACGAGTCCAAGATCCTCATCTCGAACGCCCTCGCGCCCACCGCCACACTGGAGCAATTCCAGCGTCTGTTGCGCGAATGCGCGCAGTACGAAAACCTGCTCGTCGTCGGCCATAATCCCAACATCACAACGTTCGTCGGCGCCCTGATTGGCACCCCGATCGGGGAAACCGACCGCCCCCGTGTCCGCATCCGCAAGGGTTCGCTCGCGCGCCTGACCATACAACGCGGCCCCGCCACAATGCAGTGGCTGATGGAGCCCCGCATCGTTCGCGCCCTCTACACCACCTCAATCAAAAGCTCGCGCCGGAAGACTTCGCGGAAGTAAGCCGCTTCCTTCTTCAGCGACCACGCTTCCAGCTCCGCGCCGCCACGTTCCGGCAGCAATTGCAGTACGACGCGCTTTGGAAAGATTTTTGTCCGCACACGCACTGGAGCGGTCGCCTGGTCCTGATTCAGTGCCTCGGTTAATCTCAACAACACAACCGCGCGGGTTACATGCACATGCTCCTCTACCGGCACCGCCCGCATCACGCGGTCCATCGGCTCTGGCCGGCTTTTGCCGAGATAACGTGCGATGGCCGCCACAATCGCCCGCTGCTGCGGCGAGAAACCAAAAATTTCCGAGTTGGCGATGATGTACTGCGTGTGCCGGTGATGGCCCTGGTGGTTCATAAATTTTCCCACCTCCTGCATCATCACAGCCGCTTCCAGCCACGGCAGATACTCAGGCGGCAGCGTATGAACCGGCTGTAGTTGCTTGAACAACTGCGCCGCATGCTCGCGCTCCGGCTCCATCTTTTTCGGATCGACCCCGTACCGCCGGCACACCTGCAACACGCCCTCCCACCGCTCGGCCTCCATGGTGCGATGCACCGAAGCGCGGATGTCGGCGTTGCCCAGCATCTCGGCCAGCATGCCGTCCCTCAATCCCAGTGGCGAGTACCGAAAGCCCTTCAGCCCCATCCGCTCCAGCAGCATGGCGAATACCTGCGCGCCGCCGGTGATGATCTCCGACCGCCGTGGCCCGATCCCCGGCACCGCCGCGCGTTGCGCGTTGTTCATCTTCAGCAGCTTGTCCGCAATCTTCCGCACCGACCACGTATCCGCGGTCAGCACACGGCCAACGCGCCCTGGAATTCCTCGCGCCCGCGAAATCTTCACCACCTTCAGCACCCGCTTCGGTGTAGCGGCGATCAGCATTGCCTCGCTCGCCTCCGCCAGAGCAGCCGCCGTCCCCGAAGTCGCAATCACCAGCCCCACCGTGGGCAGTCCAAGCTTCCGCCCACCTCGCCGCAGTTCGCGGTCGATAAACTTCCGCAGCCGCGCGATATCTTCCTTTCCGGGAGGATCGTTGCGCAAAAACTCCTGCTGCAACCGCACCGCACCCAGCGGCAGGCTCACCATCTCGCGAATCTTTCCTCCCTCGGAAATCGTCACTTCGCAACTGCCGCCTCCCAGGTCGATCAGAAGGCATTTACCCCGCGCTCCGGCCTCGTACGTCACAATGCCGAGGTGGATCAGCCGGCCCTCTTCAAGTCCTGAAATGACCTCGACGTCCCACCCGGTCGTCGACTTCACCCAGGCCCGAAACGCTTCTGAATTCCTCGCATCGCGCATCGCGCTGGTGGCCACAACTCGCACCTGGTCTACCACATGCGCCTGCACGGCCTTATGGAAGCGCTTTAACGCCTTGATGGTGTTCGCCATCGCTTCCGGCGAAATGACGCCAGTTTCGAACACACTTTCTCCCAGGCGGGTGACCTCGCGGTCTTCGTGCAGCGTCTTCAATTTGTGCGCCTGCACCGACGCAATCGCCAACCGGCAGGAGTTTGACCCGATATCGATCGCGGCAAATGTAGGCATTCTTGTGGAAACTCCTCACTAGCTTAAGTCGTCCGAACCAAAGACACTGTAAGAGCAAGATACAACCTCGGGGTTAACGGGGTTCGGGCCACGATCTTCGACGACCACGCAGCCACACCATGCTTCTGAGTCCCACACAGCAACTCTCCCCGGTTTCTCCCGTTTCCCGCTTTCGGCGAGCACCGGCCCGCCACGTCCTGCCGCTCCTGGGCCTGTGGCTGGCCATTTTCTTCGCCGCGCTTTTCTCTCCGCCGCTACTCGACGACGCTGACGCCACCCACGCCCAGGCCGCCCGCGCCATGGCCACCACCGGCGACTGGGTTACGCTGCACGTCGACGGCATCCGCTACCTCGAAAAGCCGCCCCTGCCCTACTGGCTCGTCGCCCTCAGCTTCCGCGTGTTTGGATTCAACACGTTCGCCGTGCACCTGCCGCTCGCGCTCGCCGTCCTCGCACTCGCCGCGCTCGGGTACCTGTGGGCAGGACGAGCCTTCGGGGCCCGCACCGCGTTCTACACCGCTCTCGCGACGCTTACCTGCACCGGCGTCTTCCTCTTCACCCGCATCTTCATTCCGGAAGCGCTGCTCTCGCTGTTCCTTTGCACCGCCCTCTACACGTTCCTGCGAGCTCTCGACCCTGCCTCCAACGTCTCACCGCGACCCGTTGCCTCGTCGGCCAGCCCCTACAGCATGTGGACAGCCCTGGCCCTCGCCGTCCTCACCAAGGGCCTCATCGCGCTGGTCTTCTTCTTCGGCACGGCCTTGATTTACCTCGCACTCACCGGCAACTTCGGCCAGTGGCGCCGCCTCCGTCCCTTCTCCGGAGTGCTGCTTTTCCTGCTCATCGCCGCTCCCTGGCACATCCTCGCTTCGCTCCGCAACACCGGAGGGGCCGACGGCCACGGCTTCGCCTGGTTCTATTTCATCAACGAGCACGTCCTCCGTTTCCTCGGCCGCCGCATTCCCCGTGACTACAACAAACTCCCGTGGTACTTGTACTGGTCGCTGCACCTGGTCTGGTTGTTCCCATGGAGCCTGTTCGCTCCACTGGCCGCAATCTTCGGTTGGCGGAGCCTGCGCACATCGACTAACGGAGCGGGAGGAACAGGATCCGAAGCTTTGAAGGGGACGGGATTCAGCCCGTCCATCTACAGCCAAAGAATAGGGGCTTTAGTCCCTGAGGGAATAGCTGGTCGCACCATCCTGCTTCTCAGCATCTATTCCGCGCTCATCCTGATCTTCTTCTCCCTCTCGACTAACCAGGAGTACTACACCTTCCCGGTCTACCTCCCGCTTCTCATGCTCACCTGTGTCGCCCTGGCACGCTCCGAGCGCTTCTTCACCGACCTAACCCTGCGCCGCACCATCTTCGCTGGACACATTGCCTTCACCGTCATCGGTCTCGCCGTCTCCGCCGCTCTCGCCTACGGTCTGTGGAGCGCCCGCCACCTGGCTTTCGTCCCAGACATTGGTGACCTGCTCGCCCATCGCGGCGTCGGCGACTACACGCTCTCGATGTCCCACTTCTTCGACCTGACCGGCCCATCGTTCGCGGCACTGCGTCTCCCCGCAAGCCTCGCCCTCATCGCCTTCGCCATCGGCCCTGCCGCAGCATGGATTCTTCGCCACCGCCGCGCACACTTCGCCTCGACAGTCACAGTTGCCCTCACCAGCGCCGTCTTCCTCATCGCCGCCCACACCGCGCTCGGCCGCTTCTCCCCGATGCTTTCCTCGCAGGACTTCGCCGAAAGAATCGAAGCCCTCCACACCCAGGGCCTCATCGCCGCCGACACCGACATCTTGTTATACGGCGACCAATCCTACGGCTCCTCGATTCCCTTTTACATCGACCAGACGGTTGAGTTGGTGGACGGCGCCTCCAGTTCCATGCACTTCGGCAGCACGTTCCCCGACGCGCCGAAAATCTTTCTGAAGCCGGAGGATCTTCTCGCCGAATGGGGTCACGGCCGTCGTAAAATTCTCTTCGTCCCCTTAGAAAAGAGAGACGAAGTCGACCGCCTCTTAGGCTCAAACCAGATCATCCTGGAAGAGACCTCCGGCAAACTCCTGATTACCGACAGACCGCTCGCGACACCGCCTACAGCAAGTCATCGTTGACATACGACACACTTAGCTCGACGATAGACGAAACACCCTAACCAACCTTGGCAGCCTTCGCGACGCGGAGCGACTGCTTTCTTTCCTAACCGCCCCGCTTTGCAGGGCAAACCGTACTTCGCTTCAGAACAGCACGATATGTCCAGCAACATGCACCAACCCGGCCCCTCACAACCCGCCTTTTCGACGCGCCGCTGGAGCGCCGCCTCCATCGCCGGCCTCATCGCCGCGTGGCTCGTTCTGCAAGTCGGAGGCCTCTTTTCCCCCGGCCTGCTTGACGATGTCGACTCCGTCTACATCCAGATCGCGCGCGAAATGCTGCAGCGCCACGATTTCGTCACCCCCACCATCGACGGCATCCGCTTCTTCGACAAGCCGCCGCTGATGTACTGGATGGCCGCCGGCTCGATGCGCGTCTTTGGCATCCACGACTGGGCGGCGCGCATCCCGCTCGCGCTCGGTGTGCTCGCTCTGCTCTTCGCGGTCTACGCTCTCGGCATCCGGCTGTTCGCCACCATCTCCTCGCCCCGCTACCCCGATCGTGGCGGCCTCTACGCCGCGCTGGCGATGGCCACCTCCATCGGCCCCTACTTGTACACCCGCTTCTATATCCCCGATATCCTCATCGCCCTCTGGATGACGCTCGCCATCCACCTCTTCCTTATCGCCCTCGACCGTATTAGCGCGAACAAAAACATCGTCATCCTGAGCGAAGGCGATCGCGGCATTTTGCGAGCGCCGCAGCCGAAGGACCTGCACGAACCCTTACCCACCTCAACCGCCGGCAGCTTTCTCCCCCGGAAATCTCCATTGCTACCCATGCTCGGCTTCGGAGCCGTCCTCGCCCTCAGCGTCCTCACCAAGGGATTCATCGGCATCGTCTTCCCTATCGGCTTCGTCATCCTCTATCTGGCCATCACGAAGCAACTACGGCTCCTCCTCAAACTCCAGATACCCGCAGCCACAGCGGCCTTCCTCGCGCTGGCCGCCCCGTGGCACATCCTCGCCGCGCTCCGCAACCCGGCCATTGCCATGCCGTCCGGTCTCGGTCTCCCCGCACGCGCCGGCTGGGCCTGGTTTTACCTCTACAACGAGCACATTGCGCGCTTCCTGCAAAAGCGCATCCCCCATGACTACGGCCAGACGCCGGTCTGGCTCTTCTGGTTCTTCGCAATCCTCTGGATGATGCCCTGGGCAACCTTCCTGCCCACCATCACGGGCCAATTCTTTTCCCAACTCCGCAGCAGATCCGAAGCCGCACTCACCCTCTTTCTCTGGGTCGCACTAGTCCTCGGCTTCTTCACCTTCTCAGCACGCCAGGAGTACTATTCCCTCCCCGCATTACCCGCGCTAGCCCTGATGATTGGAGCATTGCTCGCCAGCGCGGATGCCACACGATCAAGTGAAAATAAGCCGCTGCCCGTTCCAGTGATTCTCCTGGGTATCGCTTCGTATCTAGGCGCGGGAATCTGCGTCATCTTCTTTGTGATGTTTGTAATCTACCGTTATCGTCGTGAAGCTGACCGGGCAGTCCTCTTTTGTTCCGCTTGTATTCTTGTACCGCAATGCACCATCGTTGCGGTCGTCTGCGGCTACTTCGCCTTCGCTGCTCCGCATCCACCTCCGGGCATCGATCTCAACCACGTCCTTTCCACTAACCCAAACCTTTACAACCTCTCCCTCGGCCACGTCTCCGACCTCACCTCTGACGCGATGGGCTTCTTCCGTGGTCCTCTGCTGACGGTCGCGATCTGCATGGCAGCCTTGGGCCCTGTTTCACATATAATCCGCCGCCGCGGGCGTACAGTCGCCGCCAACATCGTCGTCGCTGGCGCCATGTGTGGTGTCCTGATGGCGGCCCACGACGGTCTCGCGCGTTTCTACCCCATCCTTGGCTCAAAAGATCTGGCCCTCGCCATTGACCGCGTCCGCCAGCCCGGCGACCTCATCCTGCTTGATGGAGAACTCACCTCCGGCTCAACGCTGTTGTTCTACACTGGGCAGCCTGTGCATCTGGTCAACGGGCGCGTGAACGGCCCTTGGTTCGGCAGCTTCTGGCCCGATGCCCCGCACATCTTCGAAGATGAAACCAGCCTCCACCAGCTTTGGTCCGGGCAGCAGCGCGTCTTCCTCCTCACTTACGATCCAGCCAAACGCACCACCGATCTCCAGCGCTCTGGTCAGGTCATTCCGCTGGCGTCCTCCGGCGGCAAAACCATCCTCACCAACAAGTGAAATCA
>Ga0207652_10001836_pt1 | contig 18410 bp, 20 predicted proteins | sample KBSC63BmetaG_FD_184334 | JGI IMG/M metagenome (GOLD analysis project Ga0207652, IMG submission 184334) | Corn rhizosphere microbial communities from Kellogg Biological Station, Michigan, USA - KBS C6-3B metaG (SPAdes) (version 2) | ecosystem: Host-associated > Plants > Roots > Rhizosphere ... | reverse complement strand
TCGCCGCCCCTGATCCCGGTCACCGACGCGGCCGCGATGGCACCCGCCACCGACGGGGCAATCCTGGTCTGCCGGTTCAAGAAGACCACGCGGGAACAGGTGGCCCGGGGGGCGGCCGCGCTGGCCATGGTAAAGGGCATCGCCGAGGCAGCGGAGGAGCTCGTCGACGACGTGCGGGACGCCACCGCCCCGATCCTGGAACGGGTCGGCGAGGCCGTGGAGGCGTCGACGGAGGACGTGCGCCACGCCGCCCGGGTGCGGAGGCGGGAGGCCAGGAAGCAGGTGAGGGCCACCCGGAAGGTCGCGGCCAAGCAGGCGGCGGCGGCCCGGAAGGCGGCGGCGAAGCAAGCCGCCGCCCTGCAGAAGGTGGCGGCCAAGAAGGCGGCAGCCGCCCAGAGGGCGGCAGAGAAGCAGGCCGCCCGGGCAAAGGCGGCGGCGGAAAAGCAGGCCGCCAGAGCAAAGGCGGCGGGCGAAAAGCAGGCCGCAAAGGTGGCCAAGGTCGCCGCGGCCAAGGCGGAGGCGGCCATGGAGGCGGCCGAGAAGCGGGCGGGCAAGGCGGCGGAGCAGGCCGCGGCGGCGACCGCGGCGAAGGCGGAAGCGGCCAAGAGGATGGCGGAGAAGCAGGCCGCCAGGCTGGCGAAGGTGACAGCGGCGAAGGCCGCAGAAGCCCAGAAAGCCAAAGGAAGGCTCACTGTGAGGGAGCGGCTGACGTTACTTCTGGATAGCGGGTCACTTCAGGAAAAAGTTACCGGGGGTTACGGGGCGAATTTTCTCGAATTGGGCCTCTGGGCGGCGCATGGAATGTATGGAGAGTTCGGGGGAGCGCCCGGAGCCGGTGTAGTGACCGGGCTGGGGCGGGTCGAGGGCCGGCTGTGCATGATTATTGCCAATGACGCGACGGTAAAGGCAGGGGCATTCTTCCCGATGACGGCAAAAAAGGTCCTGCGGGCGCAGCATATTGCGCTGGAGAACCGGATTCCGACTCTATATCTGGTGGATTCCTCGGGGGTGTTCCTCCCGCTGCAGGAGGATGTCTTCCCCGATCAGGACGATTTTGGCAGGGTTTTCAGAAACAACGCAGTAATGAGTTCGCTGGGAATCCCGCAGATCACGGCGATTATGGGGATGTGTGTCGCCGGTGGAGCCTATCTGCCCGTAATGACCGACACCGTGCTAATGACGGAAGGGTCGGGGCTGTTTCTGGCGGGGCCGGCGCTGGTGCAGGCGGCGATCGGGCAGAAGACCCCTGCGGAAGAGCTTGGCGGTGCGGCGATGCACGCGGAGATTTCAGGGACGGTGGACTTTAAGGAGGCCAACGACCATTTGTGCCTCGCGCGGTTGCGGAGCCTTGTAGGAAAGATTGGGGAGAGGCCCAGCGCGCCGTTCTCGCGGACCGCGTTCGATGCGGCGAATGACGCTCCGCTGTTTGCCGCAGAGGATTTGTATGGGCTGATGGACCCGGCCCCGGGGGCGTCGAATGCCTACGATGTGCGCGAGGTGATTGCGCGAGTGGTGGACCGGTCGGAGTTCGATGAGTACAAGGCTGATTTTGGCAGGACGCTGGTGTGCGGGTATGCGCGGATCGGCGGACGGGCGGTGGGGATCGTCGCGAACCAGAAGCTGAACCAGGCGATGACGGTGTCGATGGGGCCGCAGCAGGGGCAGAAGCGGACGGAGTTTGGCGGCGTCATCTATACCGAGAGCGCGCAGAAGGCGGCGCGGTTCATCATGGACTGCAACCAGAGCCTGGTGCCGCTGATCTTTCTGCATGACGTCAACGGCTTCATGGTGGGCAAAGATGCGGAGTGGAGCGGGATCATTCGCGCGGGGGCGAAGATGGTTTCGGCGGTTTCAACTTCGGTGGTGCCGAAGATTACCGTGATTCTGGGGGGAAGCTTTGGCGCCGGGCACTATGCGATGTGCGGCAAGGCGTACGACCCGCGCTTTCTGTTTGTCTGGCCGACGGCGCGGTATGCGGTGATGAGCGGGGCCTCCGCCGCGAACACCCTCGCCGAGGTGCGGGCGAAGCAGATGGAGCGCTCGGGCGAGGTCGTCGACGAGGCGAAGCGCAAGGCTCTGCATGACGAGATCAAGGCGACCTACGATGCTCAGGCGGACCCGCGGTATGGAGCGGCGAGGTTGTGGATCGACGCGATTATTGATCCGGCGCAGACGCGAGAGGTGTTGATGACCGCGCTGGAGGCGTGTGCGCTGAACCCGGAGGTGGGGAGGTTTAATCCGGGGGTGTTGCAGACGTGAGTCGACATCTGACTATTCCACTGTTTGTGCTGCTTCTGGGGCTTACTGGAGTGCTGGCCGCATACTCTTACTCAAACGACCAGCCGTGCCGGGAATGGAAAGCCAGGCACCCAGGCGGTGACCCTTCTCAGGCGACGATGCAAGAGAATGGAGATATCAAAACTGTGGGCGCCATTATCCCTGCCAATGGATAATTGAGCCCTCGGACACGGAAGAGGCTTTCGGGTTTTGTTGGCTGGCAAGTGCGATTGCATTTCCAGTGAGTCTCGTTTTGGATTTATGCCGGTGGTGGAAGCGGCGCCGAGGAGAGCACCCCATCCTTTCGTGATGAAGCCAGGAAAGACGGACTCCAGGACTGCGCATCACGCAACGCTTGCAGTGTGCGGTTTCATGAGGGCGACGATGTCCGTGTTGCCGTCATCGTCAGAGACCTCGAACGTTCTGGGGTCTTCGCTAAGGGCAGAGAGGAGATGCTCTTCAAGGTTCGTTCTGCGGCGGTCTTCGGGCGACGAAATATTTATAGTCGAAGCCATAGTCCATACGATGGCACTTTGCTGAGTAGACTTCAAGCGACGCGAGTTGAGAGGGGTGGTGCAGGCGTGAACCCGGAAGAGCGAGGCCAATACGAAGCGGTCTATCGCGGTCTCGCCGATGCGGCGTTGTTGCAAGTTGCGATCGATGGCGGCCTCAAGGATGAGGCAAAGGCGGCGTTACAGGAGGAGATGTACCGGAGATCGTTGACTGTAAAAGATGTCAAAGAGCTTCGGAGTTGGCATGAGCAGCAGAGCCACCGACGCCAACGCTTGTTCGAGAGAGCTTATTTTGGGGAATGGGCGTCAGGTTTGCCGGTCATAAGTTTCTATCGGAACGCGACAAGGAGAAAGGGATTTATGTTTCGACCCAGTTTTTCGTACTCAAATATGGGTCTGCCTTTCCGATCGGTTCTTATCGCGTCAAAGAAAACGATCACGGGTTGCCGAAGAAGATCGAAAGAATCAAGTTGCAGCGCGACCAAGTGTGGCCGGAGATGAAGTGGGATGTGCTGGTTCTGGTCATTCTGGCAGTGATTGTCATAATCTATTGGGCTCGATGACTGCAAAGAGGGTGCATACGTGATTTGGCGGCCAACATTTATTTGGTTCGTAGCGCTTTTGTCCTTCGTGCTCGCTATTGAAGTGCAAGCGTGGAGCGATCGGCAGCCCTGCGAAAGATGGAAAGCTGCGCAAGCTCTGCACCCGGATTCAGGCAATGGCACGGTCGATCGTGCAGCAGTTGGTTTTGGACCATGCAGTTTGCTGAGCAATCCCGGCGCACTGCCGGGGGTCTGCGCGTTGGGTGGATTGGTTTCTCTGATTGGCTTTGCTGTTTGTCTTGAGGGTGATATTCGGCGGTGGATTGTTTCAAGACGAACAGTGACACGCGAAAGAGAGCAAACGTGATCAGGCGACGGACCAAAATTTCGTTAGTGATCTGGGTTTTTCTCACAGGAGTGGTCTTTGTGCCGGCGTACGTCAGCACTCGTGACTGTCTTGCACGGTACAAGACTCACGTCACTAGGCCAGTCAATCCGTCCCCTCAAAATTCTGTGGATGTCGCTGTGGCTTTCAACCCATGTACGATTCTGCATGAGCACGGACCCCTCTGGATGGATCTTTTGAGGATGGTGTGGTTTGCGATGCTCGTCGCGTTGCCCATCGCAGTCGCACGCGACTTGATTCAGTGGTCACGAGTAAGGCGACGGATGCGGACGAACGAAGGAGAGCAGGCGTGATCACGAGAACAACGATTCTGCTTTTCTGTTTGGCTTCTCTCTTGTTCAGCGTGCCATTCGCGTTCTATGCAGGAGAGATGAGTGAGTACAGATTGGACCACCCGCCAAAACTCGACCGGACTGCGTCGGTGGGCGTTTTTGTAACTGACGATCCTCTTCGGATGATGGATTTTGGAATGCGCGATTGGATGCGTTACTGTGTGGGCGGCTCGCTTGTCGTTTTGGTTGTGGCCCTTGGTTCATTGCTCTTGGATTTTCGAAAGCTTTGGATGGGGAGACGCAAAGGAGAGCACCCAACCCTTTCGCGATGAAGCCACGAAAGGATTGGCCACCCGGATTCGTTGCCGCAGAGCGCCAGCGCTGTGCAAGCGCAGAATAGGATTCTCTTCGTAAGATGCTGCCTGTTTGGCGAAGCATCCTATGGGTTGCGGCGATGCGAACGAAGTGCTGCGATCTCTCCGCTTCGCCTTCGCAAAATGCGCGAAGGCTTCGGTCGAGATGACAGGGCGATGTGCTGAGGAGTTCCTGACGTGGGCATGACTGGCGAGACTGTCGCTTCAAGTTTGGTGGAAGACTTTCGCGCGATGTACGCGGCGATGTCGGATGAGGAAATATTGCATCTGGCAGCGGAGGGTGGGTTAAGGCCCGAGGCGGAAGTTGCGTTTGTGGAGCAGCTTGCCACACGGAACATTTCTGCGGAGGCAGTCGAGGCTGAACGTGAGCGGCAGGAGCATGCAAAGCTGCAGGCGAGGGTGGGGAGCAATCCGTTCTGGAGCTATCGCGGGACGGGGTTGAAGTTTCGCGGCAAGGCATTTCTGTCGAAGGAAGATGAGGAGCGCGGGATCTGGGTGCAGACACGGTGGTTTGTAATGTGGTGGCTGTGTCTTATTCCGCTGGGGTCGTATCGGGTGAGGGTAGCGCCCGGCAATCGGCGGGGATACGAGATTATGAGCCGCGAGCCGCTGCATCTGGGGCAAGTGTGGATGGAGTTGGGGAAGACCGTGCTGGTTCTGCTGCTGGTGCTTGGTCCGCTGTTGTTGACGCGGTCGTGGTTGATGCAGCGGTAGCGGTTCGAAAGTATAGAAGCAGATCCTATGCTGGTGGCGAAAGACCACAACCTGAATGGAGATGACATTTCCGCTGATTAGGCGTGAGATGGAGTTGGAGGCGTTTGAGATTGGTCAAGATTATTGAGTGTCCGCGGGATGCGTGGCAGGGGTTGCCGAAAGTGATGTCGCCGGAGGTGAAGGCGGAGTATCTGCGGTCGTTGATTGCGGCGGGGTTTACGCATATCGATGCGGTGAGTTTTGTGTCCAAAGAAGCCGTGCCGCAGATGGCCGACTCGGAACTGGTGCTGGAGTATCTCGATCCGCCCGATGACGTGGAGATTATTGGCATTTGCGTCAATGCGAAGGGCGCGGAGCGGGCGATTGCGACGAGTGCGGTGGCGACGCTGGGATTTCCGTACTCGATTTCACCGCAGTTTCTGGAGCGCAATCAGCGGCAGACGCCGGAAGAGGCGCTCGATCAACTGGAGCAGATTGGGGAACTGGCTTATAAGGGTGGGCAGGACCTGGTCGCGTATATCTCGATGGCGTTCGGAAACCCGTATGGCGATGCCTGGGACATTGATGAGGTGGTCAGCGCGGTCGACCTGCTGGTCGATGCGGGAGTGACGCAGATTTCGCTGGCCGATACCGTGGGGCTGGCGTCGCCGGCTTTGATACGCGACGTGATGAGCTGTGTGATGGGCGTGCATGAGGGGATTGAGGTCGGAGTGCATCTCCACGCACGGCCGGACGAGGCAGCGGCAAAGGTGAAGGCCGCGTATGAGGCTGGTTGCAGGCGGTTCGATGCGGCGATTGGCGGGCTTGGCGGCTGTCCTTTTGCGCAGGACGCGCTGGTGGGGAATCTGCCGACCGAGGTGTTGCTGGCGACGCTGAAGGAACTTGGGGCGGATGTTCCGGAGTTTGAGCCGCTGGATGCCCTGGTGATGCGGAGTGCGGAGATCGGGAAGAAGTTTGGGTTGAGTGTGCAGTAGGTCGCGATGCCGGTTTTCGTGATGGCGCGGAAGCAAGCGGATTCCTTCCCCTTCAACTTCGCTCAGGGTACGGGATGACAACTCAAAGGGGTGGTAGCAATGTCGACGATACGGGTTGAAGACGACGAAGCGGTGCGGACGATTACTCTGAATCGGCCGGAGCGGAGGAATGCGCTGGTACCGGAGATGATGGATGAGCTGGCCGCCGCGCTGGGTGAAGCGAATACCTGTGGGGCGCGGGTGGTGGTGCTCGCGGGGGAAGGCGAGTCGTTTTGCGCGGGCCTGGATTTGGCGGTGTTGCGGGAGATGGGCGGGATGTCGGCCGAGCAGCATCGAGTGGAGGCGGAGCGGGTCGCACGGATGTTTCGGGCATTGTGGGAGTGCGACGTGCCGACGATTGCCGCTGTGCAGGGAGCGGCGGTTGCCGGAGGTACCGGGCTGGCGACTATGTGCGACTTTACGCTTGCGGCTCCGGAAGCGAAGTTTGGATATACCGAGGTGCGGATCGGCTTTGTGCCGGCGCTCGTGAGTGCCTATCTGGCATTGCAGGTAGGAGACAAAGTCGCCCGGGGATTGATGCTGACTGGACGGATGTTTGGGTCGGAAGAGGCGCTGCGGCTGGGACTGGTGAGTGAGGTAGTTCCGGCGGCGAATCTGCAGGAAAGGGTGGCGGCGCTCGCGGCGGAGCTGATGCGGAATTCTCCCGAGAGCTTGCGGGCGACAAAGAGGTTGCTCCGCGCGCAGAAAGCGGGGGGGTTGGCGGCGGCACTGGAGTTGGCGATGGATGCCAACGCGGCCTCCAGGGAGACGGCGGACTTCAAAGAAGGCGTGGCGAGTTTTATCGAAAAACGCAAACCTGTGTGGGGTGGATGACATTGACGGAAGCGGGAGGTCGCTAGACTGTTTGCATGAGTGAGATGGAGCGGATGCTGGAGCGGGGATATGGCGAGACGCCGGTGCGTGTGCGCTATGCCGAAACCGATCAGATGGGCGTGGTGTATCACGCGAACTATTTGGTGTGGTTTGAGATTGGGCGAGTGGAGTTTATTCGGCAGACCGGCCTTGACTATGCTGCGATGGAACGCGAAGGCGCGATGATCGCCGTAGTGGAAGCGACCGCTCGCTATAAGGCTCCGGCGCGATATGACGATCAGCTGCTGGTGCGGACCTGGCTGGTTGGATTTCGCGGGCCAGTGGTGCGGTTTCGCTATGCCGTGGTCAGGGCTGCCGATGAGGCTCTGTTGTGTGAGGGCGAGACGACGCATATTGTGGTCGGGCGCGACATGAAGAAGCGGGAACTGCCGCTGAAATATGCGGAGCGTTTTCAGGAGTTGACGCGTCATATGCAGGGGAAGCACGCTGTGGAGGCGGTTGCAGCCGGAAAGTAGGTGGTGTGATGAGCGAGGCGGAGAAGGCGGCAGCGAAGAAGGTTGCGTTGATCACCGGGGCGAACAAAGGCATCGGGTTGGAGACGGGACGGCAGCTTGGGAAGCTGGGGTATGCGGTGCTGCTGGGGGCGCGCGATGTGCCCAAAGGCGAGGCTGCGGCGAAGCAGTTACGGGCGGATGGGATCGACGCGCGGGCGGTAAAGCTGGATGTGACGAAGGCGGAAGACATCGCTGCGGTGACGCGAATGATCGAGTCGAAGTTTGGCAAGCTGGATGTGCTGGTGAACAACGCGGGCGTGATGCAGGAAAAAGGCTGGACGCAAAACTGTACAAGTACGACCGAACCGGCGAAGCTGCGAGCTACGTTTGAGGCGAACTTTTTTGCGGTGGTGGCGCTGACGAACTCTCTGCTGCCCTTATTGCGCAAGGCCGAGGCTGCGCGCGTAGTCAACGTTTCGAGCATTCTGGGCTCGGTGAGTTTGCAGGCCACCAAGGGGTCGCCGACGTATGGCACGAAGTTGTTTGCCTATAACTCGTCGAAGGCCGCGCTGAATATGTTTACCATCCACCTGGCGCATGAGTTGCGGCATACGAAGATCAAGGTGAACTCGGCGCACCCGGGCTGGGTGAAGACCGATTTGGGCGGAAGCGGAGCTCCGATGGATGTGGTGGAAGGAGCCGTTACGGAGGTCCAGTTGGCGACGCTGCCGGAGGATGGCCCGACCGGTGGGTTCTTCCATCTGGGTGAAGCGATCAGCTGGTAGATGAAGTCGCTCACGGAACAACTCTGGTGGGCCGACTTCAGAACCCGTGGCGAAACCTGGCTCCCTTTGCGGGCTTTGCGCTCGCTGCTGCCAATCGGCAGTCATGCCCAGGGTAGGAGTACCTTAACGCAAAGTTCGCGAAGAAATGCGCCAAGTTTCGACAAGGTGCCGTGGCGGACTTTGCGTGAGCCCTTTCTCCGAGAGTGGTGGTGAGGTTGGGCGAAACGCAGATTCCCTTCGGGAATGACAACAAAAGCGCCGACAGATATATGGAGCGTACCGACGAATCAGCCGCGGGATTTCTCCCATGCTTTGGCGTACTTCCAGCTCGTATAAACGGCCTGGTAGAGATGCAGCAGAAGGCCTTCGCGGCCGTCGAGGAAGCCTCCACGGAAGAAGTAGTTCCACTTGAATGAGATCACGGGCACCAGCACCGTATTCCATGCGAAGCCGAGCCATGAGCGGCTGGTGCGTCCTTTGGCGACAAGGATTTCGGCGCCGAGGGTAGAGTAGCGTTCCATGTGCTCGGTGTAGGTGGAGAGCGTGGGATAGGCGTGGTGGATGAGGTCGTTGTCGAGGATCGCTGTTTCGCCCTGGAAGGCGATGGTCTCGTGGACGGGGCGGTCTTCAAACTGCGCTGCCCCACGGCGGAAGAGACGGAGCTTGGGGTCGGGGTAGAAGCCGCCGCGCTTGATCCAGCGGCCGAGGAACAGGTTGCGGCGGCGGATGAAGAAGGCGTCCGCTAGCGGCGGCTCGGTGAAGAGTCTGCGGATCTCCTGCTGGAGTTCGGGAGTAAGTTCTTCGTCGGCGTCGAGGCTCAGGATCCAGTCGCCCGTGCATTCTGCGATGGCAAAGTTCTTTTGCGCGGCAAAGCCCTGCCAGGCGCGTTCGATAATTCGCGCGTTGAAGCTGCGCGCGATTTCAAGTGTGTTGTCAATGGAACCGGAGTCGACGACGATGATTTCGTGGGCCCACGCGATGCTGGCAAGAGTGCGGGGAAGGTTCTGCTCCTCGTTGTGCGTGATGATCGCGACGGAAAGGAGCGGCGAACTCATGCGAGGGTGAGTCCGGGGTCGTTGGTCTGCTCGCGGAGAAGGCGCTCGGTAAGCGTGCGAAGGTCTTCACCAGTTTTGGGAAGGACAAAGGCGCGCTGCTCATTGCTCCACTCGAGCTTGAAGGAGGTGGACTGTGCGGAGATCCAGATCTGCGCGACCGGGGTGTTGGGGGTGAAGACGAATTTCGCGGAGCCGTCTTCAAAAAGGACGTTGAGCACGCCGTTCTTTTCTTCGGTTTCGAAGAGTGGCTCGTCCATGGAGTCTTCGGCGGCGATCAGGGATTGCTTGAGTTGCTCGAGGGCGCGATCGGATTCGCGGCGGAATGTGGCTTCGTCGATCATGTCGCTAGTTTATAGGACACGCGGATGATGGTGGCGGGGGAGAAGAACTGCAAAGGCGAATGCTGCGATCTCTCCACTGCACCTTCGCAAAATGCGCGAAGGCTCCGGTCGAGATGACAGGTTCAGGGTTTGGGGAAGATGTAGTAGATGAGGCCGAGATAGTCGTCGGTGAGAAAGAAGGTGTCGGGGCCGGTGGAGATCATGCCGCAGGGACGGCCGTGGACGAGAGGTTTTCCGGCGTCGTCGAGGGTGAGGAAGCCGGTGATAAAGTCCTCGGGCTTGTGATCGCGGCTGGTGAATCGAACGATGCGGTAGCCGGTGCCGATGCTGGGACGGCTGGCGCCGTGGAGAGCAACGAGGAAAGAGTTTTTGAGGATTGGGTTGGTCGATCCGAAGTAGGCAAAGCCCAACGGCGAAGAGTGGGCGGCGAAGGTGGTGTAGGCCGGGGGGACGTTTTTGCAGGAGGAAAGCGGCTCGGGGACGGGGCCGAAGTCGGCGAGGTCCTTGTTGTCGTGGACCTGGGCGGCGAGGTTGGTACCGGCGGCAGCCACACCGACCTGATTGCCGTATACGGAGTCGGAGGTGGCTGGTTGAGGCGCCGGACTTTTGTTGGCGTTGGCGGGGTTCCGCACCGGGACGCCGGCAGGTTTGGGGGCGATGATCTTGTCTTTAGGGCCGTGGTCGGAGGGCAGCGGCGTCACGTCGTGGATGGGGTATCCGTTGCCGAAGTAGCAGGTGGGCCAGCCGTAATTGGGCGCGGTGGCGGCAGTGATGGGGCCGGGTCGGCGGTTGGAGTCGAGCTCGAAGAAGGTGTCTTCGGGAAGGCGCTCGCCGAGATGGTCGTCGCCCATGTTGGTGGCGAAGAGAGAGCCGCGATCGAGGTTGGGAATATATTCCAGGTCGACGGCGTTGCGCAGGCCGTGGGCGAGGATCTGCTGGTGCGATCCGTCAGGGTCCATCACGATCAGCGAGGCGCGGACGGCCTCGCGCTCGCGGCAGTAGTTGCAGGAGCTTCCGGTAGTGATGTAAATGCGGGTCGCGCCGTGAAGCGGTGCGACGGCGACGGTGCGCGTCAGGTGCCAGCCGCCGTACTTGTAGTTGAGGCCGTAGTCGGGAAAGCGAATCAGAAGTTCCGGCGGCGCTTTGGGTGCCTTGTCGCCGGAGTTGTATTTGTAGCGGACGAGCCGGTCGGTAAGTGGAAGGTAAAGCCACGTCTGGTGGGCGTCGTCGGTGTAGAAGGCGATGTTGTTCGGGTTACGGAGATGCTGGAGATACGGGATGACGTGGGTGAAGGTGTGCGTCTCGGCGTTCCAGCCGTCGAGGATGTAGACGGCGCCGTTGGTGTTGTCGGCGAGGTTGACCATGCTCGTGACGAAGATGCGGCCGTCCGGGGCCTGCGCGAAGAAGCGGGCTCGTTTGATGCCGGTGGCGGCGACGGCGATATCGAGTTCCGCCGGGAGCGAGAGTGTGATGGATTTGCCCGGAGCGTAGGTGAGAGTGTGCGGTGTCTGTTGCGCGAGGGCTGTGAAGGAAAGGGCCAGGAGCGGAAGAAGAGAAAGACGCATCGGTGTGTTGGACGTTCTTATGGTTGCGGAAGATGCGTCGGGGTGAGTTTGGCGGTGCGGTGGTGTCGCCATTCCACCACAAATTCGTCATCCCGAGCCGCTCAGCATGACGATTCTGTTGAGGAGTGAGAGAAAGGACAGAACCAGGTCTTCCGGGGCATGACAAGCAAGAAATTCCAATGGCAATGCCAAATGCTGCGACCTCTCCACTACGCTTTCGCGAAATGCCGCGAAGGCGACGATCGAGATGGCAGGGTTTGGTTACCTGGTTTTGCAGGGGCCGTTCGGGGCGGTTGGTTCGTAGTGCTGGTTTGCTTCGGAGTAGAAGAACGGCTGGCAGGTAAAGGTGCGGAGTTGCGCGAGGAGCATGGTGCGGGAACTGGCCAGGGGATTTAGAGAGTCTTTGGGGGAGATGTGGCCGGTGCCGGTGACGAGTTCGAACTTTTTGAGCGGGTCGGCGGGGTCGGGTTGGAACCATCGCTGGGTAATGTCGCAGCCGGGCCTGGCGTTGGAGCGTTGGACTTGCTTGCCCGATGGGGCGGCCGAGCTGGCCGTACACTCGCGCACCGTGGACTCAAAGCTGATGGTGATCACGGGTTTGCCGTTGACGATGCGCAAGTGGGCTTCATTTTCGGTAAAGTTGCCGGTGAGGGAGCCGGTAGAAGCGTGGAAGATAGCGCGGTAGCGGTCCTTCTGGACCATGGAGCGTGCGGTACGGAGCCAGGTGGTAGGCGTGACGGTTCCATTATCGAATGGCGTGTTGTAGACCAGTGAGGCGATGCGACGCCAGTTACCGTCTACCGGGACCAGGACCGCGGTGACGATGTGTTGATCGAGTTCCACGGTGAGCAGGGCGTCGAGGTCGTCGGTGGTGCCGATGGGCACGAGATCGAGCGCCACGGCGCGGGGCATGGGGATGTGGCCGTGCTGGAGATACTGGCCGGGCGCACCGATAGCCGAGAGAGCCGCGGCGCGGGTGCGGTCGTCGTCAAAGCGCAGTTGGCGGGTAAGTGCCTGTGGGGCGGGAACTCCGTAGTTCACCTGCACAAACTGGATGGCCCCCAGACCGCTGCTCACGGGAACGATGGCAGCGGGTGCGGCGACTGCTGGAGGTGGCGGTGCGGTGGGCGGTGCGGAGCGGCCACCGTGCTTCTGGGCGAGAAGCGCGGGGACCGCAAAGGTGAGAGCGAGGATGAGATGACGTCGGCGCATGGCCACTTGCGGATAGTATCTCCGAGTCTGGACGGAAATTTGCTTTAGAAGGGGATGTCTTCGTCGGTGATGCCCTGGTCGGCATAGTCGGGTGCGGAGGGTGCCGCGGAGCCGCCCCCGTAGGGTGCGGTGTTGGACTTCTGGTAGCCGCCTGACGAACGCTCGCCGCCACTTTCGCCGCGACCGCCGAGCAGGGAGAGTTCATTCACCAGAATTTCGGTCTTGTACTTCTTCTCGCCGGATGTCTTGTCGTCCCAGGAACGGGTCTGGATCTTGCCCTCGACGAAGAGCTGCGAACCCTTTTTGACGTAATCGCGGACGATTTCGGCGGTGCGCTGGAAGCAGACGAGGTTATGCCACTCGGTTTTGTCGGCCCAATTGCCTTGCTGATCTTTGGCGCGGTCCGCAGTTGCGAGCGAGAAGCTGGCGACGGTCATCCCGCCTGCCGTGGTGCGGATTTCGGGGTCCTTGCCTACATTGCCAAGGAGGAATACTTTGTTGACGCCTTTTGCCATTGTGCTCTCCGTAAATCTTCGTGATGGTGAGGATAGCAGAAGGGCGTGGGAGGAAACAGGGGGTGGCCCTGGTCAAGGTTTAGAAGTGGCCGCAGGTTTGGGAGGTCCCGTGGCTGCGGCTGGCCGGATAGGCCAGGTGCGGCCGACGACAGCGACTGCACTGTCGAGGGTGCCGCCGGGCTGGAGAACGTCTTCGGCCGCCGGCTGAATGACGCGGATAATGCCGTGGGCGTCGGCGATGATGAGGAACGGGAAGTCGTCCGCCGCAAATTGAGTAAGGACCGAGGGTGGGACGACGACGGTAGGGGTTTCGGCGAGAAGCTCGCGGGGGGTAGGAGGATCGGGCGGAGCGTCTTTGACGGGTGGACGCTTCGGTTTGGGCGGCAGAGTCTCGGCGAGCAGGGCGTAGAGGTAGGCTTCGCGGCCTTCGACCATGAAGACCGTCTGCGCGAACTGGGGGCCGAGTTGGACGCATTGGGCGCACCAGTCGGGAAACAGCAGGAGGGCCGTGATTGCACCATGAGCGGGTAGTTCGGGCAGCTTGTTGGGCATGCTGAGGGAGTCGAGCATGCGGATTTGCGGCAAAGGCTGACCGAGGAAGGTGTAACGCTTGCGGGCGGCGGTGATGGGGATGGACTCGTCGGGTGCCAGGTCAGTGGGGACAGCCGCGTCGAGTGCGGCAAGGGTGGAACGGGCCGCGTCGGGCTGGTTGGCAAGTTGCTGGAGCGCGGCGAAGGCGATGCCGGCGGCGTAGAGGTCGTGTATGGATTGGGGTGCGATTGTTGGAGGCGGCAGGGTTGGGTCGGCGGGGGTGCGTGCGGTGCGTAGATTGGCCAGTAGAAGTGGTTGCCGCGCTGCGCCGAGGGTCAGGGCGTCGCGGGTGTGTACGAATTGCATGTAGGCGATGGCTTCGTCGACGACCTCCGCGACGAGGGCGTCATAGGGCACGGCTTTGAGCATGGCCAGGGCGCCGGCGAGGGCGGAAGTTTCGTCTTTGAGATGGAGTTCGGCATCGACCTGCGCCGCGTATGCCTGGTTCAGGAGTGGTTTGGTTGGCGCGTCGGCTGAGATGTAGAGTTTCGTGGTCTGGACCACCACAGGCCACGCCTGGCCGAGAGCGCAGAGGCGTGCGAGGTCGATAAGGGCGTCGCCGGAGAAGGTTTTTGGGTCACGCGCGGCGCATTCGGTGGCGGCGCGGCCGACGGCTACCTGGAGGGCCTGTTTCTCAGCGTCCGACCAGTTCGCAATGGAGTGGCGGGTGGCTTCGAGTGGGTGCATGGCGTCGTCGTAGGCGGCTTTGGGGGAAAGCTGCGGCGGTGGCGCGGGAGTTTGCAGCTTTTGAGCGCGGGCGACTGCAGAAAGCATCACGGCGGCGAGCAGAACTTGGACGCGGGAGGATGACATGGCTAGCGAATAGACTCGATGACGCTCGGAGGGTCACCCGCCGCGGCGACTGCCGATGAGTTTGCTGATGCCGAGCAGTAGCGTGAGGGAGCCGGTAGGAAGGCAGCCCATGGCCAGCATCAGCATGAGCCATCCACCGTTGGTGTGTGGGCCTTGTTTCGACACTCCTCCGAAGACGGTGTACATCAGGGCAGCGGCGATCGCTCCCGTGAGGAAGATCGCGAGGCCGGTGCGGAGGAGGGTGCGGGTGTCGGGAGCCATAAGAAAGCAGTGGGTAGAGGGTAGAGGAAAGCGAAGGGCGAAGGCAGAAGCAAAAGCAAGTACAGAAGCAGATTCCCTTCGGGAATGACAACCAAGAGAGGCAAAGGCAAAAGCAAAGGCGAAAGCAAAGGCGAAAGCAAGTGCAGAAGCGGGCTAGCGGTAGGCGGAGAGCATGGCGTAGACGATGACTCCGGTGACTGAGACGTAGAGCCAGATGGGGAATGTCCAGCGGGCTAGTTTGCGGTGGGCGGGGAAACGGCCGGTGAGGGAGAGAAAGAATGTGATCAGGATCATCGGCAACGCGACGACGCTGAGACCGATATGAGAGATCAGGAGAGCGAAATAGGTCGTACGCAGGGCGTGGCCCACGCCCTGAAAGCGCATGTCGCCGTGGAGCGCGTGATTCACAATGTAGCTGACCAGAAACAGGCTCGACACGATGAAGGCCGCGAACATGCTGTTGCGGTGCTGCTTGATCCTGCCGTGCTTGATGAAGCGAAAGCCGAGTAAAAGGAAAATCGTGCAGAGCGTGTTGAAGGTTGCATTCAGGGCGGGGAGGAAAGCGAGTTGCGTTCCTGCAACGTCGGCGGGCTGGTGGTAGTAGACCAGCCAGGCGAGGAACAGCGAAGCGACGACGCTGATCGCGACGATGAGGAGGATGATCGAGGGTGGGGTGCGGGCTTCGGTACGTTGTTCGGCGATGGTGGTCATGGTTGGATGAGGAGTCGTCCCTGGGCGTTGAGGATCATGGCCAGCATGAGCAGTGGAAGATACATGACCGAGACCTTGAGGAGGTTGCGGGCGATTGGGCGATTTTCCTTAGAGTCGGGATCGCTGAGGATACGGGCAAAACGGATCGTCGCGTAGAGATACCAGAAGCCGAGGACAGTGGCGGCGATGGCGTAGGGCAGGCCGGTGACATGCAGCCAGGTGAGCCAAAGGCTGGTCGGGATCATGAGGACAGCGTAGAAAAGGGACTGGATGACGGTGGAACGGGCGGCGTCGCGGATGTCGGTTTGAGTGGCGGTAACGCGGATGCCGCCGGCGGCGTAGTCCGTGCGGTAGAGCCAGCCGATGGCCATGAAGTGCGGGAACTGCCAGACGAAGAGGATGGCGAAGAGTGCGACCGCAGGCCACTCGATGACGCCTCGGACGGCGGTCCAGCCGATGAGCGGAGGCAGCGCTCCCGGGAATGCGCCGATGAAGGTGTTGATGGTGGTGAAGCGCTTGAGCGGCGTGTAAATGGCGACGTAGCCGATCGCGGTGAGCAGGGTAAGCATGCCGGTGAGCGGGTTGGTAACGTATGCGAGGTACAGAGAGCCGGCGAAGGTGGCGAGGAACCCAACGATGAGGCCGTGAGCGAGCGAGATCCGGCGCTGCGCCATGGGGCGGTCGGCGGTGCGGGGCATCAGGCTGTCGGTGTTGCGTTCGAGCGCCTGATTGAGGGCCGAAGAGCCGGCGGTGACGATAGCGATCCCAAGCAGCGCCCGGATGAGGCCGAGGTGGAAGGGCGAGATGCCGCTGCGCAGTGAGCCGAGGTAAAAGCCCGCCCCGGCAGTAATGACGACCATCGTCGACACGCGCAGCTTGAAGAGGGTGGCGTAGTCGGCAAGGAGCGTGCTGCGGGTGCGAGCGTGGATGGCCGAGGATGTGGCGGTGAGAGGCACTGGTGTCTAGGATATCGCGAGTGAGTGGCGAGCCAGGATTAGGATATCCTAGAAATGGGATATCCTATAACGAGAGCGACACCTGCGGTTTGGAGAGAAGCCGCTCTTCTGGGTTGGTCTTCTAAAGAACCTGCTGGACTTTCCGGCCGATGTTCGACTGCACCTTGGTGCGGCGCCTGGGAGTCGCGCAGTTTGGCGGCAAGCACCCGGATGCGAAGCCATGGAAGGGCGATGGCCCCGGTGTGATGGAGGTCGTCGAGGATCATCGCGGTGACACGTTTTGTGCGGTGTACACGGTCCGGTTTGAAGGTGCGGTGTATGTGCTGCATGCGTTTCAGAAGAAATCTAAGAGCGGTATCAAGACTCCAAAGTCTGACCAGGAATTGATTGCGAGCCGGCTGAAAGATGCTGAGCGGGACTACAAGGAGAGACATGGCTAAGAGAATGCAAACGACACCGGTGGAGCAGAGTTCGGGGAATGTGTTTGCGGACCTTGGGTTCGAGAACGCCGCGGAGCTTGGAACCAAGCTGCGGCTGAGTGTGGTCATCAACAAGATTTTGGAAGAGCGAAAGCTGACACAGATTGAGGTCGCGCGGTTGCTTGGGATAAACCAACCGAAGGTATCCGCGCTGATGAGCTATAAGCTGGAAGGATTTTCGGTGGAGCGGCTGATGCACTTTGCAACGGCGCTGGAACATGATGTAGTGATCGAGATTCGTCCACATGCGAAGGCGCAGGGTGAGGCGAGAGTGTTGGTGGTGAGTGCGGCTTAGCTCGTTGCACGGAGCTGTCCCTTGCGGGTATCGACGTCGCGGAAGAGGTATATCCCCGGATAGTGTCTGCGAAGCCTACGCCGGATCTGGCCTAACTGTTGACGAGGGTGACCGCCTGTCCGATATGGCGGTCATCGGATAGTTGATCGACGAGGAAGTTTGCCAGGTCCGCGCGGGAAATTTTATGCCCGGTTGCACCCGGTCCGATGACTTTGACGGTGCCGGTGGCGGGCGTCTCTGTGAGGATGGGCGGGCGGACGATGACGTATCGCAGGCCGCTGGCTCGGACTTCGGATTCTACGGCGGCTTTGTCATTTGTCGATCCACGCAGGAACGTGGTCATGAGCAGGTGTTTATACCACCACGGAGCTTGCGCGCGGCTGTCGCCCAGCCCCATCATCGTGACCACGATCAGCCGCGATACAGCCTTGGATTTCATGCCCGAGATAATACCGCGGATGGAGTCACTTTCGAGTTGTGTGGTTTTGTACGGGGTTGTACCGCCAATGGTGTCGATGACGGCGTCTTGAAAATCCATGGCTTTGAGGACATCGCCGGGATTGGTCGCATCGCCCACGACCACGTTCACCTCGGGTCGAGTGATCTTCTTCGCCGAGCGGACCAGCGCAGTCACCTTGTGACCTTGCGCCAGTGCGTGTTCCACAACGAGGCTTCCCGTTTTTCCGGTCGCGCCAAATACGAGAACGTTCATGGTGTCTCCATTCAGGCGTGAGGCAATAGTTCCGTCTTATATTTCGGAGCCAGGGCCTGAACTTTGGCGCCGAAGGCTGCCTGCGCGGCGTCGTCAAGCTTTGGGGGCGCCGTCGTGCGCGTGGCGACGGGGACTCCGACCTCGGCGAAGAAGTCTTCCTGCCCAGCGGGCGAACAGATGCAGAGCAAACGAACGGGTTGATCTGTCTTGTTCTGAAACTGGTGGGGTGCGTTCGCAGGAATGTGAAGGGTGTGGCCGGCAGCCGCGACGGAAGTTTCACCGCGGAAGGTGGCCTCGATTGCGCCTTCCAGGATGATGAAGGACTCTTCGAAGTCGTGCCGATGCGGAGGCGGACCCCCGCCCGGTGGGATGAACATATCGATGAGGCAGAAACGGCCAGCGGTGTCTTTGCCGGAGAGGAGGATCGTGTAGGTGTCACCGACCAGCCCAATGTGGGGCAGAGCCGGTTGGTCGGCCGCGGCGAGGATGAGGCTACGCGAGAGGTCGTCGAGTGGGAGGGTATCGTTCGCCATCGTTTTGGTTTGGATGCTCGGCAGGGAGATTCCGCTCCCATGGAGCGGAAATTTTTACGCCTGACTTCAGCTGCAGAAGTGCGGGAAGGGTGGGCTATCCGAAGTTGTGGCGGGGTAGGCGAAAAGCCAATGCTGCGATCTCTCCACT
>Ga0207652_10001832_pt1 | contig 18429 bp, 14 predicted proteins | sample KBSC63BmetaG_FD_184334 | JGI IMG/M metagenome (GOLD analysis project Ga0207652, IMG submission 184334) | Corn rhizosphere microbial communities from Kellogg Biological Station, Michigan, USA - KBS C6-3B metaG (SPAdes) (version 2) | ecosystem: Host-associated > Plants > Roots > Rhizosphere ... | reverse complement strand
ATCGGATTCGAGAGTCCGCCAGCCGGCGTTCCGCCGCGACAATGCCAGGTTCCGGCAAAGTATCTGGCCAGTGCGGGAACGGAATCGCCGGCATTCGCGATGCGCGTACCGCGCGCGGGCTCCGCGCGCATGAACGTCGCGAGCATGGTCGCCGCGCCGATGACGAGAGACAGTGACGCTTTCACGCTAGATCGTGCCGTCGAGGATGCTGCGCGAATCTACCGAGCGCCGCCACGACCAATTGTACGGGTTTGATTGCGCAAGCCGGGACGAAGCGCTCTAAACGCACCGAAAGGCTCGCAGTGGCCAGACACGCCACCGACGAGCCTTTCATTTCGTTACCCGCTTCCCGCTTCCCGCTTCCCTCTCTAGTCGTCCGTCTGTCCGAAAATCGACATGTTCGACGAATGCCCCGGCGCCACTTTCTTCTCGGGGTAAATCCAGTGGACCGCCTGATTCACCGCTGTCGCCGCCTCGGCGAAACCAGTCGCGATCAGCTTGAGCTTTCCTGGATACGTCGTGACATCGCCGGCGGCGTAGATGCCCGCGCGTCCCGTCTCCATCTGGCTGTTCACGATGATCTCGTCCTTCTCGAGCGTGAGCCCCCACTCCGCGAGTGGACCGATGTCACTCACGAAGCCGAGCATCGGTAAAACGACATCCGCGTCGAGCTCGCGCGTCGTCTTCGCCTTCACGTCGCGCAAATGGACGTGCGTGAACGACTCAGATCCGTTCTCGCAGCGAATGTCGTGCAGCTCGTGAAACGTGAACAGTCCGGCGCTTCCGCTCTCGACGGCGCTCTGATACTGCGCCACTGTGGCGGCGTGCGCACGAAATCGGTCGCTGCGATGCACGATCGTGACTCGCTCCGCGCGATCGAGGAGCTGCGTGCCCCAATCAAACGCCGAATCGCCGCCGCCGATGATGATCACACGCTTGCCGCGAAATGCTTCAGGATCGGTGACGACATCGTAGATCCCGCGGCCGTACCACGGCTGCGCGCACGGCTGCGGCAGTCGGCGCGGCGAGAACGCGCCGATGCCGGCGGCAATGACGATGGAGCGCGTCGGAAAGCGATCCTTGTCAGTTGCGAGCACGAAATGCCCGTTCTCTTCCTCGAGCCCGAGAACGCGCTGGCCGAGATGAAATGGCTGCCCGAACTGGTTGGCCTGCTCGGCGAGCGACTTGACCAGATCCTTCGCGAGCACTTTGGGATAGCCCGCAACGTCGAAGATGTACTTCTCGGGATATAACGCCGTCAGCTGCCCGCCGAGCTCCGGGAGCGCATCGACGACCTGCGCCGTGGCGCGGCGCATTCCGGCGTAAAAGAGGGCGAAGATCCCCGTGGGACCGCCCCCGATGATCGTGATGTCCTTGATGTCCATAACGGGAAGGTAAGGCGCTCGGCCAGACTCGGCGAACGCGCGGCGCCGCCTGTACATTGGAAGCCGCTATGAAGATCTACACGAAAACTGGCGACGCCGGCGACACGGGCTTGTTCGGCGGCGGTCGCGTTGCGAAGAACCATCCGCGCGTCGAAGCCTACGGGGATGTCGACGAGTTGAACGCGGTGCTCGGAGTGGTGCGATCCACCGATCCGCTGCCGCGCATCGACGACATCATCCTTCCGATTCAGCGCGATCTCTTCGCGATCGGCGCGCTTTTGGCTACGCCGAATCTCGAAAAGATGGAGCAGCATCTCGTGAAAGCGCGCATCGACGATGCGCGCATCGCGGACCTCGAGCATGCGATCGACGACGGCGACGCCGAGCTGGAACCGCTTCGCGCTTTCATCATACCAGGCGGCACGCCCAAGGCGGCCGCGCTGCACGTCGCACGGACCGTGTGCCGCCGCGCCGAGCGGCGCGTCGTGGAGCTCGCGGGCGACACGCGGATTCCATCTATAGTCGTCATCTATTTGAATCGACTGTCCGACCTGCTCTTCACGCTCGCTCGCGTGGTGAACCGGCGCGCCGGCGCGGAGGAAGCGCCGTGGTAGACACGATGCGCGAAGTCCCGCTTGCGTCGTATCGCGTGGTGATCGGCAGCGGCGTGTCGACACGACTTGGCGAGATCGTTCGGAGCGTCGCGCCAGCGCACCGATATGCGATCATCACCGACTCGAACGTCGGGCCACGCCATGCCGCCGGCGTTGTCGACGCGATCAATGTGTCGCGCACGATGGTGATCACGATTCCCGCCGGCGAGTCACACAAGACGCGCGCGGTGTGGAGCGACGTCACCGATCAGCTGCTGGCCGCGGAATTCGGTCGCGACTCGACCATCATCGCACTCGGTGGCGGTGTCGTTGGCGATCTCGCAGGATTCGTCGCGGCGACCTTCATGCGCGGCGTTCCATACGTCCAAGTGCCAACGACGTTGCTCTCGATGATCGACGCTTCGGTTGGTGGCAAGACGGGTGTCGACACGCCGGCGGGAAAGAATCTCGTCGGCGCATTTTACCAACCCGCGGCCGTGGTCGCGGACACGGGTCTGCTCGCCACGCTGCCGATCGAACAGCTTCGCTCCGGTTTTGCGGAGGCGATCAAGCACGGCGTGATTGCGGATGCCGCGTACTTCGAACGCGTTCGCGAAGCGGCGTCGCAATTGGACGATCTCGATGTGCGCGGCGAGCAGATGCTCGACCTCGTCGCACGAAGCGTAGAGATCAAAGCGACCGTCGTCGGCGAGGACGAGCGAGAAGCCGGCGCGCGAAAGACACTCAACTTCGGCCACACGATCGGACACGCGGTGGAATCGTGCAGCAATTACGCGATTCTTCATGGTGAAGCGGTCGCCGTTGGCATGGTGTACGAGAGCGCGCTCGCGGAGCGCTTGGGTATTGCCGAGTCGGGCACAACCGATCGGGTGCGCGACGCGGTTCTCGCCGCGGGGCTGCCTGATGCGCGACCATCATCGATCAGCGTCGACGCAATTTTGGAAGCCGCGCGCGGCGACAAGAAGGCGCGCGCCGGACGTGTCGAGTACGCGCTGCCGTCGAAGATCGGTGCGATGGCTGGCGCGGATCGCGGCTGGGCACTGCCGGTGAGCGATGCCGCAGTGCGAGAAATACTGGCGTGAGGCGATTCGTTGGCGCGGCACTCGCGTTGGGTGCGAGCGGCTGTACGCGTGATACCGCGCCACTGCGCTATCCACCCGTCGTCGTCATGAGCTTTTATCGAGCGCCGGGCGTCGTCGTACGTGGCGCGACACGCAACTGGTGGAAAGCCGTGAAGCCGTCGGTGCGATACGGAGATCCTCTTCCGGTCGGCGTCACGATGTATTGCTTGCAAGGCACAACTCGGCGCGGGCGATACGTTCGGGCGGGAATCGTTGCCGCCGATCCGCGGCTCTTTCCGCTGTCGAAGTACATCGAGCTTTATGTGGGCCGAAAGTACGTCGGACGCTTTCTCGTGGACGACACCGGCCTTCGGATTCGCGGCGCGCGCATCGACGTGTGGACGTCGGACTGTCGTGAGGCGGACCGCTTCGGTTTGCAGCGCGGCACCGCGGTCCTCATTGGAGCGCCGCGCGGTGGTGAGCTCGGGGTACAGCAAGCGGGCGCAGCGCGAGCGGAGAAATAACCGGAGTAACCTTCGGCTCAGGCTTTGCTAGATGAGCTCCGTATACTCAACGTGACGCACGGCACATGTCATCCTTCGCGACGTACCTCATCGGATACCTGATTCTGATCGGCGGACTCGCGGGCGCGGCGTATCTGCTCAACATCCCCGCGGCATGGATCATCGTCGGCATCGTCGTGCTCGTTGGCGCTGGCGTGCTCACCGCGACGAGTCGCACGAAAATGCGCGATCCGAGCGACCAATCGGGCTCGACCAAGCCACCGACGAGTCCGAACGCATAGCGGACGCCGCCATTGGCGCGGCGTACGAACGGCGCCGTGTGACAGCCCGTCCGCGTGTGGTGATGAAGCGCCGACTTTGCGTCGCGAACGCCCGGAAAACCTGACTCGACCGTACACTCGCGCGATATCCGGTCAATGTGACCGAATCAGACGCTGAGTATCGGCATCGACGAAGTAACCCTTAAATCTCTGTCAAATCAACGAGATAGAAACGATTGGACGATCGAGGTGACGAACCGGCACAAGTTTCTGTTGACGCTTTTCAGACCCGCCATTATCCTGCGCGTCCCTGCCACATCTCGCGAGCGGACGCGCGCTCGCTGCACTAACCGACCTTCACCGGGAAGGAGCGTGTATGGAGCAAGTGACCGAGACCAGATCGTCGAAGGGGTATTTCCGATCGTCTCCGTCCACCGCATTCGATCAGTATCTACAGGACATACAAAAGCTCCCGCTGATCGACGACCCGGAAGAAGAACGACGACTCGCGCGACGTGCGCAGAAAGGGGATGAAAAAGCGGCGGAACGACTGGTGACCGCCAACCTCCGATTCGTCATTTCCTACGTCAAGAAATATCAGGGCCACGGACTCGATCTGAGTGAGCTCGTCGCCATCGGCAATGAAGGCCTCCTGAAAGCAGTCCGGAAGTTCGACCCGGACCAGGGGGTCAAATTTATTTCATACGCCGTGTGGTGGGTGCGCCAGGCCGTGCTCAAGGCGCTCGCCGAGCAAACGCGCTCCGTGCGCATCCCGCTCAATCAGAATTCGCAGCTCATTCGCCTCGCCCGCGCCGAGACGATCCTCGCGCAAGTGCTGAAGCGCGACCCCACCGAAGACGAAGTCAGCCGTCTGCTCGAGGAAACGCCGGAAGTCGTCCGCGCCGCGAAGCAGATGTCGGCCACCGAGGTCAGCCTCGACGCTCCCATTGATAGATCGGATCGCGAAGCATCCACCCTTGGTGAGCGCTTCGCCGGTGTCGACGGCACGGAGATCGAGGAAGTCACCGACTACAAGCTGATGCGCGAATTCATAGATCGCGTATTCAAGAAGTATCTCACGCCGCGCGAGCGAAAGATCCTCTACCTGTACTACGGGCTCGAGGAAGGCTCCGAAGCGATGACGCTCGAGAAGATCGGCGCGCTCATGGGCGTGACCCGCGAGCGGATCCGCCAGATTCGCGAGCGCGCGTTCGAGAAGCTTCGCGAGAGTCCAGACGGCAAGGCGCTCTGCGGCTTCTGGGCTGCGTAGTCGGCGCGCCAATTCGAATTGCAGCGGGGTGAATGCTTTCGCATTCACCCCGTTCCTTTTGGGAGCGGGAGAAGCGGACTGCGTGCGGAGGAGGTGAAGAGATAGCGGGAGGCGTGCGGAGTTACCGCATCACCTCGTCCGCTTCTCTCGTTCCCTCCTCCGCACCCAGTCCGCTTCTCTCGCCCCCAAAACAGTAACGCACGTCACATTGGCTCGTCTGTTGGCGTGCCTTCGCGTGACCTTACCCAGCGCCGCCGCGCGGTCGCGGTCATCGGCGCCGGTGGGATCGGCGTCGCGCTCCTGATCGCGATCGCGATCCACGTGTCCGATCTCCGATCGAGCACGTATGCCGCCGCGCGACGGCGCTTCGTCGCCGGAGCCGCCGGTGCCGCGCACATGGTCGACACCTGGATGGCCGAGCGAAACGACGACGCGCGGTCGCTCGCCAAGGCGGTCGGCATTCCGGCCAGCGACTCCGCCGCCATCTCGCCGCACATGGCCTCGCGGCTGCTGCGCGTTCAGATGGAAACGCTGCGCCGCCGGGGCAACTACACGGGAATCTGGGTCGTCGATACAGCCGGCAAGGTGATCGAATCCGTCGGCGGGCGGCCGATCAGCACCGGCGAATCCGACGCGGCGGCGCGTGCCATCGCCACGCGAACCGTGGCTCTCGCCGCGCCAGCCGCTCGGGACAGCACGGTCACCGTCGGTATCGCGGAGCCAATCTTCACGTCCGGCGGCCTCAACGTGGAAGCGGCGGCCGTCCTCCGCGCCGATCTCAACCATGGTTTTGCGTCGGTCACACCGGCTGTTCGTCCCGACTTTGCGCCAGTGATCGTCGTCCCGAACAACGGGTACACGCTCGGGATCTCGCTGTGTCCGGCGCCCGCGACGACGATCTGTCTCACGCCGGTGGTCGACACACTCGCCCGGCTGGCGCTCGCTGCACCCGATACGTTCGGCTTCATCGCGCCGCGGCGCGGAAGCGGGTTGCTCGTGGCGACGCACAAGATTGCGATGCTGCCGTGGAGCGTCTATTTCGCGGGTGATGAACGCGCGCAATTCGCACCGATGCGGGAACGGCTGCGCTTCGAGGCGTTCGTATTCGTCGCGATTCTTCTCGTCGCCGCGCTCGGCCTGTATGCGTACGATCGTGCGGCGCATCTGCGCCGCGCCACCGAGCGCGCGCAGACCGAGGCGCGATTCGCCGCCATCGTCAACACCGCGATGGATGCGATCATCATCGTGAACGAGCGGTACGAGATCGCCGAGCTCAATCGCGCCGCCGAGCTGATGTTCGGCTACACCGCATCCGAGGCCGTTGGTCAATCGGTCTTGGAGCTGCTGCCGGAAGCGGAGATCGATCAATTCCACCGCACCTTCGAGCACGCGCTGCAACGATCGCCCGAGGGCCCGGTGTTGCGCAGCGAGCGGTACTCCGCTGGCCGCCGGCGCGACGGCTCGACCTTCCCGATGGACCTCAGTGTCTCGCGAACGCAGGTGGATGATCGTCCGCACCTCACGATCGTCGTCCGCGACGTCACCGAGTGGAAACGCGCCGAAGAAACGTCGGAGTGGCAACGCGGCGTGCTCGAGGCGATCGCCACCGGTGTGGAGCTGCGCGACGTGCTCGTGTCGATCGCGCGCTTCCCGGAGCTCCAATGCCCCGGCATTCACTGCGCGGTGCATCTCGTCGACGACGATGGTTTGACCCTCCGCACGGCGTGCGCGCCGTCGATCAAATCGGAGTTCGTCGAGGCAATGGACGAGATCGTGATCGGGCCGCGCGCCGCCACATGCGGCACCGCGGCGTATCGGCGCGAGTCGATCATCACGACGGACATCGCGTCAGACCTTCTCTGGAACGACTATCGCGCACTGGCGATGGAACAGGGGTATCGCGCCGCGTGGGCATCGCCGATTGTTTCGCCGCAGGGACGTCTGCTTGGTTCGCTCGCACTCTACGCGCGCGACAATCGTGGACCCACGCACAATGAGCGATTGGTCGCCGCGTCGGCTACGCAGCTCGCCGGCATTGCCGTCGATCGCGCAAACGCGGCGGAATCACTTCGGCAATCCGAGGCGAGCTTCCGCTCTTTCGTCGAGAACTCGCCGATCGGCATCTACCGCGCGACGGGCTCCGGCCGCCTCCTCGCCGTGAACGCGTCGCTCGTCGCACTGCTCGGCTACGAGTCTCCACTCGAGCTGCTGCAGATCGACATGGAACGGCTGTTCGTGTCGGTGGGCGATCGTGAACGTCTGCTCGGGGACCTGGAGACGCAGGGCGAGCTGCGCAGCGCCGAGATGGAATGGATGCGGAAGGACGGCACGACGCTGACCGTCCGCGTGAGCGCGCGCGCCTACCGCGATGATCGCGGTTTGATGTGGTTTTCCGAAGGCTTCGTCGAGAACATCACGCCGTTGCGCGCTGCAGAACAAGCGCTTCGTCAATCCGAGAAGTTGGCCGCGCTTGGGCAACTCGTGTCCGGCGTTGCACACGAGTTGAATAACCCGCTGGCCGCGATCCTTCATTTCGCCGAGGAGCTCCTCGATGACGAACGCACCGCCGAGGATCTCGAGGGACTCTCGGTCATACGCGATCAGGCGCGCCGCTCTCGGTCGATCGTCCGCGACCTCTTGTCGTTCGTGCGCTTCAGAGAAGCGTCACGTGAGCGCGTGCGATTGACGGACGCGCTCACGACCAGCGTGCGCGCGCTCCATCCCGTCGTGGCGGAGATCGGCGCGAGACTCGTGGCCGATTTGCCGCCGAGCGAAGTCGTCGGAAACACCGATCGCGCGGGCCTCCAGCAGATCGTGACGAACCTCGTCATCAACGCCGCTCAGGCCTCGGGCAAGGGTGGCGTGGTTGGCCTTCGTGCCTGGGTCGCGGCGAACGAGCTGATCGTGGTCGTCGAAGATTCTGGTCCGGGAATTCCGCCGGCCGTAAAAGATCGAATCTTCGAGCCGTTCTTCACCACGAAGCCGGTCGGCGAAGGCACTGGTCTCGGCCTCTCCGTGACGCTCGGTATCGTGCAGCAGATGGGCGGTAGGATCACAGTCGAGAACCGAGCCGCGCACGAAGGTGGCGGCGCGCGATTCATCGTGATTCTTCCCGTGGAACGCGCCGGTCTCATCGAGCTGGCGGATAACAGCCGTTCGATGACACCGCCGCATGGCGAGACGAAGTTGGTGCGCGGCCCGCGTGTGTTGATCATCGATGACGAGCCGTCGATCCGCGCGGCATTGAAGCGCTTCTTCTCGCGCCGCGGATGGCAAGTGGAAGAGGCGGCCGACGGCGCCAACGGACTCTCAGCGTTGCTGGCCGCGAAAGACGCGTTCTCCGTCGTGATCTCGGATCTCAAGATGCCCGGCTGTTCCGGCGTGGAGCTCCACGACCACGTCGCGGGTGTCGCGCCCGAGCTACTCGAGCGCGTGATCTTCTCCACCGGCGACGTGGCATCCAAGGATGCCGCGGAATTCGTGCGGCGTACGCGGTGCACCGTGCTTCAGAAGCCGTTCGAGCTTCGAGCGCTCGAGTCGCTGGTCAACAGGATGCGACAGAAGGTGAGTGCTTGAGAAACTGTTAGCCCGCGGACGGACGCAGGCACAGACGGACGGACACGGAGACCGCGGAACTACAATCCTTCTAATGAGCGCCGCTCGGGACGCCATCATTGGTGGAGTCCCGTTTCTTTTCTCAAAAGTGCCTTCTGGTTCTTCGCCGTTCCGTGCCCGTGTGTCAGTGACCGTGCCGATCCGTGATGAACGGCCCCGGCGCGCCACTACCCCGGTACGCTTCTTGTCTAGTCCGGCAGGAGATGACGGACGATGCACGGATACCGGCATTCGTAAATCCGGACGCGGGCAATGCCCAGGACGCGTGTGACGCGCTCACGGCCGTGGGTGGATTCGACATCGTGGAGGTCACACCTGATTCGCTCGCCAACCGCGTGCAACGCGCTGTCACCGGCGGAGCGAAGCGAGTGCTGGTCGCCGGAGGCGACGGCTCGATCGGCGCGGCGGCCGGCGTACTGACGAGGAGCGGCGTCGAGCTCGCGATTCTTCCTGTGGGAACGCTCAACCATCTGGCGCGCGATCTCTCGATTCCACTCGATGTGGAGGCGGCGGCGCGCGTCGCTCGATCAGGCACGGCCATCCCGATCGATGCAGGGTCGGTGAACGACAAGATCTTTCTCAATACGAGCTCCGTCGGATCGTACGCGATGTTCGTTCGGATGCGCGAACGATTCGAGCATGTGCTGGGCTACCACATCGCGTCGTTCATCGCGGCAGCTCGATTGTTCGTTCGGCTGCCGCTCTATCGGGTCACCGTTCGCGTCGACGAGCGCACGCACGAGTATCTCACACCGCTTGTCTTCGTCGGCGTCAGCGAGCGGGAGCTGAAGCTGCCCGCGCTGGGCGCGAGGATCGCCGGCGGGCGAACCGGGCTGCACGTGATGGTGATTCGCCGACGCTCCGGAGCGCGAGCGTTGGCGCTCGGGCTCGCCGCCGCGGCGCGCGGTGTCGATGCGGTTGCGGCGACGCCGGCCATGGATGCCTTCTTCGTCGACTCGCTCCGAATCGAGCCGCGAACGCACGTCATCTCGATCGACGGAGAGCTCGTGCACATCGGTCCAGTCCTCGAATACCGGCTGCTCGCTGGAGCGCTGCGCATCGTTGTTCCATCCGACCGAACCGACGGCGGAACAGAGGGCTGACGACGCCTACCCTTGCCGCACTCCGGACGCGTAGCTTTCGGCTGTGGCTTCTGTCGCGTCAACATCTCATTCGTCGGGCCTGATCGATCAGGCTCTCGCTGACCGTCTCGCGGAGATTGTCGGCGCGAAGCGCGTTTTGTTTCGGCGGAGCGAGCTGCTCACCTACACCGCGGACGCGCTGCCGTCGTACAACAAGGCCCCGGCGCTCGCCGTGTTTCCGGGTTCGCGCGATGAGGTCGTGGGCGTCATTCGCGAGCTCGCGGCGCGCGGCGTTCCATTCGTGCCTCGTGGCGCCGGGACGGGTCTTTCGGGCGGCGCGCTCGCCGACGGCGTCGTGTTGGTCGGTCTCAATCGACTCACGCGTATCCTTTCGGTCGACGCCGAGAACGCGATGGCGGTCGTGGAACCGGGCGTCGTCAATGTCGCTCTGTCGCGTGCCGTCGCCGCGCACGGGCTTCACTATGCACCGGATCCGTCGAGCCAGGCCGCGTGCACGATCGGCGGCAATGTCGCGGAGAACGCCGGCGGTCCACACTGCCTCAAGTACGGCGTCACCACGAACCACATTCTCGCGCTCACGGTCCTTCTGCCGAACGGCGAAATCGTGAAGCTCGGGAACCCCAGCGGCGAAGTCGACGGCTACGATCTCGTCGGCGCATTCGTCGGGTCCGAGGGCTGCTTCGGCATCGCGCTCGACATCACCGTTCGGCTGTCGCGAAACCCGGAAGCGATTCGGACGCTGCTCGCCGATTTCATGAGTCTCGACGACGCCGCGCAGGCAGTATCGGCGATCGTCGCGACCGGCATCATTCCCGCGGCGCTCGAGATGATCGATCAGGCGACGATTCGCGCCGTGGAAGCATCGATCTACGCCGCCGGATATCCGACCGACGCCGCGGCGGCGCTGCTCATCGAAGTCGATGGCGCGATCGCCGGACTCGAGTCCGACGTTGCGACGATCGAAGGTCTGTGCCGCACGCACGGCGCGCGGACCGTTCGCATCGCGCGCGACGAGGTGGAGCGCGTCCGCCTGTGGCAGGGACGCAAGAAGGCGTTCGGCGCCATGGGCCGCGTCTCATCGCATCTCGTCGTGCAGGACGCGGTCGTTCCGCGCACGAAGCTGCCCGCGGTGCTCGCCGAGATGCATCGCATCGGCAAGGAGCGGCGCGTCAACATCTGCAACGTCTTTCACGCGGGCGACGGAAACCTGCATCCGAACATCACCTACAACGCGGCCGACGCTGACGAAACGCACCGGGTGCACGAGGCGATGCAGGAGATCATGAGCGTTTGTGTCAAGGCCGGCGGCACCATCACCGGCGAGCATGGCGTGGGGCTCGACAAGGTCGGCTACATGGACATGATCTTCTCGCCCGATTCGCTCGCCACCATGTGCGCGCTTCGACAGGTGTTCGATCCTGACCGGCGATCGAACCCTGGCAAAGTGGTGCCGATGCATTCGTGTCGAGAGTGGCACATGTCGCCAAGAGCGCGGCCGGCGACGACATGACCGTCGCCGCTGTCGATTCCGTCGCCGCGGTTCGCGACGCGGTGCTCGACGCATCGCACGCGCGGCGAACGCTCCGCATTGCCGGCCGTGGCACATGGCTCGATGCAGGACGGCCGGTCTCCGCGAGCGAAACGCTTTCCGTGCGCGAGTTGGCTGGAATCACCGAGTATGTGCCCGGCGACCTCACGATGACGGCACTCGCGGGGACTACGCTCGGCGAGATTCGTGCGGCCACTGCGCCGCATGGTCAGTGGCTCGCGCTCGATCCGTTCGGCGACGATGGCGGAACGATCGGCGCCACGGTGTCGACGGGATCGTCGGGTCCTCTCGTCACGTACTTCGGCCGTCCGCGCGATCTCGTGCTCGGCTTGGAGTTCGTGACCGGCGCGGGCGTGGTCGCTCGGGGCGGCGGGCGCGTCGTCAAAAACGTCGCCGGCTTCGATCTCACTCGCCTGCTCACTGGATCGTGGGGCACACTCGGCGTCATCACCGAGGTGACGGTTCGTCTCCACGCGCGCCCCGAAGCCGACGAGTCGATCGCGATCTCGCTCGACGAACGGCCGACGGCCGCTGCCGAGCGAACGCGTCAACTGCTTCGGCGCTTGCCCTTCGTTCCATATGTGTGTGAGGTCGTGAACGACTCGCTCGCCCGGCATCTCGCGATTGGCAGCGGGCTCACGGTGCTCGTGCGCCTCGGCGGAAACCGCGAGTCGGTCGCAGCGCAACGCGCTGCGTTGAACGAGCTCGGCGACATTCGCGACATCGATCAGAATGTCTGGCCGGCGTTGCGCGCGTGCGAACCCGCGAGCGCGAACGTCGTTCGCCTCTCGCGACTGCCGTCCGAGATTGGTCTCACGTGGAGCGACGGGCAGTCGATCTGCGAGACGGTCGGCTCCGGAACCGCGTTCATGCACGCAACGCCGTCGCGCGGCATCGTGCGATGCATTTTGCCTCGCGGCAACGCGGTATCGCGCACACGGCTGGCTGAAGCACTCGGCGCTCCGACGACGGTCACTCGGGTGGGTGAGCGTCTCGAGAATGCGCTGTGGTCGTTCGTCACGCGCCAATCGCCGAGCGACGAGCTCGCGTCTCGCGTGAAAGCGACGTTCGATCCGCACGCGATCCTCAATCCGGGTCTGCTCGGAGCAGCTTCATGAGCGTTCCCCAAACCGTTCCGGCCTGCGCGCTGCCGGACAGCCCTCTCGCAAACGAGCGAAAGGGCATCGACGCCTGTGTCCACTGCGGGTTTTGCCTGCAGAGCTGCCCGACGTATCTGACGCTCGAGGACGAGAACGACAGTCCGCGCGGCCGAATCCTGTTGATGAAGTCCATGCTCGAGGGTGCGATCGAGCCGCGCGACGAGAGCGTCGAGACGCACATCGCTCGGTGCCTCGGTTGCCGAGCATGCGAGACGGTGTGTCCGTCCGGCGTTCCGTACGGACATCTGTTGGAAGCCACGCGGGCAACGCTCGCCGAGCATCGGCCAATTCCGATCGTCGCGCGGATGATCCTTCGAGTATTCGAGTCGCCGTTGCTCACGCGACTTGCAATGGCCGGCGGACGCGTCATGCGCGCGACTGGCATTGCCGGCGCGCTGTCGAGGCTCGCGGGCCGACCTGGCTTCGCGATGGCGATGTTGCACTCGACGCGCCGCGGTCGGCGCGCGAAGCCGTCGTCGACGATGCCCGCATCGAGCGGTGCGCGCGGTACTGTCGCCTTGCTCACTGGCTGCGTGATGGAAGGCCTCTTCGGCGACATCAATCGCGCAACGGAACGAGTTCTTCAAGCCAACGACTACGCGGTGCGTTCCGCGCCCGGACAGCAATGTTGCGGCGCACTGCACGCGCATGCCGGCGACGCGGAAGCGGCGCGCCGGCTTGCTCGCGCAAACATCGCGGCATTCGAACGCGCCGGTGTGGAGCACATCTGCGTGAACGCGGCGGGCTGCGGCGCGATGATGAAGGAATATCCGCATCTCCTCGAACATGACGCAGCGTGGCGCGAGCGAGCGCTCGCGATCGCCGCGAAAGTCCGGGATGTGAGCGAGCTTCTCTCGGCCGCCGGGCCGTCGCGGGGAGCGCCGGTACGACAGCGCGTGTCGTACGATGCCCCATGTCACCTCGTCCACGCACAGCGTGTGTCGACGCCGCCCATGGACGTGCTCCGCGCGATTCCGGAGCTGGAGCTCGTGCCGCTCACGGAAAGCGACGTCTGCTGTGGCAGCGCGGGCATCTACAATCTCGTCGAGCCGAACACGTCGAATGTCGTGCTCGAGCGCAAGCTCGCGCATATCACAGCCGCGAATCCGGATCTCGTGGTGACCGGCAACCCCGGTTGCATGATGCAGATCGGTGCCGGGCTCGTCCGCAACCGGTCGCGCCAGCGCGCCGTGCATCCCGTGGAGCTACTCGACGAGAGCTATTCAGGCCGCCGCGGTTAACCGCACGGCCACTGTGGTAGCGCGGCCCGAAACGCGCGATTTACTTATCCAAATGACCACCCCCGATATCGCACCGACCCACCAGCCCCGCGGAGGAACGCTCGACATTGCAGGCCAGGACGTCGTGCTTGCCTACGCGGATGCCGCCGCCGAGTACGCGGCGCTGCGGTCCGGCGCGATCGTCGTCGATCGGAGTCACCGTGGGCGGTTGCGGATGTTCGGGGAGAAGGGCGGCGAAGCGCTCACCGGCCTCGTCACGAACGACGTGCTGTCCATGCAGCCGGGCGACGGCCAATACGGCGCGGCACTGACGGCCAAGGGACGCATCATCGCTGACATTCGGGTCCTCGCGTGGCCCGGTTCATATCTGGTCGACACGTCAGCGCGCGCGTGGCCGGGCTTTCTCGGGATGATTCGAAAGTATGTGAATCCGCGGGTCGCCGGATATCGCGATGAATCGCACACGTTCCGCGACATCGGCGTGTTCGGGCAAGACGCTCGGCGGATTGTATCCGCGATCGCGGGCGTGCCGCCCGAGAGCTTGGACGCGTTGACGCCGTATCACCACATTCACGCGACAATCGGCGATGCGTCGGTCACGGTCCTGCGATCCCCGGACATCGGCGTCGAAGGGTATGAGTTTCTCATGCCATTCGAGATCTTCGAACAGGTCTGGAGCGCCGCGGTGAAAGCCGGCGCCGTGCCGGCGGGTTTGGCCGCTTGGGAGATCGCGCGGGTGGAAGCCGGGCGTCCCGAATGGGGCATCGACATCGACGATTCGACGATCCCGCAGGAAGCCAACTTCGACGATCTGGAAGCGATCTCCTACACGAAAGGTTGCTACATCGGACAGGAGGTCGTGGCGCGCGTGCATTTCCGCGGCCATGTGAATCGGCATCTGCGCGGGTTGCGCGCGTCGGCGGGCGATGCGCCGCCGACCGGCGCACAGCTCGTGGACGATCAGGGAAATCACGTCGGCGACGTGCGAAGCACGGTGGCGTCGCCACGGCTGGGCGGCATCGCGATTGGTATGGTGCGCCGCGAAGTCGCGCCTGGATCGGCGTTGTATGCCAGATGGGAGGGCGGAGAGCAACGCGTCGATGTGACGACGCTTCCCTTCCCGGCGTAAGTGCCGCGCGCCCTCGTCACTGGAGCGACGGGGCTGGTCGGCTCGCACATCGTAGATCATTTGCTCGCGGACGGATGGACCGTGCGCGCGCTCGTCCGTCGACCTTCGTCCGAGCTTGCGACGCAGGGCGTTGATCTATTCGTCGGCGACGTGCTCGACGCGGCGGCGTTCGCACGGGCAGCTATGGGCTATGACGTGATCTTTCATACCGCGGCGACCGTCACGGCGAGCGGCGGCGGCTGGAACGCGTTCCGTCCGAACGTCGAGGGAACCCGAAACGCGATCGATGCCGCGGAACGGGCCGGCGCACGCCTGATGCACCTGAGCAGCGTCGCGGTGTACGCGCGGCGGTACGAGAATCCATCAGAGAAGATTGATGAGGACGTTCAGCTCGGAATGTTGCCAAGCTACGCGTACTATCCACGATCGAAGCGCGAATCGGAGGATCTCGTGTTCGAGGCGCATGCGCGAGGCAGGATCTGGGCGACGGCTGTGCGACCGTGTGTCATCTACGGCACGCGCGATCGGCAATTCATCCCGCGAATCTCGCGCACGCTCCGACGCGGTTTCGCACCGATCATCGGCAGCGGAACGACGACGCTGCCGATCGTGAACGCCGCGAACGTCGCGCAAGGTGCGCTGCTCGCCGCGAAGTACGATGCTGCTGGAGGCCGCGCCTACAACCTCGCGAACGATTTCGATGTGACGCTGCGCCAGCTCTACCAGTACGCCGAAGTGGCTTTCGAGCGACGCATTCGCACGTTCACGGTCCCGGTGGGCCTCGCGAGGGCGGCCTTCCGCACGTGGCTACGTATCGTCCGCGCGCTCGGCGTCACCATCGTATCGAGTGGCGCGATCGACATGATATCGCGCGACAACCCGTACACGTCGGCGCGGGCGCGCACGGAGCTCGGATGGAATCCGCGCGTGCGTCCCCAACAAGGATGCGTCGATGCGTTTCGCTGGTGGCGCGATTATCACGACCAATAGGGCTGATCATCAAACGACAAAGGGCGCGACGTGATAGTCGCGCCCTAGAGAAGACAGAAACGAGAAGTCGCTTACGGCTTCTTCTTCGTCGTGTCCTTCTTCGTCGTATCCATGTTCATCTTCTTCGACGTGTCGGCACCCATCTTCATACCGGTGTCGGGAGCCGGCGCAGCGGCAGGCGGCGCTGCCATCGCGGGCTTGCTCGTGTCTTGGGCAGCATTCTCCGACTTCGAGCATGCGGTTATCGCGAGCACAGCGGCGACGAAAGCCAGGCGCTTCATGACAGTCTCCTGAAAAGGACGATTGATTCTCACGCGTGGGTCCGTGCACGCGATCAGAGGGACTCGGGAGCGAGCGGCTTGAAACCTACCGCTACTGGGAGACGTGTCAAGGCCAGAGGCCAGACGCCAAGTTGGCACGCGGCAATGAGTTCCTGACTGACACACCATCTGGCTGGAGACGGGGTTGGGTGAACAGCCCTCCGCCGACGGACTGGTTGCCCAAGACGGACGATCATAGTTTGCTCTGGGACCACGAGATGCGACGATCAATGCCCCGCACCACCGAACCACCTGGCACGACCGAGATCGTCCGCGGCGCCTGTCCTCATGACTGCCCGGACGCGTGTGCCATGCTCGTTACCGTGGAGTCCGGACGCGCCGTTCGCGTGGCTGGTGACCCGGATCACCCCTTTACGCGCGGATTTCTTTGCGCGAAGGTCAATCGCTACGTCGAGCGCACGTATCACCGGGATCGGCTGCTGCATCCCCTGCGGCGCGTCGGCCCGAAAGGCGCCGGTCAGTTCGAGCGTATTTCGTGGGACGAAGCGCTGGACGAAATCGCGACACGACTAAACGAGATTCGACACTCGAACGAGGGGCCGCAGGCGATCCTGCCGTACTCGTATGCGGGTACGATGGGGATGATTCAAGGCTCGTCCATGGATCGCCGGTTCTTTCATACAATCGGCGCTTCGTTGCTCGACCGCACGATCTGCTCCACGGCGGGTGGCGTCGGCATGCGCATGACCGTCGGCGCCAACGTGGGCGCTGATCCAGAGGGCATTCCCGAGAGCGATCTGGTACTGCTCTGGGGCACGAACACGCTCACGGCCAACCCCCATCTTTGGCCGTTCGTCCTCGAGGCGCGAGAGCGCGGCGCCAGGATCATCGCGATCGATCCAATTCGGACGCGTACTGCCGCGCAGTGCGACGAATGGATCGGCATCCGCCCCGGAACCGACGCCGCGCTGGCGCTCGGAATGATGCACGTGCTGTTCGAGCGCGGCTTGGAGGACGCCGACTACATCGCGCGGCATACCATTGGCATCGAGCAACTTCGCGAACGTGCTCGCGAGTATACACCGGAGCGCGTGGGCGAGATCACCGGCATTTCCGCCGATCGGATCGTCGCACTCGCTGAGCATTACGGCCAGTCAAAGGCCGCGTTCATTCGAGTGAACTACGGCCTGCAACGGCACGCCGGCGGCGGCATGGCCGTCCGCACGATCGCGTGCCTGCCCGCACTCACGGGCCATTGGCGGCGCGCCGGCGGCGGTGTGCAACTCTCGTCGAGCATGAACTTCATGTTCGACAAGAAAGCACTCGAGCGTCCGGATTTCTCACCGCCCGTTCGCACGATCAACATGATCCGATTGGGCGAGGCACTTACCACGCCGAATGCGGGCGTCGGTGGACCGCCAGTTCGCGCCTTGATCGTGTACAATTGCAACCCCGCCGCTGTCGCGCCTGACCGCAATGCGGTGCTTCGCGGCATGGCGCGCGAAGATCTCTTTACCGTCGTGCTCGAGCACTTTCAGACCGACACCGCGGACTACGCGGACATCGTGCTGCCGGCGACGACGCAGCTCGAGCATTGGGATTTGATGTTGTCCTACGGTCACCACTACGTCTCGCTGAATCGCCCAGCGATCGCGCCGGTCGGCGAGTCGCTGGCGAACAGCGAGATCTTCCGCCGGCTCGCGGCGCGAATGGGGCTGGATCATCCATCGCTCGCGGACGACGACCTGACGATGATTCGCCAGGCGCTCACATCCACGCACGAGAAGATGAAGGGCGTGTCGCTCGAGACGCTGCTCGAGAAGGGCTGGACGCGGCTCAACCTGCCGACCCCGTATCTCCCGTACGCCAACGGAGGCTTTCCGACGCCTTCGGGCAAATGCGAGCTCTACTCCGAGCGGATGGCTCAGATGGGACTCGATCCCGTGCCGGCATTCACGCCGCCGTACGAGTTTCCCGACGTCGTGCCCGACCTCGCATCACGCTATCCGCTGACGCTGATCTCGTCGCCGGCTCATCAGTTTCTCAATTCGACTTTTGTCAACGTGGACGCGCTGCGCCGCGGCGCGCGTGAGCCGGAGTGCCTGCTGCATCCAGCGGACGCCGAGCGTCGTGGAATCGGCGTCGGGATGCGCGTGGTCGTCCACAACGACCGCGGCGCGTTCACGGCCGTCGCGCGCGTCGAGGACTCGATCCGCGAAGGCGTCGTCTGGGCACCGTCGATCTGGT
>Ga0207652_10001831_pt1 | contig 18431 bp, 17 predicted proteins | sample KBSC63BmetaG_FD_184334 | JGI IMG/M metagenome (GOLD analysis project Ga0207652, IMG submission 184334) | Corn rhizosphere microbial communities from Kellogg Biological Station, Michigan, USA - KBS C6-3B metaG (SPAdes) (version 2) | ecosystem: Host-associated > Plants > Roots > Rhizosphere ... | reverse complement strand
GTACCGACGAGGAACATCCGTCGCCGCCCGAACCGGTCGCCGGCCGCGCCGCCGAGCAGCAGCAGCGCGCTCAGGGGCAAGAGGTAGGCGTTGATCACCCATTGCAGGTCGGCGGCGCTGGCGGCCAGGTCGCGCCGGATGGCGGGCAGGGCGACGTTGGTGACCGAGCCGTCGACGAAGGCCAGACTCGAGGCGAGGATCGAGGCGGCGAGAGTCCACGCGGGGGCGAAGCGGCGACGGTCCGGAGAACCCACGAAGCAGCGCCTATCGCACTAACTGGCCGAGGTTGAGCAGGCTGACAAGCCCGCGGCAGAACGCCATGAAACACTCCGGATATGAGCTTTGGCGCGATAGGCTGGGCACGGCGGAAAAGCTAGCGTGGAGCAGGTCCGCGTATCCTCACTACCCGTCGAGATAGTCCTCGAGTTCCTCGCTGCCCCCGATGCGTTCGCCGTCAATGAAGACTTGCGGCGTCGTCATCACGTCGTGCTCTTCCTCGAAAGCGTCGACTTCCTCGCGGCTGCGAAGAACCCGGTCGTCGACATCGTAACCGTGCTCGGTGAGCAGCTCCTTTGCCCGTACGCCGAAGGGGCAGGTGTGGTCGGGAAGAACCATTCGATAAAGAGTGGCGGCGCGGGCTTCGGTCATGGGTCGACTCCGGTTGCTGGGCCGGAGGGAGACGAGCGCAGCGCCGATCCGTTCCGCCCGGGCCTAGTCCTGCTGCCTCAACGCCACATCGCTCATGAACCGCGCGTCCTCGCCCTTGGCGAGCCATTCCGCTTCCGCCGATATCGCGGCGAGCATGTCGGTGAGATCGTCCATCTCCGCCTTGGCGTAGTTGCCGAGGACATGGCCGGTCACCCGGTCCTTGTGCCCCGGATGGCCGATGCCGATACGGACGCGGCGGAACTCGGGTCCGAGATGTTGGTCGATCGAGCGCAGGCCATTGTGGCCCGCGAGGCCGCCGCCGGTGCGGACCTTGACCTTGAACGGAGCGAGGTCGAGCTCGTCGTGGAACACCGTCAGCGCTTCGACGCCCAGCTTGTAGAAGCGCAGCGCCTCGCCGACCGATCGGCCGCTTTCGTTCATGTAAGTCGCGGGCTTCAGGAGCAGGATCTTCTCAGCTCCGATGCGCCCTTCCTGCAGCCAGCCCTGGAACTTCTTCTGGACGGGGCCGAAGCCGTGCATGTCGGCGATCACGTCGGCCGCCATGAAGCCGACGTTGTGCCGCTGCAGCGCGTGCTGCGGTCCGGGATTTCCGAGGCCGACCCAGAGTTGCATCGCGGCGCGATAGACGGATGCGGCGCGGAATCAAATCCTCCCCGGGACGGGGAGGGGGACCATCCGCAGGATGGTGGAGGGGGCTCGCCGCAAGCGCTGCGCTTACCGAGGGCCCCCTCCGTCAGCCGCCTGCGGCGTCTGCCACCTCCCCGTCCCGGGGAGGATCGAAACGAAAACGCCGGCCCCTTGCGGAGCCGGCGCTTCTTGTCGGTCATCGGTAGCGGCGGGATTACTCCCCGGCTGCTTCCTCGCCGCCTTCGGCTTCGTCGGCGTCAGGCTCGTCGGCAGTCGGGACGGAGCCCGCTTCGACGGTCGCGCCTTCTTCGCCTTCGGTCTGCTTCATCGCCGACGGCGCAACGATCGTGGCGATCGTGAAGTCGCGGTCGGTGATCGCGCTGGCCGAGCCTTCCGGCAGCTTCACGTGGCTGATGTGGATCGAATCGCCGACTTCGAGGCCGGTGACATCGAGCTGGATCTCTTCCGGGATCTTGTCGCTTTCGCACACCAGCTCGAGCTCGTGGCGCACTACGTTGAGCACGGCGCCCTTCTTGAGGCCGGGGCTCGCTTCCTCGTTGACGAACACCACCGGCACCGCGACGTGGATTTTCGAATCCTTCGACAGGCGCAGGAAGTCGACGTGCACGGGGCGGTCGGTGACCGGGTGCAGGGTGACGTCCTTCGGCAGCGTGCGGACTTGCTTGCCGCCGATGTCGATCATCACGATGGAGTTCATGAAGTGGCCGCTGCCGAGCTGGCGCACCAGCTCCTTGGCTTCCACGTGAATGGGAGTGGGTTCTTCCTTGCCGCCGTAGATCACGGCGGGAACACGGCCTTCGCGGCGAAGTGCTCGGGAGGCTCCCTTGCCAGCCCGATCGCGCGCTTCGGCCGGCAGGGTGAGAGCTTCGCTCATCTTACTTGCCTTTCGAGTTGCATTGGGTTTGCCGTCACGCCTCCAGGGATGACCATGACGGGAGGCGCGCCCCTAGCGGAAAGGGCGCAGGAACGCAAGTCCGGCCTCGAGTAGCGTGGCGGTCGGCCGCCTTATTGCACCCGCTTCACCGTATAGCCCCGCGCCCGCAGCAGCGTGGGCAGGCTCTCGTCGCCAAACATGTGCGCTTCGCCGACCGCGACGAAAGGCCGCGAGCGCGCACGTAGAAGCCCGACGATGGGCCCGATCCAGGCCTCGTTGCGCGCGGTCTGCAAGGCCCGCCGCAGCTCGGGATCGCCGAGCACGCCGGCGGCTGAATCGCGCTCGAGCGCATGCAAGTCGCCGGTCAGCCAGTCGACCACGCGCTTGTCGGCCTCCGCGCCGTCGGAATCGACCGCTTCCGACATCAGCAGGTCAGCCTGCTCTTCCGGCGAAAGGGCGTCGAACACGCCGTACTGACTGGCGAAAGTCTCCAGGCCGACGACGCGCCTGGCCCTGGCGATCAGTTCGCGGTCCACGCCGGTGACGGGCGCGCGCTGCCGCGCGGCGTTGGCGAGCTGCAGCGTCGCGGCCCAGGTTTCGGTATGGGGGAAACCATCGTCGCGCATCCCCGCCTGAGCGAGGAACGCGGCGAGCGCGGGGCGGTCCTGCGGGCGCACGCGCTGCGACAGCGGCGGTAGGCCCGGCGTGGTGGCCAGGCGGTCGAACACCGTCTTTGCCGTCGCGGCATCGTTGAGATTGGCGATCTCGACCACCAGCACGTTCGAATGGGCGAGGGCGGTATCCACCGCCGCCGAATGCCAGTGCGCGCGTTCGGGCAGCGAGTGGATCGTGCCGAACAGCCAGCCGTGCTGGCCGGCCGGGCCGCTCACTTCCCACAACGCCGGGGAAGGGGCCGGCCAGTCTCGCGCCCGCTCGCCGCAACCCGCCAGGGCGAGCAGCACGGCGACGGCGGGCCCCCAGCGGAACATTACTGCCAGACGCGACGCGCCCTGATGCCGCGCTTCTTCAGCTGGTATTGCACGCTGTCGCTGCCGGCGAGGTGCCCGGCGCCGACCGCGACGAACACGGTCCCCGGCTGCTTGAGCCGCTGGTCGATCCATTGCGCCCAGCGCTCGTTGCGCTCCACCAGCAGGCGCTTGCGCAGCAGCGGATCGTCGAGCTCGGCATTCATCATCGCCGCCAGCCCGTCGGCGTCCCCGGCGATCCACTTCGCGTAATAGGCCCGCAGCACTTGCGTAGCGTCGGTGATCGAAGCGACCGTCTGGGCAAGGAAGGAGAGCTGCTCCTGCTGCGGCAGGCCGTCGAAAATCTCGATCTGCTGCGCCACCGTCTCCAGCCCCGCCTGCCGCTTGCCGTCGATCTTGCCGGCGAGGACGGCTTCAGCGCCAGACTGCTGGTCGAACCCGGCTTTCTCGGCCTGCATCTTGGTCAGCACCAGCGCGGCGAACCACGGCTTGTACTTGTCCAGCGCTTCGACCGGCACGCCGAAGGAGACCAGCGTCTCTTCCAGATGCATCCGGTCTTCGGGTTTCATCAGCGAACGCAAGGTCTGCGGCCCGGTGAGGAGGCCGCGCTGGGCGATTTCCTCGCTGACGTTGTCCCGCGGCAGGTACTCGGTGACGACTTCCTGCGAGCTGTCGTAAGCCCGCTCGACCGGGCCGCTGAACCAGCTCTTGCCTTCCGGCAGCGCGTGGATCGTGCCGAACAGGTAGATCGTGGTGTCCTTGTCGGCGACCTTCCAGATCGCCGGGCCGCGCTCGGCTTCGAGGGCGTTCGCGGGGCGCGCGTCGACCGTCGCGCAGGCGGGCAGCATCAGCGCCAGCAGCGGAGCGAGAAGGCGGCGAAGCAGCGGCATGGGAAAGCGAGCCCCGGTTAATTCGTCGCGCATGTAGGGCTATTCGTCGACAGGTTGTAGCGTTTTGCGACGGGGCGCTGCGCGATTTTCATCAAGTGTTGCAAGGAACGCGCGGTTGCCCGGTTCGCTCCCGCAGCGCGGCATTGACGCTTCCGGGGACGTGCTGCAAAGCGCCGCGCCATGACCGCGCCCGCTCACCTGAGCTTCCAGGACATGATCCTCGCGCTCCACCAGTACTGGAGCCGGCAGGGGTGCCTGATCCTCCAGCCGTACGACATGCGCATGGGCGCGGGCACTTTCCACACCGCCACGACACTGCGCGCGCTCGGCCCGGAGCCGTGGAACGCGGCGTTCGTCCAGCCGAGCCGCCGCCCGACCGACGGCCGCTACGGCGAAAACCCTAATCGGCTGCAGCACTATTACCAGTACCAGGTGATCCTCAAGCCGAGCCCGCCGGACTTGCAGGACCTCTATTTGAAGAGCCTCGAAGTGATCGGCATCGACCCGCTGGTGCACGACATCCGCTTCGTCGAGGACGACTGGGAAAGTCCCACGCTCGGCGCCTGGGGCCTCGGCTGGGAAGTGTGGTGCGACGGGATGGAGGTGACCCAGTTCACCTACTTCCAGCAAATGGGCGGGTTCGACTGCCGCCCGGTCGCCGGCGAGCTGACGTACGGGCTCGAGCGGCTGGCGATGTATATCCAGGGCGTCGACAGCGTTTATGAGCTGGATTTCAATGGCAGAGGCGTGACGTACGGCGACGTGTTCCTCGAGAACGAGAAGCAGATGTCGAAGTGGAACTTCGAGGTCGCCAACACCGACGCGCTGTTCGACCTCTTCGCCAAGGCCGAAGCCGAGTGCCGCAACGCGCTGAGCGCCAATGTGCCGATCGCCGCTTACGAGCAGGCGGTCGAGGCCAGCCACGTGTTCAACCTCCTCCAGGCCCGCGGCGTGATCAGCGTCCAGGAACGCGCCAGCTACATGGGCCGCGTGCGCGATCTGGCCCGCGGAAGCTGCGAGGCCTACATGGCCAAGGAGAAGGACCGCTGGGCCGCCGCCTATCCGGAGTGGTCGGCATGAGCGATTTCCTCCTCGAACTGCGCTCGGAGGAAATCCCCGCGCGGATGCAGGTGGGGGCGCGGGCGGACCTCGAGAAGCTGTTCCGCGCCGAGATGCAGGCCGCCGGCGTCGCGGTGGGCGAGGTCACCGTGTGGTCCACCCCGCGCCGGCTGGCGCTGATCGCGCGCGGCCTGCCGGAGCAGACCGAAGCGGTGCGCGAGGAGACCAAGGGCCCGCGCACCAGCGCGCCGGCGCAAGCGCTCGAAGGGTTCTTGCGCAAGACCGGGCTGACGCAGGACCAGCTCGAAGACCGCGAGGGCACCTGGTTCGCGGTGGTCGAAAAACCGGGAAGGGCGGTAAAGGATACGCTCGCCGAAGCCATCCCGGCGATCGTCCGCGCGTTTCCGTGGCCCAAGTCGATGCGCTGGGGCGCGGCGTCGCTCAGCACCGAGAGCTTGCGCTGGGTGCGCCCGCTGTCGGGCATCGTGGCGATCTTCGGCGACGAACTGGTCGAGTGCCAGGTCGGCGACGTTGCCAGCGGCTACATGACGCTCGGCCACCGCTTCCATTCTCCCGGGCCGATCACGATCGGTTCCGCTGCGGACTACCAGGAAAAGCTGCGCGCTTGCCACGTCATCGTCGATCAGACGGAGCGGCAGAATCTGATCCGCGACCATGCGGCGGACATCGCGGCGGATGCCGGTCTCAGGCTGGTCGAGGACGAAGGGCTGGTGATCGAAAACGCCGGCCTCACCGAATGGCCGATGCCGCTACTCGGCCGCTTCGACGCGGCGTTCCTCGACGTGCCGCCCGAAGTCATCCAGCTTACCGCGCGGGTGAACCAGAAGTATTTCGTTTGCACTTCTCCCCGCCCGCCTGCGGGAGGGGCCGGGGGTGGGCCCGTCGACTTACCCACCCCTAACCCCTCCCGCGAGCGGGACGGGGACTTGGCCAACGCCTTCGTGTGCACAGCCAACATCGACGCCGCGGACGGCGGTGCGGCGATCGTCGACGGCAACCGCAAGGTCCTCGCCGCGCGCCTCAGCGACGCGCGCTTCTTCTGGGAGCAGGACCGCAAGGTGCCGCTCGCCGAACAGGCCAGGAAGCTTGAGCGGATCACCTTCCACGAGAAGCTCGGCACCGTCGCCGACAAGGTCGAGCGGGTCGCCAAGCTGGCGCGGTGGTTGGTCGAAGAAGGGATCGTAAAGCCCCTCCCCTTCAGGGGAGGGGTTGGGGTGGGGAATGTAAGCCCCACGCCTGACAGCCCCCACCCCCCGACCCCCTCCCCTGAAGGAGAGGGGGAGGTGGCGCACCTCGCCGACCTCGCCGAACAGGCCGCGCGGCTCGCCAAGGCCGACCTCGTCACCGAGATGGTGGGCGAGTTCCCCGAGCTGCAGGGCCTGATGGGCGGCTACTACGCCCGCGCCGAGGGCCTGCCCGACGCCGTCGCCGACGCCATCCGCGATCACTACAAGCCGGTCGGCCAGGGCGACGAAGTCCCCACCGCGCCGGTGACGGTGGCGGTGAGCCTGGCGGATAAGCTGGATAACTTAGTTGGTTTCTTCATGACGCAACAGAAGCCAACCGGTTCGAAGGATCCGTTTGGCCTCCGCCGGAGCGCTTTGGCCGTCGAAGCGACCATTCTTGATTCTGGAATTCGGGCGTCGTTATCGAGTTTGTTGGCGAAGGCTTACGAACTCTATCTTGTCACTCCCATTCAACGCCCACTAGCGAACCTGGAACCCCTGAGAGTCGAGCATGAAGTCGAAAAAGTGTTCGTCGGTGGTGGTTGGATTGGAGCGCTCGAAGGGGATTGGCGCATACACATGAGGCATGACGTCGAACTCTTTCAGTTCGCCAAGACCTCATATTATTCTGCCAACGACCCACATCAGAAGGATAAGAGGAACTTCGTCTTTCTGACGATCTTGAGTGTTATTCCCACCCTCCTCGACTTCTTCGCCGACCGCCTCAAAGTCCAGCAGCGCGAAGCCGGCGTCCGGCACGACCTGATCGACGCGGTATTCGCGCTCGGGAACGAAGACGACCTCGTGCGCCTTCTCGCTCGTGTGAACGCGCTGCAAGCCTTCATCAAAACCGAGGACGGCGCCAACCTGCTCGTCGCCTACAAGCGCGCGGCCAATATCCTCAAGAAGGAGGGATGGGAAACAAAGCCCTCTCCCCTTCAGGGGAGAGGGTTGGGAGAGGGGGATGCAAGCGCGTCGCCTGACAGCCCCCGCCCCCCGACCCCCTCCCCTCAAGGGGAGGGGGAGATACCCCGCACCGGCGAGGAAGACCCGCTGGCGCTGGTCGACGATCCCGACTTGCAGCCGGTCATCGCCGCCAAGCTGGCGGACAAAAAACAGCTTTCCTACACGCCCGAGCCTGCCGAAAAGGAGGTGATCGAGGCGCTGGATTCGGCTGAGCCGAAAGCCGCCGCCGCGGTCCATGCGGAGGACTTCGAGGCGGCGATGGCCGCGCTGGCGTCCTTGCGCGGCCCGATCGACCGGTTCTTTGACAGCGTGACGGTGAACGACGAGGACGCGGCGAAGCGCAGCGCCCGGCTCGACTTGCTCGCCCGCTTCCGCGCGGCGGTGCACGCGGTGGCGGATTTCTCGAAGATCGAGGGATGAAAGTCACGATTTCCGGGAATCCGTGACTTTGCGATTCCGGATAAATTCGTTTTGAAATCAGTGTTTTGAGTGTGATTTCTAAAGTCACGGCCTGTGACTTTAGTGACTTTGGCAAAGGAGCCTGCGGAAATGCGGACAGTCTATCCTTTCGGTGGCGGCGCGAGCAGCGACGATCCGCGGGCGAAGGACAAGACCGTCACCGGCGGCAAGGGCGCCAATCTGGCCGAGATGGCGAGCATCGGCCTGCCGGTCCCGCCGGGCTTCACGATCACCACCGAAGAGTGCGTGCGTTACTTGCAACAGGGCGCGGATTTCTCCGACGCGTTGCGAGGTGAGGTCGCCAAGGCGCTGAATCACATCGAGAACGCCGTCGGCAAGACATTCGGCGATCCCGCCGACCCGCTGCTCGTCTCGGTCCGCTCGGGCGCGCGGGTGTCGATGCCGGGGATGATGGACACCGTCCTCAACCTCGGCCTCAACGACGAGACGGTGCAGGGCCTCGCCGCCGCCTCGGGCGACGAGCGCTTCGCCTGGGACAGCTACCGCCGCTTCATCCAGATGTACTCCGACGTCGTCCTCGGCCTCGACCACGGGCTGTTCGAGGAAGCGCTCGAGATCGCCAAGGAAGACCGCGGCTATTACGCCGACACCGAGATGACCGCCGCCGACTGGAAGGCGCTGGTCGGCGAGTACGAGGCGATCGTCGCCCGGGAATACGACAAGCCGTTCCCGCAGGACGTGCAGGAGCAGCTCTGGGGCGCGATCCGCGCGGTGTTCGACAGCTGGGATTCGGACCGCGCCAAAGTCTATCGCCGATTGAACGACATCCCCGGCGACTGGGGCACGGCGGTCAACGTCCAGGCGATGGTGTTCGGCAACATGGGCGAGACCAGCGCCACGGGCGTCGCCTTCACCCGCGATCCGTCGACCGGCGAGAAGGCCTATTACGGCGAATGGCTGGTCAACGCGCAGGGCGAGGACGTCGTCGCCGGCATCCGCACGCCGCAGTACCTGACCAAGGCGGCGCGGGAGAAGGCAGGGGCCTCGGCGCCCTCGATGGAAGAGGCGATGCCCGAGGCGTACGCCGAGCTTGCCCGCGTGTTCGAGCTGCTCGAGCGGCATTACGCGGACATGCAGGACATCGAGTTCACGGTGCAGCAGGGCAAGCTGTGGATGCTGCAGACCCGCTCCGGCAAGCGCACCGCCAAGGCCGCGCTGAAGATGGCGGTCGACATGGCGGGCGAGGGCCTGATCGACGAGCGCACTGCCATCCTGCGGGTCGATCCGATGGCGCTAGACCAGCTGCTGCACCCGACGCTCGACCCGAACGCCGCGCGCGACGTGCTGGTGAAGGGCCTGCCGGCGAGCCCCGGCGCGGCCTCGGGCAAGATCGTGCTCGACGCCGACACGGCGGAGAAGTGGGCGGCGAAGGGTGAGAAAGTGATCCTCGTCCGCGTCGAGACCAGCCCGGAGGACATTCACGGCATGCACGCCGCGCAAGGCATCCTCACCGCGCGCGGCGGGATGACCAGCCACGCGGCGGTCGTCGCGCGCGGCATGGGCCGGCCGTGCGTTTCGGGCGCGTCGCAGGTCGCGATCGACTTGCCGAGCCGCACCTTGCGCATCGGCGGGCAGGATCTGGCCGAAGGCGATGTCCTGACCATCGACGGCGCGACCGGGGAAGTGATGCGCGGCGAAGTGCCGACCGTGCAGCCCGAGCTGGCCGGCGACTTCGGCACTTTGATGGACTGGGCCGACAGGCACCGGCGGATGAAAGTCCGCGCCAACGCCGAAACGCCGGAGGATTGCCGCACCGCGGTGCGGTTCGGCTGCGAAGGCGTGGGCCTCGCGCGCACCGAGCACATGTTCTTCGACGACAAGCGCATCGCCGCGGTGCGCGAGATGATCCTCGCCGACGACGAGCGCGGCCGCCGCGCGGCGCTGGCCAAGCTGCTGCCCGAGCAGCGCGGCGACTTCGCGCAGATCTTCGAAGCGATGGCCGGCCTGCCGGTAACCATCCGCCTGCTCGACCCGCCGCTGCACGAGTTCCTGCCGCACGGGGACGCGGAGTTCGAGGCGCTCGCGGTCTCGAGCGGCATTTCCGCCGCGCACCTCAGGCGCCGCGCGGCCGAGCTGCACGAGGCCAACCCGATGCTCGGCCATCGCGGCTGCCGGCTGGGGATCACCTTCCCCGAGATCTACGAGATGCAGGCGCGGGCGATTTTCGAGGCGGCGTGCGAGGTGAGCGCCAAGGGCGGCGATCTGGTCGTGCCGGAAGTGATGATCCCGCTGGTCGGCACCAGGCGCGAGGTGGAAATCCTCCGCAAGCTGGTCAACGAGACCGCCGCCCAGGTCTTCGCCGAGCGCAGTCAACGCCTCGACTACCTCGTCGGCACGATGATCGAGCTGCCCCGCGCCGCTCTGGCCGCCGGCGAGATCGCCGAGGAAGCGCAGTTCTTCTCCTTCGGCACCAACGACCTGACCCAGACCACCCTGGGCCTGAGCCGCGACGACGCCGGGAGCTTCCTGCCGGTCTATGTCGAGAAGGGCATCTACGCCCGCGATCCGTTCGTCAGCCTCGATGTCGAGGGCGTCGGGCAACTGGTCTCGCTGGCGGTGGAGCGGGGCCGGGCGACGCGTCCCGACCTCAAGCTCGGCATCTGCGGCGAGCATGGCGGCGATCCGGCGAGCATCGCCTTCTGCGAAAAGGTCGGCCTCGACTACGTCAGCGCCTCGCCCTTCCGAGTGCCGATCGCCCGGCTGGCAGCGGCGCAGGCCGCGTTGCGAGGGGGTGGCTGAGCCTGTGCTTCGACAAGCTCAGCACGAACGGATGTTTGTTTTGAATTCCCGCCCTACGAGCCGTTCGTCCTGAGCCTGTCGAAGGACGATTTACGCTACGTCCCGCGTAAGGACCGACGGCCGCTGAGGGTGAGTATCTCGAAGCTTTCGACCACGCGGCCCTCGGTATCGACGCCTTCGAGAAACACGGCCCGCGCCCGTTCCAGCGCGGCCTTGCCGAGGGCCGGCGCGGGGGAGGCGAGGACATTGCCGAGGCCCTGGTCGCGCAAGTCCGCCACCAAGCGATCGAGCGAGCGGTAGGCTACCTTGATCGTGCGGCTGTCGGCCACCGGGTCGGTCCATCCGGCGCGCTGGAGGAGCGCGGCTGCAGCGCGGATGTCGATCATCGGGTGAAGCCGCGCCGCAGGCCGCTCGGGCTCGGCGGCGAACATCGCCCGGCGCAAGTGGGCGAGGCTGCCGGCGCCGACGAACTCGACGATCGCCCGTCCGCCCGGCGCGAGGGCGTTGCGGATATGGATCAGTGCGCCCGGCAGGTCGTTGACCGTGTCGAGCGTGCCGAGGCTGACGATGAGGTCGAACCCGCCGCTGGGATAGGGCAGCTCCTCGTCGAGATCGGCGACATCGCGTGCCATCACCTCGTGGTCCTGCGCGATGAGGTCGCGGACCAGCACGCCGGTGCGGTCGCCGATCACCAGCGCCTCGCCGGCGGGTTGGCGGACGAAGGCGAGGCGCTCGGCGACGTCCTCGATCATGTCCTCGAGCACGAACCGCGCGGCGCCCGGTTGGTCCTGCCTCACCGCTGCTCGGCGGCGAACGGCATGTCGGCGCTCGGGATCGAAGATGCGGGGCGGGGCGCTCACGCTCCGCCCCTGCCGCCACCGGACCGGATGCGCAAGCGCTTGCCCCGCGGCGCAAGGCAGGCCAGCATGGCGCGGTGAAGCTGCTCGAACCGGTCGCCCCGCTGATCGACTTGATCTACCCGCCGCGCTGCCCGTTGTGCGGCGAGGGGCTGGCGGCGCAGGGTGGCTTGTGCGCCGCCTGCTGGCAGGAGCTGGCGATCCCCGGCGAGCCCGCCTGCGCCCTGTGCCAGCGCCCGTTCGGCGCAGGCATGCCCGAAGGCACGATCTGTGCTCCCTGCCTGGCCGATCCGCCGCGGCATGACGGCATCGCCGCGGGCACGCTCTACAACGAGGCCTCGCGCAAGCTGGTGCTGGCCTTCAAGCACGGCCGCCGCATCGCGCTGGCGCCGCTGCTCGCCCGCCTCGTCGCCGCGCGCCTGCCGCACCTCGAGGGCGAGTGGCTGGCGGTGCCCGTGCCGCTCCACCGCAAGCGGCTGTGGCGGCGCGGGTTCAACCAGTCCGCGCTGCTGGCGCGCGAGATCGCCCGCTCGAGCGGGGCCGAAGTCCTCGTCGACGGCCTGCTGCGTACCAAGGCGACGCCGGTGCTCGGCGGCCTCGGCCGCAAGGCCCGGGCGCGGGCGCTGTCGGGCGCGATCGCCGCCAATCCGCGCCGCGCCGCGCGGCTCAAGGGCGCGCAAGTCCTACTGGTCGACGATGTGATGACCAGCGGCGCGACCGGCCACGCCTGCGTCGCCGCGCTCAAGCGGGCCGGTGCGAAGAAAGTCGTGGTCGCCTGTTTCGCTCGCGTGCTCGAAGAAGCGCTCGACCATGCTTCATAAAGCAAAACGGCCGGGGTTTGCCCCCGGCCGTTCGCGTGACGAAATTCGCTGGACCCCGGGCATCGCCCCCGTGATGCCGTCGGTCCAAACCCTCATGTTCCGGTCCGTCTCCCGTAAAGATCCGGTACCGAGACCCCCCATCCCTTGGCGCTCCAGCGCGTCCGGTCTGGACTGGCGGCTACGTCACAGCCGCGCAGCTATTCATTTCACCGAAAGGTTGGCGACAAAAGCGCCTTCGCGCCGCGCGATGGATTTTGCGCCTTATCTGTGGTTATCGTGCAACAAACCGGCACCGAGACCGCCTGGTCGCACAAGAGTTTGAAAGGAAAGCGCCATTTCGGCCACAGATTCCGAACGCGCCGCGCGTGAAGCGGGCGCCGTGTTCCTGCCGAAGTTCGACTCGGCCGGGCTTCTCGCCGCGATCGTACAGCACGCCGAGACCGGCGAAGTGCTGATGTTCGCGTTCATGGACGCCGAAGCGCTCGGCAAGACCCGCGAGACGGGCCTGGCGCACTTCCACTCGCGCAGCCGCGGCCGCCTGTGGATGAAGGGCGAAAGCTCGGGCCATGTGCTGCGGGTGCGGCAACTGCTGGTCGATTGCGACCAGGACGCGCTGGTGCTCAAGGTCTTGCCCGAAGGCCCGGCGTGCCATACCGGCGCGCGCTCCTGCTTCTACCGCGCGCTGGAGGGCGACGAACTCCACCGCATCGACTGAGTACCATGCCAAGCTATACGCCACCCGCGCGCGACACGCGCTTCGTGCTGACCGAGCTGCTCGGGCTGGCCGACCACCCGCAGCTGGCCATCGATGACGATCTGGTCGAAACGATCGTCAGCGAAGCCGGGCGCTTCGCCGCCGAGGTCATCGCCCCGCTCAATCGCGTGTCCGACGAACAAGGATGCCGGCGCAACGCCGACGGGTCCGTCAGCACGCCCGACGGCTTCCGCGAGGCTTATCGGGCCTTTGCCGAATCCGGCTGGGGCGGGCTGGCGCTGCCCGAGGAATTCGGCGGGCAAGGGCTGCCGCACGTGCTGGCGACGGTGGTCGAGGAATATCTCAGCTCCTCATGCCACGCGTTCAACATGTACTCCGCGCTGACTCACGGTGCCGTCGCCGCCGTCGCCGCGACAGGCAGCGAGGAACTGAAGCAGACGTACCTGCCCAAGTTGGTTTCCGGCGAGTGGCTCGGCACGATGGCGCTGACCGAGCCGCAAGCGGGGACGGACCTCGGCCTCATCCGGACACGCGCCGTACCGGACGAAGACGGGACATATCGCATCACCGGCGGGAAGATCTTCTGCTCGGGCGGTGAGCAGGATCTGACCGAGAACATCGTCCATTTGGTGCTGGCCAAGCTACCCGACGCGCCGGAAGGCTCCCGCGGGATTTCGCTGTTTATCGTCCCGAAGGTCCTTCCCGACGGAACCCGCAACCCAGTCAGCTGCGGGGCCATCGAGCACAAGATGGGCATCCACGGCAACGCCACTTGCGCGATGGACTTCGACGACGCGACCGGCTGGCTGGTCGGTGAGCCGAACGGCGGGCTCGCGGCGATGTTCATCATGATGAACGCGGCGCGCCTGTCGTGCGGCAACCAGGGCGTTTCCCAAGGAGAGCTCGCTTACCAGAACGCGGTTGCTTACGTGGCCGAGCGCAAGCAGGGCCGGGCACCCCTTCGACATGCTCAGGGCGAGCGGGCAACGGACGCCGATCCGCTGATTGCGCAGCCCGACGTGCGGCGCATGCTGATGGACGCGCGGGCGTTCATCGAAGGTATGCGCGCGCTGGTCGCCTGGACGGCGCTGCAGATCGACCTCTCCCACCGCGCGACCGAAGAGCGCGAGCGGGCCGCGGCGGACGCGCTGGTTGGCTTCCTCACCCCCGTGCTCAAGGGCTTCGGCACCGACAAGGGCTTCGAAACCGCGGTCGCCATGCAGCAATGCTTCGGCGGGCACGGCTATATCGCCGAATGGGGCATGGAGCAGATCGTCCGCGATGCGCGGGTGGCGATGCTTTACGAAGGCGCCAACGGAGTCCAGGCGCTCGACCTCGCGGCCCGCAAGCTGGCGCGTGACGACGGGCAGGTCGCCGAGCGATTCCTCGCATTGGTGGAAGCGGCGTGCGACGAGGCCGGCGCCGAGCTGAGCTTCATCGCCGGCCCGCTATGCGAAGCCGTCCACGAAGCGCGAGAAGCGGCGCGCTTGCTGATCGACACCGCCAGGGACGATCCGCATACCCTCGGCGCCGGGTCTTACGCGTTCATGCAACTGATCGGCACCGTGGCGCTCGGCTGGATGTGGCTGCGCATGGCCGAGGTGGCGAGCGGGCAGGAAGATGAGCCATTCTACGCCGCCAAGCTGGTCACCGCGCGATACTATGCCGAGCGCAATCTTCCGGACTGCGCCGCATTAACGCGCAAGATCGCGGCGGGGCCGGAAGCGATGATGGCGCTCGATCCGGCACAGCTCGCGCGCGGCTGAGCTCAGCCCTAAGGCCAGGTCGCGAACACGCCGTCCGGATCGTACCGGCGGCGCAGCTCGCGCAGGCGCTCGAGCGCATCGGGCGTGAAGCATTGGCTTCGGCGCTCCGGATCGGCGGTAAGGTCCGCTTCGGCGACGTAGCGGCCGGTGCGGAAGGGCGCGAGCTTGGCATCCACCTCGCGCACCCACGCCCGATTGACCGCGTCGTCCGCCGCCTCGTCCCACAGGCCGTAGATGCCGATGCCGGTTCCGCCGCTGACGCTCAGCGCCGCATCGTCCGGTATGGGGACTGGCGTGTGTCCGCCGAACGCGACGATGTCGATGGTCGAGTCCTTGCTGGGCGCGGGCAGGTCGTGCACCGCCAGCAACAAGTCGCCGATCGCGGCGTCGCTCCACAAGTGGTCGGCGGCGACGCGCTTGCCCGAGGGCATCGGCGACAATTCGAACAGATCGGTGAACGCCAGGCTCCGCCCGCTCGCTTCGCCGATCAGGCGCGCGTCGGGCGGCGGCGAGGTAAACGGTGCGACCGTGTGGCGGGCTTCGGCTTCGCTCTCCCCACAGGCGGACACGCGCAGCACGATCGCATGCTCGCCGGTGTCCCAGTGCGCGAACAGGAAGCAGCCGACTTCGGTGTGCGCGGGTGAGGCGGCAACGGCGGCGGTGAGCCAGTCCGCAAGCACCGGCGCGCTCGAAGCTGCAAAGGCGATGCGCCAGGCGTAAACGTGCCGGGGATAAGGATGCAGCTGCAGGTGAAACGCGGTCACCGCGGCGAAGAAGCCGGGACCGTGGCCGCGCGCGGCCCAGAACAAATCCGCATGCTCCGTCGCGCTGGCGAGCACGATCTCGCCCGTGGCCGTGACCATGTTGATCGCGGTCACGTTGGCGCAGGCCGCCCCCCAGTGGCCGGCGTTCCAGCCAAAGCCGCCGCCGATCAGGTAGCCGCTCAGCGCCACGTCGACGCAGTGGCCGACGGGGAAGGCGAAGCCCATCTTCGCCAGCTGCTTGCTCAGTGCGCCGCCTTCGACGCCGACGCCGACCCGCGCCGTGCGCGCGGCCGAATCGATTTCAACCGAGTCCAGCCCGCCGAGATCGAGCAGCATCCCGCCATCGCGCAGGACCGAGGCCTGGTAGTTATGCCCGCCGCCGCGCGGCGATACCGTCAGGCCGTTTTCGGCCGCGAAGCGGACGGCAGCCGCGGCTTCGGCGGCCGAGCTGACGGTTACAATGGCTGCCGGTGTGCGCGATTGTGCCAGCCGCTTGTTCCACACCACGCGGTCGCGCGCGCGGTCGAATTCACCGCTCCCTTCCGGGACGAGGCGGGTGACCAGAGGCTCGAGGGGTTTGAAGCGATCTGCGGACATGCGGGACGTTCACCAAGCGCGCGGCCCGGCGAAGCGTTCCGGATCAGAATTCGAGCACGCAGCGCAGGCGGCTCAGCTTACCATCGGCTTGCAGCAACTTGAGGAAGCCGGTGCGCACGATCCGGTAGGCCTCGCCCTTGCGCGGTCCGCTGGTCATATCGATGCGGTCGCCCCGGCGGAGATAAGTGCCGTGTCCTTGCGGCGAGGAATAGCGCGACGAGCTCTCGATGGTGAAATTGCGGTCGGGCTGCGGACGGCTCGCCTGGCCGCCGGCGTCGCCTGGCAACTCGCAGACGTAGCGGCCGCGATCGATGGTATCGATCGGACCGTGTGCCGCACCGATGGTGGCGATCGCGACGATGAGTGCTGCGAGCGGGCGAAAACGGATCATGCCTCGCCATAGCACGGACGCGTTGCGCTTGCATGAATTGGCTGGCGCGCCTAGGGCGCGCGGCAATCCGGACATCCCCGATCAAGGCAGGCGAGCGATGAAGATCAGCGGCGTGGACATTCGTCCCGGCAACATTCTCGAATACGAAGGCGGCATCTGGAAGGTCGCCAAGATCCAGCACACCCAGCCGGGCAAGGGCGGGGCCTACATGCAGGTGGAGATGAAGAACCTGCAAGATGGCCGCAAGACCAACGTTCGTTTCCGCAGCGCCGACACGGTCGAGCGCGTGCGGCTCGACACCAAGGACTTCCAGTTCCTGTACCACGATGGCGACATGCTGGTGTTCATGGACAAGGACAATTACGAACAGATCAGCCTGCCGGCCGACCTCGTGGGCGAAGCCGCGGCTTTCCTGCAGGACGGCATGGATGTCTCGCTCGAGATGTGGGACGAAAAGCCGATCAGCGTCGAGCTGCCGAGCCAGGTCGAAGCGACGATCGTCGAGGCCGATGCCGTGGTCAAGGGCCAGACAGCTTCGTCCAGCTACAAGCCGGCCCTGCTCGACAACGGCGTTCGGGTGATGGTGCCGCCGCACATCGGCAGCGGCACGCGCATCGTCGTCGACGTGTACGAGCGGACATACGTCGGAAAGGCAGGTTGATTGTGAAGAAGTTCGGATTCATCGCCGTGGCACTGCTGCTGGCCGGGACGCACCAGGCGGCATTCGCCCAACGCGGCAAGGCCGCCGCCAAGCCCGCCGCGGCCGCCGCGAAGACTGCTGCCGCCCCTACGGCCGGGTCCGATGGCTTGACGGCCGACGAGAAGGACCACGCGATCCAGGACTTCGGAGTCATGTCGAGCGCGATGCGGTCCGACAAAGTGCCGGACGAGGTGAAGTCGGCGCTGATGGGCTGCATCTACTCCAATTCGCTGTCCAAGATCAGCGGTGCGATCGACAAGGTCAGTGCCGACAACCCGGGCAAGGTCGACCGCAAGAGCCCGGACTCCATTCTCGGCGCGATGGCGGCCGTTTGCGGTTACGAACCGAGCGCGACCGCCGCGGCGCCGGCGGGCGCGGCAGCGAAGCCGCAGCAGGGCACGCCGGTCGGCCGCTGAGGTTCGCATGGCGGTCGTTTCCGGTCTCATTCGCGTGATGGAGCGCGCCGCCCGCAAGGCGGGCGGTCGCTTGCGCCGCGACTTCGGCGAAGTCGAGCATCTCCAGGTCAGCCGCAAGGGCCCGTCCGATTTCGTCTCCAAGGCGGATCAGGCGGCCGAGCGCACCTTGTGGGACGAACTGCGCGCCGCGCGGCCCGACTGGGGCTTCCTGATGGAAGAGGGCGGCCAAATCCCCGGCGAAGAGGGCAAGCCGCGCTTCGTCATCGACCCACTCGACGGGACCAGCAACTTCCTCCACGGCATTCCGCATTTCGCGATCTCCATCGCGGTGCAGGAACCGAAGCTCGATGGTTCCGGCTGGGGCGAGGTGACCGCCGGGCTGGTTTACCAGCCGATCACCGACCAGACGTTCTGGGCCGAAAAGAGCCGCGGCGCCTGGCTGCACGATGCGCGGCTGCGCGTCTCCGGGCGCCGGCACTTGTCGGAAGCGCTGGTCTCGACCGGCATTCCTTATCATGCACACGGCGACTTCGGCGAATGGACCAAGATCCTCGCCGCGATCGGTCCGCAGGTCGCCGGTATCCGCCGCTTCGGCTCCGCTGCGCTGGACCTCGCGTGGGTCGCCGCCGGGCGCTACGACGCGTTCTGGGAAAGCGACCTTTCCCCTTGGGACACGGCCGCCGGTTGCTTGCTGGTGCGCGAGGCGGGCGGCTTCGTCAGCGATTTCCGCGGCCGTTCGCTGCCGATCTGCGATGCGCAAGTCCTGGCGGGTAACGATCCGCTCCATTCGCGCCTGCACAAGCTGATTGCCGGCGCGCTGAAGGCCTAGCCGAACTGTCGATCGCG
>Ga0207652_10001829_pt1 | contig 18443 bp, 18 predicted proteins | sample KBSC63BmetaG_FD_184334 | JGI IMG/M metagenome (GOLD analysis project Ga0207652, IMG submission 184334) | Corn rhizosphere microbial communities from Kellogg Biological Station, Michigan, USA - KBS C6-3B metaG (SPAdes) (version 2) | ecosystem: Host-associated > Plants > Roots > Rhizosphere ... | reverse complement strand
CTCTTGCGTGAGAAAATCGAGCCGCCGCCCGTTGGCGCCGTCCTCGTCGGTGAGCCGGCGCGCCTCGGCGACGTGCGCCGCCATGCGCGTGAGCTCCTCGGTGACGTCGGCCTTGTCGGCGAGGATGGCCACTTCTTGCGCGAGGCGCTGCGGATCGAGCGCCGCCACCGGGTCGCCGGCCTTGAGCGCGCGGTCGAGCCGCTCGCGCAGCTTCTTGCGGTAGTTCTCCGGCGCCTCGCCCGTGAGCGCGCCGAGATCGTGATGCATCGTCGTCAGCGCATCGAGGCGTGCGCGCAGATCGCCGCGCAGCACCTCGCCCTCGCGCGCCCGCGCCGCGATCAGCGCATCGAGCGCCTGCTTGAGCCCGGGCTCGACGGCGCGCCACAGCGCCTCCGAGTCGGTCACGCCTTCGCCGACGGTGATGACGCCCGGCTGCGCGGCGACGAGCGCGAGCGAGATCGGCTCCTCGATCCCGAGCGCCCCGCGCACATCGACGAGCGCCTGATGATATTGCCGCGCCAGCGGCAGATCGGCGTGCACCGTCTGCGCGGCGCCGCCGCCCTCGTCGCGCACGCTGACGGTGATCGCCCCACGCCCCAGCCGCGCGCGCACCGCCGCCGTCACGTGCGCCTCGACCGCGGCGTCCGCCCACGGCAGCCGCAGCTTGAGCTCGAGGAAGCGATGATTGACGGAGCGAACCTCGACGACCAGCCGGCGGCCAGCGACCTCACAGGTCCCCCGCCCATAGCCAGTCATGGATTTCATTGAGCGACTTTACTGACTCTCTTGGTACCAGGCAATCGTGCGCTCGAGCCCTTCGGCGAATTTCACGCGCCCTTCGTAGCCGAGCACGCGCCGCGCCTTGCCGATGTCGGCGAGCGAGAAGCGGATGTCGCCGGTCCGCGGCGCCTCGTGCACCGGCGGCACCTTCTTGCCGACGATGCGCGCAATGATGTCGATGGTCTGATTGAGCGACGTCGACTCGCCGCAGGCGATGTTGAACACCTCGCCCGCCGCGCCCCTGGCCGTGCACGCCAAAAGGTTCGCTTCGATGGCGTTCTCGACGAAGCAGAAGTCGCGCGAGGTCTCGCCGTCGCCGTAGATGGTCGCGTGGCGGCCCTGCAGCGCCGCGGTCACGAAGTTCGGGATCACCGCCGCGTACTGCGACTTCGGATCCTGCCGCGGCCCGAAGATGTTGAAGTAGCGCAGCGCCACCGTCTCCAGGCCGAACGAGTGATAGAACGCCTGCATGTAGTACTCGCAGGCGAGCTTGGCCGCCGCGTACGGCGACAGCGGCGCCGGCAGCATCGTCTCCACTTTCGGCTCGCCCGGCGCCTTCTCGCCGTACGCCGACGACGACGCGGCGAACACCACGCGCTTGACGCCCGCCTTGCGCGCGCCGTCGAGCAGCGTCACCGTGCCGTGCACGTTGACGTCGTCGCCGCCGAGCGGATCCTCGATCGAGCGCGGCACCGACGGGATGGCCGCCTGATGCAGGACGTAATCGACACCCTTCACCGCACGCGCAACCGTTTCACCGTCGGTGATGCTGCCACGGATCAGCTCCACCTTCTTCTTCTCGACCAGCTCGGCGATGTTCTCTTCGCGTCCGGTGGCGAAGTTGTCGAGGATGCGGACCTGCTCGCCCTTGGCGACCAGCGCGTGGGCCAGGTTGGAGCCGATGAACCCGGCTCCCCCGGTGACAAGGTAATGGGCCATGAACGGGTTCTACTCAGCCGGCGAGGGAGTGTCAATCAACGCCCACGGCGTGAACGTCGGTGCACACCGGTCCGCGAACGTTCGGTCACAGGCGCGCGCGTGGGTGGTATAAAGCGCTTGCCCGCCCGGCAGTTTGGCGCATGCTCGGGTGGCATGGAACGTGGAGTGCCCGTCGCGCGGAGGAGTGACATGCGCATCTCGGTGAGTGTGGCGATCACGGCGTCGGTTTTGGCCTTCGGCGTCGCCGCGCGGGCGCAGCAGCCGCTTCAGCCGTACGAGACCACCGAGGCGCCAGAGGCGCCCGCCGCCACCGTCGAGGTGCAGCCGGCGCCCATCCAGCCGGCGCAGGTGCCGGTGCAACAACCCATCGACCCCTACAGCGCCTATCCGGCGCCACCCGCCTACGGCTACCAGGCGCCCGCCGCCGGTCCGCCGGCGACGCCGTCGCCGCCGTCGTACCAGCAGGGCTACTACCTGTACCCGTCGGGAGGCCAGGCGCCGGTGTACTACGCGCCGCCCGCCGGCCGCGCCTGCTGCTGTTGCTGCACGCAGGGCACGGCCTGCGGCTATCGCTATCGCCTCGTCCATCCCGCGGCGCGCAAGAAAGCGTGGGACGGCGCGCGCCGCTTCTCGCTCGGCGCGCATGTCGGCTTCCTCACGCTGAATCAGCAGGTCGGCAACGACCAGGTCACGCTCGGCGGCGCCGGCTTCCAGCTGCGCCTGCGCTCGGCGGGGCGCTGGGGCTTCGAGGCGTCGCAGAGCTTCCTGCACGGCTCGTACTGGTCGGGCGCGTGGCAGCGCGATTCGTTCCCCTTCGCGGTCTCGCTGATGTTCTACATCTTCCCGAACAGGGACGCGCACCACTTCAACCTGTACGCGCTCGCCGGCGTGGGCCTCGTCGCCGACAGCGTCACGCTCAACGACGAGAACCACGCCCAGGTGACGCAGGACTTCACCGAGGTCGAGGTCCACGCGGGTCTCGGCGCCGAGCTGCGCTTCAAGTGGTTCGGGATCGAAGCCGATGCGCGCTACATCAGCCTGTGGCGCGACGACTCGTCGTCGCCGGCCAGCTATTACGGCGACATCAAGGGCGGCCCGGTGCAGTCGTCGAGCTACGGCCTCCAGGGCAACCTGTACCTCAGCCTCTGGTTCTAGACTCGCCCGCCTGGCGGCTGAAACGCCGCAACATCTTCTCGAGCGTCGGGTAGTGCATGTTGGCGGTCACGCGCTTGGGCGCGGCCGCGCGCGCCGCCGGTTGCGGGGCGTCCGCGGCGAAGGCCGGGATGGCGATGGAGACGGCGGCGAGAGCGAGGGCAATGGCGAGGCGGACGCGCATGGCGAGCTCCTGTAGGGCTTTGTCCTACATTGTCTCACCCAGCGCCATGCGGGGCAAATTTTCGCGAAGGGATTAGCGCAGGACGAACAGGATGCCCCAGCTGATCAGCGACGTGACCAGGGAGCCGAGGATCGCCGAGCCGAAGCCATCGACCTCGACGCCCTTCACGATCTTGTCTGCCAGCCAGAACAAGAAGCCGTTGATCACGATGAGGAAGAGCCCCAGCGTGAGCAGCACGAACGGCAGCGCCAAGAGCACCAGGACCTTGCCGAGGATGACGTTCAGGACGGCGAGCACGAACGCGAAGACGAACGCGCTGCCGAACGACCGCACCCGGATGCCGGGAACGATCTTCGCCGCAACCAGCACCGCGACGGCCGTAACCAGCAGATGAATGAGGTGATGGATCATCGGATCCCTCCTTGTTCGATGGAACGAGCGACCTGGCCCGGCTATTTCTACGAAACGACCGCTCGGAATCCGCCGCGCCAGGCGGTGGCCAGCTCATCGATCGCGACGTCGAGGACGCGCGCCGACTTCTGGTAGATCGTCAGCCGCCGCCCGCCGGTGGCGCCGATGACGCTGAGCGGCGCTCCGTGCTCGGCGGCGATGGCGCGCACCTCCGCTTCGCGCTCTGGAGGGAAGCTTACCACGATGCGGGAGGGAGCTTCGCCGAACACGAGCAGATCGGCGCGGATGGCTTCGTCGAGCTTGACGGTAGCGCCGACGAGCGGCGCGCCCGGCTTCGACGGGACGATGCAGCACTCGGCGAGCGCGACGGCGAGGCCGCCCTCCGAGCAGTCGTGCGCCGAGCGCACCAGCTTCTTGGCCACGAGCGCGCGGCACGCCTTTCCGACGGCGGCCTCGCGCGCCAGATCGAGCTTGGGCGGCGCGCCGGCCTGCTTGCCGTGGATGACGTCGAGGTACTCGGAGCCGCCGATCTCGTCGGTGTTGACGCCGAGCAGCGCGACGGCGCAGTCGGGCTGGAACGCAAGACCGACGGCGTCGGCGGCGTTGGCGATGAGGCCGACCATGCCGATCGTCGGCGTCGGCTTGACCGCGCGCCCCTCGGTTTCGTTGTAGAGCGAGACGTTGCCGCTCACCACCGGCGTCTCGAGCGCGCGACAGGCGTCGCCGAGGCCGCGGATGGCCTCGACGAGCTGCCACATCACGTCGGGGCGCTCGGGGTTGCCGAAGTTGAGGCAGTCGGTGACGGCGAGCGGCTCGGCGCCGACGGTGGAGACGTTGCGATAGCACTCGGCGACGGCGAGCCGCGCGCCCTCGTAGGGATCGAGCGCGCAGAAGCGCGAGTTGCAGTCCGCCTTGAGCGCGAGGCCCTTGGCGTTCGCCGGATCAACTGCCCCGTCGAGGACGCGGATGACGGCGGCGTCGGCGCCGGGACGCACGACGGTGCCGACGCGCACCATGTGATCGTACTGGCGGTAGATCCACTCCTTCGATGCCAGGTTCGGCGACGCCATCAGCTTGACGAGCGCGACGCCGAGATCGGCGGGCGCCTGCAGCGACGCAACGTCTAGCGCGCGCTCTTTGTCGAGCGCGGCCGGACGCGCGAACGGGCGCTCGTAGCGCAGCCCTTCGGCGAGCGGCGCGACGGGGATCTCGGCCTGGACCTTGCCGCCCTCCTTCACCACGATCTTGCCGGTGTCGGTGACGCGGCCGATGACGGCGGCGTCGAGATCCCACTTGGCGAAGATGGCGAGCGCCTCGGATTCGCGGCCGGCTTTGACGACGGCGAGCATGCGCTCCTGCGACTCGGAGAGCATGCACTCGTAGCCGGTCATGCCGGTCTCGCGGCGCGGCACTTGATCGAGGTCGAGCTCGATGCCGTTGCCGGCGCGCGCGGCCATCTCCACCGACGAGGACGTGAGCCCGGCGGCGCCCATGTCCTGAATGCCGACGAGGACATCGGAATTCATGAGCTCGAGGCACGCCTCGAGCAGCAGCTTCTCGGTGAACGGATCGCCCACCTGCACCGTCGGGCGCTTGGACTCCGACTCCTCGTCGAACTCGGCCGAGGCCATGGTGGCGCCGTGGATGCCGTCGCGGCCGGTCTTGCTGCCGAAGTAGAGGACGGGGTTTCCCAGGCCCTTGGCCTTGCCGTAGAAGATCTTGTCGGTGCGCGCCAGCCCGACGGCCATGGCGTTGACCAGGATGTTGCCGTCGTAGGAGCCGTCGAAGTAGACCTCGCCCGCCACCGTCGGCACGCCGAACGCGTTGCCGTAGCCGGCGATGCCGGCGACCACGCCCTCGACGAGGTGGCGCGTCTTGGGATGGTCGGGGCGGCCGAAGCGCAACGAGTCGAGGCAGGCGATCGGGCGCGCGCCCATGGTGAAGACGTCGCGCAGGATGCCGCCGACGCCCGTCGCCGCGCCCTGGTAGGGCTCGATGAACGACGGGTGGTTGTGCGACTCCATCTTGAAGATCACCGCCTGCCCGTCGCCGATGTCGACGACGCCGGCGTTCTCGCCGGGGCCCTGGATCACGCGCGGCCCCGACGTCGGCAGCCCGCGCAGGTGGATGCGCGAGGACTTGTAGGAGCAGTGCTCGCTCCACATGACGCTGAAGATGCCGAGCTCGGTGTAGGTCGGCGCGCGCCCGAGGATGTCGTGCACGCGGCGGAACTCGTCGGCGCTGAGGCCGTGCTCTTTGGCCGTCGCTTCGTTGATCGGCGGCTCCTGCTTCGTGACTGGCTTCGTACCTGGTTTTGGCGCGCTCATACGCGGCGTCCCATCTCGGCGAGGAGCGAAGCAAACAGCATCTTGCCGTCATCGGAGCCGAGCAGCGCCTCCGAGGCGCGCTCGGGGTGTGGCATCAAGCCGACGACGTTGCCGCGTGCGTTGCACGTGCCGGCGATGTTGGCGACCGAGCCGTTGGGGTTGGCGCCGTCGCTGACGCCGCCGGTGGGATCGACGTAGCGGAAGACGACGCGCCCTTCCTTCTCGAGCGCGGCGACGTCAGGGTGCACGAAGCGCCCTTCGGCGTGCGCGATCGGAATGCGCAGGACGCGCCCCGCGGGGATGCCGCGGGTGAACGGCGTCGGCTTGCCCTCGACGAGCAGGTGCACGTCGCGGCACTCGAAGTGGAGCGAAGCGTTGCGCGTGAGCGCCCCGTCGAGGAGGCCGGCCTCGCACGCGATCTGGTAGCCGTTGCAGATGGCGAGCACCGGCCCGCCCTTCTCGGCGAACGCCTTGACCGCGCCCATGATCGGCGAGTTCGCGGCCATGGCGCCGGCGCGCAGGTAATCGCCGTAGGAGAAGCCGCCGGGCAGGACCACCGCCTCGGCATCGCCGAGCGAGCTCTCCTTGTGCCAGGCGAAGCGCACCGGCTGCCCCATCACGCGCCCGACGACATGGAAGGCGTCGTCGTCGCAGTTGCTGCCGGGGAATCGGACGACGGCAACGTTCATTGGATGATCTCGAACCGGTACTCTTCGATGACGGTGTTGGCGAGGAGCTTCTCGCACATCTGCTTCAAGTGCCCCTCGACGTCTTTGACGTCGTCGGCGAGCTGCATCTCGATGAGCTTGCCGATGCGCGCGTCTTTGACCTCGCCGAAGCCGAGGCGCCCGAGCGCGCGCGCCACCGCCTGCCCCTGCGGATCGAGCACGCCCGACTTCAGCGTCACATAGACTCTCGCTTTCACTTGATCCCCAGGTTCTTTCGGATGCGCGCGTTCGGCTCGTCGGTGTCGGGCGAGAAGAACTTGCCGGTCACCTGCTCGTAGGCCGCGATGTAGCGCCGCGCCGCCTCGACGCGCACGCTCTCGGGGATGGCCGGCGGCGTGCCGGTGCCGTTGTAGCCCTGGTCGACGTACCAGCGCCGCACGTACTCCTTGTCGAGCGAGCGCGGCTCCTCGCCGCGCGTCAGGCGCTGCGAGTAGTCGTCGGCGTACCAGTAGCGCGACGAGTCGGGCGTGTGGATCTCGTCGATGAACACGATCTTGCCGTCCGGCGTCTTGCCCAGCTCGTACTTGGTGTCGACGAGAATGAGCCCGCGCTCGGCGGCGCGCTTCTGCCCGAAGGCGAAGAGCTGGAGACACATCGCCGCCAGCTTGTCGAAGGTCTCGCGATCGACGAGGCCGCGCTCGGCGAGCTGATCGGGCGTCACGTTCTCGTCGTGGCCGCCCTTCTCCGCCTTGGTGGTCGGCGTGATGAGCGCCTTCGGCAACGGCTCGTTCTTCTTCATGCCGTCGGGGAGCGTCTCGCCGCCGAAGCTGCGCACGCCCGCTTCGTAGTTGCGCCAGATCGACGTCTTGGTCACGCCGGTCAAGTAGCCGCGCACCACCATCTCGACGGGGAGCGGCACGCACTCGATGGCGCGCGTGACCACCGGGTCGGGGACGTCGATGATGTGGTTGGGCGCGAGAGCCTTGGTCTCTTCGAACCAGTGGGCCGCGAGCTGGTTGAGCACCTGCCCCTTGAACGGGATGGTGCACAACACCACGTCGAAGGCGCTCAAGCGATCGGAGACGATGATGATGCGCTTGCCGTTCTTCGTGTAGTTGTCGCGGACCTTGCCTTCGTACTTTTCGCCGAGCGTCGGAAAATCGGTTTTGTCGACGGTGCGGCGAAGCTGAGCGTGCAGGATGTCGTCGGAGATCATGTTTCCTCGTCGGAAAGTGCGCGATCGATGATGCGATCGGCGTGGCGCAGGTGGTGCTCCAGGTTGAACGCGGCGTCGAGCGCCCCGGCGGGCAGGCGCGAGTGGACCTCGGGATCGGCGGCGAGCAGCGACTTGAAGTCGCCGCCCTCGTCGCGCGCGCGCAGCGCCGAGCGCTGCACGATCTCGTACGCGGTCTGGCGCGGCAGCCCGGTGCGGACGAGGCTCAGCATCACGCCTTCGGAGAAGATGAGCCCGCCGGTGAGCTGAAGGTTCTTCTGCATGCGCGGCGCATGCACCACCAGCCCGTCGACGAGCCCGGCGGCGCGGCGCAACATGAAGTCGGCGAGCGAGGTCGCGTCGGGCGCGATCATGCGCTCCACCGACGAATGCGAGATGTCGCGCTCGTGCCACAGCGCCACGTTCTCGAGCGCCGGCACCGCGTAGCCGCGCAGCATGCGCGCCAGGCCGGTCAGGTTCTCGCTCAGGATCGGGTTCTTCTTGTGCGGCATCGCCGAGGAGCCCTTCTGCCCCTTGCCGAACGCCTCTTCCGCTTCGCCGACCTCGGTGCGCTGCCAGTGGCGGATCTGGATGGCCAGCTTCTCGACGGAGGCGCCGAGCAGCGCCAGCGCGTCGAAGAGCTCGGCGTGACGATCGCGCTGCACCACCTGCGTCGCCACCGTCTCCGGCTTCAGGCCGAGCGCGGTGAGCGCCTCCAGCTCCACCGTCGGCGACACGTTGGCGTAGGTGCCGACGGCGCCCGCGATTTTGCCGACCGCGATCGACGCGCGCGCGGCCTGCAAGCGCCGCCGATTGCGCCTGGCCTCGGCGTAGAAGCCGGCGAAGACGATCCCGAGCGTCACCGGCTCGGCGTGGATGCCGTGCGAGCGCCCGATCATCGCCGTGTGGCGATGCTCGTTGGCCCGCTTCTTCAGCGCCGCCAGCAGGAGATCGAGGCCGCCGAGGATCTCGTCGACCGCCGCGACCAGCAGCACGCCGAGCGACGAGTCGAGCACGTCCGACGACGTCATGCCGAGGTGCAGCCAGCGCGCGTCGGCGCCGGCGAGCTCCTCGACGTGCGTGAGGAACGCGATCACGTCGTGCCGCGTGCGCTCCTCGATCTCGAGGATGCGCGCGGGATTCAGCTTGCCCGCCGCTTTGTCGCGCACGCGGGCCGCCGTCCCCGACGGCACCGTGCCCTCTTTTTCCATCGCCGCGCAGGCGGCGAGCTCGACCTCGAGCCAGACGTCATACCGCCGCGAGTCGCTCCACAGCGCGCGCAGCTCTTTGCGTGAATATCGATCGATCATTTATCGAAGCTCGCGTTGCAGTGCCGGGAATGTAAAGCTGAGCTGCTCGTTGCGCGAGGGTTCATGACGAACCTTCCCGCTTTCGATGGTGTAGATGGGCGTGCCGCGGCTCGACGCCACGATCACGCGCCCGCTGCGGCCGAGCACGCGGTCGAGCGAGGATTTCGCCAGCTGCGCGCGGTTGTTTGCCAGCGACAGATGCGCCGCGATCACCAGCTTCGGCGGCGGCCCTGCCTGCAGCATCATCTTCAGGATCGACACCGCCTGCTCGTTCGACAAGTGGCCGAGCCGCCCGCCGACCCGCCGCTTCAGCGACGGCGGATACGGCCCGTAGCGCAGCATGGTGACGTCGTGATTGCACTCGAGGACCATCACGTCGCAGCCGGCGTACGCCTGCGCCACTTCGGGCGCGTCATAGCCGCAGTCGGTGAGGATGCCGATGCGCGAGGCGCCGTCGCCGATGACGTAGCCCACCGTCTCGACGGCGTCGTGCGGCAGGAGCACCGGCATCACGCGCAGCGCGCCGACGGTGAACGCGTCGCCGGCGAGCACGCGCGTGGCCTCGATCCCGCCGAGCGCCTGGCGCGTCCCCGCGGTCGCGTAGAGCGGCCGGCCGAGCGCCGCCGCGTGCCCGGCGTGGTCGCTGTGATCGTGCGTCAGGAGGACCGCGTCGATCTCTTCGATCGAGGCCGCCGCGTTCGACGGCAGCTTGGTCAGGCGGCGATCGATCTCCGCCTTCGACAGCCCGGCGTCGACGAGCACGCGCGTTTGTCCGGCCTCGATGTACGCGACGTTGCCGGACGAGCCGCTTCCGAGCAGGGAGAACCGCATCGGCACGGCACGTATACCAAACGAAAGCCCGGGAAACTACCCTTATTAGCGCTTGCCGGTCGGATCGGCGCAGCAGCGGAATCCGACGAGCGGACCGCCCGCCGGAGGCACACCGCGCGTGACGGCGGAGCAGCGCGATTCCTTCGCGCCTTCGCGGGCGTTGCCGCCTTTGTTGGCCCCGGACGACACCCACTCCGCGACGTTGCCGCTCATGTCGTAGGCGCCCGCGGCCGAGCGACACTGCGTGAACTTGCCGCTCGGTGCCGGCTCACCGCTCGGACCCTTGGTGTTGCAGCGTGTGGGGTCGAACGCCTGGCCGTAGGGGAAGCTCGCTCCGCCGCGGCCGCGGCACGCGCGCTCCCACTCCGACTCGGTGCACAGCCGCTCGCCGCGCGCGGCGCAGATGCGGCCCGCGTCGGCGAACGAGATGTCGGTGCGCGGCATCGTGTTGCCGCCGGGATATTCGTAGACGTCGACGCAGAAGCTGTGGCCGGCCGCGGTCACGAGGTGCGCGCCGAGCGGGCAGGCCCCCTGCCGCGGCAACACCGTCGGCATCGGCTCGGGATGCGTGACCACCGGCGCCTTCAACGCCGCGCCGGCGTCGGGATGCAGGGCCTGCTGGCGGCGCAGCGCCTCGGCCTGCGCGTTGAGCTCGTCGGCGAGCCGCTGCTTCTCGCGCCGCTCGGTGTCGAGGCGCTGCTCGGTCAGATAGTGCGAGATGGCGAGCGCGACGCCGACGGCGGCGATGAACGCGGCGATGGCCACGAGCAGCACCGGCGCGGCGCTCGACTTCTTCGGCAGCGGCGCCACCAACAGCGTCGGCCGCGGCTTCTTCTTGCGTTTGCCGCTCGGCCCCGGCGGCGGCGGCTCGTCGGCGGGTGGCGCGTCGAACGGGTTGCGCGCGCGCGGCGGCGGCGAGCGATGCTCGGTGGTGCGCGCGTCCTCGGGGGGCGGCACCGGATCGAACGGATTGCGCCGCTTCCTGGCGCTCGGCGCCGGGCCAATTGGCGTCGGCACGTTGGCCACCGGCGCACCGCGCGGCGGCGTCGGCGCCTTGGCCGGCGGCAGCGGCTTGCCCGTCGCCGACGGCGCCGGCGGCGGCAACGACACCGCGCTCGCCGGCGGCGGCGCGCCGCTCGACACGCCGTCGGGGAACACGGTGCGCGTCGGCGCCTCGTCGCCGTCGTAGAGCGGCGCCTCCGTCTCCGGCGGCGACGGCGGGCTCGGCGTGGGCGGCTCGACGACGTCGATGCGCGGGAGCCCGCCCGAAAGCTCGCCCGACACCTCGATCTTCGGCGCCGACGCCTCCTTGTGCTTCTCCACCGCCGTCGGCGCCTGCTTCGAGCTCGCCAGATCCTCGAGCGGTGACTTCATCGCCGGCGGCGTCAGGATCGCCGACTGCGGCATGGGCGGCGGCAGCGGCGTCAGGTTCGGATCGTCCGGCTGCTCGCGCTCCGCCGCCGTCTCCTCCTGCGCGATGATCTCCTTGACGTCCGCGCGCGTGACCCGCTGCGTGTCGATCTCGTCCTCGACGATCGGCGGCGGCAAGCGCGGATGCTCGGTGGTCTTGACCGCGTCCGGCTCGAGGCGATGCACCTGCTCGGTCTTGAGCTCGTCCGAGTGCGCCTGGGCCGCCGGCGGCAACGTCGGCTGCTCGAGCGTCAGCTCGTCGTAGCTCGACTCCTCCTCGACGAGCATGTCCTCGAGCGGGACCTGCTGCGTCTCCGACGACGCCGCGCGCAAAGGCAAGAGCTCGTCGAGCGGCACCTGGCGCGTGACCTGATCGCCCTTGAGCAGCTCGAGCTCCTCGGGGTCGATGGTGCGCGTCGCCTCCTGCGCCGGATGCACGACCTCGTCCGGCTTCGGCACCGGGCCGGTATTGGAGTCTTCGTACAGCGAAGGCAACGACGGCACGCCTACCGGCGGCGTCGGCCGCCGCGGCTTCGGCGCCTGGCCGGTCAGCGCCGCGTCGAGCTCGTGCGCGAGCGCGTCGACGCTGGTGTGGCGCACCATCGGATCGTCGGTGAGCGCGCGCCCCAGCACCGTCTTCAGCGGATCGGGCCCCGTCACCGCCGCGCGATCGGTCCCCCCCGTCAGCAGCTCGACGGTGAGCATGGCCAGCGAGTACACGTCGGCGCGCGAGTCGAGCGTCATGCCCGAGCGCAGCTCCGGCGGCAGCCGCTGATAGCCCTGCGTATCGCGCACCGCCTCGAGGAAGCGCTTGCGCGGCAACGCCGGCGCGATGCCCACGTTCGACAGCTTCACGGTGTTGCCGAGCTGCACCACCGTCGCGGTATGCACGTCGCCGAGCACGACGCCGTGCTGGTGCGCGTGGGTCATCGCGCGCGCCACCTGCTGCAGGATCGGCCGCGCTTCCTCGACGGTGAGCGGCCTCTCGCCGACGCGCGCGAACAGCGTCTGGCCCGGCGCCCACTGCGCCGCGATCGCCACCTCGTCCGGCAGCTGATACACGCCGAACACGCGCACCAGGTTGGGATGCGACATCGCCTTGGCGCGGCCCAGCTTGCCGACGAACGCCGTGCGCGCGGCCTCGTCGGGCAGCATGCCCATCCCGATCACCCACAACGCGACCTCGACGCCGATCTCGCGCTCGCGTGCGCGATACAGCCAGCCGAGCGGACGCTGCCCCAGCGACTCCAGGACCTCGTAGCGTCCGGCGACCACATCGCCGATCCTGAACGTCGCGTCGCTCAAGGCTGCGCCTCGATGATGGCGCAGCCCGAGCGCGACCATCGATCCGCTGGCCCTACGGGCCGAACGCTCACGTTCGCTCGCTGAGGCTCGCTCACCTAGCGTCCCGTGTGCCCGAATCCGCCGGCGCCGCGCACGCTGTCCTCGAGCGTCGACTGCTCGTCGAGCGTCACTCTGGCCACCGGTGCGATCACCAGCTGCGCGATGCGCTCGCCCGACTTGACCACGAAGGGCTCGTCGCCGTGATTGATCAGGATGACCTTGATCTCGCCGCGATAGTCCTCGTCGATGGTGCCGGGCGCGTTGAGCACCGTGACGCCGTGCTTGGCCGCCAGCCCCGAGCGCGGGCGCACCTGCGCCTCGAAGCCGCGCGGCAACGCGATCGCCAGGCCCGTGCCGACGAGCGCGCGTTTGCCCGGCGCGATCGTCACGTTGGTGTCGAGCGACGCGGCCAGGTCCATCCCGGCCGCGCCGTCGCTCATGTACTTGGGAAGCTGCGCATCCGATCGGAGGCGCATGATCCGCACCGAAGTTTCACCCACGGCGCGGCACTGTAGCAGTGCTAACGCGAGTTGTGAATGTGCTCGGGGGTCGCACCGAGCGCTTCTTTACGGCTGAGGCGGATCTTCCCCTGGCGGTCGATCGAGATGACCTTGACCAGGACCTCGTCGCCCTCCTTGAGGACGTCGGTCACCTTGTTGACCCGCTTGGCGTCGAGCTCCGAGATGTGGATGAGGCCGTCGGTGCCAGGCAGTATCTCCACGAAGGCGCCGAAGTCGACGATGCGACGCACCACGCCATTGTAGAACTGCCCCACCTCCGGCTCGGTCGTCAGGCCCTTGATGATGTCGATCGCCTTCTTGGCCGACGCGTCATCCGACGAAGCGATGCTGATGGTCCCGTCGTCCTCGACGTCGATGGCCACGCCCGTCTGCTCGATGATGGCGCGAATCATCTTGCCGCCCGGTCCGATGACGTCGCGGATGCGGTCCGGCTTGATGCTCAGCGTGAAGATGCGCGGCGCGTGCTTGGAGAGCTCCTCGCGCGGGGCGGTGAGCGCCTCGGCCATCTTGCCGAGGATGTGCATGCGCCCTTCCTTGGCCTGGTAGAGCGCCTTCTGCAGGATCTCGCGCGACAGGCCCTGGATCTTGATGTCCATCTGCAGCGCGGTGATGCCGTGCTTGGTCCCGGTGACCTTGAAGTCCATGTCGCCGAGGTGGTCCTCGTCGCCGAGGATGTCCGAGAGCACCGCGACCTTGTCGCCTTCCTTGATGAGGCCCATGGCGATGCCCGCCACCGGCTCCACGATCGGAACGCCCGCGTCCATCAGCGACAAGCAGCCGCCGCAGACCGCCGCCATCGACGACGAGCCGTTCGACTCGAGCGTCTCGGAGACGATGCGCACCGTGTACGGGAAGTCCTCGAACGCCGGCAGCACGCGCGACAGCGCGCGCTCGGCGAGGTGGCCGTGGCCGATCTCGCGACGCGACGCCGAGCGCATCATCTTCGCCTCGCCCGTCGAGAACGGCGGGAAGTTGTAGTGCAGCATGAAGCGCTTGGTGACGTCGCCCAGGAGCGAGTCGATGCGCTGCACGTCCTGCGCGGTGCCGAGCGTCGTCGAGACCAGCGCCTGCGTCTCGCCGCGCGTGAACAGCGCCGAGCCGTGCTGGCGCGGAATGAGGCCGACCTCGCAGCTGATGGCGCGAATGTCGGTCGTCTTGCGGCCGTCGATGCGCACGCCTTCGTTGCACACCATCTCGCGCACGGCCTTCTTGTGCAGATCGCCGAACGCCGAGCCGATCTCTCCGTCACGGAGGACCGGCGCCGTCGCCGGCGCCACCGCCGGCTGGGCGAACTCGGCCGACAGCGCCTTGACCGTCTCGGCCTGGACCGCCGCCAGCGTGTCCGAGCGCTCGTGCTTGCCCTTGATCGACATCGCCGACTTGAGCTTGTCGAGCGCCGTCTCCTTCACGCGCGCCGCGATGGTCGCATCCTTGACCGGCGCGACGTAGGCCCGCTTCTCCTTGCCCGTCGCGGCGCGGATCTTCTCGATGAGATCGAGGATCGGCTGGCAGGCCTGGTGCGCGAACAAGAGCGCGTCGATCATCACGTCTTCGGACAGCTGCGCCGCGCCACCCTCGACCATGACGATGGCGTCACGGTTGGCGGCGACGACGAGGTCGAGATCCGACGCCTCGCTCTCGGCGAAGGTCGGGTTGACGATGAACTTGTGGCCCTCGGCCGCGCCCGCGCGAGCGACGCGAACCGCCGCGAACGGTCCCGCCCACGGGATGTCCGACACGTGCAGCGCCGCCGACGCGCCGGTCATCGCCAGCACGTCCGACGGGTTCTCCTTGTCGAACGACAAGACGGTGCCGATGACCTGCGTCTCGTTGCGCCACAGCTTCGGGAACAGCGGACGCGACGGACGGTCGATGAGGCGGCAGGTGAGGATCTCGCGCTCGGTCGGGCGCCCTTCGCGCTTGAAGTAGCCGCCCGGGATCTTGCCCGCGGCCGCCGTCTTCTCGGTGTACTCGACGGTGAGCGGCATGAAGTCGACGCCGGCGCGCGCCGACTTGTTGGCGACGGCGGTGACGAGGACCATGGTGTCGCCGTAGCGGACGACGACCGAGCCGTCGGCCTGCTTGGCCATCTTGCCCGTCTCGATCGACAGCTCTTTGCCGCCGACGTTGACGCTTTCCTTGATGTACATGTGGCTTTCTCCTTGGTGCCGAAAGCCGAAAGCCAAAAGGCGAAAGCGCGGCTTATGCGCGCGCTTTCGCCCTTGAGCTTTGAGCTTTCGGCGTCAGAAACGTGGTTGGTGCTTACTTACGGATGCCGAGCCCGTTGATCAGGCCGCGATAGCGCTCGAGGTTCTTGCGCTTCAAATAGTCGAGCAGACGACGGCGCTGACCGACGAGCTTGAGGAGACCCCGACGCGAGTGGTGATCCTTCGCGTGGGTCTTGAAGTGCTCGGTCAGGTAGTTGATCCGCTCCGACAAGAGCGCGACCTGGACTTCCGGCGAGCCGGTGTCGCCCTGGTGGGTCGCGAACTTGGTGATGACTTCCATCTTCCGCTGCGTAGCGAGGCTCATGCTTTTTGTCCTAAATTCGTCTGCGTTTTTGTGGCGTGTATTTGTGTCAGAAAGTGTGGGTTTGTCAACAAAATACGCGGGCCAGCGTGAGCCTTCCCGCATGCTGCTCGGCGACGGCGACCAGGGTGCCGCGCGCGTCGAGCAGGCGCACGTGGCTGCCGGCTCCGTCAGGTGCCCGTAACTCCGCAATCGCGCGTAATTTTCCGGCACGTACGTCGCGCGTCTGGGCCTCGTCGAGGGGCACCGTCGCGTGGTCGGCGAGCGCCTCGGCGGGGCTCAAGAGCGGCGTGGTCGCCGCCAGGGCTTCGAGGGTCACGGCCTGGGCGATCGCGAAGGGCCCGACCTGCGTGCGCCGGAGCGCCGTCAGGTGCGCGCCCACGCCGAGCACGGCGCCGAGATCGGCGGCCAGCGCGCGGATGTACGTGCCCTTGCCGCAGCGGACCAGGATGCGCACCGTCGGCGACTCGAAGGCGAGGAGCTCGATGGCGTGCACCACCACCGGCCGCGCCGCGCGCTCGACCTCGACGCCCGCGCGCGCGAACTCGTAGAGCCGCTTGCCCCCCACGCGCACCGCCGAGTGCATCGGCGGCGTCTGCTGGATGGTGCCCACGAACCCCGGGATCGCGCGCTCCACGTCGGCGCGCGAGACCTGCGCGGCGCTCGTCTCCGACGTCACGGTGCCGGTGGCGTCGGCGGAGTCGGTGGTCACGCCGAGGCGCAGCTCGGCTTCGTAGGCCTTGTCGCCGCTCATCAGGAACGGCACCAGCTTGGTCGCCTCCCCGAGGCACACGGGCAGGACACCGGTGGCCATCGGGTCGAGCGTGCCGGTGTGGCCGACGCGTCGCTCGCCGAAGACGCGACGCACGCGCGCGACCACGTCGAACGAGGTCATCCCGCCCGGCTTGTCGACGACGACCACGCCGTTCATCGGCCGCTCAGCGCCTCGAGCACACGAGCGCGCACGTCGGCGATCGAGCCGGGGACGAAGCAGCCGGCCGCGGCGCGATGGCCGCCGCCGCCGAGGCGCGCCGCGACCGCGCCGACGTCGACCGCGCCCTTCGAGCGCAAGCTGACGCGCACGCCGCCCTCCTGCTCGTAGAGCATGACGCCGACCTCCACGCCGTCGAGCGCGCGGGCGTAGCCGACCAGGCCCTCGGCCTCCGCCGTCGTCGTCCCCGTCGCGGTGAGGGTGGCGCGCTCGAGCGTGAGCAGCGCGGTGGCGCCGACCAGCTCCAGCGTATCGAAGACGCGCGCCATCAGCTTCAGCCGCGCCGGCGGCGCCGACTCCTCCGAGCGGCGCGCGAAGTCCCACGGCACCGCGCCCGCCTCGACGCACGCCGTCGCCAGGCGCATCGTCTCGGCGTCGGTGGACGCGTACCGGAACCAGCCGGTGTCCGACGCCAGCGAGCACCACAGGCACTCGGCGATGGTGACGTCGATGCTCACGCCGAGCGCGCCGAGCAGGCGCGCCACGATCACGCCCACCGCCGCCGCGTCGCTGTCGCGCAGCGACAGGTCGCCGAAGTCGCGTCCGCTCGCGTGATGATCGAGGACCACGAGCGGGCCGGTCACCGCGCGCGACGGAAAGCGATCGCCGAGCAGGTGGTGATCCCCGCAGTCGTGCACGAAGGTGGCGTCGAACGGCCCGGCGAGCGCCGCCGCGTCGCTGACGAGCGCGGTCGCGCCGGGCAGGAACGAGAAGCGCCGCGGCGCCGGATCGTGGTCGTAGGCCACGACCTCCTTGCCGAGCGCGCGCAGGCCGTGCAGCGTCGCCAGCATCGAGCCGAGCGCATCGCCGTCGGGGTTGGCGTGCCCGGTGACGAGAAACCGCCGCCCCGCCCGCACCAACCGCACGACATCGTCGAGCCCGTTCATTCTTCGGTCTGCTTCCTCTCCGCCGCGATCTCTTCGAGCAGCTGCTCGACGCGATGCGCGCGTGAATCCGTGTCGTCGATCGTGAAGCGCACCGTCGGCGTCTTCTTGGCGTCGAGCGCCGCCGCCAGCTGGCGCCGCAGGAACGGCTGCGCCTTCTCCAGGCCCTTGAGCAGCGCCGCGCGCCTCTTGTCGTCGGTGGTGTCGACCTTGATGAGCACGTGCGCCGAGCCGAGATCGCCCGAGACGCGCACCTGCGTCACCGTGATGTCCACGTCGGCGACGCGCGGATCCTGGAGCTCGGGCAGGATCCCGATGAGCTCCTCGTGAATCATGCGCGCGAAGCGCTCAGCCCGTTCCTTCATGTGCGGGCACCCTCCTCGGCACAGCCTCGGAGTTGCGCCTCGGCCCGCTGCGCTCGCCTCGCCGTCATTCTTCAGGTTCCCAATGCGACGGCTCGCCGCCGACTTCGTCGCCGTAGGTGATGAAGTCCTGCTCGTCGTCGATGACCTTGGCGACCGCGAGGTCCTCGATGAACGCGAGGATCTTCTGGACCATCGACTGCGTGAAGCCGTACTCGTTCGACACGACCGAAAAGCCGAGCTCGGCCGACTGCCACTCGTCCTGGTCGCCGACTTCGGCGATCGCGCAGTTGAACTTGTTGGCCACGCGATCCTTGATGCGCCGGAGCACCATCCGCTTTTCCTTCAGCGAATGGCTCTCCGGCACCATCAGGGTGACTCTGCAAACACCGACGACCATCTACTACTCGAGCGTCGGCGCGATCTCCTCGATCTCGTACGCCTCGATGATGTCGCCGACCTTGATGTCGTTGTAGTTCTCGAGCCCGATGCCGCACTCGTAGCCCTGCACGACCTCGCGGACGTCGTCCTTGAAGCGGCGCAGCGACGTGAGCTTGCCGATGTAGATCTGCACCGAGTCGCGCACC
>Ga0207652_10001827_pt1 | contig 18463 bp, 19 predicted proteins | sample KBSC63BmetaG_FD_184334 | JGI IMG/M metagenome (GOLD analysis project Ga0207652, IMG submission 184334) | Corn rhizosphere microbial communities from Kellogg Biological Station, Michigan, USA - KBS C6-3B metaG (SPAdes) (version 2) | ecosystem: Host-associated > Plants > Roots > Rhizosphere ... | reverse complement strand
CGCACCGCCTGCACAAGATCGACGCGGGCATCGAGCGCGACGGCGCGTTCTACCTGCTCAACATCCGACTGGTGCCGATCTTCCCGTTCTTCATCGTGAACCTGCTGATGGGCCTGACCCACATGCGCGTGTGGACGTTTTATTGGGTAACGCAAATCGGGATGCTGGTCGGCACCGCGGTATACGTGAACGCCGGCACCCGCGTTGCGCAAGCGAGGAGCGCGCGGGAACTGGTGTCGCTGCCGATGATCGTTTCGCTGGCGCTGCTGGCGATGCTGCCGTTCGCATCGCGCTGGATGATCAAGCGCGCACGGCATTGGAGGCATGAGCGCCGTTGGCACACGCATCCGTGAGTTCGTAGGTTGGGCTGAATGCAATGAAGCCCAACGTGCACGCACGACGATGTTGGGCCTCGCGTTGCTCAGCCCAACCTACAGCGCTTTTTTCAAATGCCGGCGTACCACTGATAACCCTGATCCTCCCAGTAACCGCCGCGGCCGCCTTCGATGGATCTGAAGGAGTCGACCAGCTCGATGTGGCGCAGGTACTTCGCCATCTTGTAGCCGAGTTGGCGCGGCACGCGCAGGCGCAGCGGCGCGCCGTTCGGAATCGGCAATGCCTTGCCGTTGAGCTCCCACGCCAGCAGGGTTTGCGGATGGTACGCGTCGTCGAATCCCAGCGATTCGTAGTATTCGCTGTCGTCGTCCATCGCGTCGTAGCAGCGGAACACCACGTAGCGCGCGGCCTTGGTGGGTTGCGCCATTTTCAATACGTGCGACAACTGCACGCCGGTCCATTTGCCGATCACGCTCCAGCCTTCCACGCAATCGTGGCGCGTGATCTGGGTGCGGCTCGGGAGCGCGCGCAAATCATCCAGCGATAGTGACAAAGGATGCGCGACCCGGCCGCCGACGCCGAGCCGATAGTCGCGGAAGTTGTTCGCCGCCAGCGCGCGATATTCGGGCGCTTGCGGATCGGTGCTGCCGTTCGGTCGAAACACCGGCGAGATATCGGCTTCGTTGTATTCGCGCGCCATCGCGTCGCGCGCGAGCGCGCGTTGCGCGGCGTGGCTCAATCCGGTCGCACTGCCCAGCACCTTGGGCGCCCAATCGGTTTCCGACAGCTTGTCGCAACCGCCCAGCCCCACGGCGCCGGTCAAGGCCAGCGCGTCGCGCAGGAAGCGCCTTCTCCTATTGATGAGTTTCATCGCGCGCCTCGATTGCATAACGGCCGGTGATGATGGAGCGCAAATTGTTGCCGACGCCGGTCACGATCACTTCGAAGATGTGGATCAAAAAGAACGCGACGAAGCCCATCGCGAACAGGAAATGGATGCTGCGCGCGGATTGCCGGCCGCCGACCGCATCGACCAGCCAGCCCAGTACGCTGTCCATGCGCGGCGACATCGCGAGTCCCATCAACACCACGCCGCCGCCGAAAAAGAAGATCACCACGAGGTAGGCGATGCGCTGCAACACGTTGTAGCGCGCGGCCTCTTCGCCGTGCGGGTGCCGCAGCAACGCGTGATCGACGATCGAACGGCCGATGCCGCGCCAGTCGCGGCGGGTCGGGACCAGATCGCGCGTGAGATGCCGTGTCCACAAAGCGTACGCGAAAAAACACACACCGTTGATCACGAAAATCCACGCAAAGAAAAAGTGCCACGCGCGGCCCATCGCCAACCATTGCGGGCCGGGAATCGTCGCCCACGCAGGAAACCCGCGCACCGCCGGTTGACCGTTCACGTTCGACACGCCGAACCAGCCGGTGGTGTCGAAACGATGCGTGCCGATCGCGGTGACGCCACGCAGCTTTCCATCGCGGTTTTGCGTGGCGCCAAGGCTCAACCACGGACGGTCGAACGTGGAACGCTGGCCCCAATACAGCGCCGGATGCGCGTTGAAGATCTGCAGGCCGCTGCCCAGCAGGATCAACAGGCAGATCGCGTTGATCCAGTGCATGATCCGCAGCGGCATCGTGTGGCGGTACACCACGCGTCGAACCCACTGTGTCGGCGCTTGTTCGGCAGGTATCGGCGGCGGTGGAATCGCGTCTTCGGGAATGCTGGCCACGGGGCTGCTCCACGCTGGCGGCGCCAGCCTACTCCGAACAGACCCGCATGGCGCGTCCCGGTTCACTCGGCTGGTCGATGGGCGATATGCTTGCAGTTCGCCTCATGCGCGCAGCCTTGGAGAACAGCATGTCACTTGCAGGCAAACGTATTGCGATCACCGGCGCGTTCGGCTCGCTTGGAGCGGCCGTGGTACAGGCTGCACTGAAAGCCGGCGCGCAGGTTGCGGCGATCGACCGTGCCGATGCGCCGCCGGCCGGGATGGATCTCGGCGACGCAAAACGCTTCGGTCGCGTCGATCTCTCCGACACCACGCAAGCGCAATCCGCGATCGACGCGGCCGCGAAAGCATTGGGTGGCCTTGATGCGCTGGTCAACATCGCCGGCACCTTTCGCTTCGAGACGCTGGCCGACGGCAGTCCGGACACCTGGGATTTGCTCTATCGCATCAACCTGCGCACCGCGGTCGCGGCCAGCAAGGCCGCGCTTTCACACCTGCCCGACGATGGGCGCATCGTCAACATCGGCGCGGCCTCGGCGTTCAAGGGCAATGCCGGCGTTGCAGCCTACGCGGCATCGAAATCCGGCGTGATGCGTTTTACCGAATCCTTGGCCGAGGAATTGAAGGAGCGTGGCATCACCGTGAACGCGGTGCTGCCGTCGATCATCGACACGCCGCCCAACCGCAAGGACATGCCGAAAGCCGACTTCGACAAGTGGGTGAAACCCGCGCAACTCGCGGACGTGATCGTGTTCCTGTTGTCGGAACAGGCGTCCGCCATTACGGGCGCGTTGATTCCGGTGACGGGCTGCGTGTAGCCGGTGGCGTCAAAACTGCCGCCATGCCGGCGAAGGCCGGCATCCAGTCTCTTTCGGAATAGCACACCAAGAGCTGGACCCCGGCCTGCGCCGGGGTGACGGGATCAATAGCGCGTAGGTTGGGTTGAGCGTATGCGAAGCCCAACATGATTTCACGGCGATGTTGGGCTTCCGCCGATGAAGCTGGCGTCAGCCCAACCTACGTCGTTCTGCGGGTTATGTCTCGTCGAGGTGGTATTTCGTTGCCATCTCCACCTCGTTTTTTGATCCCAGGATCACCGGCACCCGCTGGTGCAGGCCGTCCGGCACCACTTCCATGATGCGCCCGTGCCCGGTGCTGGCCGCGCCGCCGGCCTGTTCGACGATGAAACTCATCGGGTTGGCTTCGTACATCAGGCGCAGCTTGCCGCCCTTGGCTTTGATCTTGGCATCCAGCGGATAGCTGAAGATGCCGCCGCGGGTGAGGATGCGGTGCACGTCGGCAACCATCGAGGCCACCCAGCGCATGTTGAAGTCGCGCCCGCGCGGACCTTCCTTGCCGGTCAAAAGATCGGCGATGTAGCGCTGCATCGGCGCTTCCCAGAAACGCTGGTTGGACATGTTGATGGCGAATTCCGAAGTGTCTTCCGGAATTTGCACGTCGCGACGGGTCAGGATGAAGCTGCCGGCTTCGCGATCGAGCGTGAACACGTGGGTGCCGTGGCCGAGCGTCAGCACCAGCAATGTGCATGAACCGTAGACCACGTAGCCGGCCGCGACCTGGTGGGTGCCCGGCTGCAGGAACTCGGAAGTATCGACGGGGCCGCGATGGCCGCCGGGCCGCTTCAACACCGAGAAGATGGTGCCGACCGAAATGTTGACGTCGATATTGCTGGAACCGTCCAGCGGATCGAACAGCAGCAGGTAGCCGCCGCGCGGGTAGGCGTCGGGAATCTGCTGCGGGTGTTCCATTTCCTCCGACGCGCAGGCGGCGAGATGTCCGCCCCAGGCGTTGGCGTCGAGCAGGATCTCGTTCGAGATCACGTCCAGTTTCTTCTGCGCCTCGCCCTGGATATTCATGCTGATTGAATCAGCCGTACCCGCTTCGCCCAGCACGCCGCCCAGCGCGCCCTTGCCGGTGGCCACCGCGATGCGCTTGCAGGCGCGCGCCACGATTTCCAGCAACTGGATCAGGTCGGTGTCGCCATAGCCCGCGCGGCGTTCTTCGGTCAGATACTGGGTCAGCGAAACGGGTCCTCGAAAATCGGGTTTCATGGCCGGCATCCAAAAGGGGAACGCCCATTGTCCCGGCTTCGCGCGCGTCGTGCCAGCCACTGCTGACACGACGTTGTCAGCAAGCCATCGTTAACTTGCGCAGGCGTCCACCATTGCAGGAGCTTTCCCATGCGAACCCCGTCCGACCTCGTGATCTTCCACAACCCGCACAGCCGCGCCTGCATGACCCGCGCGTTGCTGGAAGAGCTTGGCGCCGAATACGAACCTTGCGTGCTCGACTTTCGTCGCAATGAACAGTTGTCGCTCGAATATCTTGCGATCAACCCGATGGGCAAGGTGCCGGCCATTCGCCACGATGGCGTGGTGGTGACCGAAACGGTGGCGATCTACATCTATCTCGCCGACCTGTACCGGGATGCCGGTCTCGCGCCGGCGCTGGACGATCCCGATCGCGGTACTTACCTGCGTTGGTTGGTGTTCTATGCCGCCTGCTTCGAGCCTGCCATCGGCGACAAGGCCCAGAAACGCGAACCCGCTCCGCGCACGCAGTCGCCCTACGCGGATTACGACACCACGGTGAGCGCGATCCAGCAGGCCCTGGTTCCCGGTCCGTGGCTGCTGGGCGAGCGATTCAGCGCCGCCGATGTGCTGTGGGGCAACGCGTTGCGCTGGGTCACCGGCTTCGGGATGGTCGAGGCCACGCCGGTCATCGCCGATTACATTGCACGGGTGATGGCGCGGCCTGCGGAGCAGCGCGCGCTCAAGGCCGATGAGGCCTTGGCGGCCGAGATGGGGCTCGCGTGAGGAGGTGCGTGATGGATTTTCGCGATGATGGCGAGCGGATCTACGTTTTGTGGACCGGTATGCGCGCGAACGCGACGTGGACGGGCTGCTCTCCTTGTATGCCGAGGGCGCGGTACTCGAGACGCCGCTGATTCCCGCCATCCTCGACGTCGAGCGCGGCGCCTTGCAAGGGCACGCGGCACTGCGGCATTTTTTCGAGGAAGGCGGGCGCAGGCGGCTCAACGAGCTGGTGCGCTGGCATCGGCAGAAGGACCGGTATTTCTTCGACGGCTCGCGGTTGAGCTGGGAATATCCGCGCGCGGCGCCCGATGGCGATCAGGTTGAACTGGTGGAAGTGATGGACCTTGCTGGCGGGCCGATCCGGCACCATCGCATCTACTGGGGTTGGTTCGGCGTCGGGCAACTGCTGCGCAGCGCGTTGTCCCGCCAGACCCGTGAGCGGGATTCGGCCGTCGACGGTGGCCGTTCGATGGGTGATCGGTGATGATGCGCGGATGCGCCGCGCCGATCGCCTGTTCCTGATCATCCATGCGCTCCAAGGACGCCGCACCGCGTTGCCCGCGCGGCGGCTCGCCGACAGTCTCAGTGTGTCGCTGCGCACGGTGTACCGCGACGTTGCGGACCTGCAAACTTCGGGCGTGGCCATCGAGGGCGAGGCCGGCGTCGGCTATCTGTTGCGCAAGGGTTCGGACATTCCGCCGCTGATGTTCACGGCCGAGGAACTCGAATCGCTGGTGGTGGGCACGCGTTTCGTGCGCGCGTTCGCGGGCCAGCGGCTGGCCAGAGGCGCGCAAGCGGCGATGCTGAAGATCCATGCCGTGCTTCCAGTCGAGTTGCGCGGGCGCGCCGAACGCTCGCGCGTGTTCGTGCCGCAACGCTGGTACGAAGCGAAGTCCGGCGTGGTGGATGCGTTGCACGAAGCCATCGAATCGCGGCGGGTGTTGAAGCTGGAATATCGCGACGCGGACGGCACCACCAGCACGCGCGAGATCGAACCGCTTTGCCTCGCATGCTGGGGTCCGGTCTGGACGCTCGGCGCGTGGTGCCGCTTGCGCGTGGGCTTCCGCAATTTTCGTCCCGATCGCATGCAGTTCGTCGTCACGGGTGAAATCTTCGTCGAAACACCCGAACGCGGTCTGGACGCCTATCTCGCCCACGCGGGCGTGTCGCGCCAGCGCATTGAATGACCTTCGGCAGATGCGCGCAACGGGGCGGGCGACGCTATCGTTGCGGGATTCCGGGCGGGAGGGTGCCATGCAACGCATCGCAGTCGCAATGGCATCGTGGTCGCCATGGCCGGCCGCATGGCTGGCGACGCGCATTCGCTGCAATGTTGATCCCGCGGCGTCATGCACTCGCACGCGCGGCAACGCGGGCTGATCCAGTGCAGGTGAACCCATCATCGCGGAAGGCAAACGTCGCAGAGTCGACACAGGCAGGCTTCAAGCGCAACCTCAGCCTGGTCGATCTCACCTTCATCGGGCTCGGCGCGATCTTCGGCTCGGGCTGGCTGTTTTCGGCCAGCTACGTGGCGGCCATCGCCGGGCCCGCGGGCATCGTGTCGTGGCTGATCGGCGGTGCGGCGGTGTTGTTGCTCGGGCTGGTGTATTGCGAACTCGGGGCCGCGTTGCCGCATTCCGGCGGCGTGGTGCGCTATCCGGTGTATTCGCACGGCGCGTTGCTCGGCTATTTGATGGGCCTGATCACGTTGATCGCGTTTTCCAGCCTGATCGCGATCGAGGTCGAGGCGTGTCGGCAATACGCATCCGCGTGGTTTCCGCAATTGACGCAGGCCGGTTCGCAATCGCCGACGGCGCTGGGCTGGTTTGTGCAGCTTGCGATCCTCGGGATTTTCTTCCTGCTGAACTACTTCAGCGTGAAGATCTTCGCGCGCGCCAACAACCTGGTCAGCATTTTCAAGTTCGTGGTGCCGCTGGCGGTGATCGTGGCGCTGCTGTGTTTTTTCCGGCGGGACAATCTGACCGTGCACGGATTCGCGCCGTTCGGTTTCGCCGGGGTCGCGGGCGCGGTATCCGCCGGTGGCATCATCTTCGCGTATCTCGGATTGACGCCGATCGTGTCGGTGGCCGGCGAGGTGCGCGATCCGCAGCGCAGCATTCCGATCGCGTTGATCCTGTCGGTGTTGCTGTCCACCGGCATCTACCTTCTGTTGCAGGTCGCCTTCCTCGGCGCCGTGCCGGCCGCGATGCTGGCGCATGGCTGGCGTGGCATCGACAAGCTGTTCGCGCTGCCGTTCCACGACATCGCGATGGCGCTGGGCCTCGGCTGGCTGTCGTTGCTGGTGGTGTGCGACGCGGTGATCTCGCCCAGCGGCTGCGGCAACATCTACATGAATGCGACGCCGCGCGTGGTCTACGGTTGGGCGCGTGGCGGCACCTTCTTCCGGTTGTTCACGCGCGTCGATGCGAAGTCGGGCATTCCGCGCCCGGCGCTGTGGTTGACGCTCGCGCTGGCGGTTTTCTGGATGCTGCCGTTCCCGTCGTGGTCGGCGATGATCAAGGTCGTTTCGGCGGCGCTGGTCTTGAGTTACGCGGTCGCGCCGGTCACCGTCGCCGCGTTGCGGCGCAGCGCACCCGAAATGCCGCGACCGTTCCGCGTGCGCGGTTTCGGCGCGCTGGGACCCGTGTCGTTCGTGGTCGCGGCGCTGATCGTTTACTGGTCCGGCTGGAGTGTGCTGGGCTGGCTGCTGGGGTTGCAGGTCGTGTTGTTCGCCCTGTACGTCGCGTATCAGGTGTGGCGCCGCATGGATCGCGACGCACTTGCGCGCGACGTGCGCTGCTCGCTGTGGCTGATCGGTTTCTACGTGTTGATGATCGTGGCCTCATGGCTGGGCAGCTTCGGCGGCAGGAGCATTGTCGGTTCGCCCTGGGATTCGTTGCTGGCGGCGGCGATCGCGCTGGTTGCCTATTACTGGGGCGAGCGCACCGGGCTGCCGGCCTCGCAGGTCGCGCTGGACACGGTGGACGGCGACTGACGTGGTTTTGCTGCCCGGCCTGGGCGATTTGCATGAGCTCCATCCATGGAGTAGCATGTATTTTAGCTTTATGAGTGGAGTTTGAAGATGACCAACCCTGCCTACATCGAAGATTCCCGCGGCACCTATGCGGTGCAACCGGGCTCCGCTTTATCCGGTCCGGCCCTGCGCACCTTCTTCAACCTGGCCGAGCGCTGGAAGCTGCGCGTGGCCGAGCAGCGCAAGCTGCTGGGCGATCCGCCCGAATCGACGTTCTACAAGTGGAAGCGCGAACGTGAGGGCGCGCTGTCGCGCGATACGCTGGAGCGTATCAGTTACCTCTTGGGCATCTTCAAGGCGTTGGCGATCCTGTTTCCGCAGGCCGATCGCGCCGATGCGTGGCTGCGCAAACCGAACGCCGCGGCCACGTTCGGCGGCAAGAGTGCGCTGTCGCGCATGTTGTCCGGCAACGTCGCCGACCTGTTCGTGGTGCGGCAGTACCTCGACGCACAACGTGGCTGACGGCTGCGAAAAAACGCGGCAGCGATCCTTCTCGTTGTTCGTCATCCCGGACGCCGCGCAGCGGCGATCCGGGACCCAGTGACTTTTGCACCCGCTGCGCAAAACGTTTCAAAGACGCTGGGTTCCGGGTTCCGGCCTTTGGCCGGCCCCGGAATGACGACAAGGATATTCATCGTCCGTCGCGATCTCGAACCGAGAGAAGCGGTGTGCGGATACTCTCCCGATGCCTCAAACCGCCCCGCCCCTCCATCGCATCCGCTGGCAACGCGCGTACCGCATCGTGCCCAGCCGTTACCCGCCCGTGGGCGTGTTCGACGCGATCGCCGATCCGAAGGATCTGGATGCGCTGTACCAGATCGAAGCGCTGACCAATCCGCGCCTGCGCGAGGAATGGGGCGAGCTGTCGAACGTGCCGAAGGAACATCGCGTCAGCGGACCCGGCACGACGCCGCTTATGGCGGCGTTCACGCACGTCAATCCCGAAGGCAGCCGATTTTCCGACGGCAGCTACGGCGTGCTGTACCTCGCGCACGAGTTCAATACCGCGGTCGAGGAAACCGTGTACCACCGCGAGCAATTCCTGGCCGCGACGCAGGAACCGCCGATCGATATCACCATGCGTTGCTACGTCAGTGGCGTGCACGGTTCGTTGCACGACATTCGCGGCGGCTGGAAAGCCGAGCACGATCCCGACAACTACACGGCGTCGCGCAAGCTCGGCTCAAAATTGCGTAGTGATGATGCCAATGGAATCGTGTACGACAGCGTGCGCTGCAAGGGCGGTGAATGCGCGGCGCTGTTCCATCCCGACCTCGCCTCGCCCTGCGTGCAGGGCAAGCACCTGATCTATCGCTGGGATGGCGAGCGTATCGCGCAGATTCTGGAAGTCAGCGCGGTGAAGCGAAACCCGCAGGGCGGGTGACAACCCGCCTTCAGGCGATCGGATGGCGGGATACGCTAACGCTGCTCCGCCCTACATAACGATCCTGGATCGTCGCAAGATCGACATTGTTGGGGTTCGCAAGAAACCGCTCGCCCCAACCTACATCACATTTCGTCGGTTTTCACCCAGCCCTCGCCGGAGCCGCGATGGATCACGCGGTCGCCGGGTTGCACTGCGCCGGCGGGAAAAGAATCTTCCTGGACGAGCCTTGCGTAGATCGGCGTGAAGTCGGGTTGGGTCGCATCCATCAATTGCTGGAAGCTGTCGATCACGAAGTAGGTTTGCTGGTAGGTGTCGATCTTGTACTGCGTGCGCATGATGCGTTCGAGGTCGAAGCCGATCCGGTTGGGTGAATCCGATTCAAGGCAATGGATCGATTCGCCCTTGGAACTGACGATGCCGGAGCCGTAAATGCGCACGCCTTCCGGCGTGTCGATCAATCCGAATTCGACGGTGTACCAGTACAGCCGCGTCAGGTTCATCAGCGCGTCGGCGCCGAGCTTGTGCGCCTTGACGCCGCCGCGGCCGTAGGCCTGCACGTAGTCGGCGAATACCGGGTTCAACAACATCGGCACGTGGCCGAACAGGTCGTGGAACAGGTCGGGCTCGGAGAGATAGTCGAGTTGTTCCGGCTTGCGGATCCACCAGGTCACCGGGAAACGCCGATTGGCAAGGTGATCGAAAAAGATTTCGTCAGGCAGCAGGCCTTCCACGCCGACGATCTCCCAGTTCGTCCCGGCCTTCAGCACCTTGTTCAGATCCTGGAATTTCGGAATCGCATCCGGCGACATACCGAAGCGTTCCTGGTTTTCCAGGAACTCGTTGCAGGCGCGGCCCTTCAGCACCTCGCGCTGGCGGCGAAACAGCGTCGCCCACACCTCATGTTCGGTGGGCGTGTAGTCGGCCCAGGGCTGCTCGACCGTCGCGGTGGTGTAGATCGGAACGTAGCCACGGTCGGTCTGCTGGTGTTCGACGCGGTGGGGCGTGGTGTTCATGGCGAAACCCTCACGTATATATGCCCAGTGTAAGGCTTGGGCAGCCGGGATGCCCGTGACGCGCGCGCCCGTTAAAGTAGCGGCCTTGTTTGGTACGGAGGGCGCGGCGGCAACGCCGGCCGGAAATTCCTTGGGTCTGTTGCGTTGCGCGTGGCGTATTCCGCTGATGTTGCTGGTGGTGGTCGGTGGCTGCCTGCTGGCCACCTTCCTGCTGGCCCATGGCCCGAAGCCCGGCACCGCGGGCGCGGGGCTGTTGCGCAACTGGTCGCGCCTGTTCCTGCGCTGCTTCGGCGTGCGCGTGCAGCGCGTGGGTGAACCGCTGCACGATCCGGTGATGTTCGTCGCCAACCACGGATCGTGGATGGACATCACCGTGCTGCACGCGATTCGTCCGGCCGATTTCGTGGCCAAGGCCGAGATCGGGCGCTGGCCGCTGGTCGGCTGGATGGCGCGCCGCGGCGGCACGATCTTCCACCAGCGCGGCAGCACCGATTCGCTGGCGCAGGTGATGGCGGTGATGAGTGACCGGCTGCGCACGGGCCGCAGCATTGCGGCGTTTCCGGAAGGCGGCACCGCACCTGCCGGCACGCTCAAGGTTTTCCACGCGCGCATCCTGCAGGCGGCGCTGGATGCCGCCGCGCCGGTGCAGCCCGTCGCACTGCGTTACCTGCGCAACGGCACGCCCGCGCCCGACATGCTGTTCACCAAGGGCGAAAGTTTCCTGCACAACGTGGGCAGGGTGCTGGCGACGCGCTCGCTGACCGCCGAAGTAAATTTCCTGAAGCCCGTGGTTTTCGATCCCGAAGGTGGCCGCCGGCGCATGGCGGAAGCCGCGCGTGCCGAAATCGCGCAGGCGCTGGGCATTCCTGCATGACGCCGACCGCGGACGATGATTTCCGCCCGTCGTGGTGGTTGCGCAGCCCGCACGTGCAATCGATGCTGGCGTCCAGTTCGCTGCGCCGCGCGCTGCGCGGGCGGCGCGCGCGGCATCTGGAACGCGACGCGGAATCGGTGACGCTGGATTGCGGTGATGGTGTGCGTCTGACCGGATGCCACACCGCGCAGAACATTGCCGAGCGGCCGCGCGGACTCGCAGTACTGTTCCACGGCTGGGAAGGCAGCACGCGTTCGACCTACGTGCTGCAGAACGGCGCGCGCCTGCTGGAGGAAGGCTGGGACGTGTTCCGCCTCAACTTCCGCGACCACGGCGACACCCACAAGCTCAATCCCGGCATCTTCCATTCCTGTCGCATCGACGAAGTGGTCGGCGCATTGCGCGCAGTGCAGCGCCTGTATCCCGTGCGGCCGATGGTGCTGATCGGCTTTTCGCTGGGCGGCAACTTCGCATTGCGCGCGGCGCTGCGGGCGCCGGACGCGGGCGTCGATCTCGCGCGCGTGATCGCGGTGTGCCCGGTGATCGATCCGCACGCGGGCCTGTTCCAGCTCGAACACGCCCCGCGCATGTACCACGACTATTTCATGTGGAAGTGGCGGCGTTCGCTGAAGGCCAAGCAGCGCGCGTTCGCGGATGCCGAACTGTTTACGCGCAGCGACCTTGCCGGCACGCTGCGCACGCTCACCGAGGCGCTGGTCCTGAAGCACACCGACTTCGGCACCCTCGACAATTATCTGGACGGCTATTCGGTGGCCGGCGATCAACTGGCCGGCCTGCGCGTGCCGACTTCGATTCTCGCAACCTGCGACGATCCGGTGTGTCCTGCGTCCGATCTCGCGACAATGACGCTGCCGGCGTGCGCCGAGGTCACCATCACCGCGCGCGGTGGGCATTGCGGCTTCATCCGCGACCGCCATCTCGGCAGCTGGGCCGAAGACTACATAGCAAGAAGGCTCGCGTCGGTGCAACACGCATAGTCGATCCGGTCGGAGCGGCTGTTGCATGAAGTCAGGCCACGGATGGCCGCGGTGGTGTCGGTGACGCGAGGAAACTCAGTCTTGTCACTACTTGATCGAAACAGCGATCATGGACGATCGCACAAATATAATCCGCTCGTTTTGGAAAGCCTCATGCTTGAAGAACTGATCCAGTTGCACCAGGCGGGGCGCCTCGACGAAGCCGAGAACGGCTATCGCCAGTTGCTGGCCGAGCATCCCGAAAACGCCGAGGTGCTGCACTTGTTGGGCATCCTGCGCGCGCAGCGCGGCGATCTGCCCGAAGCTTATGAGCTGGTCCAGCGCGCCAGCGAACTGGCACCCGACAACGCCGCCTGCCAGCACACCCTGGGCGAGATGTACCTGAGCGAAGGCCGGTTGGACGAAGCGCAGCAGGCCTACGACCAGGCGCGGCAATTGAACCCCAATCTCGCGTCCGCGCACGCAGGCCTCGGACAGGTGGCGTTCTTGCGTGGCGACATCGACGCGGCGGAAGGGCATTTTCGCGTGGCGTTGCGCGCGGACGAGAACGACGTGCAGGCGCTTACCGGGCTCGGCAAGGTCGCGCAGATGCGCGGCGATCCGCAGCGCGCGCTGCAACTGCTGACACAGGCGGCGGAACTCGCGCCCGACGATCCGCTGATCCAGACCGCCTACGCGCAAGCCATGCTGGATCAGGACATCCTGGACTTCGCCGCCAAGGCGCTGGACAACGCGCTGACGGTCAAACCCGATTATCCGCTGGCCCAGGCGCTGCGCGCCGACGTGCACGTGCGCAAGGGTGCTTTCGCCGAAGCGCGTCCCATATTCGAATCACTGCTTGCGCGTGGCGAGCAGACTGCCGCCGCGTACACCGGGTTGGGCGACGTCGCGCGTGCGCAAGGGCAACACGACGAGGCCATCGCGCAATACGAAGCTGCCCTGCGTGCGCAACCCGACCTGCACCATGCAGCGATCCGGCGCGCGGATTCGCTCGCCCGCAGTGGACGCGTCGCGCAGGCGATCGACGATCTGCGCGGGTATGTCGCCAGCCATCCCGACAGTGTCAAGGCACACATCGGCCTGGCACATCTGCTGAGCCAGACCGCCCGTTACGAGGAGTCGATCGCGGTGTGGACCGCGGCCGAAGCGCGCTGGCCCGACAACGTCAACGTGCGCGCGCAACACGCGCTCACCCTGGACCAGGCCGGTCGCAGTGACGAGGCGCTGGTCAAGGCCGAACTGGCCGCGTCGTCACCGCGCCCGGCCATCGCCATGCTGCGCGCGCGCGGCGCATTGCTTGCGGGTGATCCCGCCGCCGCGGTGCAACGCCTGCAGCGCATCGACGAGGGTCTGCTGGAAGGCAAGCCGTTATTGGCGCGTCGTCGTCAGCGCCTGCTGGGGCTGGCCTTCGACGGCTTGGAACAGTGGCCCGACGCTGTCGACGCCTTCATGCAGGCACAGCGCATGGGTTCCATCCGATTGCCGGACCTGCCATCCCTTGACGAAGCCACGGATGCCGCGTTGCGCCAAGTCGCTGACGAACCTGGCCTTGCCGAAGTACGCGGCGTGTCGCCCATTCTCTTGTGCGGCTTGCCGGGTTCCGGCGTGGCCCAGGTCGCCGCGTTGCTGGCCGACCAATCCGGCTGGTTCGTGCGTCGCGAACGTTTCGAGGCGGTGCCGGATTTCATCAGCGCGCCGTTCGATTCGCGACTCGTGCATCCCTTCGACCAGGCTGGACTCGCGGTGTTGGCCCGCCGCTACCGGCGCCCACTCGAACGTGCGCAGGTGCCGGAGACGACGCAAGTCGTCGACTGGTTGCCGGTGCTGGACGCGCGTGTCATCCCGGCCATCAAGCGCGCACTACCGGGCACGCGGCTGCTGATCGTGGCGCGCGAGCCGCAGGACATGCTGGTGGATTGGCTGGCGTTCGGCTGGTCGCAAGGTTATTCGATGCCCGATCCGTTGACCGGCGCGCGTTGGCTGCGCCTGGCGGCCGCGCATCTGGACCTGGCCGCGAAAATGTTGCCGTCGTTCCGCGCCGATCCCGACGCGTTGCTGGCCAAGGGCGGCGCCGCTTCGCGCCGGCAATTGGGCGAACATCTGGGCCTCACGGAAATGGCGTGGGGCCCGCTGGCGCGGGGCGCGCGCCGCGGCCGCGGCGGGTTGCCGGTGTGCTTTACCGCCGGCCACGCGGCGCACTATCGCGAAGTGTTGTCGGAAGCCTTCGCGGCACTGGATGGCGTCGGGGCATTCGCCTGATCTTTGTTTTGCGATCGTCCCTGATCGCGGCGTTGCTCGGCACGCGTACTCTGGAATGGGTTTGCCGCCGCGGGGCACCAGAACGGCCATCCGTGGCCTGACTTTCCACGACAGCCGTTTCATCCAGGCATTCTCGTTCTGATAACACCCTGGCCGATACGCTTGATCATTCATGCCACGGGGAATGGTCATCGTGCCGGGATTGCCGCATTTTGCCGTTGTCCTTGCCACCGTCGCATTGGCTGGTGTCGCCTCCGCGGTCCACGCGGCGGCGCCGCTGCAAAGCCTGAAGGTGCCGTCGGGCTTTCACGTTTCGATCTACAGCGACCAGGTGCCGAACGCGCGCGAGATTACCTTGGGCACCCACGACACCGTGTTCGTGGGATCGATGAGCGAGGGCAAGGTGTACGCGCTGACCGGCATGGGCAAGAACGGCCGCGCCGGGCACGTGTACGTGATCGCGAAGGATCTGGAAATGCCGGTCGGCGTCGCCTTCCGCGACGGCGCGCTGTACGTGTCGGCGGTCAGCAGGATCCTGAAATATCCCGACATCGAACAGCATTTGGCCGATCCACCGCAACCCGTCGTGGTCACCGACAAGCTGCCCACCAAGACGCACCACGGCTGGAAGTTCATCGCGTTCGGTCCGGACGGCAAGTTGTACGTGCCGATCGGCGCACCCTGCAACATCTGCGATCCGGGCCCCGGCTTCGCGAAGATCATCCGCATGGATCCGGATGGCAGCGATTGGCAAACCGTCGCCACCGGTATCCGCAATTCAGTCGGGTTCGATTGGCAGCCCAGCACCCACGCGTTGTGGTTCACCACCAACGGCCGCGACCTGATGGGCGACGACGTGCCCGACGACACCTTGAACCGTGTCGACAAGCTGGGCGAGAACTTCGGGTACCCGTATTGCCACGCGGGCAACGTGGTCGATCCCGAATTCGGCAAGGGTCACGCGTGCAGCGAATTCGCACAACCCGCCCTGCGCCTCGGGGCGCACGTGGCGTCGCTGGGCATGCGCTTCTACGTCGGGCAAATGTTTCCCGCCGCGTACCACGACGCGATCTTCATTGCCGAACATGGCTCGTGGAATCGTTCACGCAAGTCGGGCTACCGTGTCGTGGTGGCGCACGTGGGCAAGGATGGCAAGGTCACCGGATCGCAGCCGTTCCTCACGGGTTTCCTGGACGGCCAGAAAACCCTGGGCCGTCCGGCCGACGTGCAACCGATGCGCGACGGCAGTTTGCTGGTGTCGGACGATGACAATGGCGTGATCTACAGAATTACTTACATCAAGTCGGCGCAATGATTCCCAGCTTGCTCCGATGACATCCCCGCCGCTACGCGGCGACCCCCTTCCTGCGGAAGGGGGTGTTTTGCTTCCCCCTTCGGCACGAAGGGCGGAGCGAAGCGAACGCGCGCGCAGCGCGAGAGGGGATGGCTCTTCGGGTTCGCGATTTTCGATAAAGGTACGTCATGCAGATTCGCAGCAACAGCTTTGAAAACAACGCCCCGATCCCGGCCGAATTCGCGTTCGGCAAGCCCGGCGACCACGGCGAAGCATGCGTGCTGTCGGCCAATCGCAATCCACAGCTTGCGTGGGGCGATGCGTCCGCGGGAACGAAGTCATTCGCGCTGGTCTGCATCGATAGCGACGTGCCCAGCCGCGGTGATGACGTCAACAAGGACGGCCGCACGGTTCCCGCCGACTTGCCGCGCGTGGATTTCGCGCACTGGCTGATGATCGACATCCCGCCGACCTGCAACGCGATTGCCGAAGGCGCGTGCAGCGACGGTGTCACGCCGCGCGGCAAGCGCAACCCGGAAGGCCCCGCCGGTTCGCGCCAGGGCCGCAACGGTTACACGGGCTGGTTCGCGTCCGATCCGGACATGGCGGGCGATTACCTGGGCTACGACGGCCCGTGTCCGCCGTGGAACGATTCGCTGCTGCACCATTACTACTTCCGCGTGTACGCCCTGGATGTTGCGCGACTCGACCTGCCGCAGCTGTTCGGATGGGGGGAACTGCAGGCCGCGTTGCGCGGTCATGTATTGGGTCAGGCGGAAATCGTCGGTACGTACACTTTGAACCCCGCCGTGAAGTAAGCACGGCGCCACCCAGGAGAAGCACAATGAGCCAGGACATCAGCAACGAAGCGCGCAACGCGGGTACGCACGAGCGCATCGAACGCACCGCCACGCGCGTCAAGGAAGGCACCTCCAACGCGGTCAGCGGCGCCAAGGAAAAATTCGATAGCGCCGCCGATCACGTGGAATCAGGACTGCACCGCGCCACCGATGCCAGCGCGCGCGGCGCCGAGCGTGCGGCCGAGAAGGCCGGTGAATTGCGCGATCGTGGAGCCGAGCTTGCTTCGCGCGCCCGTGATCGCGCCGACGACGCGATGGACAACGTGCGCGACTTCGTGCGTGAAAAGCCCGTGCAATCGGTGGCGATCGCGCTGGCAGCCGGTTGGCTGCTCGGCCGCTTGCTCGGCCCGCGCCGCTGACCGCCTGAACCGGCGAAGTCAGGAAGATCTTCGTGGGCATCGACACGGAAGAAAGCGCCGAGAGCGCCGCGGCCCGGCCTGAAGGTGCTGAAGCCGGCCCGGCGTTCCGCACGGTTTTCAGCGCCGGTGCGGATCTGGTGCAGGCGCTGCGGCGCGTTGCGACGGCGCTGACGGCTTTGCTTGCCAGCGAGGTGCGCGTGCTGCGCGCCAGCGTCGCGGTGGTGTTCCTGGGCAGCGTCGCACTGGTGGCGTTTTCGGTATCGCTGTGGGCCTGCGCGGTTGCGCTGATCGGGTGGGCGTTCGTGAAAGCCACCGGTTCCGTCGGTTTCGCCTTGGGATTGCTGGTGGTGTTGCACCTGATCCTGGTGACCGCACTTTGGCTGGCCATCAAGCGCGCGATCCACCACGCCACCTTCTCCGCGACGCGCACCGAGTTGCGCGCACTGGGCAACGAGTTGCGCGGGCACGTGGAGCGTTTCCAGCACGCTTCCGCAGCGCAAGAGCGGGAGAAGCCGCCGTGAGTTACATGCGCACGTTGGCGGAACGCAAACGCGCCCTCGCCGCGAGCAGAGCCGCGCGGGATGACTTGCGCGGCGCGGTCGGCGAAGTGATCGGCGTCTACCAGGCGCATCCGGTGCCGGCCTTGGCGGGCGCGGCGGGCGTCGGTTTCGTGTTGTCGCAGCTGCGCGTCGGCAGTGGGCTCATTCGCATCGGAATGCGCATTGCCAGTGGCCCCGCATGGCAACTAATCAGGCAATACCTGGCCGTTTGATGGGTTCGCGGGCGGCAATGCCCGGACGTGCTCAGGGCCCGCCCCTGTTGACGCCAGGCAACGCGGTTCACTTGGCATGGCGTCAACAAGGGCTAGACTGACGGTTGCCGATCGTGCAGGGATGAACGCGAACATGCCGCCGCCGTTGTCGCCTCCGCACTCCCAGGTTGCGGTTCGCAAACCGGGCCCCAAGTCGCCGCGTCCTGCCTCCGGCAAGCAGCGTCCCACCTCTTTGGAACGTCGGCGCGATCGGCGCCTGCGTGCGCTGCGGCTGCCGCTGACCGTGCTGATGCTGCTGGCGATCGCGGCGGCGCTGATCTTCGCCAGCCCGTTGTTGATTCCCCTGTTGCTGGCCGCGTTCATCGCCCTGGGGCTGAATCCGATCGTTGCCGGCCTCGCGCGGGTACACGTACCGCGCATGCTGGCCAGCGTGCTGTTGCTGCTGGTGCTCGGCGTGGGCATCGGCACCACCGTGAACGCGCTGAGCACGCCCGCGGCCGACTGGATCCGGCAGGCGCCGACGCTGTTGCGCGACGTCGGTTACAAATTGCACCGGATGGCCCGGCCGCTGACCGACGTCAGCCATGCTGCGTCGCGCTCGCTCGCGGGCATGGGCGTGGAGTCGGCGCCGTCCGTGCAACCGGCACAGACGCCGGCGTTCTCCTTCGGTCCCGTGCTGCAGGCGGCCCCGCGCGCGCTGGCGG
>Ga0207652_10001825_pt1 | contig 18466 bp, 13 predicted proteins | sample KBSC63BmetaG_FD_184334 | JGI IMG/M metagenome (GOLD analysis project Ga0207652, IMG submission 184334) | Corn rhizosphere microbial communities from Kellogg Biological Station, Michigan, USA - KBS C6-3B metaG (SPAdes) (version 2) | ecosystem: Host-associated > Plants > Roots > Rhizosphere ... | reverse complement strand
AGGCTTCACCATCCCTCCCCCACTTGCCGGGGGCGGCTTCAGACCACAGGGAGGAATCACCGCACATGCCCCGCACCTACGAGGCGGTCTACATCTTCGATTCGACGCTCGAGGATCCCGCCATCCAGGAAAAATTGACGCGTTTTCACGGGCTTCTCAGCGCCACCGGCGACATCGCGGTGGACAACTGGGGGCGCCGGCAGCTTGCCTATCCCATTGGCGCGCGCGAGAACGGCTATTACGTCGTCGCCCGATTTGACGTGGAACCCGCCGTGTTGCCGGAATTCGAGCGCGCGCTCAAGCTCGATGACGGCGTGGTGCGCTATCTGATCGCGCTGCACGAGCACGAGGTCGGCGCGCCGGCGTTGAGTGACGAGGAAATCGCCGCAGTGCGTGCGCGCGGTGACGACGACGACGAGGAGGACTAGGCCATGCGCCGCCAACAGAAGACCTGTCCATTCTGCGAATCCCGCGTGCGCTTCATTGACTACAAGGATGATCGCGCGCTGGGCCGTTTTCTTACTGACACCGGGAAGATCCTGCCGAGCCGGCTGAGCGGGGTGTGCGCCCGCCATCAGCGCCAGTTGTCTACCGCCATCAAGCGGGCCCGCTACCTCGCGCTGATTCCGTACATCCGGGGTCATCAGGCGTAGCGTATGACGAGTGGGCCGGTGCCAGCGCCGCGCGGGCACGGATGGTGGCGCGTTGTTGCCGCACTCGCGGCCTTTGTCCTTCTGCCGCACGTGCCGGGACTGCCATCGGTATTGCCGGTGGTGGACACGCTCGTGCTGCTCATTCCCGCGATCGCGGCGTGCTGCGTGGTGGGGTGGCTCGAAGGTGGGTCGCTGACGCTCGCGCTCCTGTGGAGCGCGCTGGCGGCCTGGATCTTCATGCTGCCCACGCCGGCCAACGCGGGTGCCGCGTACTACGACCTGGCTCGTGGCTGGGGGCTGATCATGGCGGGGGCGTTCGGCGTGATGTGTCTCACCGGGCGCGGCCGGCCGTTTCTCCCCCGCGCGCTGTCCGCGCTCGGGCTCGCCGTGCTGCTCTCGCTGGTGCTGATTGCGTCCGGGCGGCTCGATCCGTCCGGAGCGCAGCGCGTGTTCACGGCCGAGTTCGACGCGCGCAATTCGGCGGCGACCATGGCCATGCAGGAGAGCGCGCGGATCATCGGCGAGCGATTGCCCAGCACGGCAACGGTCGCATCCGAGATCGTGACGCAGCGGATTCAGGTGCAGCAGCTTGTCTCACGCAATGCGGCGCCGCTGTTCCCCGCGATTCTGGCGCTCGAAGGGCTCATGGCGTGCGCGCTGGCGTGGTCCGTCTATCACCGGATCAGCCGGGTGCGAATCGGCGCGACGCTCGCGCCGCTCAAGCGGTTCGCCTTCGGCGACCAGCTCGTCTGGGCGCTCGTCGTTGGCATCACGCTGTTGCTGTTGCCCACGCTCTCGCCGCTCGGCACCGTGGGTCTCAATATGTTGCTGTTCTTTGGCGCGCTCTATGTGCTGCGTGGCTACGGCATCTTCGCCTGGTTCGTCTCGCGACGCGTCGCCGTCACCAGCATCGGATTGGCCATCGTGACCTTCCCCCTGTCACTGGCAACGCTGCCGGCGGCGCTGGGTCTTGGTCTCAGCGATACCTGGCTCGACTGGCGTAGCCGCGTCGCGCTTCCGCCGCCGCGCGCCGGACGCCGCCCGAATTCCTGAACCGGTTTCAACCCCTTTCTGGTTGGGAGCACTGCAATGGAAGTCATCCTGCGTCAGGCAATCGAAAATGTCGGCAAGCCCGGCGACATCGTGAAGGTATCCAACGGATACGGCCGGAACTATCTCCTGCCCCACGGTCTCGCCTACGAGGCCACGCCGGGCAACCGCAAGCGCATCACCATGGAGCGATCACGCCTCGAAGCGGCCGAGAACGAGCGGCGGGACACGGCGCAGGCGCTCGCCGGCCGCCTGGAGGCGGTATCGCTCACCTTCTCGGCGCGTGTGGGCGAGGAAGAGAAGCTCTTCGGCTCGGTCACCACGGCGGACATCGTGCAGCAGCTGCATGCGCAGGGCTTCCCCGAAATCGAGAAGCGCCAGATCGAATTGCACGATCCGATCAAGTCGCTCGGCATTTACAAGGTGCCCGTGCGACTGCACGCGGACGTGAAGCCGGAAATCCGTGTGTGGGTGATCAAGCAATAGCGCAGACGTGGCGGTGGACGCGACCGGCACGCCGCTGAGTGCCGGTCGCGAACAGGCAGTCGTGCGTGACGCGCGCCGGGCATCGTTTCTGCCCGGCGCGTTCGTTTCCAGTGCATCAGAAATTGGCGCGCGGCATGTGCTGCGCCGCGCGCGACGATGATGCATATTGCCAGAACGGCGGCCCTGCAGGGCGCTGCAACCTTTGTCGAGCAGGACGGTTCTTGATCATGTCAGCCAGGGCACGCTCCAGGGCCGCCGCACCGGCGGCTCCGGTCAGGTCGCTTTCCCTCGAACACGCCCGCCGCGCGGCGGCGCTCTGCCTGGACCTCAAGGCGCGCGACGTCGTCCTGCTCGATCTCGCCGGCATCAGCGACGCCACGGACTATTTCGTGATCGCGAGCGGATCGTCGGACACGCACGTCCGCGCCATTGCAGAGCACGTCATGGAGGAAATGCGGCGCTCCGGCGTCCGCGCGCATCACGCGGAGGGATTGCAGCAGGGGCGCTGGGTGCTGCTCGACTTCGTGGACTTCGTCGTGCATGTCTTCCACCCCTCGCTGCGCGACTTCTACCAGCTCGAGCGGCTCTGGGGAGACGCGGCCGCGATCGCCATCGGCCCGGGGGATTCGGGCACATGAGCGCGCACCGGACGTGGCTCCTCGGGGTGGCACTCACCGTGGGCACGTTCGGCGCAGTGCCGGCGAACGGCCAGGAGTACTTTGGCAAGAACCAGGTCGAGTACCGGCACTTCGACTGGCAGGTCATCGAGACCGAGCACTTCCTGGTCCACTATTATCCCGACGAGCGCGTTGCCGCACTGGATGCAGCGCGCATCGCCGAGCGCGCGTATGCGCGCCTCTCGCGCATCCTGCACCACGACTTCCGCGAGAAGAAGCCGATCATGGTGTTCGCATCACGCGCGGATTTCGGTCAGAACAACGTGACCGGTGACCTGGGCGAGGGCACGGGCGGCGTCACCGAACCGGGGCGCGACCGGATGCTGCTGCCCTTCACCGGCGACTATCGCTCGTTCGAGCACGTGCTCACGCACGAGATGGTGCACGAGTTCCAGTTCGACATCTTCCAGCGCGGGCACGGCCCGGGCAGCGCGCTGCAATCGCTCTCGCAGGTGAATCCGCCGCTCTGGTTCATGGAAGGCATGGCGGAGTACCTGTCCATCGGACCCGATGACCCGCACACCTCTACGGTGATTCGCGACGCGGCGCTCAACGGAAATCTGCCGACCATGACGCAGATGACGCGCCGCCCCGATCTGTATTTCCCGTACCGGTATGGCGAGGCCTTCTGGGCGTATGTGGCACAGCGCTGGGGCGATGATGTGGTGGGCGCGATCCTGAGCGACGTGCCCGCAATGGGAATCGAGCGCGCATTCAGGCTGGAGACCGGCCAGTCGCTCGACGATCTGGGCGACCAGTGGCGCGAGGCCATGCAGGTTCAGCACCTGCCGCAGATCGCGTCGCTCGAGCGACCACGGCACTTCGCCAGCCCGCTGCTCAGCACCCGGCGCACGGGCGGAGAGATCTTCCTCGCGCCGTCGCTCTCGCCGGACGGCAAGTACATCGCGTTCCTCTCCACCGGCAGCTTCCTGCGCGGCCAGGTGTTCATTGACCTCTGGCTGGCCGATGCGCGCACCGGCAAGCGCATCACACGCCTGGTGAAGAGTACCTTCGATCCGAACGTGCAGGAGCTGCAGATCCTCTACTCGCAGAGCGCGTTCTCGCCGGATGGCCGCCTGCTGGCTTTCACGGCGCTCGGCCAGGGAAAGGCGCCGGATGGCCGCCTGCTGGCGTTCACGGCGCTCGGCCAGGGAAAGGAGCTGCTCTACATCCTGGATGTCGCGCGGCGCAAACGCATCGGGCGCATTGAACTGCCGCTGGACGGCATCACGAGCCCGAGCTGGTCGCCCGATGGACATCGTCTCGTCTTCAGTGGCGATCACGGCGGCATCACCGATCTGTACACCGTGAACGCCGACGGCAGCGACTTGCGCCAGCTCACCAACGACAAGTACGCGGATCTGCAGCCCCAGTGGTCCCCCGACGGCTCGACGCTCGCATTCGCCACCGACCGCGGAGCGCCCGCCAATCTGGCCATGCTGCGTTTCCCCAGGATGCGCATTGCGCTGTATGACGTCGCCACGGGGCGGATCGAGCTGCTCCCGAACCAGGCCGGCCTCAACATCAATCCAATGTGGGCGCCCGACTCGCGATCGCTGGCGTACGTGAGTAATCGCTCGGGCATCGAGAATCTGTTCCTCTACGATCTGAATACCGCGCAGCAGTATCAGCTCACGCACGTGGTCGGTGGCGTGACGGCCATCACCGAGGTGAGCCCGGCGATCTCCTGGGCGCGCGACGCCGACCGGCTGGCGTTCACGTACTACGAAAACGGCGATTACTCCGTGTGGACCGTGGACAACCCGCGGACGCTGGCCCGCGAGCCCTACCGCGACGGCCCGCCGGCCGGATCTCCTGGGCGCGCGACGCCGACCGGCTGGCGTTCACGTACTACGAAAACGGCGATTACTCCGTGTGGACCGTGGACAACCCGCGGACGCTGGCCCGCGAGCCCTACCGTGACGGCCCGCCGGCCGCGGTGATCGCCGCGCGCGGCATGCCGGCGGACAGCGCGACGGTCGCGAGACTCGCGGACAGTGCAACCCCGGCCGGCGCGCGCGCGGGCAGCTCGTATTACCTGGAGGATGACGGAGTCCGCGCATCCGGCCAGTTACCCGGCACAGCGAAGCCGCTGGCACCACCGGCGCGCATGACCGTCGCCGCGCTGCTGGACAGCGGTGCCCTGGTCCTTCCGGACACGACCAGTTTCAAGCGCTACAGCTATCACACGCGCTTCTCGCCGGACTACGTGGCGCAGCCCACCATCGGATACACGCCGAACAATTTCGGGGGCGGCGTATACGGCGGGACCGCCATCGTGCTGAGCGACATGGTGGGCAACGACCAGCTCGCGTTCGCGCTCGGACTGAATGGTCGCATCAGCGAGGCGCAGCTCTTCGCCGCGTACACCAACCTGTCGCGACGATTCCAGTACACGACGGGCATCATGCAGCAGCCGGAATTCTTCGGCAACGGCTACTCGCTCGATCCCACGCAGACGGGCTATCGCGAGACGACCATCATCACGCGTTATCTCGTCCGTCAGGCCTTCGCGATGTCGGTGTATCCGTTCGACCGGTTCACGCGCGCCGAGATCGGGTTGCGCGCGACCAGCCTGAATCGCGCGGATCTGGTATTCACGCGGGACTTCGACGCCACCCAGTCGAACCCGTCCGACTACACCGAGACCGAGGCCAACGGCCGCACGGTGAACTTCATCCAGCCGGTGCTGGCGTACGTCTCCGACAATGTGCTGTGGGGCGCGACCGCGCCGATCTACGGGCGGCGCTATCGTTTCCAGGTGCAGCCCGCGTTCGGCAACTACAAGTGGACGGAGCTGCTCGGCGACTACCGACGCTATGATCCGATCCTGTTCAACTATCTCACGCTGGCGACGCGCGCCACCGTGTACTCATCGGTCGGACGCGACGCGGATACGCTGCGCAAGTACCTCGGCTACACCGCGCTCATCAGGGGCTACGACATCAACACCTTCCAGGCGACGGACCAGAACTGCCCCCTCACCGGCGCGCAGCGCCTCTATCGCTGCTCACCGGTGCTGGGCAGCAGTCTCGCGTTTGCCAATGCGGAACTGCGCTTCCCACTGATACGCGGGGGGACAATGGCGGGGGTCGTGCCGGTACCCGCGGTGGAAGGCGCATTCTTCTTCGATGCCGGCACGGCGTGGTTCTCGGGACAGCGGGTGGAGCTCCATCGCGCGAGCGTGGCCGATCCGGCCTACGTGCGCAGTCTGCTCACCAGCCACGGCTTCAGCCTCCGCATCAACCTGTTCAATTATCTGATCCTGCGGTGGGACTACGCCATTCCCATGGACGCTCCGCGTCACAAGGGCGTGTGGCAGTTCTCGCTCTATCCGCCATTCTGAGCAGCCACGCTCCGTTCTGCAACCGGACCGCGGGAGAGCCCGTCCTCTTGAACGCCCTTCCTCCGACCGGTAGTTTTCTGCGGTGCGAACCGTATCCATCCCTGCGGCTTTCGCGCTTGGGCTCGCACTGACGGCGTGCGGCGGCTCCGAGCGCCCCGGTACGCCAGCCGCAACGGCGGCCGCCACTCCCGCTGCCACGCCCGCGTCCGGGCCTGACCAGATCGTGCTGCGCTTCCCGCGCACGAGCGGCCACGTGCGCGCGTACGCGTTCCCGCGACTCGATTCCGCGATCTGGACGTCCGGGAACAAATCCCCGGCGATCGCGCGCATTCTCGGCTTCGATCCGGACCTCGGCATGGTTGCGGCGGTGGACGACAAGGGCGCGCCGGTTCGCGTGGACCTGCGTCTCGATGACATCACGCGCGACCGCAAGGTCAAGCTGACGCATCTCACCTCGGATGACGGCTCGACGATCTATGGGATCGCAACGAACGGCAGCGTCACGCGGCTCACGCCTGCCGGGAGCTGGTCGTTCAAACCTCCGGCGCCCGCGCGGGGCCTGTTCCCCGAGCCGGACGGATCGCTGCTGATTCTCGGCGACCGCCCCGGAGGAACGACGATCTGGCAGATGCATCCGCCCGACTCCGTCATCACGGACACCGCGCGCCTGCCGCGCTTCGCGAGCGCCATGACGACGGTGGTGGGCGACCGGATCTACTTCACCGTGGACTCCGGGCTGATCGGGCTGCGCAGCCGCGGACTCGAGCCCGTTCCTGCCGTGCATCTGGACCATCAGGTGCGCGCGCTCACCACTACGCCAAGCGGCGACCGGTTGTACATTGCGACGGACTCCACCCACGAGGTGCTGGTGGTGGATCGCTACAGCCACAAGATCGTGGCGCGGGTGCCGATGCCCGGTACGCCGTCGGATCTGCGCATGGATCCGACCGGCCGCTTTGTGCTCGCCCGTGCGCAGCGGGGCGACTCGGCGTGGGTCATCGCCATTGGCACCGACAAGGTGGTCGGGAGCGTGCCGACCGCGTGGCGCGCGGACCTGCCGGCCGTCACGCCCAACGGCTGGATCGCGCTGCTCGATGGTCACGATGTGAAATTCGTCGACGGCACGACGCTCAAGGACCAGGACACGATTGACAAGGGTGCCGCCGATAGCTGGATGTTTGTCGCGTGGAACGGCTTCCGGCCGCGTTCCGCGGCGCTCGATCAACCGGTGCGCTTTCCCGGCGTCAATGCGGCGCCCGCCGATAGTGCTCCCGTGACGGATACCGCCGGCGGCTCCACGGCCGCCGCCACCACGCCGTCGGCGCGTCCGGCACATTCGCCCCAGGGCGCCGTGCCCGCTCCATCCGATACACAGGTGATGCGCGCCGGGACGCTGGCGCCGCGTTCGGACAGTACGGCGGCCGCGGCCACCGGCTTCACCATCCAGTTCGCGGCGCTGCGCTCGGCGACCGCCGCGCAAGCCGTTGCCGGGAACATCAAGCTCAGTGGTTCCACGCCGCGCGTCGTTGCCACGCAGCGAGCCGGAGTCACGATCTACCGGGTCGTCGCGGGACCGTTCACGACGCGCGCGGATGCGGAGCGCGTGGCCAAAAGCTCGGATCGGTCATTCTGGATCTACGCAGGGGAACCATAAGTGGGCTCGCCACTCGATCGCACACACTTCTCCGACTGGGAGCACGAGGGAGAGCTCGTGGCCTCCGAGCTCGACTCCTGCGCCTGCGCGCTTGTCCTCGGTCCGGACGCGGTGGCGTCCGCGGAGGCCGCGCTGGGTATTGCGCGCGTCCAGGCGCGCCGGCGACGTGTCGCGGTGGGCGACGCGGTTGGCGAGCTCGCGCCCATTGAATCGCTCCTCCCTTCGGAATCGCCCTACGGGATGATGGACTCGTTCCTCTACGGCGTATCCATCGCGAAGATCGCACACCCCGTTGACCCCGCGCGCAACCTGTTCGTGCTGCCGAGCGGTGTCGGGCCCATCGACCACGAGGCCATTCTGCGCAGCGACCGGTGGTCGTCACTCATCGCCGGGTTTCGCGACGCCGGAGCCCTGCTGCTCGTGATCGTGCCCGCTGGTGAGGAGGCGGTAGTTGCACTGGCACCGCTCGTGGACGGCGCCGTGATTCTGGCTGACGCGGACCCTCCGGCCGGGACCCACGTGCTCGCGCACATCCGGTCTGGCGCGGCGGCGGAGCCGATGGCGCCCGTAGCCCCGACGCTGGCGCCGTCACCGGCGGCACTCGCGCCCGCTGATCACACAGCCGTGTCGCCGGCGACACCTCCCGGCGCCGCGGGTCACCCGGAGCCCACCGCGCCCGCCGCGCCCGCCATGCCCGCGGGACCCGACGTCACGCCGCTCCCGGAGCTGCACGCTGCAGAAGCCGCGACGGGCGACGCGCCCCAGGCGTCATCCGCTGCCGTGCCCACCGCGGCCGCCACCGCGCTGCGTCGTCTGCTGCAGAGCAATCCGCTCGACGATGAACCCACGACGGAAACCGATGAGGACGTGCTCGGCGACCATCTTGGCGATGCTGCGACGACGGGCGACGCCCTGGATGCGGACGGGGTATCGTCAATCGCGGGCCGCATTCCGCGTGTCAAGCCCGTCTGGGTGGCGATCGCCGCGGCGGTGATCGCGGCCATCGCGATCCTCATATGGGCCGTGCAGCGCAACCGGACCCCCGCACCCGTGGTCGCGCAGGACAGCGCCGCCTCGGCGCCTGCATCGGCAACCGCGCCACCGGCGGCGCCCTCCGGCTCCGCGACCACGGCGGCGGTAGCGGCGGGCGACATCGCGAACCCCGGCGAAGCAAACGAGGCGGCCCGCTATGCCGTCGCGATGGCGCAGGTCTACAGCATGACCGACGCCAACGCCTGGCTCGAACGCGACAAGGTGAAGGACCTGCCCGCGACGACCTACACCGACAAGCCCGACGGCCCGCGCACGGCGTATCTCGTGTTGACGGGTGCGTTCATCTCGCGCGCAGATGCGGACTCGCTGCTTCGCTCCCTGCGCCGCTCGGGTGTGCTCAAGCCGGGCCAGGGACACATCGAGAACGCGCCGGTGGCGCTCATGCTCTTTGGCGATATCCCCGCGGACCAGGCGGGCTACACGATTCGTGGCTATCGCAGCAAGGGGATCCCGCTCTATGCGCTCAATCAGCAGGACGGAAAGGTCTCGCTGTACGTGGGCGCCTATCCCACCGCGCAATCCGCGCAAGGCATGCTCGCGGCGCTCCGCCGCGGCGGCGATCAGCCGCGTGTCGTCTACCGAATCGGGAGTGTCCGCTAGTGCGGCTCACCAGGCTTCAACTCAACGGATTCAAGTCGTTCGCGGATTCCACCGAGCTGCTGTTCGAGCCAGGGGTCACTGCCATCGTCGGCCCGAACGGATGCGGCAAGTCCAACGTCTCGGATGCCGTGCGCTGGGTACTCGGCGAACAGCGCGCGCGTGCCCTGCGCGGCACGCGCATGGAGGAAGTCATCTTTCAGGGCTCGACCGCCCGTCGCCCCGTGAACATCGCCGAGGTCTCGCTGCACTTCGACAACAGCGAGGGCGTGCTCGCCGTCCCGTTTCGCGAGGTGGTGATCACGCGGCGACTGTCGCGTAGTGGCGAGAGCGAGTATCTGCTCAACGGCACGCCGTGCCGCCTGCGCGACATCCACGACATGGTGCGCGGTACCGGGCTGGGCGCGGATGCCGGCGTGGTGATCGAGGCGCGCATGCTCGATGCACTGCTGTCCGATCGCCCTGACGAGCGGCGCGAGCTGTTCGAGGAAGCGGCCGGTGTCGGGCTGTATCGCGACCGCCGCCGCACCACGGAGCGGCGCCTCGAGGAGACGACGGCGGATCTGGCGCGGCTGGATGACCTGATCTCGGAGGTGCAGAGTCAGGTGCGGTCGCTGGCGCGCCAGCGCAAGCGCGCCGAGCGCCACACGGAGCTCACCGCGCGCCGCTTTACCGCGGAACTCACGCTGGCGTCGCGCGAGATGCGGGCGTGGCGAGAGGAGCTGGATCAACTCGAGGAGCGCGTGCAGGCGCTGCGTGCGGCGCTGCCCAGGCTGGAGTCGGCCGTTGCCCAGGCGGAAGCGACGCGCGAAGCGGCGCACGCCGCCCGCACCGTGGCCGAAGCACGGCGCGCGGAACTCGGACGCGTCGTGAGCACGCGACAGCAGGACGTCATGCGGCTGGAGAGCGAGCTGCGTGTGGCGGAGGAGCGCCACAGCAATGCCGTCTTGCGCCGCCAGCGCGCAGAGGAAGAGCGTCGCTCCGGCGAGATGCTCGGCAGCCGCCTCACCGACGACCATGCATCCGCGCGTGGCGAGCGGTCGCGCGTGGAGACGGAGCTCACCGCGGCGCTCGAGGAGCTCGCGCGGTGCAGCAACATGGAGGAGTCCGCGAGAGCCGCGCTCGCGGCCGCGCGGCGCGCGCACGAAGACATCGAGCGGCTCATCGGCGATGCGCAGGATGGCATGCGGCGCGCCACGCTCGATCGCGAGAGCGCCGAACGCGAGCAGGAGGAGCTGGCGCGTCGCGCGGACGCGCTGGAGCACGAGACCGCGCAGCTCGCGGACGCCGTTGAGCTGGCGCATGCCGAAGCGGAGCACGCCACGCGACTGGTGGACGAGCACACCCATGCGGTGGAGCAGGCGGCACAGGCGGCGCTGGCGGCGCGACAGGCCGCCGACGAAGCGCGCACCGCCGATGCGGCTGCGCGCGGCGATCTGCGCGTCGCGGACGAGCAGGTGGTATCGCTCGAAGGAAAGATGCACGCACTCGAAGCGCTGGAGCGGGAACGCGTGGGGCTCGCGCCCGCGGCGGCGCGACTGCTGCGTGAGCGGGACCGCTTCGGTGACGGGGCGATTCTCGGACCACTATCTGATTTCGTAACGGCCGGCACGTCCGGGGCGGCAACCGTCGAACGCTTCCTGGGCGCCACGGTGCACGCCGTGCTTGTGCGCGACGGCGAGGTCGCGGCGGCGGTGCGCGCCTGGCACGCCGAGACCGATCCGGGTCCTCTGCTGCTGCTGCCGCTGGATGCGACGACCCAGGGCGATCAGCAGCCCGGCTCCCTCTCGGATCTCGTGGAGGCCGCGCAGCCGGCCGAACGGTGGGTGCGTGCGCTGCTGGGCCGGGTGCGCGCACTGGAAGCGGCGACCGGCTTCGTGGACGCGCACGGTGCGATCTGGCTGCCCGGCACGGGCGTGGGTCCGGGCCCGCTGCGGCGCCGCGCCGAGTTGCGCGGTCTCGCCGACGCGCTCGCGGCCGCGAGCGTGGCCCGGGACAGCGCCGGCACGGCGGCTGCCAGCGCCCGCAAGCAGCTTGCTGCCGCGGAGCAGGCCGCTGGCCGCGCGGTGGAGGAGCACGCCGCGGCGCAACGCGCGCTCCGCCAGGCACGAGACGGGCAGGACGCCGCCCGCCGTCAACACGAGCGGGCCGGACGCGAGCACGGCAGCGTGACCTCGCTCGCGCGGCAGCTCGCCACCCGGCGTGCGGAGCTGGTGCGGACCATTGCCGAGCTGGCGGAGCGCCATCAACAGCACGATGCCGAGCACGCGGAGCGGGTGCAGCGCCGGGCCGCCAGTGCCAGCCAGCTCGCGGAGCTGGAGCAGCAACACGAGTCGTCGCGCGAAGCGCGCACGCGCTGCCAGGTGGAGGAAGCGCACCTGCGCGCGCGCGCGCAGGTGAGCGCGGATCGCGAGAGCCGGTTGCAGGCGGAAGTTTCCGCCGCGAACACCCGGCTGGGCGCCCTGCTCGCGGAGCTCAGCGACCTCGAAGCCGCGGACAGCGCCCTGGCGGCCCGCATGACCGAGTGGCGTGCAGAGCGGGAGGCCCGGCAGCTCGCGCTGCAGGACGCACAGACGGAACTCGAGCGCGCGGAATTCGACGTCGCCAGCGCCGATCGCCGCCTGGAGGATGCGGACCATGCGCTCGACGCCGGTCGTCGCGAGGCCGCGCAGGGCGCCGACTCCCTGCATCACGCGGAATTGCGATTCACCGAGCTGGCGGGCAGGCGAACCGCCATCCGCGAACGGCTGGAAGCGGAATGGCGCCGGCCGCTGGACGAGATGCTCGCAACGCTGACGCCGGCGGAGAGCGACGACGACACGCTGCGCGGTGAGGTCGCCGCGCTGCGCTCGGAGCTCGAAGCGATCGGACCCGTCAATCCGCTCGCGATCGAGGAACACGCCGAAGAGCTGAAGCGCGCGGAATTTCTCAATGCACAGCGCACGGATCTCCAGAACGCGCGCAACGCGCTGCAGCAGGCCATTCGCGAGATTGACGTGACCGCGCGCGCCATGTTCCTCGAAATGTTCGCGCGCGTGCGCGGGCATTTCCGCGAGATCTTCATGACGCTCTTCGGCGGCGGTGAATGCGACCTGCGGCTCGAGTCGCCGGAGACGCCGCTCGACTGTGACATCGAGATTCACGCGTCGCCGCGTGGCAAGCGGACGCAGCGCATTCACCTGTTGTCCAGCGGCGAACGGGCGCTCGTGGCGCTCTCCCTGCTCTTCGGCATCTTCCTGGCCAAACCCAGTCCCTTCTGTCTGCTCGACGAAGTGGACGCGCCGCTGGACGACCAGAACGTCGGACGCTTCGTGCGCATGCTGAACGAATTCAAGCACAAGACCCAGTTCATCGTCATCACGCACAACCCGCGCACGACCACCGAGGCCGCCGACGCGGTGTACGGCGTGACAATGCAGGAGCCCGGCGTCTCGTCGTTCGTGAGCGTGCGACTGCAGGGTGCTCTGCAGGCCGAGGAGGGACCGGTGCCGGTCGCGGTATGGGACGATGCCGCCAACGCGCCGGACGCGCATCGCGACCCGTCCGCGGACGACTGGGATGAGGATGCGCGCAGCGGGGCGCCGCTGTCGCACCCGACAGCCTGACGCGCGGCGTTCGCGCGGAGATGCGACTCACCACCATCGGCACGGGAACCGTACCGTCACCGGCGCGCGTGAACGCGGGACACCTGGTTGAAGCCGGCGATGTTCGCCTGGTGCTCGATTGCGGCAGCGGCGTGGCGCATCGCATGAGCACGCTGGGGCTGGACTGGCTGTCCGTGACGCACCTGGCGCTCACGCATTTTCACGCGGACCACGTGCTGGATCTTCCCACGCTGCTCGTGGCCTGGCGCTACGGCGTGCTACCGCCTCGGTCGCAGCCCGTGGAGATCATCGGACCCGTGGGCGTCGGGACGCTCCTGGAGCGCTTTGCGGCCATCTTTGGCGACACCGTTCGTGCCTCGACCTTCCCCATCACGGTCCGTGAGATCCGCCCCGGCGAGACACTGGACCTGGGGTCGGGCGTGAGCATCGAGGCGCGCAAGGTTCCCCACACCGATGAAAGCATCGCATATTGCGTACGGCGTGGACAGGCGCGCCTGGTGTACACGGGCGACACGGGCATGGACGACGAGCTGGGGGGCTGGGCGCGACACTGTGATGTCCTGCTCGCCGAGTGTTCGCTTCCGGACGCACTGGCCATCCCGACACACCTCTCGCCCGAACGATGCGCAGCGCTGGCCGCGGCCGCGCTCCCCGGGTGTCTGGCGCTGACGCACTTCTATCCCCCCGTCGAGCAGGTGGACGTGCCCGCGATCATCGCGCGTCGCTTTGGCGGCGCGATCGTGCTCACGACGGACGGATGGACTACCGAAATCGAGGAACTCTGATGCTGGTGGTAATGAAGCACGGCGCGTCGCAGCAGGAAGTGGACGCCGTCGTGCACGTGATCGAAGAGATGGGATATGCGGCGCGCCCGATGCCGGGTGCGCAGCGCACGGCCGTTGGGCTGGTCGGCAACGATGGCCGCGTGGACGCGTCGCGGATCGAAGCGCTCTCCGGCGTGGCGCAGGTCATCCACGTCACGCAACCCTACAAGCAGGTGTCGCGCGAGTGGCAGCCGGAGGACACCATCGTCACGCTCGCGCCGGGCGTGCACGTGGGTGGCGATGAAGTCGTGATCATGGCCGGTCCCTGCTCCGTGGAATCGGAAGAACAGATCGTGACCGCGGCGCGCCAGGTGCGCGCGGCGGGCGCCGCGGTTCTCCGGGGCGGCGCGTTCAAGCCGCGCAGCTCACCCTACTCGTTTCAGGGGCTTGGCAAGCGCGGTCTCGAAATGCTTGCCACTGCGAAGCGTGAAACAGGGCTTGCGATCGTCACGGAAGCAATGGACGAGGAAGGTGCAGAGCTCGTCGCCGAGCTGGGCGACTGCATTCAGATCGGCGCGCGCAACATGCAGAACTACTCCCTGCTCCGCTTCGTGGGTCACCTGGGCAAGCCGGTGCTGCTCAAGCGCGGCCTCGCGGCCACGATCAGTGATCTGCTGCTCAGCGCCGAATACGTGCTCGCGGCCGGCAACCCGAATGTGATCCTGTGCGAGCGCGGCGTCCGCACCTTCGACACCGCCACCCGCAACATGCTCGATCTCACCGCCATTCCCATCGTGCAGGGGTTGTCGCATCTCCCCATCGTGGCGGATCCCAGCCACGGCACAGGCATCCGCGACAAGGTGATCCCCATGGCGCGCGCCGCTGTAGCGGCCGGCGCGAATGGAATTCTGGTGGAGGTGCATCCGAATCCGGAGCGCGCGCTCTCCGATGGCGCGCAGTCGCTCTACCCGGAACAGTTCACACAGCTCGTCATCGAACTGCGCGCCATCGCGACCGCAATCGGGCGATCGCTCTGTCCCGCTCCAGGGACCGTGGGGGCGGCGAGAGGGTAGCATCTGGTACTGTCGTTCGACAGACCAGGAGCCAACTGTCAATTCCCATGTCCCGTCTTCAGACACTCGCCGCCGTTGCGCTGGGCGCCATGACCGCCGTCTCGCTGCATGCCCAGTCGCCGGAGACCATCGTGGACCACGCGGCACGCGCATATGCCAGCGTGAAGTCGCTGCGCGCAACGTTCACGCAACAGATCACGAATCCGCTCACCGGGCACGATGACGCTTCGCGCGGGGAGCTGCAGCAGCGCGGACCAGCTTATCTGTCGGTGCGGTTCACGGAACCGAAGGGCGACGAGATCGTGGCCGACGGCAAGGCGATCTGGGTCTATCTGCCCAGTACCACGCCGGGCCAGGTGATCAGGATGCCTCTCGGCGACAACGCCGCGGGCGTGCCCGATGTGGCGGCACTCTTTCTCAAGTCGCCCCGGAAGCGCTACACGATGTCCGCCGCCGGCATCGCCACGGTACAGGGCCATGCGACGCACGCGGTCGTCCTCGTGCCACGCGACTCCACCATCCCCTTTTCCCGGGCCACGGTGTGGGTAGATGACGATGATGGCCTGATCCGGCAGTTCGAGATCACGGACCCGAACGGGCTTGTGCGCCACGTCGAGATCACCAGCCTCAAGCCGAACGCGAAACCCGACGCGAACGCGTTCGTGTTTCATGTTCCGGCAGGAGTAAAGGTGTTCGATCAGCGGGGGCAATGACAGGATTTCAGGATGGACAGGAATGACAGGATTGTGGGGAGCCGAGTCCCGGGTTTCAGTCCGTTCGCTGAATGACGGCAAATCCTGTTGGAACGGCACCGGGCGAATCCGGTGAATGCTGTCCATCCTGAAATCCTGTTCAGGCGCCAGCACGGGTGGAACACGTTGCGTGCGGCAACCCACGAATCGGATGGCACTGAAATCCTGTCAGGGCGGTAGCGGCTCGCATCGGCTGCGAACGGCATGCTACGCCCGGTACAGTTCCTCCAGCTCCTTCCTGTACCGCTCCGCCACGACCTTGCGCCGGAGCTTGAGACTGGGGGTCAGTTCGCCATTCGCCACCGTCAGCTCGTGATCCAGGAGGACGAACCGCTTGATCGTCTCCCAATGGCTCAGCCGGGAGTTGAGCTCGTCGATGTAGCGCTTCACCATCGCCCGGGCAGCATCCGATGTCACGATCTCGCCATACGGCCGCTCGCCGAGCCCGTTCTGCTTCGCCCACACGGCCAGGGCATCGGGAGCGAGAGTCACGAGCGCCGAGACGAAGTTGCGCCCCTCGCCATACACCATGAGCTGGCTGACGTACGGGCAGACGCTCTTGAACATCGACTCGATGTTCGACGGTGCGATGTACTTCCCGCCGGACGTCTTGAAGAGATCCTTCTTGCGATCGGTGATGCGGAGATAGCCTGCCGCATCGATGTTGCCGATGTCACCCGTGTGCAGCCAGCCATCCGCATCGATCGCCTCGGCCGTGGCGTCCGGCAGGTGATGATAGCCGGCCATGACGCCGGGGCTGCGTAGCAGGATCTCCCCGTCGGCCGCAATGCGTGCCTCCGTCCCGGGAAGCGCGAGCCCCACGCTTCCCAGGCGATACGAATCCAGCCGGTTGACGAACGATGCCGCGCTGCTCTCGGTCATGCCGTATCCCTCGAGAATGACCAGGCCCATGGCATCGAACCATTCGGCGATCTCCTGGTTGAGCGGTGCCGAGCCGGAAATGAAGAATCGGATCCGGCCACCGAACCGCAGTCGTATCGTGCGCAGCACGAGGCGGTCCGCGAACGCGTGACGCAGCAGAAGCCCGATTCCGGGCCGTCCTCCCTCGCGACGGACCGCCGCGAACTCTCGTCCAACGCGCTCGGCCCAGTGGAAGAGCCGCTGCCTGACGGGCGATTCCGCAATCACCGTGGTCGCCACGCGAGCGTACGCCTTTTCGAAAATGCGCGGTGCGGCGCCCATGAACGTGGGACGGATCGTCGCCAGATTGTCCACGATTTTTTCGATCGTCCCATCGACCGCGGTGGGGAATCCGACCTGGAGCGGGAGAAGCAGCAGCACCTTCCCGAAGACATGCGCCAGCGGCAGCCAGAGAAACTGCAGGTCGTCCGTTCGCAGGATGCCGAGCTGCTCGACCGCGGCGGCAAGGTAGGTCCACGAGTCGTGTCGCAGCCGCACGCCCTTGGGGCGGCCGGTCGTGCCCGATGTGTAGACGAGCGTCGCCAGACTGTCCGGACTCGTGGCCGCGATGCGCGCCGTCACGATACCGGGCTCGTTCTCCAGCCGTGTCCGGCCGAGCGCTTCGAGTTGCGCGAAGGAGATGACCCAGTCGTCGTCCGGCGTCCCGTCCATGGTGATGACCCGGGCCACGTCAGGGATCTCGGACCGATGTTCGCGGAGCTTCGCGATCTGTTCGTCGTCTTCGGCCACGACGATGCGGCTGCCGGAATCGGCCACGATGTAGGCCACCTCCGACGCGATCGTACTGGGATAGATCGTGGTCGTGGCGGCGCCCGCGCACATTACCGCGAGATCGGACAGCACCCATTCGTACCGCGTGGAGCAGGCGATGGCCACGCGCTGCTCGGGCTCGACGCCGAGCGCGATCAGTCCGGCGGCAAGGGCATCAACGCGGCCTGCGACCTCGCGCCAGTTGCTGCTGTGCCAGCCCGTTCCGCGTCGACAGCGAAAGGCTTCCGCCTCGGCCGATCGCGCGACACGATCGCGAAACAGACTCCCGATGGTGACGGCGCGCTCGACGCGCGGCGGCTCGGTTCCCGGCGCGGGTTGCAGGATGGTTGCCGGCATATGCTCCTCGTGAGGGAGATCGCGTGCGACTCGCACGCCACACGATGCAGCGCGCCGGGTCATTCGTAAACCCGCGCGCTGGAAGTTCAGTCCAGCATCGCTCGAATGGCTTGCAGGCGATCGGCGTCAGTGCCCGCGTCGCTCGCCAGATCAACCAGGGCGCGCGACAGCGACCGATACACCTCCAGCGCGCCCGGATCATCCGCCAGTGCGACCAGGTGACGCTGAATGGTGTCCACGTCGCCGCGCAGGATAGGGCCCGTGAGCGACACGGCGCCATGCTGGCGGCGCAGATTGCCAATGGCGGCGAGAAAAAGTGCGCGCAATGCCTGCTCGGCCGCCTCAGCCGGAATACCTGTCTCCGCGAGCACGCGGTCTCCCGTGGCGAGCAGTACGGCGGGAAAGTTCGAGACAATGACCGCCGCGGCATGATAGCGCGCCTTCTGGCCCGGTGGAATGTCGAACACGTGGCAGCCCAGTGCCGCGGCGAGATCACGGCTCGCGGTCTTCGCCCGCTCGTCGCCATCGATGCCGACCCACGCTCCACAGAGCTGTTGCGGCGCGCGAAGCGGATCGGCAATGGGCACGAGCGGGTGAAACGTGCCGGCGGCATGACCGTGCGCGCGCACCTGGTCCAGCATGGCGGGTTCGGCGCTGCCGCTCGCGTGGAGCACCACCGCATCGGGAGCCAGGGGAGCCTCGAGCAG
>Ga0207652_10001824_pt1 | contig 18467 bp, 14 predicted proteins | sample KBSC63BmetaG_FD_184334 | JGI IMG/M metagenome (GOLD analysis project Ga0207652, IMG submission 184334) | Corn rhizosphere microbial communities from Kellogg Biological Station, Michigan, USA - KBS C6-3B metaG (SPAdes) (version 2) | ecosystem: Host-associated > Plants > Roots > Rhizosphere ... | reverse complement strand
TTCGGCTTCGGGCGGTTCGGGCAGCGGGGGCGTGACTGGCAGCGGGGGAGTGGTGGCCAGCGGGGGCGTGACCGGCAGCGGCGGAGTCTCGGCCAGCGGGGGGGCTGCGGGTGGGGCGGGGGGCGGGGCGATGTCGTCGATCGTGATTCCGCGTGCGGGGCGTTGCACGGCGCCGGCTGCCGCCAGCGTGGCCGATACGACGGCGGCGTGGATGAAGTGGAAGAAGGATCTCGTGACCAGCGACGGCGCGGGCACGAATGGGTTGCGCGTGCTGCGGCCGAACTCGGGTGGGGCTGTCGTGAACTCTTCGAACTCCGAAGGCAGCGCCTACGCGATGCTGATCTCGGTCTACATGAACGACCAGGACAGCTTCGACAAGTTCTGGAACTACACGCAGCAGTTCCTCGACCCCAACGGGCTGATGAACTGGTACATCGGGCCCGACCGGTCGGTGCTGGGCACGGGCGGCGCCACCGACGCCGACGAGGACATCGCCTTCGCGCTGCTGATGGCCGACAAGAAGTGGGGCGGCAAGGGCAGCCTGTCGAAGAGCTACCTGGATCTCGCCACGGCGCAGATCAACCTGATCTGGAAGTACGAGATCGACCACTCGATGGGGGACGTGCCGACGCCTGGCGACCAGGGCGGCGGCGGCGGCTCGGTCATCAACATCTCGTACTTCGCGCCGGCGTTCTATCGCGCCTTCGGGCGCGCCACGGGCCAGACCAGCAACTGGAACAACACCGTGGCCACTTGCTACAAGGTCATCAACGCGACGCTGAACGCGGCGAACAAGAACCAGTCGAACGGCCTCGTGCCCGCCTGGTCGACGCCCGCCGGCGTGCCCATGGGGCGGCCCGGCACCAGCGATCCGACGTACCACCAGCTTGACTCGTGTCGCACGCCGTTCCGCCTGGCCCAGGACTACTGCTGGAACAACGAGATGATGGCCGCCGACTACCTGAAGAAGATCAGCGCCTTCTATCAGATGAAGGGCGCCTACAACCTGGTCGACGGCTACAACCTGGACGGCAGCGAGCACCCGGGGTCGGCGTCGGTGGGCAACCAGGCGGCGGCGTTCGTCGGCCCGGCGGCCGTCGGTGCGATGTCCTCACCCGACTTCGCCATGCTGCGGGACCAGGGCTACGCCGACGTCGCCACCGACATGCTGTTCGCGGGCAGCCAGTACTACCAGGAGTCGTGGACGGTGCTGTCGCTGATCATGATGACCGGCATGATGGACGACCTGACACTGCCGTGACGGGCTCGGGCCGTACTTCGCTGCGGGGCGCTTCGCCGGCGATCGGTTGGCTGGACGCGCGTCAGCGGTTGTAGGGCTCGCCTTTGATGATGGACAGCGCGCGGTAGAGCTGTTCGCACAGCACCACGCGGGCCAGGCGATGGGGCAGGGTCATCGCCGACAGCGATAGCTTGCGACGAGCCTTCGCCACCGCGGCCGCGGGCAGGCCGTCGCTGCCGCCGATCAGGAACGTGACGGTGCGCTGGCCGTGCAGCATGCCGTCGGAGATGAAGCTGGTCAGCTTCGCGGTGTCCCACGCCTCGCCGTTCACCTCCATCGCCACGATCTCGCCGGTGACGTTCGCCAGGCGTCGCAGCAAGGCCGCATCGTCCTCGACCTCGACGACGTCGATGGGCAGGTGGCGCCGCGTCCGCTCCAGATAGTCGTCGCACGCGGCGCCCAGGTGGCGGTCGCGCATCTTGCCCACGGCGAGGATGACCAGCTTCACCGCGCCTCCTGGCGCCGGGCCTACAGGTTCCCGTAAAGCGCGTCAGGCTGGGCCATGACGCGCCTTCGGCGCCGTGAGGGGGTGTCCCCCCTCACGAGCTCCCCCCGGCAGGCCGCCGATGCCGGCGCGGCGAAGCCGCGCCTCCCGGTGCTTGGACCCGGGCGCGTTGCGCCCTCTGGCGTCCGGATCACCATCGGACCTGCGTTGATCATTACAGGTTCCCGTAAAGCGCGTCAGGCTGGGCCATGACGGACTCGGGCGGGATCTTCAGCGGCAACCGCGGCGCGTCCACCCACAGGCTCTCGAGATCGTAGAACTCGCGCACCGGGTGATAGAAGACGTGGACCACCACGTCGCCGAAGTCGAGCAGCGTCCACCGGCCACTGCCGGTGCCCTCCTGCCCCAGCAGCGAGCGGCCGCGCGCCTTCATGGCCGCCAGCACGCCCTCGGCGATCGCATCGACATGGCGATCACTGCGCCCGCTGACGATCGCGATGAAGTCCGTGTAGCTGGCCATCGCCGAGACGTCGATCAGGACCGGCAACAGCGCCTTCTTGTCCAGCGCCGCGTCGATGGCTGCCTTCGCGACATCCAGCGACTCGCCGGACTGACGGCCCTTGCGGCTCTCGAGGGCGGCCTTGGAAGGCGCCAGCGACTCGACCCGTCCAGGGGCGCGCCGCGGCGCGCTGGTCTTCCCGGCGCGCCCGACCTTCGCCTTCTTGGGGGCGTCGGCCTTGCTGGCCGCCTTGCTGCCACCGGCTTTGCGGCGATTCGCCGCTGCCGGCTTCTTCGAACCGGCAGCGCCGGGTCGGGATGTCGCGCTCTTCTTTTTCGACTGTGAGGGCAATGATGCTCGCGGGCTGGGTGGGGCCTTGGTGTTACGGGTCATCGTACCAAAGATTGGTCCGCGTTCCAGCGTTGCTCGAAGTGCCCCAGCAGCGTGCGCAGGTACCCGCCACCCAGGCGGCTCAGCCGTTCTTCCACGCGCGAGGCGGCCCGATCGATCCAGCGCGCCTCGTCGGGATCGAGCGGCGCGTCCTCGACAGCGCGCGCCGCGTCCGGCCGTCCGCCCGAGGCGACGTACAGCTCGGCGGCCTTCTGCACCCGGCGCGACACCCACTCCGGCGCCTCGCTCAGCGAGCGGCCGAAAAGCTGCCCGCCGTCGCGGAACGCGTCGACCAACGTCGCCCGCTCGGAGTCGCGGATGGCGGCGAACATCGCCTGCCGCAGCCGCATCGAGGCGTCGCGGTCCAGGCCCGCCCCCACGTGCAGCTTGGCGCAGAAGTGATCGAACAGCGTGCCCACCTGGAAGGTGGTGGCCATCTCCTCGGCGCGGCGGCCGGCGGCCACCAGCAGGAAGAACTTCCGCCAGGCCAGCTTGAACGCCAGCAGCGTCGCCGCGGTCATGGTGACGTTGCGGGCCGCCGTCCCCTCGCGCGGGTCGGCCAGCAGCTCGGCGGACGACGGCAGGATGTCCACGCGCCGGCGCTCCGCCAGCTGCATCAGCATGCCGGCGCGCACCCGCCCCGCCAGGTAGTCGTCCATCACCGGCAGCGGCACCAGTCCCCCGACCGCTGACGCCAGCAGCGACCGCCGCACGATCAGGGACCGGTTGCCCTCCAGATGATCGATGCTGATGCCATCCCGGGCGTCCGCGCGCGCGGGCGCGCTCGGGAACGCGATCAGCTCCGCTTCCTCGCCAGGCCGCTCGGGACGTTGCTCATCGCTCACTGGTTCGTCTCCTCAGTCGCGGGCGCCGCGCGGGCGAGCGGGCGCGCGGGGCAGGCCGCCCAGCAGCGCGCGCTCGTCAGGCACGGTGCGCTGGCGGGGCGTCAGGTCCTCGGCCTCGGGCTCGGCGATGGCCGGGCTGCTGCCGATCTCCTCGATCGAAACGCGCGCGTCCACGGCGCCATGCATGGGCGTGCCGTTTCCTTCGGGACCTTTGGCGCCCTCGGGACTTTCCGGCGGGTTGGCACGAAGCATCGTGTAGGCGCCGTGAATCTCCGCCAGCAACGGGATGCCGAGCTGTTCGTCGATCATCACGGTCCCCTCGACCTTGTCGGCGACCAGCGTCTTCCGCCACGCCTGTCGATCGCCGGACGCCAGCCTCATCACGGGCGCCGCTGGATGCGCGGACTTCGTGATCTTGTAGACGTGGACCTTGCGACCGCCGCGCGTGTCGGTGCCGAAGTCGTCGATGGTGGCCACGTCGCGCAGCAGATCCCAGGCTGCGTACGGGCCGCCCACGCCCTGCGCCAGCAGGCGCAGGGGCTCGGGATCCTCGGCGGTACGACGGATCATGCGTCCATAGCGTAGCGCGATCGCCAGCTCGTGCCCGTGAAGAACGATCTCGCGGCCCCCGTCCTTGTCGTTCAGATCGACCAGGCGCCAGTTCCCCTGGTCGTCCATCCAGATGTCGCTGTCGGTGGTGACGTTTTCCGTGGCGCTGCCCTCGACCGCGGCCGCGAAGTGCACGGTGCTGCGCAGGTGCGCGCGGCCCAGCTTCCGGAATCCTTCGGCGAAGTGCTGGCTTTGCAGGGCGTTGTCGACGGCCACCCCGGGTGGCGTCAGCACGCCGCGCTTCTGCCGGCAGCCGCCGGCGGCCAGGGCCGCGCCCGCGGCCACCAGCAACGCCGCGCCTGCCGCGGCCCGGCGTTTGGGGAAAAGTTTCGCAGACACGCTGTCCCAACCTTAACATTAGGGGCACACGGGGACCGGGACGAAACGTGGACGCCTTGACCGACTTTCTGTCGACCCCGGCCGCGGTGGTCGTGGCGGCCATCTGGGGCGCCATCTGGGGCAGTTTTTTCAACGTGGTGATCGCGCGCCTGCCCCGTGGCGAATCGATCGTGAGACCCGCGTCGCGCTGCATGGTGTGCGGCACGCCGGTTCGTGCCTGGGACAACGTCCCCGTGCTCTCGTATCTGTGGCTGCGCGGCCGTTGCCGCACGTGCGGCACGCACTTCTCGGTCAGGTACCCGCTGGTCGAGGCGCTGACGGCGGTGCTGGCGGCGGCGATCTTCTGGAAGTTCACCGGCCGCGACGTCGACGAAGCGACGGCGGTTCGCCTGGGCCGCTTCGCCCTCTACTTCGCCTGGACCGGCACGCTGATCGTGCTCGCCTTCATCGACCTGGACACGAAGCGCCTGCCCGACATCATCACCATCCCGGGCACATTCATCTTCTTCGCCGCCGCCTTCGCCGCCCACGACGTCTCCTGGAGGGACCGAGCTATCGGCCTGGCGGTGGGCTACCTGGTCGTCCGCCTGATCGCCGACTTCTACTACTACGTGCTGAAGCGCGAGGGCCTGGGCCTGGGCGACGGCAAGCTGCTGGCGATGATCGGCGCCGTCATGGGCTGGCGCTCGATCCCCGTCGTCCTGTTCACCGCCGCCATCATCGGCAGCATCATCTCCATCCCCTTACTGCTTCTCTCCCGTCGCTCGTCATCTGCCCCGTCCTCGTCCGCGTCGGACGACGAATCCTTCGCCCGGCTCGAGGTCCCCTTCGGGCCCTTCCTCGCCATCGGTGCGCTGATTTACCTCTTCGCCGGGACATCCATCTGGTCGCTCCTGATTCCGCCCGGGTGATCGGCCAGTTCGGCTCAGGGGGCGTCGCTCCATTACGCTTACGTTCGGGGGCGGACGGGGCCAGCGGGTATCCCCCCCGAGGGTCGCTCGACTACGTCGGCGGTGCTCGCCTTTCACCTGCGGTGAAAGGCTCCGCTCCGGCGACGCGTCTCTCGCTCGGGCTCCGGCTGGCAAGCTTTCCCGCTTTGCGGGAAAGCAGCACCTGCGCACGCCCCTCGGGAGGGACACCCGCTGCCCCCACCCGCGCCCGGTACTAGCGCTCCACTACGCTCCTACGGTCTACAGGCGTCAAAGAGCCGTTCCGTCTGATCCCAGGTATCGTTCGGACAGGTCCTGGCCGAACACCATGCAAAATACTCTGGTCGATCGTTGGCTCGCGTGCCAAGTCGCTGGAAGCGGTTCCAAGGACGAACGTTTCGCCATCTTGAAAGAGGTGGACGACCTCATTTACCGAGATGCGGACGCGGGCTGGATGTTCACACTCGAACTAATCGCGGCTGCTCAGGATGATTGGCATCTTGCCAATGTAGCTGCGGGCCCCCTGGAAGATCTGCTCAAGCGGGACCCCCATCGTCTCATCGAACGCGTCGAAACCCAGGCGCGCCGCGATCCGAAGTTCCGTCGATGCCTTACGGGAGTCTGGGGACTACCGGAATCGATCAGTCAGCGTCTGAAAAAGTACACGGCGACGGTCAAAGACCCCCTCTAGGTCTCGATTACAACAAAGCCTCTTTGATGCTTGAAGACCCTAGGAGCGTAGTGAAGCGCTAGCACCGGGCGCGGGCGGGGACAGCGCGTGTTCCTCCCGAGGGGCGTGCGTAGGCGCTGCTTCCCCGTCTGCGGGGAAGCTTGCCAGCCGGAGCCCGAGCGAGAGACGTGTCGCCGGAGCGCAGGGGTGCCGGGGAGCGCGTCGGGGACGGGCGAGCTTTGCTCGACCGGCCCCATCGCGGGAGGTGTGGAACCCTCTGAGGGTTCCACACTGCAACTGTCACCCGAGCACCGCCGACGTAGTCGAGCGACCCTCGGGGGGAATACGCGGTGGCCCCGTCCGCCCCCGCGCGTAAGCGGAATGGAGCGACGCCCCCCCCTGAGCCGAGCTCACCGATCCCCCCAAACTACCCGGAGGACTTGGGCGGAAACGGGAGCGAAGTAGAAGCAGGCGAGGAGGACTTGCCCAGGCGGGCGAGGATCTCGGAGGACATGTGGTCGATCTTCTCGTGCAGGTGCGCGATCTCGAGCTCGGCTTTCAGGTTCACTTCGTATTCGATGTCGGCGCGCACCCGATCCTTCGCCACCTGCCGGTTCTGACTGAGCAGCACGAACACCGACAGGATGATCGCCTCCAGCGACACCGCCATCGTCAGCAACCCGAACGGGTAAGGATCGAAGATCGGGACGTCGGGAATCAAACCCATGTTGATCACGATCCAGGCGGCGAACAGCAGGCAGTGCAGCATCAGGAAGACGATGCTGCCGCTCCACGCCGCGATGGCGTCGGCCGCCCGCTGGATCGTCGTGCGCTGATCCTTCGCCGCCTGGTTCACGTTGCGCGACGCCGTGTGGCGCAGCAAGTCCGCCGTGACGCGCGTGCGCCGGCCCATCGCCGCCAGCAGCTCCAGCGCCGCCGCCGGCTGCAGCTTCAGCAGGTGGTCCAGATCGCGCCGGTCGACGTGCAGCGCCTCCAGCTGCCTCGTCACGATCACCGACGCCGTGCGCGGCCCGCTGTCCAGCAGCGACAGCTCGCCGAAGAAGTCCCCCTCGCTGGCCGTCTCGAGCACGATCTTCTCGCCCGTGTCGTCCTTGAAGAAGACCTCGACCTCGCCCTTCCGGATCACGTACATCGAGTCGCCGGGGTCGCCGGTGTTGAACACCGTCTCGCCCACCGCGTAGCGGACGATGTCCAGCTCTGCCGCCAGCAGGTGCCGCTCGTCGTCGCTCAAAAGCTGGAACAGCGGCACCTCGGCCAGTAGATCGGCCGCGAAGCTCTCGGTCTCGTCAGCCATGCGCGGGGACGTCTCTGCGCACGTCGTCGATCAGCCCCGCCAGCCGCGTCTCGACCATGGTCTGGATCTCGTGCAGGCGGGCGGGCGAATCGGCCTCGAAGCGCAGCACCAGCACCGGCCCCGTGTTCGACGCGCGCACCAGGCCCCAGCCGCCCGGGAACGTCACGCGCGCCCCGTCGATGTCGACGACCGGGTGGTTGGCGCGGAACGCCGCCACCGCCCGCTTCACCACCTCGAACTTGATGTCGTCGGGGCAGGTCATGCGGATCTCGGGCGTGTTGTGCAGCACCGGCAGCGTGTCGTACAGCGCCGCCAGCGTCTGCGGCGACCGCGTCAGCAGCTCGACCAGCCGCACGCCCGCGTACACGGCGTCGTCGAAGCCGAACCAGCGGTCGGCGAAGAACATGTGGCCGGACATCTCGCCGGCCAGCGCCGCCTGCTCTTCCTTCATCTTCACCTTGATCAGCGAGTGACCGACCTTCCACATCACGGCCCGGCCGCCCATGCGACCGATCTCGTCGTACAGCGCCTGGCTGCACTTCACCTCGCTGACGAACGTGGCGCCCGGCTTGCGCGACAGGATCTCCTTCGCGAACAGCATCACCAGTTGATCGCCCCAGATGATGCGCCCCTTGCCGTCGACCGCGCCCACCCGGTCGGCATCGCCATCCAGCGCGATGCCCAGCTCGGCGCCCGTGGCCAGCACCCGCTCGCGCAGGGCTACCAGGTTCTCGGGCACCGTGGGATCGGGGTGATGATTCGGGAAGCGACCGTCGGGATCGCAGTACAGCGCCTCGTACTCGACCCCCAGCTTGTCGAGAATGGGCAGGATCGACAGGCCGCCCGTGCCGTTGCCACCGTCGACCACCACCTTGAACCGCCGCGCGCCCAGCGAGACGTTGCCGGCCACCGTGTCGACGTAGTCGGGCAGGATGGCGTGGTCGCGCACGGTGCCAGGCCGGTCACCCACCCGGAAGCGCCGTTGCTCGATGATGGTCCGCAGCCGCTGGATGGCGGCGCCGTGGATGGTGCTGCGCCCCTGCACGATCTTGAAGCCGTTGTCCTCGGACGGGTTGTGGCTGGCGGTCACCATCACCCCGCCCTCCGTCTTCAGATGGAACACCGAGAAGTAAAGGCCCGGACTGTGCAGGATCCCCACGTCGATGATGTCGATCCCCGTCGACAGCAGGCCCTCCCGCAGCGCCGCGTGGATGCGCGGCGAGGAGACACGGCAGTCGCGGCCCAGCGTGATGATACGCGCGCCGTCGTCGCCCAGCGCCGTGCCGATGGCGCGCCCCAGATCGGTGACGAAGTCGTCGGGGAAGTCCTTGTCGGCGACGCCCCGGATGTCGTACTCGCGAAACACGCGCGGGTTCACAGCAGATCCTTTCGTCCAGCGGCGGCCGCCGCGTCCACGATGCGCCGTACCTCCTGCGCGTTGTCCTTGTGCGTGACCAGGATGGCATCCGCGGTCGCGACGATGATCAGGTCCTTCACGCCCACCACGCCCACGAACGGCGCGCCCGGCTCGGTCACCACCACGCTGCCGGTGGTCGCCTCGACGGTGGCGCCGCCGATGACCACGTTGCCCGCGGCGTCCAGCGGACGGATGCTGGGCAGGGCGGCCCAGCTCCCGACGTCGTTCCAGCCGAACGAGGCGGCGACCACACGCAGCCCGCGCGCCTTCTCCATGATGCCATGATCGATCGAGATCTTGGGCGCCTTGCCGTAGCCCGCCAGCACGGCCGCTCGGAAGTCGTCCGCCGCCACGGCGGCGTCCAGCACCTGGCCCAGCGCCGGCAGGTGCAGGCGCGCCTCCTCCAGCATGCGGCCCGCGCTGAGGAAGAACATGCCCGAGTTCCACAGGTACGCGCCCGAGGCGACGTACGACTCGGCCACCTGACGGTTCGGCTTCTCGACGAACGCCTCGACCTCGAAGGTGTCGGCCGAGCTGCCGACGACAGCGCCGCGGCGGATGTAACCGAAGCCGGTCTCGGGGTGCGTCGGCTTCAGGCCGATGGTGACGATCGAATCGGCGGCGTGCGCCAGCGCGGTGCGGATCGCGGCGTCGAAGGCGGCCTCGTCACCGATGTGCGGATCGGCCGGCAACACCGCCAGCAGCGCGCCCGGCCCCTGACGGCGGTACGCCTCGGCGGCGCCCAGGCCCACGGCCGCCGCGGTGTTGCGCGGCTCGGGCTCGACCACGATGTCGCGGGCCGGCAGGTCCGGCAGCTCGCGGCGAATCTGCTCCTCTTGATCGGCGGCGGTCACGATCAGCGTGCGACCTTCGCCGAACAGCGCGCGGGCGCGGCGCACCGCCGCTTCCAGCAACGACTCGCCGCCGCCCAGGTGCAACAGCTGCTTGGGGCGCTTGCGCCGGCTGGCCGGCCACAGCCGGGTGCCGCCGCCGCCCGCCAGGATGACCGCGAACGTGTTGGCTTCCGGTCCTGATCGAGGGGCGGAATTCTTGGGCGATGGACTCATTTAGAGGGGGCGGAATCTAGCAGCCCATGTTCGGCCGCGCGATACGACGGCGTGGCCGGCAGGCGGATTCACCGCGTCGGCCCGGGGCCGCCGAAGTGCGCGAAAACGGTGACATCGATGTTACTCTGGGCCGCGGTGTCGGATAGCGCGGTCGAGAACGCGGGCCCTGCCCGCGGCCGGATGGACGACATTCGCCGGGCCCTGGCGGCCACGGCCGATCCTGTCAGCCGGGGACGGATCCGCGCCCGGCTGGCCGATGCGCTGGTGGCGTGCGGTGACGTGTCGGCCGCCGCCAGCGAGCTGAAGCAGGCCGCGGCCGAGGCGCCAGCTTCGGTCGCGCTGATGTTCGGGGTCAGGACGCTGACGGCCCGACTGGGGCGCAAGGAGGCCGAGGCGTTCCTGGACGCGGTCGACGGCGAAGCCCCGGCCGGGCGGCGCCGGCTGGGAGGACCGCGCGGCCCCGGCGCGCCGGTCAACGCCGAGCTGTCCCACGACGATACGCAACCGATCGTGATCCCGCTGCCCGCGCCCGCGCCGTTCGTGGCGGCGGCCGCCCCGGCCGCGGCGCCGCCCAGCCGCCTGGATCAGGCCTTCGCGGCCCTGGCGCAGGGCAAGCCGGTGCGGGCGCGGCGCCTGGCCGAGGACGTGGCCCGCCTGCGCCTGCCCGAGGACGAACAGGGTGGGGCCGCCGGTCATGTCCGGCTGGACCGCTTGCAGCAGCTGGTCGACGCGATCGCGGCGTCGGGGGCCCGCCGGCAGGCGCTGTTTCTTTCGCGCACGCTGGCCGAAATACCGGGCGACGGAACCGTCACCACGCGGGCCGGCGAGAGCCTGTCCGGGCTGGTGGCGAAGGCGCTGGAGACGAACGACGTCGAGCTGGCCTTGCGCTGGGGCGCCGATCTGGGGCGCCCCCTGGCGAAGGTCGCCCGCGGCGAGGCGCGGGCGTTCGTGGGGCCGCGCGACTCTTTCGAGAAGCGGTTTCGCAGCGCGCAGGCGACGCTGGCCGGCCTGCAGACCGAGCGCGAGCGGGCGGCCGCGCTGGACTCGTTGCTGCCGCTGCTGTCGGGCACGTTCGCGGGCTCGGCGGCGCTGGCGCTGGCGCTGCGGGTGGCGGCGCGCGGGGTGGCCAGCGGCGAAGGCGTGCCGGCGCGGCCTGCCGAGCTGTGGCGCACGGCGCTGGATCAGGAGACGACCGCGCGCGGGCGGGCGCGCCTGGGCCGTCACTGGCTGGCCGAGCTGGAGGTCGACCCGGCCGCGCCCCTGATCGCCGACTCGCTGGCCCGTCTGGAACAGGCGATCGCCGAGCTGCCTCCGGTGGAGACGGCGTCGCTGCGGCAGCGCCGCGCGCACGTCCTGCGCCAGCGTGGCCGCGACGCCGAGCTGGTGCGCGCGCTGGAGGCCGACGCAGCCATCGCGTCGGGCGAGGCGCGCGCCGCCCTGCTGGCCGAGCAGGCGACGTTGCTGGAGAACCTGGGCCAGCCCGATCGCGCGCTGGAGATCCGGCTGGGGGCGCTGGAGGACAGCCCCGGCGATCTGCAGCTGCTGGCCCCGGCGCGCCGCCGCCTGGAAACGATGGGGCAGGGCGAGCGGTCTCTGGATCTGGTGCTGGTCGCGCTGCCGTACATCACGGAGCGGCGCGCGCGCGTGGCGGCGTTGCGCGACATCGCCACGCTGGCCGAGACCGCGGCCGAGGATCGCGCCCGCGCCGTGGTGGCCTGGATGGAGCTGCTGACGCTGGAGCCCGATGACACGGCGGCCTTCGAGGCCGCCGAGCGGCTGCTGCGGGCGCTGGGCGAGGATCAGCGTCTGGGCGAGCTGCTGGCCTGGGCGGCGGGAAGATTGGAACCGGGCCCGAACCCTGCCGCGACGACGCCGCTGGGCACAGCCGAGCTCCGTCAACGGGATACCGAGCCGCCGCCCCGCGCCGCCGTGCTGTGGCGGCTGGCCGAGCATCGCCGGCGCGAGGGGCGCTTCCCGGCCGCGCTGGGGCACTACCGCGAGATCGTGGAGGCGCGCGGCCGCCGCAAGGAGGACGAGGCATTCGGCGACGACTGGCGCTGGCGCGACAACCGCCTGGCCGTCGAGACGGCGCGCACGCTGGCCGCCCCCGACGCCGACACCCGCGCGCGCGCCCTGGCCGATCGGGCGCTGGTCCTCATCGCCGCCGGCAAGCTGGACGACGCCGAGCGCGATCTGACCGCGGCGTTCGATCTGGGACCGGCCACCGGTGACGTGCTGGCTGCGCTGGAGAAGCTGTACGAGCGGCGCGACGACTGGCGCGGCCTGCGGCAGCGGCTGCAGTCCCGCGTGGGCGCGGCCTCGGGCGCGGTGGCGGCGAAGATCTGGTCGGCCGTGGGACGGGCCAGCGAACGGCTGGGCGACGTGTCGGCCGCCGAGTTCGCCTTCACGCAGGCGCGCGGGGCCGACGAGACGGATCGCGCGCCGCTGATGGCGCTGCGGCGCCTGGCCGTGGCGCGCCGGGACTGGGCCGCCGTGTCGGCGCTGCTGGAGAAGGAGATCGAACGCGTGCGCGGGAGCGAGCGCGTCGAGCTGCTGGTGCAGCACGGGCAGCTGCTGGCCGACAAGCTGGGCCGCGCCGATCGCGCCGTCGAGGTGCTGGATCTGGCGCTGAACTACCAGGGCGCCAACAAGTCCGCGCTGGAGGCGATGTTCAACGCCGCCCTGGTGGCAGGGACGTGGGAGAAGGCGGGGCAGGCGCTGGAGGCGCTGCTGTCGACCGCCACCGTGCCCGACGCCGCCGAGCGGTACCACCGCGTGGGCCGGGCCGCCGAGGACGGCGGGAAGATCGATCGCGCGCTGGGCTTCTATTCACGGGCCTACGCGCGGAACCCGTCGTACCGGCCGTCGCTGGAGCGGCTGTCGGAGATCTGCTTCGACCGGCAGCAGTGGGACAACGCCTGGAAGGCGACCGAGCACCTGCTGGATCGCCACGGCGCCGACCTGGAGCCGTCGTACAAGGCCGAGCTGGCGCTGCGGTCGGCGCTGGCGGATCTGCACATCGCCCAGCGGGTGGTCGCCACCGCGCGCATCGCCACCATGCCGGGCGCGCCGGCGTCCGGCGCGGGGCTGCGCGACGTGGCGGACAGCTGGGCCTCGATGCGCTTCGATCCGCAGTTGCTGGCCGGCGTCGACGACGAGCGTCGCGGGCGCGTGCTGTCGCGCCTGAAGGAGATCTCGGTGCTGACGGAGCACGACACGCATCACCCTGCGCGCGAGGCGGCGCGCGAGACGTGGGCGGCGCTGGCGATGGTCGATCGCCGGTTCGTCGACGCGGTCGAGGCGCTGGACGCGTTCGCCGCCGACGACACGCTGGAGCCGCGGCGGCGGGCGCTGTTCGCGGTCACCGCGGGCGACATCCTGCTGAACGAGCAGGGCGACCTGACCGGGGCGGGATTGTATTACGCGCGCGCCCGCGCCCTGAACCCGGTCGAGCCGCGCCTGTCGCGCACCGGCGTGGTCCAGGTCGCCGACGAATCCTCCGACGAAGCGGCGCCGAAGCCGCCAACACCACCCCCTGTGAAAGGATGATCCGCTCATGCTGAAGACTGTGACGAAGACCCTGTGTTTGCTGCCTCTGGGCGCGGTGCTGGCGATCGGCCTCGCGTCGGTATCTGGTTGCGAGGACGGCAGCAGCAACTGCCCACCGTTGCCGAAGACCGCCACGGGCGGCACCGGCGTGGCGGGTCAAAGCGCCGCGGGCGGGGCGAGCGGCGCGGGGGGCACGGCCGGCTCGACAGGCGAGGCGGGTGCGCGCGGTAGCGCGGGCAACAGCGGCACCGCGGGCGCGGCTGGCGGTCATGCGGGTGAGGCCGGCGCTGGCGGCGCGGCGGGCGGTCACGCGGGCGAAGCCGGGATCGGCGGCGCCGCGGGCAGTGCGGCCGGCGGCGCCGGCGGAGCCTGATCCAACCGAACGAGCCGAGGGCCTCACAACGTACGAAGCACGAGCGCCGAATCGAGCCAGCTGTTTGTCCTCGCCCGGCGATTGTTGCGGCGCCGTTCCCCTCTCCCGGCGCTGCCGCGCCGACCGGGTCCCGCTCCGCGGGGCGAGGTGACGGACCGGACGCGCGTCCATGGTGCTCGTAGCTTCCCGTCCGTCGATGCGGGCGGTTCAGACTGGATGTAGAAGCGCCGCCAGGCCTTCTTCTTCCACGATCTGCGTGCCCAGCTTGCGGGCGGCGTCCAGCTTCGTCTTTCCGACGTCGCCGCCCACCACCAGGATGTCGGTGTTCTTGCCCACCGAGGTGACGAAGGTGCCGCCGGCCGCCTCGATATCCTTCTGGATGTCGCCCCGCGGGCGCGACAGCTTGCCCGTCACGCACACGCGCTTGCCCGACAGCGGCCCCTCCGCCGCCGGCTTCGCCACCGGCTCGTGCGGCGCCACGCCGCGCTCTTGCAGGCGCGCCATCAGGCGCAGGTTCGCGTCGTCGGCGAAGTAGGCGCCGAGCGCGTCGGCGATCACCGGCCCCACGCCGTCGATGGCGGCCACCGTCTCGCGGCGGCCGTCGGGCGTGGCGGTCATCAGCGCATCGAAGGTCTGGAAGCGCGCCGCGATGGCGCGCGCCGCCACCGCGCCCACGTGCGGGATGCCCAGCCCGATCAGCAGGCGGGACAGCGTCATCTGCGTGCGCGCCCGGTCGATGGCCGCGATCAGGTTCTCGGCGGACTTCTTCGCCATGCGCTCGACGCGCGGCCCCTCGGCGTCGCCGGGCGGCACCAGCTTCTCGACGGTGAGATCGAAGATGTCCGCCACGTCGCGCACCAGCCCCTTGCGGACCAGCTCCTGCGCCAGCACCTCGCCGATGCCTTCGATGTTCAGCGCCCCGCGGTGGCAGAAGAACTGGATGGCCTTCCAGACCTGATCGGGGCAGGCCCGGTTCAGGCAGCGGAGCGCGACCTCGTCCTCCTTGCGCACCAGCGTCGAGCCACACGAGGGGCACGCGGTGGGGATCTCGATGGCTGTCTCGGTGCCCGTGCGCGCGGCCAGCACCACCTCGATCACCTGGGGGATGATCTCGCCCGCCTTCTCGACGATGACCTGATCACCGACGTGCAGGTCCAGGCGGCGCACCTCGTCCCAGTTGAACAGCGACGCGCGCTTGACGGTGGTGCCCGACAGCTCGACCGGCTCCAGCATGGCCACCGGCGTGACCGCGCCGGTGCGCCCGATGTTCACCTCGATGCCCAGCACCTTCGTCGGCGAGCGCAGGGCGGGGAACTTGTACGCGATGGCCCAGCGCGGGAACTTGGCCGTGGTGCCCAGCAGCCGGCGATCGGCGAAGGCGTCGACCTTGATGACCAGGCCGTCCGCCTCGTAGGGCAGCTGGTGGCGCGCCGTCGCCCAGCGCAGCACCGCCTCGTGCAGGGCCGCCTTGTCGGTCACCACGCCCACGTCGGACGACGTGGGGAACCCCAGCGCCCGCAGCCAGGCCAGCGACGCCGAGTGCAGCGGGTGCAGCCGCTCGCCGTCCACCAGCTCGTACAGGATGACCTGCAGGGGCCGGCGCGCCGCCTCGCGCGGGTCCAGCAGCTTCAACGAACCGCCGGCGGCGTTGCGCGCGTTCTTCCACAGCTCCTCGCCGCTCGACGTGCGCTCGGCGTTCACCGCCTCGAAGTCCTTCTTGCTGATGAAGGCCTCGCCGCGCACGGTGATGGTGACCGCTTCTTTCAACCGCAAAGGCAGCGACTTGATCGTCCGCAGGTTGACGGTGATGTCCTCGCCGGTGCGGCCGTCGCCGCGGGTGGCGCCCTGCACGAAGCGTCCATCCTCGTAGCGCAGCTCGATGCTGATGCCGTCGATCTTGGGCTCGACGACGAACGCGGGCACGTGACCGTCCAGCCCCTTCACCACGCGGTCGAAGAACGCCGTCAGCTCGTCCTCGTTGTACGTGTTGTCCAGCGACAGCATGGGGGCCTGCCGCACCACCTTGGGGAACGCCGACAGCGGCGCCGGCGCCACGCGCTGGGTGGGGGACTCGGGGACAATCCAGTCCGGGTGCGCCGCCTCCACCTCCTTCAGCGTCCGGAAGAGCGCGTCGTAGGCGATGTCCGAGATGCTCGGCGCCATCTCGACGTAGTAACGCCGATCGTGCTCCCCCAGCTCGTGGACCAGCTGCAGATAGCTGTCGTGGGTAACGTCGCTCACGATCGTCGCTCCCCCTGCAGCAGCCCGACGACCATGGTGACGGGGAAGACCAGGCCCGAAAAATACGTCTCGATGGCCTCCTTCACGAAGAAGAAAACGTCCTGCATCTCGCCGCCGCGGCCGCCCGCGATCTGCTTCCAGGTGGACAGGGGACCCAGCTCGATGATGGGGGCGAAGAAGAACTCGCGCGCGCTCTTGAACAGCAGCTCCCAGCGGACGGTCTCCAGCGTGACGTTCGTCAGGTTCGCCGACTCCAGCCAGCGCGTGGCGGTGACGGGGTCGGGCAGCGTCTTCTCGTACACCTGCAGCGACGCCAGCGCGTCGTGCTTGCCGTGCTCGCGCAGCACGTCGCGGTACAGATCCAGGAACTCGGCCCACGATCCGCGCAGGGGCAGCGTCACCAGCAGCTTGCCCCCAGGCTTCAGCGCCCGTGCCAGCTCGGCCATCGCCTCGCCCGGCTTGGGCAGGTCGGCGACGGCCAGGTTCGAGTACACGAGATCGCAGCTGGCCGGCGCGACCGGCAGCGGCGACAGATCGGCCGCCTGGTACTCCACCCGCGGCGCCGGCTCGGCCGTCGCGATCTCGATCATCGCGGGCGACGGATCGACCGCCACCACGCGGCTCTCATCGTCCAGCCGCTCGGCCACGGCGCGCGCCAGCTTGCCGGTGGCGCAGCCGTATTCGAGCGCGACGGTCTTGGGCCGGCGGGGCAGCGCGCGCAGCAACGGCTCGGCCGCCCGCAGCGGTCCCAGCGGCCAGACATCGGCGTCGTAGACGGAGGCCAGCTTCTGCTGGCGGGGCGAAGGCCGCTTCATCAGCCGGTCGTCACTTCACTTCGAGAAGCGCGCGCGGACGGCGCGCGCGTGTCCGTCCAGCCCCTCGACCTCGGCCAGCCGCTCGATGTCGGCCGCCTGCTCGGCCAGCGCCGCGGCGTCGTATTCGATGATCGACGTCCGCTTCACGAAGTCCGCCACGCCCAGCGGCGACGCGAAGCGGGCGCTGCCCGACGTGGGCAGCACGTGGCTGGGGCCGGCGATGTAGTCACCCACCGACTCGGGCGTGTAATGACCCAGGAACAGCGCCCCGGCCGTGGTCACCCGCTCGGACAGCGCGCGCGCGTCCGCCATGGCGATCTCGGCGTGCTCGGGGGCCAGCTGGTTCATGATGTCGATCGCCTCGGCCGCGCTGTCGACCACGATGATGGCGCCCTGATCGGTCAGCGAGCGCTCGGCGATGGTCCGCTTGGGCAGCGCCGCCAGCTGCGTCTCCAGCTCGGCAGTCACGCGGTCGGCCAGGGGGCGTCCCACGGTGATCAAGACCGGCACCGCCAGCTCGTCGTGCTCGGCCTGCGCCAGCAGATCGGCGGCCAGGCAGCGCGGGTTCGCGGTGTCGTCGGCGGCGATCACCACCTCGGTCGGCCCGGCGATGGAGTCGATGCCCACGTCGCCGAACACCAGCCGCTTGGCGGCCGCCACGTACGCGTTGCCGGGCCCGACGATGATGTCCACGCGCGGGATCGTTTCGGTGCCGTACGCCATGGCCGCGATCGCCTGCGCGCCGCCGATGGTGAACACGCGATCGACGCCCGCCACCAGCGCAGCCGCCAGCGTCTCGGGTGACGGCCCAGGCGTGGTCATCACGATCTCGCGCACGCCGGCGGCGCGGGCGGGGACGGCCGTCATCAGGACGGTGGACGGATACAGCGCCTTGCCGCCGGGGACGTAGATGCCGGCCAGCCCCAGCGGCGCCACGCGCAGGCCCAGGCGCACACCGCTCGGCTCGCGCAGCTCGAACGACTGGTAGCGCTCGCGCTCATGGAACGCGCGGATGCGCGCCGCGGCCCGCTCGATGGCACCCCGGGTACGCGCGTCGACCCGGCTGGCGATGGCTTCCCACTCGCGACGCGGCAGCTCCAGCGCGTCCAGCGTCCGCTTCTCGAACCGCTGGGTCAGCTCGCGGATGGCGGCGTCGCCACCCTTGCGCACGGCCCGGATCACGTCGCGGGCCGCGGTCTCGATATGCTCGGGGACGGTCGCCGCGCGATCGACCAGAGCGCGCACGCGCGCCGCGAAATCAGCGTCCGACTTCCCGATAATACGAATCATCGCGGGAGCATAGAGCTTTTTGTGCCGATTGCCACGGGGCGCGCCGCCCTTCGCGACATTTCGATCCGGATCTGGTGAATTTTCGTTGGATGTAACCGGTCACAGCCGGCGCGAGTTCTACGAGAGAGGCGTGTGATCTCGCGGGCGAACGTCGGGTGCGCTGGGGATGTCCAGGTCCGGGTGGTCGCGGCGCGATTGATGCACGGACCACCCGGTGACAGCCGACCGGCGGGCGGTTGAAAAATTTGTTGATGGAGGATCTTTTCCCACACCTCCAACAGATGCTCACGACTCTACATCCCGTATGAACATCTCCGAGATAGCCGAGCTGTACGAGCGCTACGCGCCCGCGATCTACGCGAGGTGCCGGCGCT
>Ga0207652_10001820_pt1 | contig 18481 bp, 14 predicted proteins | sample KBSC63BmetaG_FD_184334 | JGI IMG/M metagenome (GOLD analysis project Ga0207652, IMG submission 184334) | Corn rhizosphere microbial communities from Kellogg Biological Station, Michigan, USA - KBS C6-3B metaG (SPAdes) (version 2) | ecosystem: Host-associated > Plants > Roots > Rhizosphere ... | reverse complement strand
AGCGCGTGGACGATCGACCACATGCGCATCGACATGGTGTGGTTCACCGGCGATCCGGCGGTGCTTTTCCCGGCCTCGCCGTGACGCGGCTGCCTGGTTACAAGCGCGCAGGACGGAGCAAGTGTAGGTTGGGCTGACGCCGGGTTCATCGGCGGAAACCCAACACTATGCGTTGGGCTTCGCGAAGCTCAGCCCACCCTGCATTGCTACGCCCGCGCTATTGGACCTTTGCGCCCATTGCGGGCCGAGACTTGGTTACAGATCGCCATACAAAGCCTGCAGCGCGGCGATCGCCACGACACCCGCGGTTTCGGTGCGCAGGATACGCGGGCCGAGCGAGAGACCACGGAAGCCTGCGCCATGCAATGCATCGAGATCGTTTTCTCCGAAGCCGCCTTCCGGCCCGACTGCCAGAAGCAGTTCTCCCGGCGTCGCCTGCAGGTCACGCGCGCACGTGGCACCGTCGGGGTGCAGCGTCCAGCGCGAACCCGGTTCCGTCGCACCGGTGGTCATCAGCCACGTAGAAAGCTCGACCGGCGCCTCGATGGCGGGAATCACGTTGCGGCTGCACTGCTCGCACGCGGCAATCGCCACCGCCCGCCAGTGCTCGAGGCGTTTCCCACCTCGCGCCGCGTCCAGCTTCACTTCGCTGCGTTCGGTCGTGACCGGCACGATGCGCGCAACCCCCAGCTCGGTGGCTTTCTGGACGATCCAGTCCATCTTCTCGCCGCGTGCGAGCGCCTGGATCAGCGTGATTTGCAGCGGTGATTCGCGAGCTGTTGATGCCCGCGAGGTCACTTCCGCGCGCACGTCGCGGATGCTGGCGGCCACCAGTCGAGCCGGATAGTCGTGACCGTCGCCATTGAACAGCGTCACCGCATCACCGGATTTCAGGCGCAACACGCGCAGCGCGTGGGCGGCTGCCGGTGCGGGCAACGTCAGCGTGTGGCCGGGCTCCAGCGGTGCGTCGGTGAACAGGCGGATCGAGCGCATCGGCGGGAATCTTCCTCGGCGTCGGGAGTCGAAAGTATGAACGAATCCGGCGCGGCCGCGACGACGATTGCCTTCGTATGTCGTCGGGCGCACAATGGGTTCGGGATACCTTCGAAGGAGTCCTGACCATGAAGAAGTTGATTCTTGCGAGCGCCTTCGCACTGGCCGGCGCAGCCGCATTCGCGATGCCGGCCTCCGCGCAAACCGCCGATCAGGCGCAGGCGGGCGCGGCCACCACCTCGCAAGCCGCAACCGGTCATCCGCGGGCCAATCAGCAACGTTCGGTGCCGCCGGTGAATTCGCGTCAATGCATTCGCGAGACCGGCAGCCACATTCCCCCGCCCAAGGGCCAATGCCTGCCGGTGGCCGGCAACAGCTACAGCCAGCAGGACCTCCAGCGCACCGGCGCGACGGATCTCGGTCGCGCGCTGCAGATGCTGGATCCGTCGGTGACGCTGCACGGGCATTGATTTGCGTTCATCCATGAACGCTGTTCCGTTGGGATCATCGGCGGTCATGGGCGTTCGCGGTCAATGGATTCCAGAGCGACCGTCCAAGGTCTGACTTTCCACAACAGCCGTTTCGCGCGTTGGCATGAAGGGGCGTTGAGAAGTTTTCTCAGGTAGTCGCGGCATCCACGGATTCGATCGCGGCATCGACCATCGCGTCGATGTCTTGCTCGCCGATGCAATACGGCGGCAGGAAATAAACCGTGTCGCCCAGCGGGCGCAGCAATACGCCGCGCGAGAGCGCGTGCCGGTAGAACCGCAGGCCGCGCCGCGCCGCGGGCCGGTAGGGCGTGCGCGACGCCTTGTCTTCGACCAGATCGAACGCGGCGATCCAGCCGGTCTGCCGCAGGTTGGCGACGTGCGGATGGTCGCGCAATGTTTCCAGCCGCTGGGCGAGACGGGAAGCCAGTCCGCGGTTGCGTTCCAGCACGGGTTCGTCCCGAAAGATCGCCAGCGAAGCCAGCGCCGCCGCGCACGCGATCGGATTGCCGCTGAAGGTGTGCGAGTGCAGGAACGCGTTGTTGGCCGCGTAATCGCCGAGGAATGCGTCGTAAACCTTGTCGGTCGTCATGACGGCCGACAGCGGCAGCGCGCCGCCGGTGAGGCCCTTCGACAGACACAGGAAATCCGGCGCGATCAAGGCTTGCTCGCAGGCGAACAGCGTCCCGGTACGCCCGAAACCCACCGCGATTTCGTCGGCGATCAGGTGCACGTCGAACTCGTCGCAGAGCGCGCGCAACCCGGCGAGGTACGACGGCGCGTGCATGCGCATGCCGCCGGAGCACTGCACCAGCGGCTCGAGGATCACCGCGCAGGTTTCGTGCGCATGGCGCTCCAGCAACGCGCGCATGTCGGCGAGGCGCCGGCGGGCGACATCATCGGCGTTCTCGCCCGGCTCGGCGTCCAGCCAGTCGGGCGAGGGTGCGACGATGGGGTCGAACAGCAAGGGCCCGTAGACCGCGCGATACAGGGGCAAATCGCTCACCGCCAGCGCACCCAGCGTTTCACCATGGTAGGCATTGGCCAGCGCGATGAAGCGGGTGCGTTGCGGCTTGCCGATGTTGCGCCAGTAATGGAAACTCATCTTCAGCGCGATTTCGACCGCGCTGGCGCCGTCGCTCGCGTACGAGACCCGGCTCAGGCCCGGTGGCGCAATGTGCACCAGTTGTTCGGCGAGTTGCAGCGCGGGTTCGTGGGTGAAGCCGGCCAGCATCACGTGATTGAGTTGCGCCGCCTGCGCGGCGATCGCTCCGGCAATGCGTGGATTTGCGTGCCCGAACAGGTTGCTCCACCACGAGCTGATGCCGTCCAGGTAACGGTTGCCGTCGGCGTCGATCAGCCAGGCGCCGTCGCCGCGCACGATCGGAATCAGCGGCAGTTGCGAGGCGTGCTCGCGCATCTGGGTGCAGGGGTGCCACACGTGCGCGAGGTCGCGTGCGGCAAGGTCGGCACTGCGGTTGAGTGTTTCGTTCATCCCGCCATGATCGTGGCCAGGACGCACAGGCTCAAGCGCGGGTAAGCTCGCAGCCATGACCACCCTTCCCGACGCCGCCTTCCTCGACCACGCCCTCGCGGTCGCGCTTGAGGCTGCGCGCGATGCAGGCCGGTGCATCATGAACCACTTCCGGCGGGGCGTGGCGGTGGAGATCAAGGCGGACGCCACGCCCGTCACCATCGCCGACCGCGAGGCCGAAGACATCATCCGCCACGCGTTGAAGCACGCGTTCCCGGACCACGCGATCCTGGGCGAGGAACGCGGCCGCGAAGGCGAGGGCGAATTCCTGTGGTTGGTCGACCCGCTGGACGGCACCAAGAGCTTCGTGCGCGGCACGCCGTTCTTTTCCACCCAGATCGCGCTGATGCACGCGGGCGAACTGGTGCTGGGCGTGTCGCACGCCGCAGCCTATGGCGAAACCATGTGGGCGCGCCGCGGCGGTGGCGCGTTTCTTGAAGACATCGCCCCGGACGCCCGGCGTGTCGAGGTGGCGCGTACCGACGCCGTGGGCGCCGCCGCCTTGTCGCTCGGCAACATCAAGTCGCTGACGCAGGATGCGGCCCGCTGGAACGCGCTCGGCGAACTCGTGGGCGAGGTCAACCGCGTGCGCGGCTACGGCGACTTCTGTCATTACCATCTGCTGGCCCGTGGCGCCCTGGACCTCGTGATCGAATCCGACGTCAACATCCTGGACATCGCCGCGTTGGCCGTCATCGTTCGCGAGGCTGGCGGCGTGTTCACCAACCTGGAAGGCGATGAGCTTGCGCTGGACACCCGCAGCGTGCTGGCGACGGTCCCGGCGCTGCACGCGGAAATGGCAAGGAGATTCCGGCGATTGGACCCGTGAGGAAGCACGAATCGCGACGTGGTTGGGGCCCACTTGACAAAACCGTGAACTCTGTCACGGTTGAAACCATTCGTGTATCGAGGTTGTCTGATTTCCACCGCGAAGAAGGAGAGCCAGCATGTCCGTCACCAAGGTGATCGAGTTGAGCGCCTCGTCGTCGACGGGGATCGAGGATGCCGTGCGCCAGGGTCTGGAAAAGGCCGGCAAGACCGTGAAAAACATCAAGGGCGCGTGGATCAACGACATCAAGGTCGCGACCGACAACAGTGGCGCCGTGCGAGAATGGCGCGTCAACATGCGCATCAATTTCGAGGTGGATTGAACGCGCGTGACCGGACGTTCACGAGGCGGGCGGGGTTGGCCGCCCGCGGCGTGAGGGGGATTTTTCGATTGACGGGGGTCGAAGCGGACAATGAGTGCAGTAACGTGGACGATCGGTTGTGTCGAGGATGATCCGGACCAGACCGCGCTGTTGCGCCTGTGGCTGGAACACGCGGGTTACCGTTGCGCGGTTTTTCGCACCGCCACCGATTTTCGTCGCCGGCTGGGCAACGAGGCCGTGGATCTGGTGCTGCTCGATCGCAGCCTGCCGGATTCCACCGGCCTGGAAGTCCTTGCGTGGATCCGGCAGTCGGCCAACGCGAGCCTGCCGGTCATCTTCCTGACGGCGAGCGGCGAGGAATCCGCGATCGTCGAAGGTCTCGCCGCTGGCGCCGACGACTACGTCGTGAAACCGCCGAAGCAGGGTGAATTGCTCGCGCGCGTCGCGGCGGTGCTGCGACGCCGCGGCGGCGAGCACGATGGCAGCGAGATACTGGAGCTGCCGCCGTACCGGGTCGATCCGCAGCGTCGCCAGATAAGCATCCATGGCGAACCGGTGGAACTCACCCAGCGCGAGTATGAACTGGCGTGCTACCTGTTCCGGCGCCAGGGTCGCATCGTCAGCCGCGATGCGCTGCTGGAGAACGTCTGGAACGTTGCCGGCGACGTCAGCACGCGCACCGTCGACACCCACATCAGCCGCCTTCGCAAGAAGCTCGGCCTCTCGGGTGAAAACGGCTGGCGCCTGACGGCCGTGTACCAGCACGGGTACCGCATCGAGCAGGGATGAACCGGGTTTTCGCAAGGTGCCGGGGCATCTCGCGCCGGTGACGAGGTGCGCGGGAGCGCGCCCGAACGCCGGAGGCGAAGCGGAGCGACACGCCCGAAGGACGAGCGCCACGCATGGTGCGAGTAGCGCCCGCACAACGAGGTGGGGGCTGGCGGTGGCTGCATGGATGCCCGCTTGCGGTGAATCGCAGGCGTGTAAACTTTGCAGTTGCCCTTCAGCGGTGAACTGCCTTGTCGCTCGATCCGACGATTCTGGAAGCGTTCCGACGGCTGCACGCGCAGGCGCTTGCCAGCGATGATCCCGAACCCAATGCGATGACGGTGGCCACCGCCGGCGCGGATGGCCGCGTGCATGCGCGGATGGTGTTGCTGAAAACCGCCGACGAACGCGGCTTCACGTTCTTTACCCGCTATGACAGCGACAAGGGCGTGCAACTGGAGGCGAATCCGCGCATCGCGCTGTGCCTTCTGTGGAAGCGGCTGAAGCCGGCCGCCCAGGTGCGCATCGAGGGGCGCGCGGAGAAATTGCCGGCGGCCCAATCGGACGCGTATTTCGCGACGCGCGAACGGCTGAGCCAGCTTGGCGCGTGGGCTTCCCTGCAATCGCGGACGCTACCCGAACGCGTTGCGCTCGAGCGTCGCGTGGATGAATTCGACCACCGGTTCGCGGGCCGGGACGTGCCGCGCCCGGCCGAGTGGGGTGGCTATCGGGTGGTTCCGGACCTGGTCGAATTCTGGTTCGCGGGCGAGCACCGCTGGAACGAACGCGAGCGCTGGGAACTCATCGACGGCACATGGCGCAAGCGGTTGCTGTACCCGTGAACGCGGGACCACAACGCATCGTTTGCCTTACCGAAGAACCCACGGAAGTCCTCTACGCGCTCGGCGAGCAGGACCGCATCGTCGGCATTTCCGGGTTCACGGTGCGGCCGCCGCGTGCGCGCAAGGAGAAGCCGAAGGTTTCGGCGTTCACCAGTGCCAAGATCGAACGCATCCTCGATTTGAAGCCGGACATGGCGATCGGATTTTCCGATATCCAGGCCGACATCGCGCGGGAGTTGATCAAGGCGGGCGTCGAGGTGTGGATCAGCAACCACCGTTCCGTTGCCGGAATACTTGCCTATGTGCGCCGGCTCGGCGCGCTGGTGGGGGCGGCGGAGAAGGCGGAAGCGTATGCGCTTGGGCTCGAGGCACATGTCGAACGCGTGCGCGTCCAGGGTGCAGCGCTTCCGAAGCATCCGCGCGTGTATTTCGAGGAATGGGATGATCCACCGATCACCGGCATCCGCTGGGTGGCGGAACTGATCCGCATCGCGGGTGGCGAGGACGTGTTCCCCGAACGCGCGGAACAATCGCTGGCCAGGCACCGCATCCTTGCCGATCCGGCCGAGGTGATAGCGCGGCAACCCGACATCATGCTCGCCTCGTGGTGCGGCAAGAAATTCCAGCCCGCCAGTGTTGTCGCGCGGCCGGGCTGGGACACGGTGCCGGCCGTGCGCAACGGCGAACTGCACGAAATCAAGTCACCGATCATCCTGCAACCGGGACCCGCCGCACTCACCGACGGACTGGACGCGTTGCACGCGGTGATCAGCCGCTGGGCGGCAGGCTGACGATAGGGGAAGCGGTTTCCGCATCTGCAGGTTGGGCTGAACGCGGTGAAGCCCAACGAGGGATGTGCTGCTTCCTCGGATGAAACCCGCGTCAGCCTGGCGGGCACCTCAAATCGTGTGCCCGACATTCATCAACCACGCCACCACTACCGTCTGGATCAGCAGGATCACCAGGATCGCCAGCACCGGCGACAGGTCGAACCCGCCGATCAGCGGCAGGATGCGGCGAAAGGGTTTGAGGACCGGATCGACGATCTTGCCGAGCAACGGCACCACCGGATTGCGTGCGTCGACGTTGACGTAGGACAGCAGCGCCCACGCAAAAATCATGATCAGGTAGGTGATCATGAAAAAGTCGAGCAGGTCCGCAACGCCCAACACCAGCGCGCCCACGCTGCTCGTCCAGAAGTCCGCCGCCACGAAGATCAGCAGGACATTCTTGATGACTTCCAGTACCCACGCGATCAGCAGCGCGGCAAGGTTGATGCGCCGCCAGGTCGGGATCACGCGGCGCAGCGGCGTCAGCACCGGATTGGTGGCGCGGTAAAGGAACTGGCAGATGGGGTTGTAGAAATCCGCGCGTACTGCTTCCGCCAGCAGGCGGAACACGAACAGCGCCACCGCGCACCCGAATGCGAACTGGATCAGCAGGCCGAGTGCATTGGCGAGATAGATCATGCGCCGGCGTCCAGTTCCGCGGACATCTCGGCACCGCGTTGCCGCGCCGCCGCCAGCGCCTGCTCGACGAGCGCGCGCAAGCCGCCGCGCTCGAACGTATCCAGTGCCGCGGCCGTGGTGCCGTGCGGCGAGGTGACACGCTGGCGAAGGACCGCCGCGGTTTCGCTGCCATCCGCCAGCATGCGACCGGCGCCGAGGCAGGTCTGCGCGGCCAGTGCGCGCGCGGTGTCGCGCGGCAGTCCCAACTGCACCGCGGCGTCTTCCATGGCTTCGACCAGCAGGAAGAAATACGCGGGCCCGGAGCCCGACACCGCGGTCACCGTATCCATTTGCGCTTCATCCTCGATCCAGCGCACGATGCCGGCGGCGCCGAGCAGGCGTTCCGCCAGCGCGCGCTGATCGGCATCCACGTTGCGGTTGGCGCACAGGCCGCTCGCGCCCGCGCCGACCAGTGCCGGCGTATTGGGCATGCAGCGGACGATCGCATGTTGGTCGCCCAGCAGGCGCTCGATCTGCGCGATGCGGATGCCGGCGGCGATGGAGATGATCAGCGGATTCGACATGCGCAACGACGCCGCGAGTCCGGCGCAGGCTTTTTGCATGACCTGCGGTTTTACAGCCAGCACCACGCAATCCGCGCCCGCGGCGGCTTCGGCGTTGTCGGTGAAGACCGGCACACCGAACTCGCGCGCCAGTGCTTCGCGCGTTTCGGCGTTCGGCTCGGCCACGCGGATCAACGCGGGCGGCACGCCGCGCGCCCGTTGCGCGCCGATCAGGCTGCGCGCCATGTTGCCGCCGCCGACGAAGGCAACGGTTCGGGACTCGTGGCCCGTGGCTTCGGAAGATTCAGGCATCGGTTGCGCATCCGGCATCATTTCGCGAACGCCCGATTGTAGCGGCGGCGCCCGCCGCCCCGAATCAATGCTGCCTCGCCAGGTTGCGATTGAGCCTGCGTTGCGCCTTGCGCTCGCGCCGTCGTCGCGCCCACGTGCCGAACACCAGGTAGATCGCAGGGGTCGACAGCAGGGTCAGGCTTTGCGAGAAGAGCAGGCCGCCCAGCATCGCGACGCCGAGTGGACGCCGCAGGTCGGCGCCGGTGCCGATGCCGACCACCAGCGGCAGCGAGGCGAGGATCGCGACCATCGTGGTCATCATGATCGGGCGGAAACGCACGAGGCAGGCCTCGCGCACGGCGTCCAGCGGGGTGCGGCCTTCGCGTTCGGCCACCACCGCGAAGTCGATCATCATGATCGCGTTCTTCTTGACCAGCCCGATCAGCAGGATCAACGCCATGATCGCGACCACCGAGATCGGCAGGCCGGTCACCTTGAGCGCGAGCAGCGCACCCACGCCTGCGGCGGGCAGGGTGGAGAGGATGGTGATCGGATGGACGAGATTCTCGTACAGGATCCCGAGCACCAGGTACACCGCGATGATCGCGCCGATCAGCAACAGCGGCATCATCGCCATCTGCTGTTCGAAGCGCCGGAAGAAGTCGCCCATTCCAAGCTTGATGTCGCCCGGCATGCGCATGTCGGCGATGGTCCGGTTGATCTGCTGCGTCGCCTCGCCCATGCTGACGCCCGGTGCCAGGTTGAACGACAGCGACATGCTGGTCATCTGGTCGATGTGCTCGATCTGGCTGGGGGAGATGGTGGATTCCTGGTGCGCGATGGCGCTGATCGGGATCATTTGCCCGCTGGACGAGCGCACCCGAATGGTATTCAGCGCGGCCGGCGATGCGGTCTGCGCGGGCAACGCCGTCAACACCACCTGGTACTGGTTGGTGTCGGAATAGATCGTCGAGACCGGGCGCTGCCCGAACGCGTTGTACAGCGCGTCGTCTACCGCCGCCATCGAAACGCCCAGGCGTGCCGCCTTGGCGCGGTCGACCACCATGTTCTGCAACAGCGAGCCTTCGTCGAGGTCGGTGCCGACATCGCGGAAGATCGGATTCTTCTTCAGTTCCGCCTGCAGCTTCGGCAGCCATTCTTCAAGTTCGCCGGCGTCGTTGGCCTGCAGGTTGACGCTGTACTGTCCGCCCTGGCTGGTGCCGCCGCCCCCGCCGCCGAGGTCCTGCAGCGCGCGGAAACGGACGTCGAGGTCGGGGTAGCGGTCCACCTTGGCCGACAGGCGGTTCACCACCTCCTCTGTCGAACTATCGCGGCCGTCGCCGACCGGCTTCAACTGGATGTTGAACCAGCCGCTCGCACCGCGGCGGCTGGTGCCGACCGAGGCCCCCACATATTCGACCGCGGGATCGTTGCGCAGCATTTTCACCAGCGCACTGGTGCGCGCTTCGAGGTCGGTGAATGACATGGTGACGCCGCCGGTGGCGCGGCCCCAGATGAGGCCGGTGTCCTGCGGCGGAAAATCGGTGCCCGGCAGCACGCGGAACAGATAGATCGTGAACGCCAGCAGCACCAGTGGTGACCACGCCATCAGCTTCGGGTGGCGGTGCAGGGTCCAATCGAGCGTGCGCGTGTACACCCCCAGCATGCCGCCATGGAAGCGGTCCAATGCGCGCCCCAGCCGGGACGGTCCCGCCTCGTGCTCGGGGTGGCGGCGCAGGAAACGCCCGCACAAGGCCGGAGTCAGGGTCAACGACACCACCATCGAGACAAAGATCGCGGCGATGATGGTCACCGTGAACTCGCGGAACCACATGCCGATGAATGAAGGCGCGAACAGGATCGGCATGAACACCGCGATCAGCGAGGCGGTGATCGCGACGATGGTGAAGCCGATCTCCTTGGCGCCTTCCAGCGCCGCCTGCACGCGGGTCTTGCCGGAGTCGAGATGGCGCATGATGTTTTCGATCACGACGATCGCGTCGTCGACCACGAAGGTCAACGCGATCAGCAGCGCCAGCAGCGACAGGTTGTCCAGGGTGTAATCGAGCGCATACATCACGATCAGCGCGCCGCACAGGGACAGCGGTACCGCCGCCGTCGCGATCAGCGTGGGTGCAAGGCGGCGCAGGAACAGCGCCATCGTGAGCACCACCATCGCCAGCGATATCAGCAGCGTGATCTGCACGTCGTTGATCGAATCGCGGATGGTGGCGGTTTCGTCGAAGTACGGCGTCAGTTGGGTGCCGGGCGGCAACAGGTTGCGCAGGCCCGGAAGTTCGTCCTTGACGCTGTCCACGGTTTCGATCACGTTGGCGTCGGGACGTTTGTAGATCTGCAATTGGATCGAGCGCTTGCCGTTGAAATAGGCTGCCTGGAACTGGTCCTCCGCGCCCGCGTAAACATTGGCCACGTCGCGTAGGTACACCGGCGCGCCGTTGTGGGTGGCGATCACCAGGTCGGCGAAATCCTGGGCCGTCTGCAGTTGGTCGGTGGCGGTGATCGCGGTGGAGATCTCGCCGTCGGTGAGGAAGCCCTGCGGCGAGGTCACGTTCGCCGCCGTGATCGCATTGCGGATTTCGTTGGTCGAAAGTCCCAGTGCATCCAGTTTGTGCAGGTCCACGTCCACCCGCACGGCCGGTTGCGCGCTGCCCGAAACATCGACCGAGGCGACGCCCTGCAACTGGCTCAGGCGCGGCTGCAGCAGGGTGTTTGCAGCGTCGAACAGTTCCGACATCGGTTGTGTGTTCGACGTCAGCGCCAGCGAGAGCACCGGGTCGTCGTTGGGATTCGCCTTGTGCCATTGCGGCACGTCCAGACCGGTCGGCAAATCCGGCACCGCGGCATTGATCGCGGCGCCGACTTGCTGGGCGGCGGAGTCGATGTCCACGCCCGCGTCGAAGAACAGCAGCACGAAGGTGCTGCCGTTGGAACTGCGTGACCGCATCATGTCGACGCCGGGGATCTGGCCAAGATGCCGCTCGAGCGGCGCCGCGACCGTGGCTGCGATGGTGGTGGCGTTGGCGCCTGGCTCCGACGCCGAGACCCATATCGCCGGGAATGAAACCTGCGGCAGCGCGCTGATCCCGAGCAGGGTGTAGCACAGGACGCCGATCGCGAGCACGCCTGCCGCCAGCAGCGAAGTGCCGATGGGGCGTTTGACGAAGGGCGCGGAGATGTTCATGGCGCTTTGCTCCCCTCTTCCTTCGGGAGAGGCGGCCGCAGACCGGGCGCGCAGCGCCGGGGTGGGGGAACGGGTCTTGTCCAACGGTTGCCCGAGTGCGAGTGCGAACCCTCACCGGCCCCTTCGGGTTCGCGCTGCGCGCGCGTTCGCTCCACCCCGCCTCTCCCGGAAGGAGAGGGGAAGAGCAGGGCAGCTTCGGGCGAGAGACCGATCATCGAGAACGGCTCACTTCCCGGTCTCGGGAGCCAACTCGGCGGAGTGCCGCCGCCCCGCGCGGTCCCGCATCCATTCGCTGAAACGTTCCATGTACAAATAGATCACCGGGGTGGTGTACAGCGTCACCAGTTGCGACAGCAGCAGGCCGCCCACGATCGCGACGCCCAGCGGGCGCCGCAGTTCCGCGCCGATGCCGTTGCCGAGTGCCAGCGGCAGCGCGCCGAACAGCGCCGCGAAGGTGGTCATCATGATCGGGCGGAAGCGCAGCAGGCAGGCGCGGCGGATTGCGTCGTGCGCGTTCCTGCCGCGGCGCTGAGCGGTGATCGCGAAGTCGATCATCATGATCGCGTTCTTCTTGACGATGCCGATCAGCAGCACGATCCCGACGATGCCATCCACCGACAGTGGCATACCGAAGATCATCAGCGCCAGCAAGGCGCCGACGCCTGCGGGCGGCAGCGTCGAGAGGATCGTGAAGGGATGGATGTAGCTTTCGTACAACACGCCCAACACGATGTAGATCACCACGATCGCGGCGAGCAGCAGCAGCGCCTCGTTGCCGAGCGAGGACGAGAACTCCGCGGCCTTGCCGATGAAGCCGGCGCGCACCTGCGGTGGCAGGTCCAGCGAGGCTTCGGTGCGATTGATCGCGTCCACCGCCTGCGACAACGAGTAACCCGGCGCGACGTTGAACGAAATGATCACTGCCGGCAACTGGTTCTGGTGCGCGATCACCAGTGGTGCGTCGGTGACCGTCGCGGTCGCCAGCGTGGAAAGCGGCACCGTGTTGCCGCCGCCCAGGATGATGCCCGTGTTGGATTGGCCGATACCGGTTGCGGTGGATGAGTTGGACGATCTCACCATGCCGAGGCTGGTGGCGTTGCTGCCGGTCAGCGCGCCACTGGCGCCATTCGAACGCACCCGCAGCATGTTCATGAGATCGGAGCGGTTGCGGAATTGCGGCGCCACTTCCAGCACCACGCGGTACTGGTTCTGCTGGGTGAAGATCGTCGAGATCTGGCGCTGGCCGTAGGCGTCGTACAAGGTGTCGTCGATGGTCTGCACGGGTACGCCGAGCCGGCTGGCTACGGTGCGATCGATGTCCAGTTTCAGCGCCCGGCCGTTCATCGCGAGATTGTCGGACACGTCGGCCAATTCCGGCAGTTGTTTGATGGCCTGCACCGCGCGCTGCGCGTATTTGGCGAGATCGTTGGGATCGATTTCCGACAGCGCGTACTGGTATTCGGTCGGCGCCACGGTGGTGTCGAGGGTGATGTCCTGCACCGGTTTCAGGAACAGTTCCACGCCCGGCACGCCGGCAACGTCGCGTTGCAGGTCGGCGAGCACGTCATCGAGGCCGCCGCGCTCGCCGCGCGGCTTCAGCACGATGCTGACCTGGCCCTGGTTGAGCGTGGGGTTGATCGCGCCGGCGCCGGCGAACGACGCGACCCCGGCGACCGCCGGGTTGCGCCGAAGCGCCGCGGTCACGGCCTGGATATGTCGTTCCATCGCGGGAAACGCGATGTCGCTGTCGGCCTGCACCACGCCGGTGATCAGGCCCGTATCCTGCTCCGGCAGCAGGTCCTTCGGAATCACCACGTACAACAACACGGTCACCGCGACCGATGCGGCCGCGATCAGGATGGTGGTGCGGCGGTGCGCCAGCACCCAATCCAGCGACCACTCGTACCAGCCGAGCATCTTCGCGTAGAAGCCGCGGCGGTTTTCCATCGCCTCCTCGTCGCCGGTCGGCAGCGAGCCGGGCTTCAGGAGGTACGCGCACATCATCGGCGTCAGGGTCAGCGACACGCCCATCGAGATCGCGACCGCGATGGTCAGCACCCATGCGAATTCGTGGAACAGCCGCCCGGTCACGCCCGGCATCAGCAGCAACGGCAGGAATACCGCGATCAGCGAAACGGTCAGCGACAGCACCGTGAAACCGATTTCGCGCGAACCGATTTCCGCAGCCTCGCGACCGCTCTTGCCCTGTTCGAGATAGCGGACGATGTTCTCGATCATCACGATCGCGTCGTCCACCACGAAACCGGTGGCGACGGTCAACGCCATCAGCGAGAGGTTGTCCAGCGAGAATCCCGCGAGCGCCATCACCGCGAACGTGCCCATCAGCGACAGCGGCACCGCGACCGCCGGGATCAGCGTGGCCCACAGCCGGCGCAGGAACACGAAAATCACGGCGACTACCAACGCCACCGCGATCAGCAGCGTCATCTCGACATCGTGCACCGAGGCGCGGATCGTGACGGTGCGATCGGCGAATACCGACAGTTGGACGCCCGCGGGGAGCACCGCGCGCAGCGACGGCAGCGTGCGCTCGATCTGGTCGACGGTATTGATGATGTTGGCGCCCGGCTGGCGGCGGATGTCCAGCAGCACCGCCGGTTCGCCGTTGGCCCATGCCGCGAGCTGGTCGTTTTCCACGCCTTCGATCACGGCCGCGACGTCCGACAGTTTCACCGGCGCGCCGTTCTTGTACGCGATGATGGTGCTGGCGTATTCGCCGGCGCTCTGCAACTGGTCGTTGGTGCCGATCTCGTAGGTCTGCACCGCGCCGTTCAACGAACCCTTGGCGGCGTTGACGTTGGCCTGCGTCAGCGCCGAGCGCACGTCTTCCATCGTCAGGCCGAGGTTGGCGAGCTTGCCGGGATCGACCTGCACGCGAATTGCCGGGCGCACGTTGCCCGCGATCGAAACCAGCCCGACGCCGGGCACCTGCGCCAGTCGCTGCGCCAGGATCGAATCGGCGTAGTTGTTGACGTCGCGCAGCGGCAGGCTTTTCGAAGTGAGCGCCAGTGTCAGGATCGGCGCGTCGGCCGGATTCACCCGCTTGTAGATGGGCGGGTAGGGCAGGCTGCCCGGCAGGCGCGCGGTGCGCAGCGCCGACTGCACGTCCTGCGCGGCGACATCCAGGTCCGTGTTCATCGCGAACTGCAGCGTGATGGTCGACAGGCCCGCGGCACTGTTCGAACTCATCATCGCCAGCCCGGAGATCTGGCCGAGCTGTTGTTCCAGCGGCGTCGTGACCAGATTCGCGATGGTGGTGGCGCTCGCGCCCGGGTACTGCGTGGTCACGACGAGGCTTGGCGCCTCGATCTCGGGCAGCGCCGACACCGGCAACGCCTTGTAGCCGATGATGCCGAGCAACAGCACCGCCGCCATCAACAGCGAAGTCGCGATCGGCCGGCGGATGAAGATGCTGGAGAAGCTCATGGCTCCCGGGCTCCGGCGGGCATCGTCAACGGCGCCGTCCGCGACCGCTGCTCGACATCGCGGCCTTCATCTCCGCGGTGGTCGGCGGCGCCGGCACTTCACCCGGTTTCATCGGCGTGACCTTGGTGCCTTGCTTCAACCGGAACTGGCCCGCCGTAACCACCTGATCGCCGGCCTTCAGGCCACTGGTGACGATCAGGCCGTTGTCGCCGGCTTCACCCCCGGTGACCACCGCCTGCATCGCGACGTACTTCGCGGGCTTGTTGTCGGCGGCACCTTGCTGTTTGCCGCGCGCGCCACCCCTGGCCTTTTTGTCAGCGCCCGCCTTGGCATCCGTTTCGTTCTTTTCCGTACCCGGCGGCGGTTTGTCGGTGATCAGCCACACGTAATCGCCGTTCGGGCCGCGCTGCACGGCTGCGGCCGGCACCACCAGCGCGCCGCTGTTGGTGCTGACCTTCAGCCGGGTGTTGGCGTACTGGCCGGGAAAAAGCTGGTTGCTGGCGTTCGGAAACTCGGCTTTCAACTGGAAGGTGCTGGTGTTCGGGTCGATCTGGTTGCCAATCGCGATCAGCGTGCCGTCGTCTTCGAGCACGTTGTTGTCGGCGTTGAGGATCGCCACGTTCAAGGTGCCGTTGGCCTGCGCCGCGCGCACCTCGTCGAGGTACTTCCCGGCGAGGGTGAAGAGCACGTAGATCGGATGCATCTGCGTGACGGTGACGATGGTGGTGGTGGTCGTGATCACGTTGCCGGGATCGACCTGCCGGATACCCGCCACGCCATCGATGGGCGAAACGATCCTGGTGAAGCCGAGCTGGACCCGTGTGTCGGCGATGCTGGCGTTGTCCGCCGCCACCGCGGCCTGCCACTGGGCGACCGTGTTCTTCTGGGTGATGCGGTCGATCTCGGCGACGTAAGGTGCGTACTTCGGATTCGACGAGCGCTCCAGGTTGGCCTTGGCGGTCGCGAGCTGGGTCTGGTCCTGCGCGCGCTTGGCGGTGGCCTGGTCGAGTTGCGCCTGCAGGGTGCGCGGGTCGATCTCGGCCAGCACCTGGCCTTTCTTCACTTCGCCGCCTTCCACGAAATCGAGTTTCAGCAACTGGCCGCCGACCTGTGGCTGGACGCTGACGGTGTTGAGCGCCTGCACCGTGCCGGCGCCGGTCAGGTAGATCGGCACGTTCTGGGCCGCCACGGGAACCACCGTGACCGGCACCGCCGTGTCCATTCCGAACTCGCCGGGGCCCTTGGACTTGCCGGGCCCTGCAAAGATGCGCCACAGGATGAATGCCACGATCAGGACGCCAACCAGCGTCAGAATCCATTTTTTTCGTGACATCGACAGTCGTCCGGGTAGCGTGGGAGCGCCCGTTGGACAGTTCGCGCGGCGATGGGTTCGCGGCGCGAAAAGCTTGCGGGATCGAACCTAAATTAGCCGAACGAGTCCGCTCCCGCCCCTGCCGAACGGCATGTCGGGCGAGGTGACATCCGTCACGCCGCGTCAGCGCTCGTCGGCGACCGTGGGCACGGGCGCGTCTTCGGCGGCGGCATGGGCGGCGTGCGCCGCGGACAGACGTTTCATCGGCCAGATCATCACGATCGCGATCACGGTGCAGACCACGCCGGCCCAGCCGAGCTTGGTGAACAGCGCAGTGTAGATCGGCAGCGTCTGTATCGGGTCGGTCACGTTCTGCGGCACTGCCGCGAAGTTGGCCACGAGGCCGCCGAGATACTGCGAGATGCCTACGCCCACGTAATAGGCGCCCATCATGAAGCCGCCCATCCGCGCCGGCACGTAGCGCGCGATCATCGCGAGGCCGAGGCCGCTGACCAGCAGCTCGCCCAGTGAATACAGGCCGTAGCCCCAGATCAGCACCCACGACGAGGCCTTGCCCGGTTCGGTGACGAAGTTGCCGGCCAGGCCGTAGACGAAGTAACCCGCCGCGACCATCGCGAAGCCGAGCGCGAACTTGGATGCGATCGACAAATCCTTGCCGCGTTTGCCGGCGGCGGTGTAGATCCATGCCAGGATCGGCGAGAGGATCATGATCCAGATCGGATTCAACGCCTGGTATTGGCCCGGAAGCCACGTAAAGAGGTGAACGCCGAACACGCTCCAGTTGAAGTCGGTGTTGCGTAGTGCGAACAGCGCCAGCGAGGTCGGCATCTGCTGGTAGAAGATGAAAAAGAAGATCGTCTGCAGGGTCAGGATCAGTGCCGCCGCCAGTCCCGCGCGTTCGCCGTGCCGGGCGTTCACGATGAGGTAAACGAAGATCGCCAGCAGCGCGATCGCGGCCAGGATCACGAACCAGCGGGCGATCGCCTCGTGCTGCAGGATGAAGGCCGCGATGACTGCGAGTACCGCGCCCACGACCAGGACCTTGAGCAGTTTGATCCAGCTGAAAGGTTGGGAATCAGGGTCCGAACCGATGTGCGCCAGCGACGCGCGCATGAAGAAGAAGTTGACCAGGCCCACCAGCAGGCCGATGCAGCACACGCCGAACGCGGCGTGCCAGCCGAACCCGTTCTGGTAGATGCCGTTGACGTAGTCCTTGATCCACGGCGTCAGCAGCATCGAGATGGTCGAGCCGACGTTGACCGCCATGTAGTAGATGGTGAACGCGCTGTCGATCCGGCTGTCGTCGCCTTCGTAGATCTTGCGCACCAGGTTGCCGGCGTTCGGCTTGAACAGGCCGTTGCCGACCACGATCACGCCCAATGAGAAATACAGGAACGTCGGGTCGGCGCTCGGCAGGGTGATCAATCCGTAGCCGATCGCGAGAATGGCCGCGCCGGTGAGCATGGTGCGGCGCGTGCCCAGGATGCCGTCGCCCACCCAGCCGCCGATCGCCGGCGCCACGTAGATCAGCGCGGCGGCGGCACTCCACACCAGATTCGCGCGCACGTCGTCGAAGCCGAGGCGCTGCACCATGTAGTAAACGATCAGCGCCTGCATGCCGTAGAAGCCGAAGCGCTCCCACAACTCGATCAGGAATACCGTGGAGAACGAGCGGGTCTTGGAAACGGCGGGTACGGTGGAATTCATGTCGGAGGGGCACTTGGCAGCGTTGGGCCAAGCCTACCCGAACCGAAGCTGAATGTGAGCGATGAGGCCGAGAGCCGGTGGCCCGGAGCAATGGACGAGGATTCCTTTGGTCCTTCCGGGCTGCCGTCGGTTTCATGGTCGGAGGCCCCCGGAATGAGGATCGGTTGTTACACTTTCGATCTTCGATTCAAGAGTCCCGGATCCCTTGCGCATTTACCTCGACCTTCTCCATGACGTGCTGGAGCACGGCGCCTGCAAGGGTGATCGCACGGGCACCGGCACGCTATCTGTGTTCGGGCGCCAGATTCGCATGGACCTCGCGCAAGGGTTCCCGCTGCTGACCACCAAGAAGCTGCACGTCAAGTCGATCGTGCATGAGCTGCTCTGGTTCCTGCGCGGCGACACCAATACCGCGTACCTGAAGCAGCACGGCGTCAGCATCTGGGACGAATGGGCCGACGAAAAGGGCGACCTCGGCCCCGTCTACGGCAAGCAGTGGCGCGCATGGCCAACGCCGGATGGCCGCAGCATCGACCAGGTCGCGCAGGTGATCGAACAGATCCGGCGCAATCCCGATTCGCGCCGCATGATCGTGTCGGCGTGGAACGTGGGCGAACTGGACAGGATGGCGCTGATGCCTTGCCACGCGCTGTTCCAGTTCTACGTCGCGAACGGCAAGCTGTCGTGCCAGCTCTACCAGCGTTCGGCCGACAT
>Ga0207652_10001819_pt1 | contig 18488 bp, 17 predicted proteins | sample KBSC63BmetaG_FD_184334 | JGI IMG/M metagenome (GOLD analysis project Ga0207652, IMG submission 184334) | Corn rhizosphere microbial communities from Kellogg Biological Station, Michigan, USA - KBS C6-3B metaG (SPAdes) (version 2) | ecosystem: Host-associated > Plants > Roots > Rhizosphere ... | reverse complement strand
CCTGGCGCTGGACAGCCCGCACGTCACCGCTCGCTTGCAGGTGGCCCCGGGCGACACGACCGTTCGCTTCTCCGCGCGCCCCTTTTGCTCGCCGACCTTGGCCAGCGCGTCCGGCGTTTCCATGCGGGCCGGCGTTCCCGGGGGCGCGATCACGGCCGCGGTGTTGTCGGATCGCGGTGAGACCCTGTCGCTGACCGACACTGCCGGCGGCTACATGCTGGGCGACGTGCGGACCATCGAGATCCCTTTGCCCGATGGCGCCACCTCCGAGGTGATCGTGGATCTCAGCGCGACACCGTGGAGCGAATGCGGCCGGCCCCTGCCAGGTCCCGTCGGGTATCTGATCGACGACCTGCGCGTCGAGTAACCCGAAGCGATCGCGGAAAAAGGACAAACCCCGGAGCCGCGCTGGGCGGCCCCGGGGTCGTGATTCACGCGCCTGGCGGCGCGTTCCTGCGATCAGGGCTCCAGGTTGCTGTCCTGGTTCGTGTCGTGGAAGTAAATCTGATTCGAGGTGGTGCGGGCCACGATCACCTGCGTCCCCATGTCGAACGCGTAGTCACCGGTCCCGGCCGGGGCGCTGGCGAAGCTGATCCCTGCCGACGGGTTCACCGGCAGGTAGTTGATCGGGCTCTGGTACGCCGTCTCCTTGATCTGCGTGCCCGACCGGAAGTAGGCGGTGATGCCCAGCGCCGACGAGACGGTGATCCACGGGTCGTCGTTGATCCCCACGCTCGGGGGAACGACGACCTGATTCTTCCAGCCCTGGACCGGCGAGCCCGTCTCGGTCGAGAAGAAGGCGTTCGTGCCGTCGAAGTAGAAGTACGTCTCGTACAGCGCGTCCTGGTTCAGCGTGTTGTTCCGCGCGTGCACCACGATGTGGAACACGGGGAACGAGTACGCGATGGTCGGCGCGTAGACCACCTTCCAGCCCGAGGGGAGCCCCGGCCCGGTCAGGCGCCCCGTCCAGCTATGCGTGGCGTAAGGCAACTGGCGGTGGTGCGCGTAGATCGTGGTGCCATTGTCATCGAAGTACGTCACCACCATCGAGCCCCCGCCCGAGCCGTCGTGCGAGGCGGCCAGCGCCGGCAGACCGTTCGTCGCGTACGTGTGCGCGGTGTTCGTGTCCAGCAGCGTGAACGCGGTCGTCTGCGTCGGGTTGGCCGGGTTCTGCCCCGAGGCGCCCATGGTGCCCGTGCTGACCATGATGCGGTTGTTGTTGGCGTCGCTGCTGCGCGCCTTGCCGGCCACCACGAACGTCGGCTGCGCCAGCGTGTCGTTCGCCAGCGATGCCGCCAGTCGCGAGTTCCAGGTCAGGTTCGAGGGACCGAAGAAGTCCCACTGCGGCCCGCGCCCGTTCGCATGCCACTGCAGCATCCGGTAGTGATTGGTGGAATCGACCGTGAACGTGATCCAGCCGGGATTGCCCGCGATCAGCGTGGGCGCCCAGTTGTGCGTGACGTCGATGTTGTTGTGGGGCAGCAACCGGGCCCACGTGCCTTTCCACGGACAGTCCCCACTGGTGGGATCCGACACGCAGCGGAGGGCGCTGCTGCTGCCGCTCACCTCCGAATCGTCACCGGCGCTGCCCGAGCCCGGCAGTTCGCCGCACCCCACGGCCCCCAGCGACAGCGCGGCCCCAGCCGCCAGCGCCGTCCCCACGCGCCCCCACCGTAACAACCACCCCTCCGTCCGAACCTGTCCCCTCGAGCCCGTCCCTGTTTCCCTGATGTCCATCTGTGCTCTCCCCTCTGGCGGCCTCGCCGCCGTTGCCTGCACTACGACCCGCCGCGGACGGTAATGGGGGATACACCGTTCTGTCAATATCAATCGGCTATCAGGGCAGGATGGGGACCTCGAACTTCCCACGCACGGCCGTTCCGGTCTGGCCCCGGGGCTCGACGGCGATGTCCGCGGTCGCCGTCAGCGTAGTCGAGGTGACCTCGAGCACGGTCACCTGGCCGCCGCTGTTGATGTGATGTTGTCGCCCGCCGAGAAGCTGGCCGAGAACGTCGCGTCGAGCTCGTGCACCCCCGTCGCCGCCGGAAGATTGTCGAGGCTGACGCTGTAGACGTCTTTCGACGCGTTCGCCGGGACGGGATAGAGAGCGACCAGGAACAAATCGGGCGACGTGAGGGTAGCGGCGCCCGACACGAACATCCAAGGGTGCCCCTGAATCTCCCCCGAGAGCGGGCCGGTCCCCGACCCGGATCCGCACCCCGCCAACAGCAACATGCCCTCGAACACGAACCCACGACCTCGCCCGATCTTTGGTCCTTGCACGACCGAACCCTAGAGGACCGCGTTCCGGTCCTCAACAGGTCGTGGACGTCAACGGGCGCCGTCCCGCATCGTCGCGTGACCAGGTGACGAGTCCAAGAGGGCCGGCTAATGTACTGCGTTCGTTCCTCGCGAGGATGGCGGAACTGGTAGACGCGCCAGACTTAGGATCTGGTTCCGAAAGGAGTAGGGGTTCAAGTCCCCTTCCTCGCACAGCGCTGAAACGAAACCCCGCGTGAGCGCGAACCGCCGCGCTCCAAAGCAGGATACGTTCGGTCCGGACCGCCGCGTCGAGGCACCTTCACGGGCGCGGAAATCTTCCCGATTTCAAAAGGACCATCCCACCGCCGCGCCGACATACGGAAGCGTGCGCACCTGCTCACGGTACGTCGTGCAGGAGTCGCCCGTACACGACAGTTGGCCCGCCACGACGTGACCTAACCCCACGAAGACACGCAAGGTGAGCCCCGCGTTCCAGCGGTGTTCGACGCCGCCTTCGATGTTCGCCCAGGCCACCTTCCCGTCGAAGTACGTAGGCGCACAGTCGAACAGGCAGGTCTCGGTGCGACGATAGTTGCCGTACGACACCCCGATCCCGAACACTCCGGCCGAGTCCCGGTTGCCCAGGCGAAGGCGGGGCATGAACGCGACCTGCGGCCCCGCGAATCCCATGCCCGCGCCGGCGCTCAAGGCCAGGAACGACGTGACGGTCTGTTCCAGTTCGACGCCGCCCCATCCCAGCGGCGTTCCCAGCCCGAGCTGGGCGTAGACGGTCGTCGGGTGCTGGGTGAAGAGTGACGGCTCGTCAGCCGCGGCGGCGCGGACAGCCGGCAGTATCAGGCTGGACACCAGGACAGCCAGTCGCGACAGGCGGCGGGGCATGCCGGCGGCACGTTGCAGTCACCGTGCCGCGCCGACGGCCGCCCTGCCGGCGCGTCGGTCCGATGGATGTGGCGACAATCGAGCACCAGGGCGCGCGAAAGCTGACATCTCCGGAGGAGCATCCCGTCGAGAAGGTCATCACGGCGGCCGCACTTCCCGCCGTCCCCGGCTTCTGGCATGTTGCCGCCATGGCGCGGATCACCGGGATCGGGGGCGTGTTCTTCAAGGCGAAGTCCGATCACAAGCAGCTGGCCGCCTGGTACGCGCGGCACCTGGGGTTGCCGCTGGCGGCGTGGGGCGGCGCCGCCTTGCGCTGGCCCGAGGACAAGGCCGCCGACGGCGGCGTCACCGCCTGGCACGTCGCCGAGCAGGGAACCGCGTGGTTCAGCCCCAGCGACGCCCCCTTTATGATCAACTACCGCGTGGACGACCTGGACGGCCTGCTGGCCCAGCTCGCTCGCGACGGCGTCCCCATCCTGAAGGGGCCGGAGCAACACGAGAACGGTCGCTTTGCCTGGCTGCTGGATCCCGACGGCAACAAGATCGAGCTCTGGCAACCGGCCTGATCGCTCGCGGCCGCCAGGCCGGCTGCCGAAGGACAGCGCCTATCCCCGCCGCTACCATCAGGCGATGAATCGAGCTGTCGTTGCCCTGCTGATCATGTTCATCGCCGCCGTCTGCGAGGTGGCCGGTGACGCCCTCATTCGCAAGGGACTGCGGGGTGCAGGGCTGTGGCTGGTGGTGGTGGGCTTCATCGTCCTCGGGGCCTATGGCGTGATCGTGAACAAGTTGCAGCTCGACTTCTCCCGCTTACTGGGCGCTTACGTCGGCGTGTTCGCGGTCGTCAGCGTGTGCACGGGCCGTCTGGTCTTTCGCGACGTGATCCCGCTGTCGACCTGGGTCGGCCTGGCGGTGATCCTGGCCGGTAGCCTGATCATCCACGTCGGCTCGCTGTCGAGATAGGGCCGCGTCGCTCGCGTCTTCCCGGCGTGCCGCCTGACCACGCCGACTTAGAATATCGACATGTCGACCCAACCCGCGACCGCGGGACCGCACGCCAGCCCGAAGACGATCGTGCCCTGGCTGGTGGCGGTGGCGTTCTTCATGGAGTCGCTGGACACGACCATCCTGAACACCGCCGTTCCCACCATCGCCGCGGCGCTAGGGATCGCGCCGCTCAGCATGAAGTCCGTCCTCTCCAGCTACACGCTGAGCCTGGCTGTCTTCATTCCCGTCAGCGGCTGGGTGGCCGATCGCTTCGGCACGCGGCGGGTGTTCGCCTCGGCCATCGGCATCTTCACCGTCGGCTCCATCCTGTGCGGCATCTCGACCGACGTGCGCATGCTGGTGGCGTGTCGGGTCGTGCAGGGCATGGGCGGCGCGATGATGGTGCCGGTGGGGCGGCTGACAATGGTGCGGACGTTCCCCAAGCACGAACTGGTGCGGGCGCTGGCGTTCGTGGCCATCCCGGCGCTGATCGGGCCCATGCTGGGACCGGTGGCCGGCGGGCTGATCGTGCGCTTCTTCCACTGGCGGGTGATCTTCCTGCTGAACGTCCCGTTCGGCGCGGTCGGCCTGTTCATGGTGTGGCGGAACCTGCCCGACTACCGCGCGGCGCACGTCGATCGCCTGGACTACACAGGGCTGTGCCTGTTCGGCTGCGGGGTGGCGCTGCTGTCCTACGTCCTGGAGGTCTTCGGCGAGCACCGCCTGGGCACGCTGGAGATCCTGGGCCTGCTGGCGATCGCGCTGACGCTGCTGTTCGTTTACACGCGGTACGCGCTGGCGGCGCCGCACCCGCTGTTGCGGTTGAAGCTGCTGCGCGTGCGGACGTTCCGCACGGCCATCGTGGGCAGCTTCCTGACCCGCATCGGCGTGGGTGGGCTGCCTTTCCTGCTGCCGCTGATGTACCAGGTGGGCCTGGGCTACTCGCCGGTCGAGTCGGGGCTGCTGATCCTGCCGCAGTCTCTCGCGGCGATGAGCCTGCGCCTGCTGATGCCGCGGCTGCTGCGCCGGTATGGCTACCGCCGCGTGCTGCTGGCGAACACCACGGCCATCGCCATCCTGATGGGGCTGTTCGCGCTGGTCGGCCCGCACACGCCGGTGTGGGTGATCGTGGCGCAGGCGTTCTGCTTCGGCTTCTTCTCGTCGTTCCAGTACACCAGCACGAACACGCTGTCGTACGCGGACATCGACGAGGCGGACACCAGCATGGCCAGCACGATGGCCAGCACCACGCAGCAGCTCTCGATCAGCTTCGGCGTGGCGGCGGCGTCCCTGACGGCGGCGGTGTTCATCCCGGATCGCTTCAACGCCTCGGCCGCGCAGACGCTGCACGGCATCCACCTGGCCCTGTTCACGCTGGCGGTGCTGACCCTGGTCTCCTCGGCGCTGTTCCGCACCCTGCGGTCCGGCGACGGCGACGCCGTCAGTCGCCACGAGTCCATCCCCAACGTCGTCCACGACGCGGTCTCGGGGGCGTGATTCCGCGCCCGGGAACATGTTAGGACTCCCCACGCCATGGGAGCGCAGTGGAAGCAGAAGTGGCGGCTGGAAGCCGCCGACGCCAAGGGCCGCGTCTTCACGAAGCTGGCCAAGGAGATCATGATCGCGGCGCGCGCCGGCGCCGACATCGAGATGAACGCGCGCCTGCGCATGGCGGTCGACGCCGCGAAGAAGGCGTCGATGCCGCGCGACACGCTGGAGCGGGCCATCAAGAAGGGCGCCGGCCTGCTGGACGAGCACGTGAACTACGAGACCGTGGTCTACGAAGGCTTCGCGCCGCACCAGGTGCCGGTGATCGTCGAGTGCCTGACCGACAACAAGAACCGCACCGCCACGAACGTGCGCGTGCTGTTCCGCAAGGGGCAGCTGGCCACCAGCGGCGCGGTGTCGTGGGACTTCGCCCACCTGGGCATCATCGAGGCGACGCCGCCGGCGGCCGCGGTCGACGCCGAGGCCGCGGCCATCGAGGCGGGCGCGCAGGATGTCGAGCCGGGCGAGGAGGGGGGATTCCGCTTTTATACGGACCCTCCCGATCTGGAGGCGGCGCAGAAGGCGCTGGCGGCCGCCGGCTGGCACGTCAGTTCCGTGGTGCTGGGCTGGCGCCCGAAGAACCCGGTCGCGGTGCCGGCCGAGGCGCGCGGCGAGGTCGAGGCTTTTCTGGCGGCGCTGGACGCCGACGACGACGTGCAAGCCATCTACGCCGGTCTGGCCGACTGAGCGCGTCCCCGATTTTCCACGCAGTTACGCCGGCGTGACGAGACTATTTTTCGTCTCGACTCAAGAGTTACCTGTTTCGGACGATAGGACCTCGCCCTGCCGGAAAGTCCGCGACTTCATTGGGTGGCACGCCACTTGATGCGGGTTACGGGCATGGGACGCGACATGAAGCCCGAATCCACCGACCGCACCGACGACCTGCAGCTGCTGCGTAGCAGCCGCGGTGTCGAGCCCGTGCTCGAGACACGGGTGGAAGAGGTGATGGAGCGCGACTTCGTGTCCCTTCCGCCCTGGTTCTCGGCCGCGCAGGCGGCCAAGGTGCTGCGGCAGACGGGCAAGTCGTACGCCCTGTTCGGTGGCCAGATGCTGGCCGCGGTGACCGAGCTCGAGGCCGGAGGCGCGAAGAGCGCCGCCTCTTGCGCGACACCGCTCGGTCCCGCCGTCGCGGTCGAGGCTTCCCTGGGCCATGCCTGGGGGGTGATGCAGAATCATCATCTGGGCAGGATCGCGGTGGTGCTGGGGCAGGTGCTGGTGGGCGTGGTGACCCGCGAGTCCCTGGCCGAGCGTCTTCCCGGCCGTAGCGCCTTGCGCCTCGCGGCCTGAACCCCGCCACGGCCAGGCCCCATCGGCGGGATCTCCGCGCCGACAAACGGCTTTTCGGTTCGTGACCACGAATCGTCCCGTTGCGACAAATTCGAATTAGAATGCGTCGCTTCGAGGCCGAATGCTGAGCGCAGAGAACGCGGACCGAATCGACGTCTGGCTTCAGACGCAGGCGCGCCCCTGGCGCGAGATCGTCGACGTGATGATGAAGGCGGGGCGGCAGCTGGCCGCCGACCATGCCGCCGGCAAGATTCACGAGGACATTCGCCTGGACAACATCTTCGTGTCGTCCGACGGCCAGGTCTCGTTGCGTGACCTGCTGCCGGCCAAGCCGGCCGGTGAGCGCGGGGCGAACCCCACCGAAGAGCTGCGCACGGCCGCCCACTCGCTGCAGCAGCGGATGGCGGCGCTGGACAGCATGCGCGCCGCCATGTACCTGTCGCCCGAACAGTTCCGGGGCGGCACGGCCGAGCCGGCCAGCAACCAGTTCAGCTTCTGCGTGGCCCTGTACCGCGCGCTGTACGGCCAGGCGCCGTTCGACGCCGACGTGCCGTCGGGCGGCTCGCAGGCGCGCCATACGCCGCTCGGCAGCGTGTCGCTGTCGCTGCTGCTGGGGGCCTTCGATCGCACGACCTTCATCAACATGGCGCGCGAGGTGTTGTCGGGGAACATTCGCCGGCCGCCGGACGGCCTGGACGTGCCGCCGTGGTTGTTCCCCATCATCGAGCGCGGGCTGAGCGTCGACGTCGACGAGCGCTACCCCAGCCTGAACGCCTTGCTGGACGACATCGCCGCCGGCCTGGACGGCGGCCGGAAGCGGACCGGCGCCGGCGGCACGCGCGCCTGGATCCTGATCGCCAGCGGCATCTTCCTGCTGATCGCGCTCGGGGTCTGGGCCAGCTCGCTCAGCCGCTGAGCCGGGCGCCGGGGGCCGGCGCGCGATCGAAGCGCAGCAAGATCAGGCAGCCAGCCGTCAGCGTCAGGTTGCGCGCCAAGGTCAGGGCGCTGATCGGGCCGCCGCCCGTGCCGAAGCAGCCGCAATCGATGTTGATGCGCCGGAAGTAGGCCGACGCGACGGCGCCCGTGAACGTCACGAACAGCGCCAGCGCGGCGGCCGCGGCGCCGCGCCGCCAGGCGCGGGACAGCGCGATCAGGCTCAGGCCGATGACCACCTCGATCGCCGGCAGCACGGCGGCCAGCATCGCCGCGCCGGTGGGAAGCAGCTGATAGTTTGCGATCTCGGTCGCGAACGCCGTCGGATCGCGAAGCTTCAGCAGGCCCGCCACGATCAGCAGCGCGCCCAGGGCCACCCGCAGCAGGAACAGGACGGCGTTCATCGGCTTCACCGCCCGCCCGCGGCCGGGGCGGCGGCGCAGTGCACGCAGGGCCCGGAGGAACAGGCCAGGCCGGCCTGGTTCCAGGCGCCGAAGCCGCCCGACACGACCACGATGCGCAGGTCGCGGCGATGGACGCGCTGGCGCAGCTCGTCGGCGACCCGGCGGGCGTCGTCAGTGCCGGCGCCATAGACGATCAACGTCTGCCGGCCGGCCACCAGGTCGACCGCGGCGCTGGCGGCCTGGCCGGACGCCGTGCAGGGCAGGTGGATGGCCCCGGTGACGTGGCCCTGGGCGAACTCCGTGGCGGGGCGAACGTCGGCGATCAAGGTCGACGGGTCACCGCACAGGCCGGCGGCGTCGCGGGGCTCCAGCGACTCGACGGGGGCGGGACCGGGGCCGTGCTCCCCGCCGGCGGGGGTCATGGTGCACACGCTGGGCGGCGCGAAGCTCGCGAAACGGACCCCGTTCGGACGCGTACCGTTCACCAGCAGCCCCAGCAGGGCGCCGCCGCCGACCAGGCAAAGCGCGCGTGTGACGACCGAGAGCATCCCTCGCGAAACTACCAGGCCTGGACCCCGTATTCCCGCCCGGGGCCGAGAAATCGGGGCTTCCCCGCGCCATGGGGCGGGGGTGGTACCTTTTCCATCATGGACGCAGAGGCCGAGCGCGAGGAAGCGGAGGTGCGGATCCGGCTGTTCCCGGGCTGCGAAGGGCTCCGGGTGGTAGGTGGACCCGGTTCCTGGCAGGCCGTGATGGCCAGCAGCGAGGATGAGGTTCTGGTCCGTCGGGCGAGCCTGGCGCTGCTGGTCGACTTCTTCGAGAGCCACGGCGGCTTCGCGCGCGAGACCTAGCCCGGGCGTCCGGCATCTTCCTCTATCGTGAGCCGCCAGGGAGATAGCGCCCCGATCAAGTGGTGGACGAACGGCGTGGCCGTCGAGGACGAGGCCCGCGCCCAGGTCCAGCGCATCGCCGCCATGCCCTTCATCCACCGGCACGTCGCCGTGATGCCCGACGTGCACCTGGGCAAGGGGGCCACCGTGGGCAGCGTCATCGCCACGAAGGGCGCGGTCATCCCCGCCGCCGTCGGCGTCGATATCGGCTGCGGCATGATGGCCGTGCGCACCAGCGCGCGCGCGGAGGATCTGCCCGCCAGCCTGGCCAGCCTGCGTTCGTCGATCGAGCGCGCGGTGCCGCATGGACGCACCGACAACGGCGGCCGGAACGATCGCGGCGCGCGCCACGACCTGGTGGGGCCCGCCCTTCAGGCGTGGCACGGCCTGTCCGATCGCTTCGCCGTCATCACGGCCAGGCACCCCAAGATCGGTGGAGGCAACAGCGCGAACCACATGGGCACGCTGGGCACCGGCAACCACTTCATCGAGGTCTGCCTGGACGAGGCGAACCGCGTGTGGGTGATGCTGCATTCGGGCTCGCGCGGCGTGGGCAACCGGATCGGCACGTACTTCATCGAGCGGGCGAAGGCCGACATGCGCCGCCAGGGGATCGAGCTGGCCGACGCCGATCTGGCGTACCTGACCGAGCGCACGCAGGACTTCGACGACTACGTCGAGGCGGTGTCGTGGGCGCAGGACTTCGCGGCGAAGAACCGCGCCGTCATGATGGACGCCGTCCTGGCACAGGTGGCACGCGCAGCCGGCAAGCCGGTCAGCGGCACCGAACAGGTCGTGGCCTGCCACCACAACTACGTCTCGCGCGAGCACCACTTCGGCGCCGACGTGCTGGTCACGCGCAAAGGCGCCGTCAGCGCGCGCGCCGGCGAACTGGGCATCATCCCGGGCTCGATGGGGACGCGCAGCTACATCGTGCGCGGCAAGGGGCACCCCGACAGCTTCGCCAGTTGCAGCCACGGCGCCGGCCGCGCCATGTCCCGCACCGCGGCCCGGCGCCGCTTCACGCTGGCCGACCACGCCCGCGCCGTCGAGGGCATCGAATGCCGCCGCGACGCCGACGTCATCGACGAGACCCCCGCCGCCTACAAGGACATCGACGCCGTGATGGCGGCCCAGACCGACCTGGTCGACATCGAACACACCCTGCGCCAGGTCCTGTGCGTGAAGGGGTAGGGCGGCCGCCTTCCCCGGGCTCCCCTGACGCGGTCCGGTGCGTCGGGCGGAGACCTCGGGACTCCGGAATGTTCTAGCGGCCCCGGGGGCGGCGGTCTGCTACCCTCGCGGCCGACCGCCATGAACTACGTCCGCGTTTTGGGCCAGGCTTCACGACTCAGTGCGATCCGGGTGCTCGGTGGGGCTAGCTAGCCTCCCGGGGGCGATGGCGCGGCGGCGGGGGATCGCCGCGCTGCCGCTGCTGACGCTCATCAACTTCTTCAATTACATGGACCGGCAGGTGGTGTACGCCATGACGCCGTTCCTGGAGAAGACGTTCGATCTGACGCTGGCCCAGGTGGGCTGGCTGGGGTCGGTGAACCTGGGGGTGTTCGCGCTGGCGTCGCTGATCTCCGGACCGATCGCCGATCGGGTGGGACCGCGCAGGGTCATCTTCGCCGGCGTGCTGATCTGGAGCATCGCCACCATCGGTTCGGCCATGTCCAGCTCGTACGCGATGCTGCTGTTCTTCCGTGCGCTGGTGGGCGTGGGCGAGGGGTGCTACGGGCCGGCGGCGAACGCCTTGCTATGCGCGGACGCCCCGCCGCACGCCCGCGGCCGGGCGCTGGGCATCTACAACGCCGGCATGGCGGTGGGCGGCTCGTCGGGGTTGTTCCTGGGCGCCGTCCTGGCGCCCCACATCGGGTGGCGGGGCGTGTTCTGGATCGCCGGCATTCCGTCGATCCTGCTGGCGCTCTCGTCGGCGTTCATCGCGGCGCCGCCCCACATCGATCGGCCGCACGCCGAACCGGCGCGCGCCTACCTGTTGAACCCCACGTACATCGCGGTGCTGATGGCCGGCACGCTGATCACCTTCGGCGTCACCGCGCTGCTGTTCTGGGCCCGGACGCTGATCATCGACGAGCGGGGGTTCTCGGTGCTGGGGGGCAGCGCGCTGATGCTGACCATCGGCCTGGGCTGCGGGATCGGGGGGGTGCTGACCGGCGGGTTCATCGGGGACAAGGTGGGGAAGCACCGCAAGGGCGGGCACGCCCTGGTGGTGGGCGTCTCGCTGCTGATCGCGGTGCCGCTGGCGGCCGGGTGTCTGCTGGTCACGAACAAGCCGGCGTTCGCGGCGTTCACGATCGCGGCGGTGTTCATGCTGTCGATCTACAACGGTCCGTCAGCGGTGGTCGTCGACCAGCTGGCGCCCGCCCGGTACGCGGCGACGCTGCAGGCGGTTTCCCTGTTCGTCACGCACGCGCTCGGCGACATTCCGGCGCCGCCCATCGTGGGCATGATCGGCGAGCACGCCACGATCGCCCACAGCTTGCTGGTGTCGGTGGCGGCGTTCGGACTGTCGGGAATCCTGTTCACGTACGCCTCGCGCCGCCAGATTCACGAGCCGTCGTATCACGAGCACGGGCAGGACACGCGCAAGCAGGCGACGCTGACGGCCTGATCAAGTCACGCGACAGGCCCATAGCTGGCGCTGCAGCGCGGGCTCGTCCAGGCCCTCACCGATCAGGACCAGCCGGGTCATCGGTCGCTCGTCACCCCAGGGGAGGCCGAGCGACAGCGTGGTCCGGGTCCCGGCGCGTTCCAGGAAGCCGCGGCGTGATTCGCCGGCGACGTGGACGAACCCCTTGGCCCGCACCAGCCGGTCGCCCAGCGCCTGGCAGACCAGCAGCAGCGCCTCGCCCGCCAGCGGTACATCATCGACGAAGGTGGCGGCCGCCAGCTGATGGCCATGAGCGTGGGCGTGCCCCGGGCGCGCTGACCGCCGGGGCGCGGGCTCGAGCAGCCAGGCGATCAGCGCCGCGGTGCCGGCGTCATCGGTCCCGAACGCGGCGCGCTCCGCCGAGGAGTTCAGGTCGTGCAGCCGCCGGTGCAGCTCGATCAAGTTTCGCTCGGCGCCGGCGCGATCCAGCTTGCTGAGCAGGATGCGATCGGCGGCGCGCACCTGATCGCGCGCCTCCTCGTGACGGTCCAGCTGCGCCAGCCCGGCCTCGGCGTCGACCACCGTCACCACTGCGGCGGCGCGCACGGGGCCCTTGCCGTCCGGTGCGTTCGCCGCCAGCTGCTCCAGGCCGCGCAGGATGGCGTCGGGTTCGGCCAGGCCCGTCGTCTCCAGGATCGCGATGTCGGGGCGCGACCGGCGAACGACGTCCTCCAGCGCCGACCACAGCTCGCGCTGCACGCCGATGGCGTGGCACACGCATCCCCCCGACAGCTCCAGCACGTCACCGGCGCGCCCCCTGATCAGCCCGGCGTCGATGTCGATGCGCCCCAGTTCGTTCACCAGCACGGCCACCCGCCGCCGGTGCTGGCTGCCCAGCACGCGGTTCAACACGGTGGTCTTCCCCGCGCCCAGGAACCCGGTCAGGATGATCAGCGGAACAGGCGCGGCGCTAGCGACGGTCACGGTCCGCGCAGCATGCCACAGCTCGAAGTGCCTCGGGCCTCTGGACACCTTGCTGCGAATGAAGCAGGGGCCCACGAGGATGGCGGCGACGCACGACCATCAACAAGGCATCGAGGACGACAGCTCAGGATAGCGCCGGCCTGTTGCTCGTGACGAGCGGAACGTGGCCACCGGCGCTTCCGCCTGATTCACCAGCAACGGACTCGGTGGTATGACCGGGGCTCGCCACCCGCTGTCGCAAATCCGCCAGGTCGCACGGTAGACTGTTTCCGTGGATTCAGGAGAGCTTCGGCTTAGGCTCCGTGAACTCGTCCTAAGCCTAAAGGATACCGTCACGCATACCACCTTACCTTCGCTCTGCCAGCAACTCGGGCTACCAATTGCACCAACAGATCTGGGACGTTCCAAGGGCGATCGAATCAGAGCGAGCTTCGACGCCGTATCAGATGCCGACCTTCCTCAAATAGCCGACCGCGTGGTCGCACATCGCCGCCTGTCCGCAGCCGATCGAAATGAGCTGCAAGACCTGGCATGGCTCGGACTCGGTCCGACAATTCCAAAACGGTTCAGAAGAGAACTCGCCGAAGCACTTGAAGGGTTGGATCTGTTTCTGGACGCGAGACGGTTCGATGAGTTGCTGGGGAGTCTCTGGATTCTAGAGACCTCCATGGCCTTGCTGACGAACCATTCGCTGTGGGACGACGTCGAACGCCACGTGCATAACAATCCGGGTGACTGGTCGCCTGCCATCCTCTTCGACAAACTCGGCGCTTTCGACTGCTGCGACCGTCGTTTTGTGCTTTTTGTCGAAGGACTCGCATCTCCGGAGGTTCTGCCCGACGAAACCGCTCAGCGGCGTTTCGTCGAAGCCGTCAACGTGCCTTTGCGGAAATGCCATGCGGAGTTGCGCGAGACCGACCATCGAGATGGATACCCTGTGTTCTCGCTGGTATCTACGACCAGCGGACCGGCGCGCCGGCCTAAGAACCTCATCTTCGCTTCCCCGTTAAAGCCGGATCTTCGATTCCGGGACGCGGTCAATAACGACATCGAGATCGTAACCAACGCGGACCGCGTCCTCGTCTACGATCGTCCGATCGGTCGAGATGGTCTGCGCTGGAACGATCTGCAGGATTGGTGGGCTGAGTTGAAGGGCATTGCGGATTCTAGGGAAGCAAAGCGGTCGCTGTATGCCCGTTTGAGGGATAGCCTGCCAAACACCTCCCCGGCTCAGAGTCGACTTTTCGAGGGCTTCTACCGGGCTTTCGGTGCGGACATCCCGATGCTACCCGCGCTCCTGCCGGAGGTCTGGCTACATTGGGATCCGCATACTGTCAAAGAGCGAGGTCCGAATGCGCTGGCACGATTCAGAATGGACTTCTTGTTGTTGCTACCCGGCGGTATTCGGGTCGTGGTCGAGGTCGATGGCAAGCATCACTACGCAGACCGACATCATCGGGCCGACCCGTCACTATACGCCGCTACCGTGGCCGCAGACCGGGATCTGCGTCTATCCGGCTACGAAGTCTACCGATTCGGCGCTGCCGAACTTGTCGAGAATACGGCGAGCCAGAACCTGGCAAAGGCCTTCTTCTCATCGCTGTTCAAGCGATACGGAGTCTTTACCTCACAGCCGCCACAGAACACCTAGACACCGCCAGGTCCGCTTAACAGTTTACATCGCGAGGGAATTGACACGTTGGGCCTGGAGGCGTGACAATGTCGTCGGATCTAAACAGGACGTGCGGGTGGGGGAGACTTCACGTCGTACCAGGGAGATGACCCGTGTTGATCGATGCCAGCTGTTTCACCCCACACCTTACTACGGTCCTACAGCCGACGGCTCGGTCCAGTAGGCACCGCAGCTCTCGCTCCGCAAAAACGTGGACGATCTAGGTTTCGACGTAGCGGCGCTACTCTCCTGGTTTCACCACGCCCAGGAAACTCCTTACGTTCTCGTCAAAGTCTCCGACGTCCACGCGCAGGCTTGGGCCGACACATTGAGACTACCGGTTCGTCGCTGCTATATCACCGACGCATTCCTTGAAGCGCGGGCGGAGGCCACCGGCATCGCTAGTCCGGACATCATAGCTGCCGTACTTCCCGATCCTGGCGCGACGATGGCGGGAGATTTCGGAGAGATTCTTGTCTATCTGTATCAGGCAAGTAAGGAGCATCCGGCGAGCACGGTCGGCGCGAAGAAGTGGCGTCTGAAGCAGGATCGGACGAAGCCCGCGCCATTCTCTGACGTCGTTCACTTCGTCCTGCCGACCTGGCCCACGCCAAGCAGGGACGACGTGGTCATCTGCTCTGAAGTCAAGACGAAGGCTACGGATGGTGGTTCATCGCCCATAACGGCTGCGATAGCAGACAGTGCCAAGGATAGAACTAGTCGTCTCGCGCGAACTCTGGTGTGGCTCCGAGAGCGGGCACTCCTCGCAGATCTCGGCGATATCGACCTGGCTCGCCTCGAACGGTTCATCCGCGCCACAGATTACCCTCCAGCGAAGAAGCGCTTTCGGGCCGTGGCAGTCGTCTGCGAAAGCCTCCTAGCTCGAGAACTGGCTGACGCGCCAACAACGCCCCCATCGGACTACACGGTCATCGTGATTTCCGTGCCCGAGTTGCACAAGATTTATTCGTCAGTCTTTGAGGCGGTTCGGCTCTCGGCGAGCGGCGGAGGAACGACTCACGGAAACGGCGCGCCATGACCCCGGCCCTAGCCAACTGGATTAGTGAAGCCGATGCCCTCCGTCACCTTGAGCAACTTCAAGTCGCCCAAGGAAAACTGACCTATGACCATATCCGCAGTCGGGGCGATGACTACTATCTATCCCTGGTCGGCGAGTTGTTTTCCCGATTGCAGCTTTCAGGTGGCGTCGCAAACGACTGGGCGCGACTCGGCAACGCTCTTGCTCAGTTTGGCGAAAGGGAGCGTCAGGAACTGAACGCGCTTGGCGTGTCGGCTTCGGAGGCCATCCTGTTTGCAGCGTCCGCCTTCTACTGCGGTGGGTTTCCGGCGTCAGCCTACCTGACCATCAAGAACCAACCGGTCAGTGAGGAGGCTGAGATCTACCAAGCCTGTTTCGATCTCTTGGCTCGACCCTCGACGCTGAGATCGCAGACGGTCGCGCAGCTGTTGCAGGCTCTTCGCACTGGAGACCTAGCGTTCCTAGAGTCGCTCGGAAACGCTGCAAGCACCGCAGCTAGGACCGCACTGACAACCGGACCCAGCGAATGGATTCCGGCACGACTCTTCGAACAACTAGTGCGTCGGTTTCTAGCGACGAACGTCCGCGCGATTTTGCCAGACGGCGGCAACGCTTTTTGGACTCCCCTCATAGAGTCGTTCGTTAGCCGCAAGCCTCCGGCGTGGGAGTTTTTCCCTTCGCAGATCCAGGCGTTCCGCGCCGGATTGCTTGAAAAGGCCGAAACGTTCTCTTTGCAAATGCCGACCGGCGCGGGCAAGACGGCCATCTGTGAGACATTGCTGTACTGGCACGCAAAGCGGCATGAGGGGGAAGTAGCGGTTCTTCTTGTTCCATATCGTTCGCTCGCCTCCGAGTTGCGGGCGACCTTGGTTAAGCGCTTGAACACGATGGGGATATCTGCGCGCTGTGCCTACGGAGGCACCGTTCCGGCCGGCGATGAGGTACACGGCCTTGAGGACACTCGAACATTGATTGCCACGCCTGAGGCTCTTTCCGGATTATTGAGCGCCGACGGCGATTTCTTTCGTCGCATCTCACTTGTTATTTGCGACGAGGGCCACCTTCTTGATGGCCAAGGACGAGGCGTCGTACTAGAGCTTCTCTTGTCCCGCTTGCGAGCGAGGACCGGCGGCGCACCTCGATTTGTCTTCGCGTCCGCGATCGTACCCAACATTGAGGAGATTAACAGCTGGTTAGGTGGCAGCCGAGAGTCCGTCGTGCGCAGCGACTATCGTCCTGCTCTGGCCGACTTCTCCCGCCTCCTTTCATCAGGCAAAGGAGCTGCGGCGGTAGTGGCCCTCGAGATGCACCCGCACGAGAGTGCTCCCCCGCGATTCACTATCGCCCCTTTCTTGAGCAGCATCGACTTCCACTGGAGGAATCCAAGAACGGGAATGAGGAAGACCTACAAGTTCGACTCAGTGAAGACGCAAGCGATCGCAGCGGCGCGGAAAGCCCTGGGATTGGGCGCGGCGGCGGTCTTCGCAGCTAATAAGCGCGGTGCACAGGGTGCGATCGGACTTGCGGAAGAACTCTTACAGCAACTGCAGCAGGACTTGCCCCTGCCTACACCGCTCGCCGTCGCCACCCCGAAGATCATCGAGCGTGCTGTCGAGTATCTACGGTTCGAATATGGTGGCGATTGGGTCGGAACGAAGGTGCTCGCGGCCGGTGCTGTTCTGCATCACGGCGACATTCCTCAGGAAACTCGCGAGATACTTGAGGCGCTCCTGAGGGAGGGCTATTCGAGGTTCGCGATCTGCACGAGCACCCTAGCCGAAGGTGTCAACCTCCCGATTCGCACCCTCGTACTCTATTCGGTTCAGCGTCGGAGGAAGGACGGTCCGCCCGAGAACCTGTTGGCTCGTGATATCAAGAACCTAGTGGGCCGAGCCGGCCGGGCTGGCGCGACGACCAAGGGCCTGGTGATTTGCGCAAACCAAAAGCAGTGGCCGCTGGTGTGGCCTGTGGCGAGGCAGGAGGCGGGAGAACCGGTCCACGGTGCGCTTAGCGCCCTGATACAGCGGCTTACCCTGGAACTTCTCTTCCGGAAAGTCACGCTGGATAACGCCTCGCTTGAGGGTGACGTTGACTTCCATGCCTTGATCGACGGGGTAGATGCGACGCTGATCGATCTGGCAGCCGAAGAGATTGGCGAAGACGTTCTCGTTGAGCATGCCGTCCAGTTGGCAAACAAGACATTCGCCTGGAAGCAGGGAGACGAGAACTCAAGACAACTCCTTCAGGATGTCTTCAAGCTTCGGGCGAACAAGGTCGCAACACTCCATGCTGCCGGACGTATCGAGTGGTTCCGCGAAACCGGTGCAAAAGCCCGTCTACTGGCCTCCGTGGAAAACGATCTGCTACCCCGGCTCCCGAATTGGGGCGATGTTGCGGACTCGGTCGATCCATCCATGGTTCAAGCGGTACTCGAATGGGCGTGGAACCACAACGAGCTGCAACGTACCGTTCGAGACGCCTATCGTCTCGCCGACGGTGACCAGCTCGCCTCGGTTCGACAGCCCTTCCTGAATACCGTTGGGCACTGGCTAAGCGGAATCCGGTTTGCGGATATGGCCTTAGCCGAGGAGATGGAGTTGGACGACCTGCTTGGTCTTTACGCGGGAGCAATCTCGTTCGACCTCCAGACCCTAGTCGAACATGGGATCGCGCTTCTCGGCAAGCTTCTCGCGGCGAATGGCACCGCAATCTCTGACGCAGTTGTGAACTTTCCCGAGCACCTCAGGTTCGGCGTACCGACCCCAGCGGGTCGGGTCCTCGCAGCCGGCGGGGTCGGACATCGTCGTGCCTTCGTGGAACTCGGGCGCGCATATACAGATCGAGGACTACCCTCGGACAACCGGCTCGCCTTGTTTCACTTGTCCCATAGTCTGCTTCAAGAGGACGAGGCCCACTGGCGTGCCGTCCTGGGACACTTGGTCTTCGACAATACGCTTCGCGATCT
>Ga0207652_10001817_pt1 | contig 18490 bp, 18 predicted proteins | sample KBSC63BmetaG_FD_184334 | JGI IMG/M metagenome (GOLD analysis project Ga0207652, IMG submission 184334) | Corn rhizosphere microbial communities from Kellogg Biological Station, Michigan, USA - KBS C6-3B metaG (SPAdes) (version 2) | ecosystem: Host-associated > Plants > Roots > Rhizosphere ... | reverse complement strand
CCCCACCGGCGGCACGCTCGAGGTCTTCGAGCCGCCCACCGGCCCCGGGGTGCGGGTCGACACGTTCGGCCGCGCCGGCTACCGCACCAGCGGGCGTTACGACTCGCTGCTCGCCAAGGTGATCGCACACGCCCCCTCGGACGACGTCGGGCCGGCGCTGCGCAAGGCGGCGCGCGCCCTCGGGGAGTTCCGCATCGACGGCGTGGCGACGAACATCTCCTTTCTCCGCCGGATCCTCGAGCACCCGACGGTGCTCGCCGGCCGGGCCACCACCGCCTTCGTCGAGGAGCACCTCGAGGACCTGGTCCCCGAGACGCAACCCGAGGCCGTGCCCGGCGAGCCCGGTGACGGCACGGTCAGCGCTCCCGTGCAGGGCACGGTCGTCGCGCTCAGCGTCGCCGAGGGCGACACCGTCCCGGGCGGCGGCCAGCTGCTCGTGCTCGAGGCCATGAAGATGGAGCACGTCGTCATCGCGCCCGGCGCTGCCGTCGTACGCCGGATCCTGGTCTCGCCCGGCGACGTGCTGCGCGCCGGGCAGCCGGTCGTGCTGCTCGAGGCGACCCACGACGAGGGGCCCGTCGCCGTGTCGGAGGAGGTCGTCGACCTCGACGCGGTCCGGCCCGACCTCGCCGAGGTGCACGAACGGCACGCGGTCGGCCTCGACGACGCCCGTCCCGACGCGGTCGAGCGTCGCCGCAAGACCCACCAGCGCACGGCTCGCGAGAACGTCGCCGACCTCATCGACCCGGGCAGCCTCGTGGAGTACGGCCCGCTGGTCATCGCCGCCCAGCGCCGCCGCCGCGCGCTCGACGACCTGATCGCCCGGACCCCCGCCGACGGGCTGATCGGCGGGCTGGCGACCGTCGACGGGGCGCCCGCCGTCGTCATGTCCTACGACTACACGGTGCTGGCCGGCACCCAGGGCCAGCAGAACCATCGCAAGAAGGACCGGCTCTTCGAGATCGCCGAGCGGCAGCGGCTGCCGCTGGTGTTCTTCACCGAGGGCGGCGGCGGGCGCCCCGGCGATACGGACTCCTCCGGCGTCGCGGGGCTCGACTGCATGGCCTTCCACCTCTTCGGCCGGCTGTCCGGACTGGTGCCGCTGGTCGGCATCGCGTCGGGTCGCTGCTTCGCGGGCAACGCCGCGCTGCTCGGCTGCTGCGACGTGGTCATCGCCACGGCGGACTCCACGATCGGCATGGGCGGTCCGGCGATGATCGAGGGCGGCGGCCTCGGCGTCTACGCGCCCGACGAGGTCGGGCCGATGGACGTGCAGGTCGCCAATGGCGTGGTCGACGTGCCCGTCGCCGACGAGGCCGAGGCCGTCGCGGTCGCCCGGCGGTACCTGTCCTACTTCACCCACCCGCAGACCGACTGGGCATGCGCCGATCAGCGGTTGCTGCGCCGGGTGATCCCGGAGAACCGGTTGCGGATCTACGACGTACGCGCCGTGATCGAGACCCTCGCCGACACCGGCTCGGTCCTCGAGCTGCGCCGGGCGTGGGCGCCGGGCATGGTCACCGCGCTGGTCCGCGTTGACGGCCGGGCGATGGGGCTGGTCGCGAACAACCCGGCCCACCTCGCCGGCGCGATCACCTCCGACGGGGCCGACAAGGCGGCGCGCTTCCTGCAGCTGTGCGACGCGTTCGACCTGCCGGTGCTGTTCCTCTGCGACACCCCGGGAATCATGGTCGGCCCCGACGCCGAGCGCACCGGCCTCGTGCGCCATGCGAGCCGGCTGTTCGTCACCGGGGCCAGCCTGACCGTGCCGTTCTTCACGATCGTGCTGCGCAAGGGCTACGGGCTCGGCGCCCAGGCGATGGCGGGCGGCAGCTTCAAGGCACCGGTGTTCACGGTCTCCTGGCCGACGGGCGAGTTCGGCGGCATGGGGCTCGAGGGCGCCGTCCGGCTCGGCTTCCGCAACGAGCTGGCCGCGATCGACGACGAGGCCGAACGGCAGGCGACGTTCGAGCAGATGGTCGCCCGGATGTACGAGCACGGGAAGGCGGTCAACACGGCCTCGCACTTCGAGATCGACGACGTGATCGACCCGGTCGACTCGCGGGCCTGGATCAGCGCCGCGATCCGCGGCTGGCAGCCCGAGCCGCGCACCGGCAAGAAGCGCCCGTGCGTCGACACCTGGTGAGAACCCGGGCCTCGGCGGACCAGGCCAACCACCCCCCGGGCGACTACTGCCGCGGTGTTGGGGTCAAATGATCTCTATCAGGCCCTATACCGCGGCAGTAGTGCGCGTTTTGGACCGATCTCAGAGGAGACGGAGGCCCACATGGCAGACCTGACCGTGACCAGCAGCATGTTCGGCGACGGCGAGACGATCCCGGGCAAGGCGGCGCACTCCTACGCCGGCGGCGACAACGTCAGCCCGGACCTCTCGTGGTCCGGGGCGCCCGACGGCACCAAGAGCTTCGCCGTCACCTGCTACGACCCCGACGCCCCGACCACAGTCGGCTTCGTCCACTGGGTGCTGTTCAACATCGACCCAGGCACCACGAAGCTCGACGCGGGCGCCGGCGCGAGCGGCAAGCAGCCGAAGGGCAGCGTCCAGGGGTTCACCGACTGGGGCGAGAGCCAGTACGGCGGGATGGCGCCGCCACCCGGTGACGACCCGCACCACTACCACTTCACCGTGTGGGCGCTCGACACCACGCTCGACCTCGACGAGACGACGACCTACGCGAAGTTCAACTTCATGACCCGCGGCCACGTGCTCGCGAAGGGCACGGTGACCGGCCTCTACAAGTCCGGCTGAGCAGGCCATGATGGCCGGCATGACGGACGCCGCCGGCCACATCGCCCAGGTCAAGCAGCAGGGCTACTCGATCATCGAGGACGCCTTCGAGCCCGACCTCGCGGACCGGGTGCGCGACGACCTCGACCGGTTGGAGCGCGAGCTCGGTGTCGTACCCGCGGGCAACGACTTCGAGGGCGCCCGCACGCTGCGCATCTACAACCTGCTGGTCCACGGCGCGCTGTACCAAGGCATCCCGATCGACGAGGCCGTGCTGCCCGTCGTCGAGGGTGTCCTCGATCCCGGCTGCCTGATCTCGTCGTTGTCGTCGATCGTCATCTGCCCCGGCGAGAAGGCGCAGCCGATCCACAGCGACGACATCCTCATCCCGCTGCCCAAGCCGCACCCGCCGCTGGTCTGCAACACGATGTGGGCGATCACCGACTTCACCGAGGCCAACGGCGCCACCCGCCTGGTGCCGGGCTCGCACCTGCTGGACAACCCGGACTACGGCGGCGACTACGAGACCATTCCCGCCGAGATGCGCAAGGGCAGCGTGCTCGTCTGGGACGGCGCGCTCTGGCACGGAGGCGGCGCCAACCGCACCGACGAGCGGCGCTACGGCATCGCCATGAACTACTGCGCGGGCTTCATCCGCCAGCAGGAGAACCAGCAGCTCGGCGTGCCGCCGGCGCTCGTCCGCGAGTTCCCGCCCCGGCTGCAGCAGCTGGTCGGCTACTCCGTCTACAACGGGCTGATCGGGCACATCGACAAGCACGACCCGCGCGAGCTGCTCGGTACCGCAGACGGCAACCGCATGGTGTGGGACGCCGTCCCGAGCAGGTGATCCGGTGGCCCGCGGTTAGGCTGCCGCACGAGTCGGGCAGGGAGGGATCGTGGCAGCACCGGTCGAGGACGAGCGCACGCTCGGCGAGCTGGCCGCGCACGCCAAAGTCACGCTCTCGCGCCTCCTCCAGCAGGAGAAGGAGCTCGCCCGGCACGAGCTGCGCATCGAGGGCCGCAAGATCGGCTTCGGGTCGGTCTTGCTGCTGGCCGCCGCCGGCATCGGTTACTTCGCCTTCGTGCTGCTGATCGTCGCCGCGTCGTTCGCCTTCGCCGGCATGGTCGACGGCGCCACGGCCGTCGGGTTCGTCGCGATCGGCATGATCTTCGCGTTCATCGCTGGCAACGCCGCGCTCGCCGGTGCCCTCGGGCTCTTCCGGGTGAAGGGTCCCCGTCGCACGGTGAGCACGTTGAAGGACAGCCTGCGCTGGTTGCGCCACCCGACAGAGGCGCCCCAGCCCGGGCTCGAGGCGTTGCGGGCCACCCACCGCGACTGAGCGGCCGGCGACCCGGCCGGGGCCGAGCGGCGGCCACCGGTCGCGACTAAAGCGAACTGCTTGTCCGATGTGACCACGATGGTTACCGTGGCCCGGTAGAACGACGTTCTAGACGTTCGTCCATCGGAGGCTGAACGCATGACCGAGCTCGCCGAGCGCAAGAGCCCCACCGCTGTTCTGCACGAAGGCCCCCGCGCGCTGTCCGACCAGGACGTCGCGATGATCGAGGGGGTCGACCTCGCCGGCGTCCGTGACCTGGACATCGACGACGTGATCGAGCTGGTGCACAAGGACCTCAAGCGGCTGCCCGACTTCGCCACGCTCTACCGCAAGTACCTCAAGCAGCGCTGGGACGTCTACGACCTCGACTTCAGCCAGGACAAGATCGACTGGCACGAGAAGATGACCCAGGACGAGCGTGACTCGTTCACCGCGATCTCCTCCGGTTTCCACCACGGCGAGCGCCAGGTGGAGATCGAGCTGCCGATCTTCATGATCGGAGCCAACGAGGAGGAGAAGCTCCACATTGCCGCGCAGATCGAGGACGAAGCGCGGCACACGGTGTTCTTCGACCGCTTCTACCGCGAGGTCGTCGGCCTGCAGGGCAACGACATCATGGACGTCCTCGACGCGACGTTCCCCTACGTCGCCGAGACGTTCATCAGCCCCTTCGGCCTGCTCGCCTACCAGGCCGAGGAGCTGCGCCGCGACCCCTACGACGAGCGGGCCCGGGTGCGCTACGGCACCACCTACTTCCTCTGGATCGAGGGCGTGCTCGCGCTGTCGGTCATGAAGGTCACGCTGTCCTACGCCCGCTGGAAGGGTTTCCTGCCCGCCTACTACACCGGCTTCACCGCCACCTGCCGCGACGAGTCCCGCCACGTGCAGGGCGGCATGAAGTACCTCCAGGACGCGGTCCGCAAGGACCCGTCGATGATCCACGAGATCCACAACACCCTGCGGACGATCCTCTACGCGTCCGGCGTACGCAGCCGTGAGATCTACTTCGAGCCGCTCGGCTGGACCGAGGAAGAGGTCAACCTGCTCTTCCAGCAGCAGTTGCGGCGCAAGTGCAACGACGTCGGCATCTCGCTGTCCCAGGACCTGGAGGACCTGCTCGACCAGGCGCGCGCCCAGCTGGCGGGTGGCTGAGATGGCGGAGTTCTTCAGCAAGCAGTGGGCGGAGGACGTCCGCGAGGCGCTGCAGGCCGGCCCGAGCGAGGAGGTCCGCGGCAACGCCCTGCCGGAGTACTGGGCGTTCTTCGACCTGATCCGCTCCATCTACGAGGGGTCGTGGGCGCTCGGCGTCCGCGACCTGCCGAAGGAGATGGGCGGCGCGCCGGCCTACCTCTACGTGCAGTGGAGCGGCGGCAACGTCACCGACTGCCGCATCATCGGACCCGACGACCCGCTCGAGGCGACCTACGTCCTCGGCGGCAGCTTCGCCGACTGGAAGAAGCTGGTCGAGGGCTACGACGCCAAGCGGACCGTGATGTACCGCAAGATCCTCATCGAGGAGGGCGACATCCTCGAGTTCTTCAAGACCATCTACTTCTTCGTCGAGTGCCTCGACCAGATCGGCCGGGTCGACGCGACGTTCCCGGTGGCGGTCCCCGCCTAGCGTCCGTCGTACGCCGAAGGGCCCGGCTACCCCAGGGGGGCCGGGCCCTTCGCGCGTGGTCTCGACGTCAGCCGGCCGACAGGCAGCCGAGCCTCGGGTTGACCGCCCCGGGTGTCTGCGCGATCGCGTAGACACACACCTGGTGGGGGCCGGCCGTGGGGGCCGGCAGGGTGACGCCGAAGCCGTGGGCCGCGCCGTAACCCGGGAAGAGCGCGCCCACGTCGGGCCGGCTGTCGTCGGCCAGCGCCCCCTTGACCAGCGTGCCGTCGACGTAGACGTGCACCGGGATCGCCGATGCCGTGGTCGGGTCGAGGGCCCAGCCGTGGACGCTCATCCCGCTCGAGGTCACGTCGACCCCGTCGAGGTGACCGATCGGCGTCGTGGTGACGTTGATCTTCAGGCAGCCCAGCTGGGGGTTGATCGACTTGCCCATCAGGTTGATCGCGTAGGCGCACACCGTGTGCAGCCCGGCCGAGGTGATCGGCAGCGCGGTGCTGAAGCCGTGCGTGGAGCCGTAGCCGGGGTAGCGGGCCGCGACGTCGGGCCGCGAGTCGTTGGCGCTGATCGCCTGCACCGGCACGCCGTCGAGATAGACGTGGACCATCACCGGGTCGGCGGTGTCCGGGTCGATCGACCAGCCCTGGACGGCGACGCCCTTCGGGGTCTGCTTCACGACGTCGAGGTGCCCGAACGGCGTGGAGGACAGGTAGAGCTGGCGGCAGTCCAGCGGCGGGTTGCCGCTGCCGTAGCCCTGGTTGATCGCGTAGAGGCACACCTTGTGGCTGCCGCCGACCGACGAGACCACGGTGTTGAACCGGTGGTTGTTGCCGAACCCGGGGTAGGAGCGCGAGACGTCGGGGCTGGGTGCGTCGGCCGTGATCGGCTGCACCAGGCTGCCGTCGACGTAGGCGTGGACCTGCACCGCGTTGGTCGTGTCGGGGTCGATCGCCCAGCCCTGCACCATCACCCCGCCGGGCTGGCGCACGCTGTGGTCCCAGGACCCGAACGGGTTGCTCGCGGCGGCCGAGGCGGCCGGCCCGTTGGCGAGCGCGTTGAGGTTGGTCAGGGCGCAGCAGAACCGCGACATGTCGACGCTGCCGGTGATCCCGGGCACCTGCCCGCTCGAGGTGTACTGCCAGAACGTCCACGTCTGCCAGCCGCCCGGCGGGGTCGTCTGCGACGGGTCGCTCGTGTAGCGGGCGAACCAGAGCTTGTAGTTGGACAGGGCCGTGGTGTTGGCCATCTGCACCTGCCAGAAGTTCAGGTAGGTGTAGATGATCGGCTGGCGCCCGGTGAGCCGCTGGACCTCCTGGAGCCACGCCTGCGCCCACGCCAGCAGGTCCGACGGCGACAACCCGTTGCTCTCCTCCAGGTCGAGCACCGGCGGCAGGTCGCGCTTGCCGTGCATGGTGCCGGTCTGCGAGACGTAGTAGCGCGCCTGGTCGACCGCGGTGGTGGTGGTCGGCTTGGCCGGCTGGGCGTAGTGGTAGGCGCCGCGCGCCAGTCCCGCGGCGCCGGCGTCGCGCCAGTCGGCGGCGAAGTAGGGGTTCGTGTACCACTTCTGACCGTTGCGCGGCCCCGGCCCCTCGGTCGCCTTGATGAACGCGAACTCGTTGCCGCTCTGGCGCACGGTCTGCCAGTTGATCGCGGCGCCGTTGGGGTGCTGCCAGTTGGACACGTCCGGCCCGGTCAGCGACGCCCACGCCGGAGTCGCGAAGATCGTGACGATCAAGGTCACGAAGGCCGAAAGGAGGCCGAACTGCCGGTGACGGGCACGTGTCCGGAGCATGAAGTACTAACCCCCTAGTACGGGATGAAGCGGTCGTCCCCCGAGCGACGGTACGTCGTGCATCGGCCTGCCGCCGGCACTTCGACAGACACGGCGTGGTGAGTTCCGCCTGTCCTCCCGGAAATTCGCCGTGGGAGCATCGCCGGCATGGTGCGTAGCCGCGAGTGGCAACTGCTGTCCCGGCCGCAGGGCTGGCCGAAGCCGGCCGACTTCTCCCTCGAGGAGGTGGAGGTCGGCCCGCCCGCCGACGGCGAGGTGCTCGTCCGCAACGTCTACATGTCGGTCGACCCCTACATGCGCGGCCGTATGAACGACGGGCCGTCGTACGCCCCGCCCTACCAGCTCGGCAAGCCGATGTACGGCGGCGCGGTCGGGGTCGTCGAGTCCTCCACCACCGACACGCTGCCGGAAGGCGCCTGCGTGCGCACCAACACCGCGTGGCAGGAGTATGCCGTGGTGCCCGCGTCCCGGTGCGAGGTCGTCGACCCTGCGGGGGTGGGCATGGCGGCCTACCTCGGCGTCCTCGGCATGCCCGGGATGACGGCCTACGTCGGCCTGTTCGACATCGGCCAGCCGAAGCCGGGCGAGACGGTCTTCGTCTCGGCGGCATCCGGGGCGGTCGGCAGCCTGGTGGGCCAGCTCGCCCGGCAGCACGGCTGCCGGGTGGTCGGAAGTGCCGGCAACGCTGAGAAAGTCGAGTGGTTGACCGGCGAGCTCGGCTTCGACGCGGCGTTCGACTACCACGGCGGCGGCGTGCTGGACAAGCTGCGCGACGCCGCGCCGGACGGGGTCGACGTCTACTTCGACAACGTCGGCGGCGAGCAGCTCGGCGCCGCGATCGAGTGCATGAACCCGTTCGGCCGGATCGCCGCCTGCGGGATGATCTCGCAGTACAACGAGCGCACCGGCGGCCCGGCGAACCTGCCCCTGGTCGTCGGCAAGCGAATCCGCCTGCAGGGCTTCATCGTCAGCGACCATGCCGATCGCGCACCGGCGTTCCTGGAGCACGTCGGCGGGCTGCTGCGCTCCGGCGCGGTCCGCTACCGCGAGACCGTCGTCGACGGCATCGAGGGCGCCGTGCAGGCGCTGCTCGACGTGCTCGAAGGCGGCCACCACCTGGGCAAGATGGTTGTCCGGCTCTCACCCGAGGAGGCATAAGTGGCCGATCTGGCCGGCAAGGTCGCACTCGTTACCGGTTCGTCGTCGGGCATCGGGGCGGGCGTCGCGCGCCGCCTCGCCGCCGAAGGCATGCGGGTGGTCGTCAACTCCGTGCGCTCCGTCGACGAGGGCGAGTCGCTCGCCGCCGAGCTCGAGGGGGCCACCTACCTGCAGGCCGACGTCGCCGACCAGGCGCAGGCCGTCGACCTCGTGCAGCGCACTGTCGACCGCATGGGCGGGCTCGACGTGCTCGTCAACAACGCGGGTACGACGGTGCGCATCCCGCACGCCGATCTCGAGGCCGCGAGCCCGGACATCTGGCGGCGGATCTTCGACGTCAACGTCATCGGCACCTGGCAGCTCACGGTCGCGGCGATGCCGCACCTCAAGGCCTCGGGCGACGGATCGGTCATCAACGTCACGTCGCTGGCGGGCGTGCGCCCGACCGGCTCCTCGATTCCGTACGCCGCGAGCAAGGCCGCCCTCAACCACCTGACCCGGCTGCTCGCTGCCGTGGTCGGGCCGGAGGTGCGCGTCAACGCCGTGGCCCCCGGCCTCATCTCCACGCCCTGGACCGCCGACTGGGACGACACGCACGCGGCGGTGCAGGCCATGGCGCCGCTACGACGCTCCGGTGAGCCCGACGACATGGCCGAGGTCGTGCTGGCCCTGCTCCGCTCGCGCTACACGACCGGCGAGGTGTGGATCTCCGACGGCGGCATGCACCTGCGCTGAGGCCGGCCCCTACTCGGTGACGCCGGTGAACCGCGGCTCGCGCTTCTCGAGGTAGCTCTGCACGCCTTCCTTGAAGTCGGGCCGGCCGAACGACGCGACCATGCGTTGGTTGGCGTCGTGCACGTTGTCCTCGAGCGAGCCCCAGGCCTGGTGCCAGAGTTGCGTCTTGATCTCCCGCATCGACGCGGGCGAGCACCAGGTCGCCATCTCGCGGGCGTAGGCCAGCGTCTCGTCGAGCAGCGCCTCGGGCGCGACGACCCGGTCGACCAGGCCCATGCGCTCGGCCTCCTCGGCGAGGAAGACCCGACCGGACATGAGGATGTCGAGCGATCGGGACAGGCCGACGACGCGCGGCAGCAGCCAGCCCGACCCGTGCTCGGCAATGAGGCCCCGCCGGACGAACGCGGTCGTGAACTTCGCGCCGGCCGCGGCGAACCGGATGTCGCACAGCAGCGCGTGGACCAGGCCGAGCCCGGCGCACGCGCCGTTGATCGCCGCGATCACCGGCTTGGGCACCGCCGGCTCGAACTCGTAGTGGGCCTTCTCGTGGCGGGGCTGGCTCGCGTTGCCGCCGCCGATGCCCTGGAGCAGGTCCATGTCGGCGCCGGCGCAGAACCCGCGGCCGGCGCCGGTGACCACGACGACGCGTACGTCGGGGTCGGCCGCCGCGCGGTCGAGGCACTCCGCGTAGACGGCTTCCATGTCGAGCGACCAGGCGTTGAGCCGGTCGGGCCGGTTGAGGGTGAGGACTGCGACGCCGTCGCGCACGTCGTACAGCACGAGATCGCTCATGCGGGGACCTCCGGAGGCTGAGAGCTGCAACGCAGCATTCCCGCACTCTAGGACCCGGCTTGGGTCGGGCGAAGGTCGCTGCGGGGTAGAGGAGGGTCATGAAGGAGCGCCTGCTCGCGGCCGTGCGCCGCGCCGACGGCTACCAGCGGCGGCGGGACTGGCTCGGCCTGCCCTACGCCGTGATCCGCAAGTTCAGCGAGGACCGGGCCTCCAACCTCGCCGCCCTGATCTCCTACTACGCGTTCTTCTCGATCTTCCCCTTGATCCTGGCGGCGACGACGATCCTGGGCTACGTGCTGACCGGTCACCCCGACCTGCAGAAGAACGTCCAGCACTCCTGGCTTTCGCAGATCCCGCTGATCGGCTCGAGCCTCGGCAAGAATCAGTCGCTGACCGGCAACGCCGCGGCCCTGATCGTCGGGCTCGTGCTGGCGCTCTGGAGCGGCCTCGCGGTCGCGCGCACGGCACAGACCGCGTTCAACTCGGTCTACAACATCCCGATGGCCGACCGCCCAAACGTGGTCGAGAAGACGAAGCGGGCCGTCGTGCTGATGCTCGTCGTGGGCATCGGCCTCATCGTCTCGACCGGCCTGTCCGGCGTCGTGACCGGTACCAGCTCGACGCTCGGCATCGCCGCGAAGATCGGCAGCGCGATCGTCGCGATCGCCATCAACATCGGCATCTTCGCGGTCGCGTTCAACTGGCTGACCGTGCGCGACATCACGTGGCGCGAGGCGCTGCCGGGCGCCACGTTCTCGGCAGTCGCGTGGTATGCCCTGCAGCTCGGGTCGACCGCCGTCGTCACCCACAAGCTGCACGGTGCCCAGGGCACCTACGGCCAGTTCGCGATCGTCATCGTGCTGCTGTCGTGGTTCTACCTGGCCGCTCAGCTGGTGCTGCTCGGTGCCGAGCTCAACGTCGTGCTCAGCGACCGGCTGTGGCCGCGTGCCCTGCTCGACCGGCCGCAGACCGACGCCGACTTCCGTGCCTTCGAGGCCTACGCCGAGGAGCAGCGCTACACGCCGCTGGAGGACGTCGACACGCAGTTCGACGACGCCGATGTCCAGCAGCGCCGCGACGAGGTGCTCGGCGACCGCTGAGCTCCTGCGCCGCCCGCTCCTACAGTGGGGCCATGCAGGTCCGGCTGCACAACCCCAAGCGCACCGTCGACGTCGACGGGCCGGTGCGCGTCGACAAGCTGCTCCGGCAGCTCGGCCTGCGCCGTGAGGCCGTGCTCGTGATCCGCGGCGACAGCCTGGTCACCGGCGACGCCCTTCTCGCCGCGGACGACGAGATCGAGATCCGCCCGGTGATCTCCGGGGGCGCGCGGTGAAGTGCCGCCGCTGCCGGGAGCCCGCGGTCATCGACGTACGCCGGCACCGCGCGGCCTTCTGCCGCGACTGCTTCCTGCACCACTGCCGCGAGCAGGTCCGGCGCACCGTCGAGAAGCACAAGATGATCTCCCCGGGCGAGCGCGCGCTCGTGGCCGTCTCCGGCGGCAAGGACTCCCTCGCCGTCTGGGACCTGCTTCTCGATCTCGGCCACGAGGCCGACGGCGTCTACCTGGGCCTGGGCATCGGCGACTACAGCGAGCACTCGGCGGTCTACGCCCGAGACTTCGCGGCCGCCCGTGGCGTGGCGCTGGTCGAGGTCGACGTCCGCGCCGAGGCGGGCTTCGGCATCCCGGAGGCGTCGCAAGCCGTACGCCGCTCGCCCTGCTCCGCCTGCGGGTTGTCGAAGCGGCACCTGCTCAACCGGGCGGCGCGCGACCGCGGCTACGACGTACTGGTCACCGGTCACAACCTCGACGACGAGGCCGCGGTGCTGTTCGGCAACGTCCTGCACTGGCAGGTCGACTACCTGGCGCGGCAGCGTCCGGTGCTGCCGTCGACCGACGGCTTCGTCCGCCGGGTGAAGCCGCTGATCCGGATGAGCGAGCGCGAGACCGCGGCCTACTGCGTCCTGAAGGGCATCGACTACGTCGTCGAGGAGTGCCCGATGGCGGCCGGCAACCGGCACCTGCGCTACAAGGAGACCCTCGGGCAGATGGAGGAGTCCTCGCCCGGGATCAAGGCCGACTTCTACCTCGGCTTCATCGAGCGGGTGCTGCCCCTGCTCGACGGGGTCGCCGAGACGGAGCGTGGTCTGGTCGGGGAGTGCAGCCGCTGCGGGTCACCGAGCACCGCCGAGGTGTGCGCGTTCTGCCGGTTGGCGGAGCGGGCGGCCGCCACGGCTGTGCCGTCAGACGTTCTCCCGCTCGCGGTTGGCCAGCTCGACGGCGCCGGGATCCCCCTCGAGGGGCACCGCCCCGCTGACGAGCGGTGATCTCGCGACGAGCAGCACCCCCACCACCATGCAGGTGATCGCCAGCAGCTCCATCGCCAGCTCCACCGGCGACAGCGTGATGCGCTCGCCGTAGACGCCGACGCCGAAGGCGATGCCGGTCACCGGCTCTGCCACCGTGATCGCCGGCAGCGACGCGGCCAGCGGCGCAGCCTCGAACGCCGACTGGGCGAGCAGCAGGCCGAGCACCGCCACCGCCGCCAGCGCGTAGAGCGGCCAGCCGGTGAGCAGGTGGAGGAAGTGGAACTCCTTCGGCGCGAGCATCCGGCGGGTCAACGCGTCCTGCAGGCCGTAGAGCACGCCCGCAGCCAGCGCGAGCATCGTGGCCTCCTCGCCGAAGGGCAGCCGCTTGCCGATCGTCACGAAGATGCTGACCACGATCGCGATGCCACCGGCGGCGATGATCCAGTTGGGCCAGGCGAGATGCGCGGCTGTGCCGCCGTGCGGATGGCCGACGACGACGAAGCCGGCCAGCCCGCCGCTGAGCATGAAGGCGCCGGCCCACTCGCGCAGCCCGAGACGGCGGCGTTGCCAGGCCGCCGACATCGGTAGGGCGAACAGAAGGTTGGCGGCGAGCAGCGGCTCCACCAGCGAGACGCTGCCCAGGTCGAGCGCCCCGGCGCCGAGCAGCTGTCCGACGACCATCGCGCCGATGCCGGCCAGCCACATCGGGCGCTGCATGAGGCGCAGCAGCAGGATCGGGGAGAGGATCTCCTCGGGCGGCTCCTGAGAGGCCGCGCGCTGCTGGAGCACGAAGCCGACCGCCAGCGCCAGTGCGGCGCCGAGTCCGAGGATGAAGACCACGGTTGCCTTGTTACCCCGTTCGGATCAGGGAGTCCTGCCGGTCAGTAGGTAGTGCGCCCGCCGTGCCACCACGAACCAGGGCGTAGCGCGACACGTCGGACACCGTAGGGGGCGAACGTCCGTTGACCGGCCGTGCCCCTCTGCTAGTTTCGCCGTGACCTCTCCGTGACCTGCCGGTCAGTGGGGCCGGCGGCGTTGAGGTCACCGCCGAATCCTGTGCAAGCAGGAACCGGGGACCCACGTGCTCGCATGATGCGGGTGCGGTGACGCACGTCCCCTTGGGGTGAGTCGGGAGCTTGCTCCCGTAGGGCGCTCTTCCCCGCCCGAACCCGACAGCTAACCCGGTAGGCGGGCTTGTGGAAGAGGAGCCGTCCAGCCTGTGGCGAGCCCCCGTGGTCTGCGGACCCGTCTGGTCTCGATCGTGTCCTCCGCCGGCGTCGCCGGCGTCGTTGCTGCCTCGGTCGTCGTCCTGCCGGCCGGCAGCGCGGGCGCCACACCGGCGAGCGACGTGCAGCAGCAGATCGCTGCGGCGCAGCACCAGCTCGATGCGCTCAACGCGCACGCCGAGATGGTCGCCGAGCGCTACAACGCCGCCCGGATCGATCTGGCAGCAGCACAGCAGCGCTACCTGACGGCGTCCGACCGCGTGAAGCGGGCCAAGGACCAGGTCGCCGCCCTGCGCGACCGCATCGGCAGCTTCGCGGCCGCGGCCTACCGCTCGCACGGTCTGGCCGAGCTCGAGGTGATCACCGACTCGTCCCCGCAGACGTTCATCGGTCGCGCCAACGCGCTCGACCAGATCGCCCGCAGCCAGCAGCAGGCGCTGGCCCAGGTCTCCAGCGCTCGCCACCAGCTCGAGGACGCCCAGGCCGACGCCGACCGCGCTCTGGGTGCGCAGAAGGCCGTCACCGAGAAGATCGCCAGCGACCGGCAGGAGATCCAGTCGACGGTGGGCCGGCAGCGTGCGTTGCTGTCGACGCTTCAGGCCAAGGAAGCCGAGATCGAGCGCCAGGCGCGCCTTGCCGCGGAGCGGGCTCGCAAGGCGGCCGAGCGGCAGGCGGCGCTGCGCGAGGCGGCGGCGGCCGCGGCACGGGCGGCGGCGGCCGCACAGCAGGCGCAGGCGTTCGAGGACGCCTCCAACTCCCTCGCCGGCCAGTCCGACACGCCCAGCTCGCCCGCCCCCGGTGGCTCCGGCGGCGCGTCGACCGCGGTCCGCTGGGCCTACAAGGAGCTCGGCAAGCCCTACCAGTGGGGCGCGGCCGGCCCCGACTCGTTCGACTGCTCCGGGCTCACGCAGTACGTCTGGGGCAAGGCCGGCGTCTACCTCGACCACTACACCGGCTCCCAGTGGAACGAAGGCCGGCACGTCTCGCGTAGCCAGCTGCAGCCGGGCGACCTGGTGTTCTTCGGCAGCGACCTGCACCACGTCGGCATCTACATCGGCAACGGCGACATGATCGAGGCGCCGCACACCGGTGCCAACGTGCGGATCTCCCCCTACTACCGGTCCGACTACGCCGGAGCCGTCCGCCCGGGCACCTGATCCGGCCGGGGCCGGATCCACAGTCCCCGTCGGGAGCAGGCGTCCACGGCGTCACGCCGGGGTAGGGACCACCGCGTCCTTCACCGACTCTGGTGTCCGAGGAGCCTGCGCTGTCCCGACCTTCGTCGCCCGCCGCTGCCCTTCGTCGTACGGCGAAAGAGGTCTTCGGCTGGTCGCGGCTGCGACCCGGTCAGCTGCCCGCCATGCAGGCCGCCTACGAGGGGCGCGACACGCTGGTCGTGATGCCGACCGGCGCCGGCAAGTCGGCGGTCTACCAGGTGGCGGGGGTGCTGCGCGACGGGCCGACCGTCGTCGTCTCGCCGTTGATCGCGCTGCAGCGCGACCAGGTGGCCGGCCTGCTCGCCCGCGCCGGAGCCGAGGGGGAGGGCGATCGACTGCACGCCGTGGCGGCCAACTCCGCGCAGTCGCGCCGCGCGGTCGACGCGGCCTGGGAAGCGGTCGGATCGGGGGCGGCGGAGTTCGTGTTCCTCGCGCCCGAGCAGCTGACCAAGCCCGACGTGCTGGAGCGGCTGGAGGCGGCCCGCCCGTCGCTCTTCGTGGTCGACGAGGCGCACTGCGTCTCGGCGTGGGGACACGACTTCCGACCCGACTACCTGCGACTCGGGGCGGTCATCGAGCGCCTCGGCCACCCGACCGTCGTCGCACTGACGGCGACCGCCGCGCCGCCGGTCCGCGAGGAGATCGTCGCGCGGCTCGGGCTGCGCACCCCCGAGGTCGTCGTGTGCGGCTTCGACCGGCCCAACATCCACCTCGACGTCGAGAGCTTCCGCGAGGCCGACGCCAAGCGGGAGGCGGTCGTGCTGCGGGCGGCGGCCGAGGCGAAGCCGGGACTGGTCTACGTCGCGACGCGGAAGGACACCGAGGCCTACGCACAGGCGCTGGCCGAGATCGGCCTGCGCGCCTCCCCCTACCACGCGGGGATGCGCGCGGCCGACCGCGAGCAGGTGCATCAGCGGTTCATCGACGACGAGCTCGACGTGGTCGTCGCCACGACCGCCTTCGGCATGGGCATCGACAAGCCCAACGTCCGGTTCGTGCTGCACGCCGACGTCGCCGACTCGCTCGACAGCTACTACCAGGAGCTCGGCCGCGCCGGTCGTGACGGCGAGCCCGCGGTGGCGGTGCTCTTCTACCGCCCGGAGGATCTCGGGCTGCGGCGGTTCTTCGCCTCGTCGGCGCCGGACCCGATCATCCTCGAACGGGTCGCGAAGCTGGTGCGACTCGCCGGTCGCCCGGTCGACCCCTCGGCGCTCGCCGACGAGGCCAACCTGTCGCAGACCCGCCTGACCGCCGTGGTCAACCTGCTCGAGCAGGTCGATGCGCTGGTCCGCACCGACGAGGGCCAGGTCGCGGTGCCCGGCGCCGCGCCCGATCCGGCCGAGGCCGCGCAAGCCGCGGTCGCGGTCGCCGACGCCCGTGAGCGGATGGACCGCTCCCGCGTGGAGATGATGCGCGGCTACGCCGACACGACCGGCTGTCGCCGGCAGTTCCTGCTGGCCTACTTCGGCGAGACGCTCGACGACCCCTGTGGCAACTGCGACACCTGCGACGCCGGGCTGCCGGTCGAGACCGCCGACGGGCCGGACTCGCCCTACGCCGTCACCTCCCGGGTGACGCATCCACGCTGGGGCAACGGCACCGTGATGAGCCACGACGGCGACCGCATCACCGTGCTGTTCGACCGCGAGGGTTACAAGACTCTGTCCCTCGACGCGATCGCCGAGCACGGCCTGCTCCGGGCCGGGTGACGATTCACCGTCCTGACTCGTTGACCGCCGGGATCGCGTTGCCGCGCGGAATCTGTCACGATCCGGCGCGGCGACCACACCGGCCGGGAGGAGCGAGATGGCTGTCCGCGTCGAAGACGACACCAGCTTCGCCGTCGTCGTCTCCCGCGAGGAGGGAGCCTGGGAGGTCGGCGTACTTCCCGAACGGCTCGTCGACGACCTCGACGGGCTGATCGCGGCGCTGCGCCAGCAGGCGAGCGACATCGGCAGCATCGCCTTCGTCGACGTCGCCGACGAGTTCTTCGTCGCGCTGCGGCTGCGAGGCGGTGAGGTCCGTATCCTGCTTTCCGACGTGACCGCCGCCGTCGCCTGGGATCTCGCTCGCGAGGTCGTCGAGCGCCTCGACCTCGACGTCCCCGGCGAGGACGACCTCGACGACGTGTGGCCGGCGGGGGACCTGTCGATCTTCGCCGACCTGGGACTGGACGAGATGGAGCTCGGCGCGGTGCTGGCCGACGGGGAGGCCTACGCCGACGAGATGCTGACCGCGATCGCCGAGCGGCTCGGGTTCGGTGACGCGTTCCAGCGGGCAGTAGACGCCGCGATCGGCTGATCGCGACCGGAGAGGACGAGACAGTGGCGTACTTCGCCGCCGCACTGGCGCGCAGCGACGGAGCCTGGGTCGGCAGCGAGTTCGACCTCGACGACGTGGAGGACCTCGACCAGGTCGTCGACATGCTGCGCGAGCTCGCCGGCGACGACTCCGAGGGCCCGGCGCTGCTGTTCGTGGAGGAGGACGACGAGTGGTTCGGCGTCGTCCGGGTCGACGGTGACAACGACCCGCGGGTGTTCGTCTCCGACTCCCGGGTGGTCGAGCAGAGCCGCGTCGCGGGGATCCTCTACGAAGAGGCCGCCGCCCAGCCGGTCGTCGAGGCGGAGGAGAGCGAGGACGACGACGACGAGGAGTCGATGCGCCCGGCGGCGGAGCCGGCCGGAGACGCCGAGCTCGTCGCCGACCTCGGCACCTCGTCGGCCCGCCTGCTCGAGCTGTGTGCCGAGGAGGGTCAGCTGCCGGCCGACATCATCACGGCCATCTGCGAGCGCGCCGGTTGCCTCGACGAGCTCGACCAGCTGCGCGGCACCTGAGGTCGTGACGGCGACGGCCGACCGCTGGGCCGGCGCGATGCGGCAGGCACTCGCCGAAGCCCGTGACGCCCTGGCCACCGACGACGTGCCGGTCGGTGCGGTCGTGGTCGACGCCGCGGGTGAGGTCGTCGGCGCCGGCCGCAACGTCCGGGAGGCCGCTCAGGACCCCACCGGCCACGCCGAGATGGTGGCGCTGCGCGCGGCTGCCGGACGGCTCGGGCGCTGGCGGCTCGACGGGTGCACGCTCGTGGTCACGCTGGAGCCCTGCACGATGTGCGCCGGCGCCGCCGTGCTGGCCCGCGTCGACCGCATCGTCTACGCGGCAGCCGACCCGAAGGCCGGCGCCGCCGGATCGGTCTGGGACGTCGTCCGCGATCGCCGGCTCAACCACCGGCCCGAGGTGCTCGCCGGCGTCCTGGAGGAGGACAGTGCGGCGTTGCTGCGGGAGTTCTTCGGCGTACGCCGGCCACGCCCATGATCATCGCGAGGTAGCAGCGTTACCGCGTCGCTGACCGGCGATGACCTTGGCCGGTCCGGTAGCCTGGTCGGCGGTGGAGTGTCCGAGCGGCCGAAGGAGCACGCCTCGAAAGCGTGTGAGGGGGCAACTCCTCCGTGGGTTCAAATCCCACCTCCACCGCCAAAGCACAGCGCGCTGACCTGCAGGTTTACCTGAATATCAAGATCAAAGAGTGCCCGTGGTCACGGAACTGGTCGGCGGATTC
>Ga0207652_10001813_pt1 | contig 18521 bp, 14 predicted proteins | sample KBSC63BmetaG_FD_184334 | JGI IMG/M metagenome (GOLD analysis project Ga0207652, IMG submission 184334) | Corn rhizosphere microbial communities from Kellogg Biological Station, Michigan, USA - KBS C6-3B metaG (SPAdes) (version 2) | ecosystem: Host-associated > Plants > Roots > Rhizosphere ... | reverse complement strand
GTTCCCGGCGGCGGGCTGATCGCCGGCATCGGGTTTGTTTCCGGGGTCCGCTGCATGGTCAGCGCCAACGATTCCGGCATCGATGCCGGCGCGCTGCAGCCGTTTGGTCTCGACAAGACGCTGCGGGTGCAGGAACTGGCGCTCGAGAACAAGCTGCCTTACGTCCAGCTGGTCGAAAGCGCCGGCGCCAATCTGTTGCGCTACCGCGTCGAGGATTTTGTGCGCGGCGGCAACATCTTTCGCAATCTGGCGCGGCTGTCGGCGGCAGGCTTGCCGGTGGTCACGGTGACGCACGGTTCCTCGACGGCCGGGGGTGCCTACCAGACCGGGCTGTCGGATTACATCGTGATGGTGCGCGGCCGCACCCGCGCATTTCTGGCCGGCCCGCCGCTGCTCAAAGCCGCGACCGGCGAAATCGCTACCGAAGAGGAACTCGGCGGCGCCGAGATGCACACCAGCATTTCCGGCCTTGGCGACTATCTCGCCGAGGACGACCGCGATGCGCTGCGGATCGCGCGCGACATCATGGCTAATCTGGAATGGGACCGCCCCATGGCGACTGAGACTTCGTACCGTCCGCCGCGCCATGATCCCGAAGAGTTGCTCGGCATCATGCCGATGGACCACAAGCGGCCGGTCGACATGCGCCAGGCGATCGCGCGGATCATTGACGATTCCGATTTCACCGAGTTCGGCGCCAATTACGGTCCGGCCACCGTGTGCGGCCACGCCCGCGTCGAGGGACAGGCGATCGGGATCATCACCAACAACGGTCCGCTCGACGTGCCCGGCGCCAACAAGGCGACGCATTTCATCCAGGCTTGCTGCCAGTCGCGAACGCCGCTGCTCTATCTCAACAACACCACCGGTTACATGGTAGGCCGTGCCTATGAAGAAGCCGGCATGATCAAGCACGGCTCGAAAATGATCCAGGCCGTGACCTCGGCCAGCGTGCCGCAGATCACGATCTATTGCGGCGCGTCGTTCGGCGCCGGCAATTACGGCATGTGCGGGCGCGGCTTTCATCCGCGCTTCTGCTTCTCATGGCCCAATGCCAAGACTGCCGTGATGGGCGGCGAGCAGGCCGCCGAAACCATGGCGATCGTGACGGAAGCCGCCGCCATCCGGCGCGGCAAGCCGGTTGAGAAGGAAAAACTCGATGCGATGAAGGCGAAGATCATTGGCGTGTTCGACGGCCAGATGGATGTGTTCTCGACCAGCGCGCGGGTGCTCGACGACGGCGTGATCGATCCACGCGATACCCGCAGCGTCTTGGCTGAAGTGCTCGCGATCTGCCGCGAGGCCGAGGCGCGCAACCCCCAGCGCATGCAATTTTCGGTCGCGCGGCCATGAGCGGCAGGCCGGTCAAGCGCACCCCGTTCCGCAAGATACTGGTCGCCAATCGCGGCGAGATTGCGCTGCGCATCATGCGCACCGCGCGGCGTCTCGGCTATGGCGTGGTCGCGGTCTATTCGGACGCCGACCGCGATGCGCTGCATGTGCGGCAAGCGGACGAGGCGGCGCGTATCGGCGAGGCGCTGCCGGCGCAATCTTATCTGCGGGTTGAGGCGATCATTGCCGCGGCGAAGGCCAGCGGCGCCGACGCGGTTCATCCCGGCTATGGCTTTCTTGCCGAGAACGTGGATTTTGCGCAAGCCTGCCGCGATGCGGGTCTGGTGTTCATCGGGCCATCGCCGGAAGCCATCAAGGCGATGGGCAACAAGGCCGGCGCCAAGGAGATTATGCGAGCGGCCGGCGTGCCCTGTGTGCCCGGTTATCAGGGCGCGGACCAGAGCGACAATGTGATGCTGGCCGAGGCGAAAAACATCGGCTTCCCCGTGATGATCAAGGCCGTCGCCGGCGGCGGCGGGCGCGGCATGCGGCTGGTCACGGACGCAGCGGCGTTCTCCGATGCCTTGCGCGGCGCACGATCCGAGGCGCAAGGCGCATTCGGCGATCCGACGATGATTTTGGAGCGCGCCATCGTGGATCCCCGCCACATCGAGATCCAGGTGTTCGGCGACGCTTTCGGCAATGCCATCCATCTCGGCGAGCGCGATTGCTCGGTGCAGCGGCGTCATCAGAAATTGATCGAGGAAGCGCCGTCGCCGAAGGTCACGCCGGAATTGCGGGCGCGAATGGGCGCCCTCGCCGTCGCGGCGGTCAAATCGCTTCGTTACGAGGGCGCGGGCACGCTGGAATTCCTGCTCGATGCGTCAGGCGAATTCTATTTCATGGAAATGAATACGCGGCTGCAGGTCGAGCATCCCGTCACCGAGGCGATCACCGGGCTTGACCTCGTCGAACTGCAATTGCGCGTCGCCGGCGGCGAACCGCTCGGGCTTCGGCAGCAGGACATCACATTCTCGGGGCACGCGATCGAGGTGCGGCTATGTTCGGAGGATGCTGCACATGATTTCATGCCGCAATCGGGGCGGATGGCGCTGTGGCAGATGCCGCAAGGACTCCGCGTCGAGCACGCGCTGCAGTCGGGATCCGAGATTCCGCCGTTTTACGATTCGATGATCGCCAAGCTCATCAGCTTTGGCACGACCCGGGACGAGGCGCGGCGCAAGCTGATTGGCGGCCTCGAACAGACCGTGGCGTTCGGCGTCACGACCAATCAGGCGTTTCTCGCTGCCTGCCTGCGGCATAAAGCGTTCGCCGCCGGCGAAGCGACGACCGCGTTCATCGAGAAGTTTCGCGCTGATCTGCTGGCACGGGGCCTGGATGCAGGTTCGGAGGCGGTGCTGGCGGCGCTGCTGCTGCATGTCACCGATCGTCATGCGCCAACGTGGCGGAACGGGCGGACGCTGGCGGCGACGTTTCCGCTTCCCCTCCGCATTGAGCTCGAACATGTCGTCCGTGATCTTGAAATCGCTCGTGAGCGCGACGGCGGTTATGCCGTGAGCCTCGATGGCCACAACTATCGCTTCGAACTCGACGAACTCAGTTGCGATGCCATCCGTTTCCGCATCGACGGCCTGATGGAATCGGCAAGATTTTTTCGCGACGGCGACCGGCTTTTCCTCCTGCACCGCGGCATCACGCTTGCGGTCCGCAGTCTCACTCTGGCGGCTCCGGCGGCGACGGCGGCAACCGGCAGCGACGGCAAGGTTCGCGCTGCCATGAACGGCCGCGTCGTTGCAGTTCTGGTCAAGGCGGGCGAGCGCGTCGCGTCCGGCCAGCCGGTCATGACGCTGGAAGCCATGAAAATGGAGCATGTGCACACCGCGCCGATATCGGGCACGATTTCCGCGATCGACGTCGCCGAAGGCGAGCAGGTGACGACTGGAAGGATTGTCGTGGAGATCGAGGCAAGTGCGTGACTGGTGCAAGCGCGATAGTTACCGTCATTGCGAGGAGCGAGGCGACGAAGCAATCCAGACTTCGATCGGAACCATGGATTGCTTCGCGGAGCCTGTCATCGGGCGCGCATTCGCGCGACCCGTTGGCTCGCAATGACGATTTGAACCGGCCAAGACGGAGCTAAGCCTTCCGCCCCGTCCCCTCATTGAGGAAACACGCCACCCGATGCTGGCCGCCGATGTCGACCAGGCCTGGCGTCTCTACCTTGCAGCGCGCCATCACATAACGGCAGCGGGTGTGGAAGGCGCAGCCCGATGGCGGATTGATCGGGCTCGGCACGTCGCCATCGACCAGCGCCTTGAGGCGCTTGGTTTTGGGATTGGCGACCGGAACGGAGGCCAGCAGCGCCTGCGTATAGGGATGGCGGGGGTTGGCGAACAGTTCCTTCTTCTCTGCGATCTCGACGATGCGCCCGAGATACATCACCGCGACGCGGTGGCTGATATGGGCGACGACGGCGAGATCATGCGCGATGAACAGGTAGGAGAAGTCGTGCTTGCGCTGCAGGTCGATCAACAGATTGATCACCTGGGCCTGGATCGATACGTCGAGCGCCGATACCGGCTCGTCGCAGACGATCAGGCTCGGCCCCAGCGACAGCGCGCGTGCGATGCAGATGCGCTGGCGCTGGCCGCCGGAGAACTGGTGCGGGTAATTCTGCATTTGGTCCGCCCTGAGCCCGACCTGGTCGAACAGCTCGGCGACCCGCTCGCGCTTTTTGCTTCCGGCCGCCAAACCGTGAACGCTGAGCGGCTCGCCGACGATATCGCCGGCCGTCATGCGCGGGTTCAGCGAAGCAAACGGGTCCTGGAAGATGATCTGCATCGAACGTCGATGTGGACGCAGGTCCCCCTTGCCGAGATGGGTGATATCGAGGCCATTGAGGCGGATGCTGCCGCGGGTCGGCTCCACGAGGCGCAGGATGCTGCGCGCCACCGTCGACTTGCCGCAGCCGGACTCCCCGACCAGCCCGAGGGTTTCTCCCACGCCAACCGTGAAGCTGACACCGTCCACCGCATGCACGGTGCCGACGCGGCGACGAAGGATGCCGCTCCGCACCGGATAGTGTTTGACGAGGTCGGATACCTCGAGCAGGGCGCGCGTCCCGGTCATAGCGGACCCGCGGTTTCCGCAGCGCGCCAGCACGCCGCCAGATGATCGGTGCCGAAAGTCTGCAGCGGTGGATATTCCTCGCGGCAGCGCGCAATTGCGAGTGCACACCGCGGCGCGAAAGCGCAACCTTTCGGCAGCCGGGTCAGGGATGGCACCATGCCGGGAATTTCCACCAGCCGCGCATCGGCTTTGGTGCCGAGCGCGAGCACCGCCGGGATCGAGGCCATCAGACCGCGGGTATACGGGTGCCTGGGGCTTTCGAACAAGGTTTCGACATCGGCTTCTTCGACCTTCTTGCCGGCATACATGACGATGACGCGCTGCGCCGTCTGGGCGACCACGCCAAGGTCGTGGGTAATCAGGATCAATGCCATGCCGAGTTCGTTCTGCAACTCGAGGATCAGCCCCAGTATCTGGGCCTGGATCGTGACGTCGAGCGCGGTGGTCGGCTCGTCCGCGATCAGCAGCGCCGGCCGGCAGGCGAGCGCCATGGCGATCATGGCGCGCTGGCGCATTCCACCCGATAGCTGGTGCGGATATTCCAGCGCCCGCCGCTCCGGCACCGGAATCCTGACAAGGCGCAGCATTTCGACGGCCTGGGTCCATGCCTGCTTGCGGCTCATCGACCGATGCAGCCGCACCGCCTCGGTGATCTGGTCGCCAATCCGCATCACCGGGTTGAGCGAGGTCATCGGCTCCTGGAAGATCATCGAGATGCGATTGCCCCGGATCTGGCGCATCTCGGTCTCGTCGAGACCAAGAAGATCGGTCCCCTCGAGCACAATGGAGCCGCCGACGATTTTGCCCGGCGGATTGGGCACCAGCCGCATCACCGAAAGCGCAGTCACGCTCTTGCCGCAACCGGACTCCCCGACGATCGCCAGGGTTTCGCCGCGGCGGACGCTGAATGAAACGTCGTCGACCGCCTTGAACAGCCCCGAGCTCGTGAAAAAGACCGTCTGCAGGCCCTTCACGTCAAGAACCGTTGCTTCCATGGGCGCTTTGCTCATCAGCCGCGCTGCCTGGGGTCAAGGATGTCGCGAAGCGCATCGCCGAACAGGTTGGTTCCAAACACCGCCAGGCTGATCGCCACGCCCGGGAAAATCACCAGCCATGGCGCGACGCGGACATATTCCGCCGCCGATTCCGACAGCATGCGGCCCCACGACGGGTAGGGTTCGGGAATGCCGAGGCCGAGAAACGACAGCGAGGCTTCGGTGAGAATGGTCGAGCCGAGCTGCGCGGTGGCCAGCACGATCAGCGGCGCCAACGTGTTCGGCAAAACGTGGCGAAGCGCAATGCGCGTCTCGCTCATGCCGATCGACTTGGCGGCCTCGACAAATGGAAGCTCGCGCAGCGCCAAGGTATTGGCGCGGATCACGCGGGCGACGGTGGGGATGAGCGGGATGGCGATGGCGAGGATCACGTTCGGAAGCGAAGGCCCCAGTGCCGCCGTCATGACAAGCGCCAGCACCAACAGCGGCAGGGCTTGCAGAATATCGGTAATCCGCTGGAACACCAGGTCGACCCAGCCGGACAGGTAACCCGATGCGAGACCGATCATCACGCCGATCGACGAGCCGAGCGCGGTCGAGCCGATGCCGACGGCGAGCGATATCCGCGCGCCATGAACGATCCGGCTCCAGACATCCCGGCCGAACGAGTCCGTCCCCAACCAGTGCCGTGCATCGGGAGCGGCCAAGCGATGCGCGGAATCGACGCTGAGCGGATCGAAGCGGCAAATGATGTCGGCCGATAGCGCAACCCACACGAACATCACCATGATGAAGAGGCCAACCGTGCCAAGCATGTAGCGTTGCGCAAGGAACGTCAGCCTGCGCCAGCCACGCGTGGAATGAGCGCCGGCGCGCCTTAATTCGCTATCGTAGTTGATGGCGTCCAAGCGGCCTCCTAATCTGTGTATCGGATGCGCGGGTCGAGCGCGGCGTAGAGCATATCGACGGTGAAGTTTGCGACCACCACAACCACGGCAATCAACATCACCAGGTTCTGGACGATCGGATAGTCGCGCCAGCGGAGCGCCTCGACCAGGAAGCGGGCAATGCCGGGAATATTGAAAACGGTTTCGGTAACGATCAATCCGCCGATCAGGAAAGCCGCCTCGATGCCGATCACGGTGATGACCGGCAAGACGGCGTTCTTCAGCGCATGGTGATAATTGACCGCCGATTCGGAAGCGCCCTTGGCACGGGCGGTGCGGATGTAATCCTGCCGCAGGATTTCGAGCATCGAGGAGCGCGTGATTCGCATCGTCAATGCGGCGCTGCGAAAGCCGACCGCCATCGCCGGAACGCAATAGATCGCGAACGCCTCGGTCCACGTTGCCGGGTTCGGATTGAAGATCGGCATCGATCCAAACAGAGAGACGGACGCCATCAGGATCAGCAGGCCGAGCCAGAACGACGGCAGCGACAGGCCGCTCAAGCTTACGACGCGCAAGGCATAGTCGAGCCTGGTGCCCTGCTTGACCGCGCTGATCACGCCGAGCGGGATGCCGATCGAGGCGGAAAACAGCAGCGCAAGGCCGGCCAGCCGCGCCGTGATCGGAATTCGCGGCAGGATCTCATCGAGCGCGGGCTTCTCGGAGACATAGGAATAGCCGAGGTCGCCGCGCAACAGCCCGCCGATCCAGTGCAGATATTGCACGACGATCGACTGATCTAGTCCAAGTTCCCGCTCCAGATTGGCCTTGTCGGCCGGATCGACGAAGCCCGCGGCGTCAAACAGGATATCGACGATATTGCCGGGCACGATACGCAGCAACACGAAGATGATGACCGAGATCCCGAACAGGGTCACCAGCATCAAGACGAGGCGCCGCACAATATACGCAAACACCTGGCTGCTCCCGTTAGCGCGCGTATTCCCAAAAGCGAACGCCGGTTTTGCGATCGGAATACGCGCAGATCATTACCCGGCGGGCGCGATGGCTGACGCTATTTGTCGAGCCACACGTCCTCGTAACGATAACCGTTATAGGAGCTGTTCACCATGATGGTGATGCCCTTGACGTAGGGCTGCCAGCACGTGCCAGTGCGGCTGTGGAAGATGATCGGACGGGCTACATCTTCCTGAAGCTTCTTGTCGATATCCCAGACCAGCGTTTTGCGCTTGGCGACGTCGGTCTCGACCGACTGTTGGTCGAACAGCTTCTCGATATCCTTGTTGCAGTAGTTGGTGTAGTTGCGTTCCGAACCGCAGGAATAGTTCTCGTAGAACGACTGGTCGGGATCGTCGACCGCATTGCCGGTGAGGTTGAGGCCAAGCGCGTAATCCTTGCGCGCGACTTTCGAGAACCAGTTGGCGGTTTCGACGACGTCGAGATCGGCGTCGATATAGATGCTCTTGAGCTGGTCGATCAGGATGATGGCGGGATCGCGGTAGACCGGAATATTGCGGGTGGAGACCTTGACCGCGAGATGCTTGTCCGGTCCATAGCCCGCCTTCTGCATCAGCTTGCGCGCCTGCTCGCGGTTGGCGTTGATGTCAGGGCCGTAGCCCGGAATCGATTCCAGCATCTCCTTCGGCATGGCCCATAACCCGCCTGGCGCTGGCAGCATGGTGCCGCCGATATCAGCCTGGCCTTCGAACAGGATCGAAATAAAGGCCTTGCGGTCGAGCGCCAGCGCCATCGCGCGGCGAATATCGAGATTATCGAAAGGAGGCGAGGAGGAATTGACGATGATGTTGGTGCTGACGTTGTTCGGCTCGACGACGCATACGGCCTTCGGGGCCTGTGCCTTGACGTCCTTGAGCAGCGGGATCGACACTTCGGTCGGGAATGTCATATCGAACTGCCCGGAGATAAATCCCAGAATCGCCGTCGAACGATTGGGTATGATGGTAAACTCGATACCATCGAGATGGGGAAGGCCCTTCTTCCAATAGTCCGGGTTCCGGACGAGCTTGATCGATTCGTTGGCCTTGAACTCGACGAACTTGAACGGGCCGGTGCCGATCGGCTTGGTGCGCATGTCTCCCGGCGAAACATGGCAGGGATAGACCGGCGTATAACCGGAAGCGAGCAGCGCCAATAGCGCCGGCTGCGGCCGCTTCAAGTTGAAGGCGACCTCGAAGTCGCCGTTCGGCGTGACGTCGACGACCTCGTTATACCAGGATTTGCGCGGGTTCTTGCGGAACTTTTGTTGCGACTTGCCCATCAGCATGTCGAATGTGCATTTCACATCGGCAGACGTAAACGGCTTGCCGTCGTGCCATTTGACGCCCTGCCTGAGCTTGAAGCTGAGCGTCTTGTGGTCGCCGCTCCAGGCCCAGCTCTCGGCGAGATCCGGCACGATCGAGTCCATGCTGTTCTGCGCCACGTCCTGCTTGTACATGACGAGGTTATTGAAGACCGGCATGAAGGGAACGTTGACCGAGTAGGTCGCCTCCTCGTGGATGGAGGCGCTGGCCGGACTGTCCCGATGATAGACCCGTAAGATGCCGCCCTGCTTCGGTTCTGCCGCAAGCGCCGCAACACTGGAGACCGCCAGCACAGACAACACCGCGGCGGCAACCACTCGCACGCTCCGCATGCTTTCCTCCCTCGATATTCGGCCTCATATCGGGCCGATTACGTCAAAACGATAGCATGGCGGGGCGTCCGCGCAACCAGCAAGCCCCGATGTCAATATTGGTACTTCGGACTAAGCGGGCTGGTCTCGCAGCGAGCTTGTGAAAGCGCCGCCGGTGCGACCGAAGAGCGCAGCCACGCTATCCTGACCATCAAACTTCCAGCTTGTCGCCGCCCTTCAGATGGAGAATTTCCCGGGCCTCGTCCGATGTCGCGACTTCGAGGCCGAGCCCTTCGATGATCTTGCGGGCGAGCTGCACCTGCTCGGCGTTCGATGCCGCCATTCGGCCGGGCGCCGCCCACAGCGAGTCCTCGAGCCCGACGCGGATATTGCCGCCCATCGCGGCCGCCATGGCCGCGATCGGCAGTTGATTGCGCCCGGCGCCCAGTACCGACCAGACGAATTTGTCGCCGAACAAGCGGTCGGCAGTGCGTTTCATATGCAGCACGTCCTCCGGATGCGCGCCGGTTCCGCCCTGCAGGCCGAACACCGTCTGCACGAACAGCGGCGGTTTCACCATGCCCTGTTCGAGGAAATAATTCAGGTTGTAGAGATGCGCGGTGTCGTAGCATTCGAATTCAAAGCGCGTGCCGGTCTCCGACAGTGTCTTCAACACGTATTCGATGTCCTGGAAGGTATTGCGGAACACGATGTCCTTGTTCTCGAGATGCTTGCGCTCCCACTCATGCTCGAGCTTCTTGAATCGATTCAGCATGCCAAAAAAGGCAAAGTTCATCGATCCCATGTTCAGCGAAGCGACCTCCGGCTTGTAGACCGCGGCGGGGCGGACCCGCTCGTCCACCGTCATGGTCGGCGCGCCGCCGGTGGTCAGGTTGATGACGCAATTCGAGCGCTGTTTGATGATCTTCAGGAACGGCGCAAAGGCCTCGGGGCTCTGGTCGGGTTGGCCGGTCTTGGGATTGCGCGCGTGCAGATGCACGATCGCGGCTCCCGCTTCCGCCGCGTCGACCGCGGCGTCCGCGATTTCCTGCGGCGTCACCGGCAACGCCTTCGACATCGAAGGGGTGTGGATCGCGCCGGTCACGGCGCAGGTGATGATGACTTTGCGGCTCATGCTTTGCTCTCTTTCTTCTCGCTCGATGCGCTCATAATTTGCCGGTGGATTTGCCGTTTTGCTCAAGCTTGTGCGCGGCCAGCGCCGCAAGGCGGTCGTTGCGCCGCTGCGTCAGCGCGGCGATGCGCTCCCGGGTCGGTTGGTGCGGCCACGCCGCCATCACCCGGTCCACATTCGGGCTCTGATAAACTTCGGGCCCGGCGGCGGCCGCCGCAAGCTCCTTGTAGAAGCCGGTGTAGCGCGCGCAATAATCCGGGATGCCGCCGGGCGCATTGAGCTCGATGGTCTCGAACGGCCCGAGGAACGACCAGCGCAGCCCCAGGCCATCCTTCACGGTATGATCGAGATCCTCCGCCGAGATATACCCCTCGCCAACCAGTCGGAATGCTTCGGCAAGCAACGCGCCCTGCAGCCGGTTCAGGACAAAACCGTTGACCTCGCGGTTGATCGTGACCGGCACCTGCCCGATCTCGCGATAGATCTTCCGCGCCCGGTCGATTGCGTCAGGCGCGGTCCACGGCGCGCCGCACAATTCCACCAGCGGTATCAGATGCGGCGGATTGACGGGATGGCCGACAAGGCAACGCGCCCGGCCCGGCAACAATTCCGTGAAGCGCGACGCCGTGATGGCCGAGGTCGAGGAAACCAGCAGCGCATCCGGCGGCGCAAGCTTGTCGAGCTCGGTGAAAATGAGTTTCTTTTCTTCGACCTTCTCCGGCCCGTTTTCCTGGACGAACTCAACGTCCATCACCGCCTCCTTGAGGCTTCCCGCAACCGAGACCCGCGCGACGGCGCCATCGGGATCGTCGGCGAGGCCGTGGCGCGCCAGTGCCAGCAATTCGTCGCGGATCAAGCGGGGCGCGGCGGCAAGCGTCGGAACATGCGGGTCGGTGAGCCGCACGTTCCACCCGGCACGGGCAAAGATCGCGGCCCAAGCGCGTCCGATCAGGCCGGCGCCGACGATGGCGACGTTTCGATTTTGATTTTTCATTTCGCTCTCACAGCCACAGCACCTTGCGGCGTAAATCGAGGTCGTCACGCAAGGCCCTGGAAGGCCCCTGGTGAATCACCCGGCCGCGCTCGAGCGCCACCGTGGTGTCGGACAATGCCAGCGCCAGATCGAGATTGTGATCGACGATGATAATGGCGATTTCCTTGCGCAGGCGATCGAAGGTTTCGAACAATTGCTCCACCACGGTCGGCGCGAGGCCCTCGAACGGCTCATCAAGCAGCAATACCCGGACGTCGCCCGACAGCGCGCGGGCGACCGCGACCATCTGCTGCTCGCCACCGGAGAGATAATCCGCGGGACTATCGAGCCGCTCGTGAATTCGCGGGAAATATTCGAAGATGCGCTCCCGCGTCCAATGCACGCCGTTGCCGGTCTGGCGCTTCAGCCCGCCGAGCTCAAGATTCTGTTCGACGCTCATGCCCGCAAACAGGCCGCGGCCCTGCGGCACATAGCCGATGCCAAGGCGGGCATGCTCTGCGGACGAAAGCCCGATCAGTTCGCTGTCCGCAAGCTTGATCGATCCGTTCGATGCCGGCGCGATGCCGATCAGCGTCTTGAGCAGCGTCGATTTGCCGGCGCCGTTGCGCCCGAGCAGCGCGATGATCTCGTTTGCATGCAGCGTGAAGTTGACGTCGTTGAGAATGTGGCTCTTGCCGTAGAAGGTGTCGACATTTGCTGCGGTGAGCAGCGCGTTGATTCGGGCGGCAGTTTCGCGCGGGCGCGCGGCAATTTCGGTCGCGCCGGAACCGATATAGACTTCCTGTACCTTGGTGCTGGCGCGCGCGTCCTCGACCGAGCCGTCGAGCAGCACCCGGCCTTCATTCATGACAGTGACCTGATCGGCGAGTTGAAACACCCGGTCGATATCGTGTTCGACCAGCAGCACCGGCATGTCAGATGAGATGCGCTTGATGATGGCGCCGATGCGCTCGCGCTCCGCCGCGGCAAGGCCGGCGAGCGGCTCGTCGAGCAACAGAATGCGCGGCGCGGTGGCGAGCGCCACCCCCATGTCGAGCAGGCGCTGGCCGCCGTAAGACAGCATGCCGGCTTCGGCCTTTTCGATGCCGGCAAGGCCAAGATAGCGGATGGTGGCGTCGGTCTCGGCGTTGATCGCATCGATCGACAACGCGTTGGCGAGCGGATCGAAGCGGCGCGGATGCCGCGCCTGCACGGCGAGGCGAATGTTTTCGCCGACGCTCAACGCTGGAAACAGGTTGGTGATCTGGAACGAGCGGCCGATGCCGGCGCGCGCGATCTCTTCCGGCGAATGTCCGGCGATCGGCTGGCCCATCAGCGATACCGCGCCTTCGTCCGGTGGAAACATCCCCGATAACAGGTTGAACGCCGTGGTTTTCCCCGCGCCATTGGGTCCGATCAGCGCGTGCAGGGTGCGATCGGCGATCGAGATGTCGATGCCCTGCACCGCCTTGATGCCGCCAAAGCTCTTGACGATGTGGCGGGCGGAAAGCACCGATCCGTCGATGTGAGACTTGGGCCGCAAGAATTCCGGCAGCGGCAGGACTTCGATGCGGCGCGCCGACATCGCGGCGTCTTCGACCGTCTTCTTGCGGAAGGGCGCGATCAACCGCTCGCCGACGCCGACCAAACCGGTCGGCGAAAACACGATGAAGCCGACAAACACCAGGCCGAACCAGAACAGCCAGTTCTCGGTGTAGATGCCGAGGAATTCGCGGAACAGGATGAAAAACAGCGCCCCGAGCGCGGGACCCAGGAAGCCGCGCATGCCGCCGATCACGACCATGGCCAGCAGATCGCCGGAGAACGAGACCGAGATCGGATCGGCCGAGGTCATGCGGTTCTGGTAAAGCAGGAGGATGCCGGCAAGGCCTGTGATGCTTGCGGACAGCACGAAGGCCGCAAGCTTGTAGCGATTGGTCGGATAGCCGAGAAAGCGCGCGCGCTGCTCGTTCTCGCGGATCGCCACCAGCACGCTGCCGACGGTGGAATTGTGAAAACGCCACAACAACATCAGCACCAGCATCGCGATGCCTGCGACGAACCAGTAATAGACGGTCGAGGATTCCAGGTTGAAGCCGAGCAGCGTCGGCCGGGTAATGCCCCCCAAGCCGTTCTCGCCGCCGGTGACTTCGGTCCAGCGAAACGACACCGCATAGAGCATCGCCGCCAGCGCCAGCGTCAGCAACGAGAAGTACACGCCACGCCGCCGCAGGATCAGGAATCCGAACGCCGCTGCCACCACCGCCACGAACAGAACGCCGGCAATGGTCGGGCCGAAAAACGAATCGTGCATCCAGTTGCGCTGCATCAGCGCCGCCGCATAGGCCGCAAGACCGAACCAGGCACCGTGCCCGAATGACACCAGGCCGGTATGCCCGACCAGAATGTTCAGCGCCATGCAGGCTATTGCATAGACCACGACTTCCGTCGCCGAGGTCATGGTGAGGCCGAGCGCGAGCAGCAGGGGGGGCAATACCAGCAGCCCGAACGCTGATATCAGCAGGGGAATTGGCAGGCGCTTCAACATTTCCGGGCGCCTCACTCGAACCGCATGATGCGTTCGCCGAACAGGCCGCGCGGCCGGAACAACAGCACCAGCAGCATCAGCAGATAGATCGCCGCGGTGGAGGCCGCGGAATAGCCGATGCCGACCATGACGCCCTTGACGAGGCCAACCAACAGCGCCGCGGCAACGACGCCCCAGAACGATCCGAGGCCGCCGATCACCACGACGACGAAGGCGGGGGTGATGATCTCCTGGCCCATCGCCGGATGGATGGAATAGATCGGCGCCAGCAGCACGCCGGCGAGCCCCGCAAGCCCGATGCCGAGTGCGGCGACGGCGGACATATATGGCTGCAGCGAAATGCCGAGCGCGCCAACCATGTCCGGGTTCTGCACGCCGGCGCGGACCACGCGGCCGAATGAGGTCTTTTGCAGCAGAAACCATAGCCCGGCAATGCACGTCGCGGCGATGCCGAGCAGGATCACGCGATAGAACGAATAGATGAAGCTGCCGATCGCGACCTGTCCGCGCAGCCACGGTGGTATCGAATAGGACAATGGCGGCGCGCCGAAGATCATGCGCAACACCTGCTCCGCCACCATCGCCAATCCAAATGTCAGCAGCAGCGAGAGGATCGGGTCGGAACGGTAGAAGCGGCGGAACAGCGTGCGTTCGATCACCACGCCAAGCAACGCGACCGCCACCGGCGCCGCCACAAAGGCGCCGCCGAAGCCGAGATAGGGCGAGATCACCAGCGTGAGATAGGCGCCGATCGCATAGAACGCGCCATGCGCGAGATTGACGATGCCGCCGAGCGAGAAGATCAGCGACAGGCCAAGCGCGATCAGGAGATAGTAGACGCCGTCGAGCAGCCCGTTGAGGATTTGCTGCGCTAACAATATGGCGGACATGGCTTTGGCCTCTCGCTGCCGCGAGCATCTTTTCGGCAAAAGGAAATGGACTACGGAGCAGGATACCGAAGCAATCAGCGTCTCTCCGAAAAATCCCGGAGAGGCGCCGATGTCAACCAGTCAGCTCGGGAACGTGCAGCTGTTCTCTTCCTTGGTGGCGGCGATCACTTCGAGATCTTCATTGGGACCCGGCACCGCCGGGCTCGATGTGAAGATATCCCATTGATTCTTGATCTTGTCGGCGGCCAGTGCTGTGACCGCGTACATTTCATGCATCAATTGGTGATCCGAGCCGCGGAAGTAGCCTTGCCGGGTCTTGAGCAGGTCGAACTTCGCGCCCTTCTCGAAGTGCTCGATGATCTTGGGCGACTCCACCGATTTGAGCTCATTGACGGTCTGCGCCACGATCTTCATGGAGATGTAATCGCCCCAGGCCTGGTTTTCCGGCGGCTTGGAATATTTCTTGGAGAACGCCGCCACGAACGCCTTGCTGCCGGGCGTGTCGATCAGATGATGCCAGACCACCGGCCAGGTGCCGACGAAGTTGCCCTTGCCGGCCGCCCAGGCCAAGGCCGTGTCGAAGCCGAAGCCGCCAACCGGGAAGGTCAGGCCGAACTCGGCATATTGCTTGAGGAAGTTGGTGGTCTGATTGCCCGCTAGATTGATCACGACCATGTCCGGCTTGGCCTCGCGGATTTTCAGCAAGTAGGCCGAGAAATCGGCGGCATCGGTCGGCACCAGATCGTCACCGGCGAAGTTGCCGCCATTGCCTTCCATGAAGCGCTTGGCGACTTTCAAGAGGTCATGGCCGAACGCGTAGTCCGCCGTTAGCGAATACCACCTCTTGCCCTTGACCAGCCCGTCGCGCAGGAACGAGCGGCCGACGGATTTCACATACATCGAATTCTGCGACTCGACGTGGAACATGTAGCGCTGGCAGTCCTTGCCGCGCAGCGCGTCCGAATTGCCGCCGGTGTTGATGTACAGGATCTTGTTGCGGGAGGCGACCTGCGCAATCGTCAGGCACGAGGCGGAAGAAATCTCGCCGATGATGCAGGCCACCTTGTCGCGCTCGATCATGCGCTCGGCCTTGGTCGAGGCGGTCTGCGGGTTGACCGAGTCTTCCTTGAGCAATTCGACCTTGCGTCCCATCATGCCGCCCGCGGCATTGATCTCTTCGACCGCAAGATCGGCCGCCATCACGGCATATTCGCCGAGCGGTCCGAGAAAGCCGGTGCGCGGCGTCAGGTGACCGATCTTGATGACGTCGGCGGTCTGCGCGCGCAAGATCGCCGGCGCGGAGATTCCCGACACCAGCGCAATGCCGCCGGCGGTCTTCAACAGGCGGCGGCGCGTGAATTGATTATTGTTGGACATCAGCCTTGGTCTCCCTGATACGGCCGCACGAAGCGGCTGTTTTGCTCTCCCGGCCAGCGCCGCGCGGTTCTCCTGAGAAGCGCGTTGTCTCGCTTGCCGTGATCTGTGATCACAGTTAGACTTGCAAAAGACCGGGCCGTTGTCGAGTCCTCTCTCGCGCAATTGTCCGGCTGCATGGGAGCCTCGCGTTGAATTTGCCTGTCGCGCTCAATCTGGTGGAGCCGCTCGACCGTCAGACGCTGGGTGAGCGCGCCTACGCGAAACTGGCGGACTTGCTGATTTCCGGCCGGCTTGGACCGGGCGAAAAACTGTCGCTGCGGGCGGCGGCGGATATGCTTGGCGTCTCCATCATGCCGGTGCGCGAGGCGGTGTCGCGGCTCGTCGCCGACAAGGCGCTGGAGGTGACGCCGAACCGCGCGGTGCGCGTGCCCCTGATGTCGGCGGCGCAATTTCGCGATCTCACCAAAGTGCGCATCGCCATCGAGGGCCACGCCGCGGCGCAAGCAGCCGAACTCCGTGACACGCGTGACCTTGTGTCGATCGCGAGCGCGGAACAAGCGATGCGGGCGGAGAGCGAGGCATCGACGCCCGACTTGCCGCGCGCGGTCGAACTCAACAAGAGCTTCCACTTTGCGGTCTATGAAGCGGCGCACTCGCCGATCCTGGTGGAGATCATCCGCGCGCTCTGGCTGAAAGCCGGGCCCGTCATCAATCTCGATCTGCGCGCCAATCCGCAACGGCTGGCGAAGGGCGACGCGATGCGGTGTCACGCCGATGTGCGAAAGGCCATCGCCGCCGGCAATTGCGTGGCGGCGCTTGAGGGAATTGCCGCTGACATCAGCGGCGCGGCGGATTTTATCCTTTCTCGCGGCGGTCTCGCCGGCTGATACTCTCAAACCACATCCCGGAGCGATCATGGATCTCGATATCAAGGGTTTGCGCGTGCTGGTCACCGCCGGCGCAGGCGGCATCGGGCTTGCGATCGCGCGGGCCTTCGCAGCCGAAGGCGCCAGGGTTCACGTCTGCGATGTCGATGAGATGGCGCTATCAGCGGTCGCGGCCAGTAATCCCGCGATCACATCGACACCTTGCGATGTCTCGGACCGGTCAGCCGTTAAAAACCTGTTCGCGGACGCGCTGGCAAAACTCGGCGGCCTCGACGTGCTTGTCAACAATGCCGGCATTGCCGGACCGACGTCCAAAGTCGAGGAGATGAATCCGGAAGACTGGGACCGCTGCCTGGAAATTTGCCTGACCGGGCAGTTCAACTGCACGCGGCTCGCGGTGCCGCACTTGCGCAAGAGCGGGAACGCATCGATCGTCAACATTTCGTCGGCCGCGGGCCGGCTCGGCTTTGCGATGCGCACGCCCTACGCCGCGGCGAAATGGGGCGTGATCGGACTGACTAAATCGCTATCGATCGAGCTCGGGCCTGACAACATCCGCGTCAACGCGATTCTGCCAGGCCTCGTCGCCGGCGACCGGCAGCGCCGTGTCCTGGAAGCCAAGGCCCAGCAGCGCGGGATCTCCTACGCCGAGATGGAACGCACGGCGTTTTCCTACACCTCGATCAAGGACTACGTGACGCCGGAGCAGCTCGCCGACCAGATCCTGTTCATGTGCAGCGCGCGCGGCAAAACAATTTCCGGGCAGGCGATCTCGATCTGCGGCGATACCCAGATGCTGGGATAGATGGCGCACGGTTAAGCCAAAATAGCGTAGAAGCATCGAATGATTCCGTGGCTGCAGATTGATACCGCGCGCGTGCCTGGCGCAGACGCCGAACTTCGTCTGATGCGACGAGGTGCCGAGTTTTCGATGATGCTGGGCCAGAACGAACTGATGAACAGTCGCCTCAGCGGATCCGAGGAGGCGCTTGCCACACTCGCCTGCAGAAGAATCGAAGCGGTCAAGCGCCCAAACCTGTTGATCGGCGGATTGGGCATGGGGTTCACGCTGCGCGCCGCGCTTGCGGTGCTGGGACCCGACGCGCGGATCACGGTGGCCGAGCTCGTGCCTGCCGTCATCGCGTGGGCGCGAGGCCCAATGGCCAGCATCTTCGCCGAGAGCCTTGACGATCCGCGCGCCAGCATCTTGAACGCGGACGTCATCGAGGTGATTCAATCTCACGCTTCCGCATTCGATGCGATCCTGCTCGATGTCGACAATGGCCCGGAGGGGCTGATTCGCAAAGCCAACGATGCGCTCTACAATCCGAAGGGATTGAAAGCGGTCCACCGGGCGCTGCGGCCGGGGGGCGTTCTCGCGGTTTGGTCGTCGGGGCCACATCCATTATTTTCAAAACGGCTTCGCGACGCCGGCCTCGATGTCGACGAGGTTGCCGTGCGCGCCACCACAAAGCGCCGCGGTGCGCGCCATGTCATCTGGTTTGCGACGAAGTCTTGAAGGCGCACGTTGAACAATCCGCGCGAGATTACTGCAGCCGATCCAGCCGAAGCCGCTGCCGTTCGTCAGTTAGACGCCAGGCCGCGAGATAGGACGCGGCCAATGCCGACAGGCCGCTGCCGCCGGACAACAGGAATATCAGCAGGATCTGGTATTTGACGGCCTCCAGCGGATCGAG
>Ga0207652_10001808_pt1 | contig 18540 bp, 16 predicted proteins | sample KBSC63BmetaG_FD_184334 | JGI IMG/M metagenome (GOLD analysis project Ga0207652, IMG submission 184334) | Corn rhizosphere microbial communities from Kellogg Biological Station, Michigan, USA - KBS C6-3B metaG (SPAdes) (version 2) | ecosystem: Host-associated > Plants > Roots > Rhizosphere ... | reverse complement strand
GCGGCGCCACATCCCGCCCGACTCCGTCGAGGAGCAGTGGGACCTGCCGGCGCTCGAGAAGGCGCTCGCCAGCGATTTCCAGATCGAGGCGCCGGTGGCGAAATGGGTCGCCGACAGCGACGTCGACGCGGCGACGATCACCGAGCGGCTGGCCACCGCGGCCGAGGCCGCGTGGCGCGAGCGCGAGGCGCTGGCCGGCGCGCCGGTGATGCGCCAGTTCGAGCGCAGCCTGATGCTGCAGACGGTCGACCATCACTGGCGCGACCACCTCGCCGCGCTCGATCATCTGCGCCAGGGCATCCACCTGCGCGGCTACGCACAGAAGAATCCCAAGCAGGAATACAAGCGCGAGGCGTTCGAGCTCTTCTCCGACATGCTCGACCGCATCAAGCAGGACGTCGTCAAGGTCGTGCTCACCGTGCAGGTGCGCGGCCGCGAGGAAGTACAGGCGGTGGAGGAGGCGCCGGCGGTCACCAACGTGCGTTACCAGCACGCCGACTACGAGGAGGCGCTGGCGGCGACCAATGCCGCCGACGAGGGCGGCACCGCCGTCGCGGCGCCCCCGTTCGTGCGCGCCGGCGCCAAGGTCGGCCGCAACGATCCCTGTCCCTGCGGGTCCGGCAAGAAGTACAAGCAGTGCCACGGCCGGATCGCCTAGCGGCGGCCAGGACGTTGCAACGCCCGGACAACGCGCCGCGCAAGCGCGGCGGATACGACCTCCACGCGATCGCGTGGCGCGCCATGCAGGCGCGCGGCCTCGAGCCTGATTTCTCCGATGCGGCCAAACGCGAGGCGGCCGCGGTCGACACGCCCGCGCCCATCGACGGTGCGGTTCGCGACTTGCGCGCGCTGCTCTGGGCGTCGATCGACAACGACGACTCGCGCGACCTCGACCAACTCTCGGTCGCCGCGCCCGTCGAGGGCGGCGCGACGCGCATCCTCGTGGCGATCGCCGACGTCGACGCGCTCGTCAAGGCCGGCAGCGCGATCGACGCGCACGCCTCGGCCAACACCACGTCGGTCTACACGGCGGGCGGCGTGTTCCCGATGCTCCCGGAGAAATTCTCGACCGGCCTGACCTCGCTCAACCCGGGCGAGGATCGCGTCGCGATGGTCGTCGACATGACGATCGACGAAAGCGGCAACGTCGGCGCCGCCGACATCTACCGCGCGAGCGTGCACAACCGCGCCAAGCTCGCGTACGACAGCGTCGCCGCATGGCTCGACGGCAAGGCTGCCGCGCCCGCGCCTCTGGCCGCCGTCGCCGGGCTGGACGAGCAACTGCGTACGCAGGATCGCGTCGCGCAGGCGCTGAAGCGCGCGCGCACCGCGCGCGGCGCGCTCGAGCTCGAGACCACGGAGGCGCGCGCCGTCTACGCGGAGGATGGCGCGCTCGCCAACCTCCTCGCCGACACGCCCAACCGCGCGAAGACCGTGATCGAGGATTTCATGATCGCGGCCAACGGCGTCACCGCGCGCTTCCTCGCCGCGCGCCACGTGTCGACGCTGCGCCGCGTGCTGCGCACCCCCGAGCGCTGGGACCGCATCGTCGCCCTTGCGGCGTCGCTCGGCGATACGCTGCCGGCGACGGCCGACGCGCCGGCGCTGAACGCGTTCCTGGTGCGCCGCCGCGCCGCCGATCCGGCGCGCTTCGCCGACCTGTCGCTGGCGGTGATCAAGCTGCTTGGCCGCGGCGAGTACGTCGCCGACGTCTCGGGGCAGGCCTGCGAGGGCCACTTCGGGCTCGCGGTGCGCGATTATGCGCACTCGACGGCACCCAACCGCCGGTTTCCCGACCTCGTCACGCAGCGGATGCTGAAGGCCGCGCTGGCGAACGCGAGCGCGCCCTACGCGAACGCCGAGCTCGAGACATTGGCGGAGCATTGCACCGCGCAGGAGGACGCCGCCAACAAGGTCGAGCGCCAGGTGCAGAAGTCGGCGGCCGCGCTGATCCTGTCGTCGCGCGTCGGCCAGGTGTTCGATGGCCTCGTCACCGGCGCGTCGGCGAAGGGAACGTGGGCGCGAATCCTGGACCCGATGGCCGAGGGCCGCGTGATCCGCGGCTTCGCGGGCCTCGACGTCGGCGATCGCGTGCGCGTCAAGCTCGTGTCGACCGACGTCGAGCGCGGCTTCATCGACTTCGCCCGCGAAGGGACCGCGCCGTGACCAAGCCGTCCCATTCCGCGGATCCGATCGCGGGCAAGCCCGCGTCGTTGCCGGAGGACCCGCCGCTCGCCTACGAGGATGCGCCGTTCCTCGACAGCGACGACGGGCGCTCGCTGCGCATCCTCGCCGAGTATCTCGAGCCGCTGCAGCGCTTCCGCGACGCGCGCGTCTGCGAGACGATCGTGTTCTTCGGCTCGGCGCGGCTCAGCGAGGACGGCCCGCTCGGCAACTATTACCGTGACGCGCGCGAGCTCGCGCGCCGCGTCACCGCGTGGTCGCAAGGGCTCGCCAGCGACAAGCATCGCTACGTCGTGTGCACGGGCGGCGGTGCCGGGATCATGGAGGCCGCCAACCGCGGCGCGCGCGACGCCGGCGGCAAGACGATCGGCCTCAACATCGCGCTGCCGTTCGAGCAGCACCTCAACAGCGCGGTGACGCCGGAGCTCGCGTTCCAGTTCCACTACTTCTTCATGCGCAAGCTGTGGTTCGCGCACCTCGCGCGCGCGCTCGTCGTGTTCCCCGGCGGCTTCGGCACGCTCGACGAGATGACCGAGATCCTGACGCTCGCGCAGACCGGCAAGCTCGAGCACCGGATCCCGATCGTGCTGTACGGCAAGGCGTACTGGCAGGAGATCCTCGACGTCGACGCGCTCGTTCGCCACGGCATGATCGACAAGGGCGACCTCGAGCTCTTCGGCTACGCCGACGATCCGGCGGCCGCGCTCGCACTGATCCAGGCGGGCATCCGCCACGTCCACGACGCGAGCACGCCCGCGTTCGCGCATTCGCGCACATGCCCGTGATGGCGACCGGGCGAAGCCGTCATCCCCGCGAATGCGGGGATCCAGCTCTGACGGATCGGTGGAGGCAGCGCCGTGGCCTTGCGCGGCGTCAAGGCTGGATCCCCGCATTCGCGGGGATGACGGTGAGCTCGCCGAAGGTCGGCTCGTGACGCAGCGCGCGGATGCGCTCGTCCTGTTCGGGGTCACCGGCGACCTCGCGTTCAAGCAGATCTTCCCGGCGCTGCAGCGGCTCGCGCGTGCGGGCGCGCTCGACATGCCGGTAGTGGGTGTCGCGCGCTCGGCGTGGACCGACGCGGAGCTTCGCGCCCATGCGCGGGAGAGCCTCGCCGCGCACGGCGGCGTCGACGAGGCGGCGCTCGCGCGGCTCGCGCCGCGGCTGCGCTACGTCGAGGGCGATTACCAGGATCCGGCGACGTTCGCGCGCATCGGCGCGGCGCTCGCGCCGGCGAAGCACCCGCTGCATTACCTCGCGATCCCGCCGAGCCTTTTCGCCACCGTCGTCGAGGGCCTCGTCGCGGCCGGCTGCGCGAACGGCGCGAGCGTCGTCGTCGAGAAGCCGTTCGGCCACGATCTCGCGTCGGCGCAGGCGCTCAACGCGATGCTGCACCGCTACTTTCCCGAGACGGCGATCTTCCGGATCGATCACTACCTCGGCAAGGAGCCGGTCGAGAACCTGCTGTACTTCCGCTTTGCCAACGCGTTCGTCGAGCCGATCTGGAACCGCGACCACATCGCCAGCGTGCAGATCACGATGGCCGAGGCGTTCGGCATCGAGGGCCGCGGCCGCTTCTACGACGAGGTCGGCGCGATCCGCGACGTCGTGCAGAACCACCTGCTGCAGGTCGCCGCGCTCCTCGCGATGGAGGCGCCGATCCAGCGCAGCCCCGAGACCGCGCGCGACGAGCGCAACCGCCTGTTCCGTGCGATGCGACCGCTCACCGCGCGGGACGTCGTGCGCGGCCAGTTCGCCGGGTACCGCGACGAGCCGGGCGTCGCCGCCGGCTCGCAGATGGAGACGTTCGCCGCATTGCGGCTCATGATCGACACGTGGCGCTGGGAGGGCGTGCCGTTCTACATCCGTGCCGGCAAGAAGCTGCCGGTCACCTCGACCGAGGTCGTCGTCGATCTCAAGCGGCCGCCACTTACCGTGTTCGACCCGGTGAACGCGGGGTCCGGAAACCGCTTCCGCTTCCGCCTTTCTCCCGACGTGTTCATCTCGCTGCAGGCGCGCGTCAAGGCGCCCGGCGAACGCATGGTGGGCGACGATGTCGAACTGATTGCGCGCCGCCAGTCGCCCGACCAGATGACCCCGTACGAGAAGCTGATCGGCGACGCGCTCGAGGGCGACGCGTCGCTCTTCGCCAGCAGCGACAGCATCGAGGCCGCGTGGCGCGTCGTCGACCCGGTGCTCGCCGGCATGCCACCGCCCGGCGTGTACGCGCCCGGCACATGGGGACCGCGCGACGCCGCCCGGGTGGTCGCGGAGCCCGATGGCTGGCACAACCCCACGCTCGACGGAGGAACGCCATGAATCCCACCCGCCAACTGCACGAGCTCGGCCAGCGGCTGTGGCTCGACAACATCACGCGCCGGCTGCTGAAGGACGGCACGCTGGCGCGCTACATCGACGAGTACGCGATCACCGGGCTCACGTCGAACCCGACGATCTTCGACCATGCGATCGCCGGCGGCAGCGATTACGACGACGCGATCGCCAGCGCGGCGCCCGGTGAGCGCGACGACGAGGCGCTGTTCTTCACGCTGGCGATCGAGGATTTGCGCAATGCGGCGGCGCTGTTCGCGCCGATCCACCGCGCCAGCGGCGGCCTCGACGGCTGGGTGTCGCTCGAGGTGTCGCCGCTCCTCGCCGACGACGCCGCGGCGACCACGGCGTCGGTCGCGAAGCTCCACGCGCAGGCCGCGCGCGACAACCTCTTCGTCAAGATCCCCGGCACGCCGGCCGGGACGAAGTCGATCGAGGAATCGATCTTCGCCGGCGTGCCGGTCAACGTGACGCTGCTCTTCTCGCGCGCGCAATACGAAGCCTCGGCCAATGCGTACATGCGCGGCATCGAGCGGCGCATCGCGGCGAAGCGCGACCCCCGCGTGCCGTCGGTGGCGTCGCTGTTCGTCAGCCGCTGGGACGTCGCCGTGCACGACCAGGTGCCGCCGCCGCTGCGCAACCGCCTCGGCATCGCCGTTGCGCAGGACACGTATCGCGCCTACCGGCGCCTCCTCGACTCGCCGCGCTGGAAGGCGCTCGAAGGCGCGGGCGCCTCGGCGCAGCGCCTGCTGTGGGCGAGCACCGGCACCAAGGACCCGCAGGCGAGCGACACGCTGTACGTCGAGGCGCTGGCGGCGCCGCAGACGATCGACACGATTCCCGACAAGACGCTCGCCGCGTTCGCCGCGCATGGCCGCGTCGGTGCGACGATGCCCGACGACGGCGGCGATGCCGACACGGTGATGGGCGAGTATCGGAAGGCCGGGTTCGACCTCGACGCGCTCGCGCGGAAGCTGCAGGTCGACGGCGCCGCGGCGTTCGTCAAGTCCTGGCGCGAGCTGCTCGGCCGCATCGCCGACAAGCGCCGCGCGCTCGCCACCGCACGCTGAGCGACGCCATGCCGCCCGTCACGCGCACGCTGATCATCGCCAACGTCGTCGTCTATCTCGTGCAGATGGCGATGCCGACGCTGGTCGTGCCGTTCGCGCTGTGGCCGCTCGGCGCTGCGCGCGCAACCGGCGGGCAGGTCAGCTTCGAGGCCTGGCAGCTCGTCACGTACGCGTTCCTGCACGGCGGCCTCGCGCACATCGCGTTCAACATGTTCGCGCTGTACATGTTCGGCAGCCCGTTCGAGCAGGTCGTCGGCCAGCGCCGCTACACGATCTACTACTTCGTCTGCGTGGTGACCGCGGCGATCGCGCAGCTTTCGGTGATGCAGCTGTCGGGCGCGATCTACCCGTCGATCGGCGCGTCGGGCGGCGTGTTCGGACTGTTGCTCGCGTACGCCGCGTACTTCCCGCGCAACAAGGTGTTCCTGATCTTCTTCCCGGTGCCGCTGCCGTCGCGCGTGTTCGTCTTCATCTACGCGGCGATCGAGCTCTTCTTCGGCGTCACCGGCACGCAGGAGGGCGTCGCGCATTTCGCGCACCTGGGCGGCCTCGTCGGCGGCATCGCGATGATCGCGTACTGGCGCAACTTCGGCCGCGTGCGCTGACGGCGACCGCGGCGCGCGGCTTTCGAATCCTGGCGGGTCAGCGCGCGCCGGCCGCGATGAGCGTCGCGGCGATCGCGTCGAACCCGCGCCGGCGGGCGTGCGCGAGCGGCGTGACGCCTTCGCGATCCGCGAGGCTCGGGTCGGCGCCGGCCCTGATCAGCAGCGCCACGACCGCCTGATGCCGCGCGCCCCCATCGCCCAGGATGATGGCCTCGAGCAGCGCGGTCCAGCCGAGGTTGTTGACGTGGTCGACGGCGACGCCGGCGTCGATGAGGATGCGCACGGTGTCGACATGCGCGCGCTCGGCAGCGGGAATCAGCGCGGTGCCGCCGAAGCGGTTGGTGCTGCGGAGGTCCGCGCCGTGCGCGAGCGTCATCTCGAGGATCTCGCGATGACCGCTCGCGCCCGCGTACAGGAACGGCGTGTCGTGGATCGCGTCGACGGCATTGACGTCGGCGCCTGCCTCGATCAGCGCGCGGGCCGCGGCGATACGGTTGGCGCGCGTGGCGACGAGAAGCGCGGTGCGACCGTCGCGGTCGCGGGCATCGACCGTCGTGCCCTCGGCGAGCAGGCGACGAATCGTCGCGACGTCGTCCTGCGCCGCGGCGGCGCGCAGCCGCGCGCCGTTCACGGCGCCATCGCCGGCCGCCCGGGCGCCTGCGCCGCCGGCAAGCGCGAGCACGAGCGGGAGCGCAAGCGCAGCGAGGCAGCCGCGCGCGAATGCGCAGCGCCGGGACGCGGTCGACGTCGCCATCTAGACACCGAGGCGACTTGCGAGCGCCTGTGGCTCATGCGCCGCTTCTCGCGACGCGCGGTCAAGCACGATTTGCCCCTTCTCCATGACCGCGACACGATCGGTGTGCGCGACGACGCTGCGGTAGTCGCGGTCGACGACCACCGACGCGATGCCGGTCGCGCGGATCGCCGACACGATCGCCCAGATCTCGCGCACCACGCGCGGCGCCAGGCCTTCGGTGGCCTCGTCGAGGATCAGGATGTCGGGGTTCGTCATCAGCGCGCGGCCGATCGCGAGCATCTGCTGCTCGCCGCCGGAGAGCTGGTCGCCACGATGACGCAAGCGTTGCGCGATCCGTGGAAATGTCGCCAGCACGCGCGCGAGCGTCCAGTCGTCGCGGCCGTCGAAGCCGCGCCGCGCGGCGACGACGAGGTTCTCGCGGACCGTGAGGTCGGGAAAGATGCCGCGCCCCTCGGGCACGTAGCCAACGCCGAGCCGCGCGATCGCGTGAGGGCTCAGCGTCGCCGTGTCGCGGCCACGGATCGCGATCGTGCCGGCGCTCTTGCGCACGAGGCCGAGGATCGTACGGAGCAATGTCGTCTTGCCCATGCCGTTGCGGCCGAGGAGGCCGACTGCCTCGCCCGCCGCCACGCCGAACGACACGCCGCGCAGCACGTGGCTCGTGCCGTAGTGGACGTCGAGGGCGCGAATCGCGACGAGCATGTCGCGTGCGCGCGACGAGGCGGCAGGCCCGCCCGCCCCGATGTCGATCGCGCCGTCGTCAAAAGTGGGCATCGGTCTCGCCGAGGTAGGCGGCCTGCACGTCCGCATTGGCGCGAATGGCGTCCGGCGCGCCGCTCGCGATGACCGCGCCGTCGACCATGACCGTGATGCGGTCGGCGATGCGGAATACCGCGTCCATGTCGTGCTCGACGAGCAGGATCGCGTGTCCCGGGCGCAGCGAATCGAGCAGCGCGAGCATCGTCGCCGTCTCGTCGGCGCCCATGCCGGCGAGCGGCTCGTCGAGCAGCAGCACCTCCGGCTCACCGGCGAGGCACATCGCGACCTCGAGCGTGCGGCGCTGGCCGTGCGACAGCGTCGCCACCACGCGATCGGCCAGCGGCTCGATGCCGGTGCGCGCTAGCGCGCGGCGCGCCGCGTCGAGGCTCGGCGCGTCATGCGCCGCGGCGTCGAGCGCGAGCCGGCGTGTACGGGGCCGGCGTGCCTGCGCGCACAGCCGGCAATTCTCGAGCACGCTGAACGTCGCGAACACGCTGGTGCGCTGGTAGCTGCGGCCGAGGCCCGCGCGCGCGCGGCGCGGCTGCCGCCAGCGCGTGACGTCGACGCCGTTGAGCGCGACCGTGCCGGCATCGCCGGCGAGCTCGCCCGCGAGCACGTTGACGAGCGTCGACTTGCCGGCGCCGTTGGTGCCGATCAGCGCGTGCACCTCCCCGCGCGCGAGCGCGATCGACACGCGGTCGACGGCGGTGACGCCACCGAAGCGGCGCACGATGCCGGTGGCCTCGAGTGGCGCCGCGACCGCCTTTGCGGTCATCGGACGCTCCTCCGCGCCGTGCGGTTCAGCGCGAATTCGCGCGTGCGGCGGAGCGGCGCGCTCATGCGACGACTCCCGGCCGCGTACGCCGCCGCGCCCGCCATGATTCGCGCAGCCCCATCAGCCCGCGCGGCATCGTCGCCACCAGCGCGATGATCGCGAGACCGAGCGGCAGCTGCCAGTGCCTCGCGAACGCGCCGAACAGCGCCTCGGACTGGAACGCCTCCTTCATCAGGATGAACGCGAGTGCGCCGACGACGGCGCCGCGCAGGCTGCCGAGCCCGCCGATGATCAGCATCAGGAGCACCGCGCCCGATTGGTGCCAGGCGAGGAGCTCGGGGTTGACGAAGCCGTCCTTGACCGCCCACAAAAGGCCTGCCACACCCGCGAGCGCGCCCGCCAGCGTGAACGCCGCCAGCTTGTACGCATACGTCGGAAATCCCGCAGCGCGCATCCGCGCCTCGTTGACCCGGATGCCGGCGAGCGCGTGGCCGAAGCGCGCGCGCTTGATCGCGGTGAGCAGCAGGAATGTCGCGAAGAGGCACGCCACCGCGACGTAGTAAAACGTGCGGCCGTCGCCGAGACTCGCGACGAACGGCAGTGTCGGCCGCGCGTTGATGTAGATGCCGTCGCTGCCGCCGCCGATGCCGGTGTCGTGGAACACGTAGTAGGCCATCTGCGAGAACGCGAGCGTTACCATGATGAAGTAGACGCCGCGCGTGCGGATCGCGAGCGCGCCGATGACGAGCGCGCAGGCGGCGGTGACCGACACCACGGCGGGCGCGAGCCAGACGAGCGACGGCGCGCCGGCCTTCGGCGCGAGGAGCGCCGTCGCATACGCACCGATGCCGAGGAACGCCGCGTGGCCGAACGACACGAGGCCCGTCTCGCCGACGAGAAGCGCGAGCGACAGCGCGAAGATCGCGGACACGATGATCGACGTCGCGAGGTCGATCGCGAAGCGCCCGCCGAACAACGGGAACGCGACGATGGCGATGGCGGCGGCGATGACGGGCCACGCCGCGCGCGCTTCGGGCGCTGTGCTAGACACGGCGAAACAGGCCCTCGGGGCGCCACAGCAGGATCGCCGCCATCAGCACGTAGACGGCGACGCCGGACGCCTGGGGCACGAGCACCTTGCCGAACGTGTCGACGAAGCCGACCAGGAGCGCCGCGAGGAGCGCGCCTCGCACCGAGCCGATGCCGCCGATGACGACGACCACGAACGACAGGATCAGCACCGCGTTGCCCATCCCGGGATACACCGACGACACGGGCGCGGCGATCATCCCGGCGAACGCCGCCAGCGCGACGCCGGTCGCGAACACGACGCGGTAGAGGAAGCGGATGTCGATGCCGAGCGCCTCGCTCATCTCGCGGTTCGAAGCGCCGGCGCGGATCGACATGCCGAGGCGCGTGCGCGCGAGCACGAGCCACATCGCCAGCGCGACGACGACGCACACCGCCGAGATGAGGAGCCGGTAGACGGGGTAGCTCATCAGGTCGCCGAGCGCGATGCTGCCGGCGAGGCTCGCCGGTGCCGCGACGCCGTGCACGTCGTTGCCGGCGACGAGGCTGCGCAGCTCCTCGAACACGAGGATGAGCCCGTACGTCATCAGCACCTGTTGAAGGTGGTCGCGCCGGTACAGGAAGCTCACGAACGCCCACTCGAGCACGTAGCCCAGGAGCACCGACAGCACGATGCCGATCGCGAGCACGGTGGCGAAGCCGCCGGCGAGATGCGCGGCGACGAGCGGCGCGAGGCCCCACGCCATGTAGGCGCCGATCATGTAGAAGCTGCCGTGGGCGAGGTTGATCACGCCCATGATGCCGAAGATCAGCGTCAGCCCGCTCGCGACGAGGAACAGCAGCAGGCCGTACTGCACGGCGTTGAGGCACTGGACGAGGAATGTCGCGATGTCCATCGGGATGGGCATTCGAGGCGCGGGTGCAAGGACGCGCGCGGGAGGTCGCGTCGCGCGCCGCAAGGCCGGCCGGCGAACGCAACGTCGCGCGGCCGGCCGTGCAGCGGGGAAATGCTACATCGTGCAGCCGGGCGAAGGATCGGCGAGCGCCTTCACCGCGACGCCGACGACCATGTTCTTCGTGCCGGCGACCTTGCGCAGGTAGATGTCCTGCACCGGCTCGTGCGAGCGCGACAGCGTGAACGCGCCGCGCGGGCTGTCGATGCGCGCCTTGGCCATCGCGGCGACCAGCGCATCGCGCTTGCCGACGTCGCCCTTGACCGCGTCGAGGCCGACGCCGAGGAGCTGCGCCGAATCGTAGCCCTGCACGGCGTACACGTCGGGCGGCGACTTGTAGGCGGCCTCGTACGCCTTGCGGAACGCGTTGTCGCGCGGCGTGTCGAGCCCGTCGGCGTAATGCAGCGTCGTCAGCATGCCTTGCGCCGCCTCGCCTTGCGCCTCGAGCGTGCCGTCGGTGAGGAAGCCGGGGCCGTAGAGCGGGATCGTCCTGTCGAGGCCGGCCGCGTGGTAATCCTTGACGAACTTGACGGCGCCGCCGCCCGCGAAGAACGCGTAGACGGCATCGGGCTTCAGCGCCGCGATCTCGGTGAGGAGCGCCTGGAACTCGACGTTGGGGAAGGGCAGCGTCAGCTCCTTGACGACCTGGCCGCCGGACGTCGCGATGCCGTCCTTGAAGCCCTGCACCGACTCGTCGCCGGCCGCGTATTTCCAGGTGATCGTGGCGACTTTCTTCGCGCCCTTCTCGCCGGCGACCTTGCCCATCGCGTAACCCGGCTGCCAGTTGGAGAACGACGCGCGGAAGATCGACGGCGCGCACATCGGCCCCGTGACGGCGCGCGCGCCGGCATTGGGAATGACGAGCAGCGTGTTGGTGTCCTTGGCGACCTTGGCCATCGCCATCACGACGCCCGAGTGCACGGTGCCGACGACGACGTCGACGTTGTCGCGCTTGATGAGCTTGTTGATGTTGTCGACCGCCTTCGACGGGTCCGACTCGTCGTCCACCTTGAAATACTCGATGTCGCGGCCGCCGAGCTTGCCGGCGTGCTCGCCGACATAGAGCTTGAACCCGTTCTCGATCGCATTGCCGAGTGCGGCGTACGTGCCGCTGTACGGCAGCATCAGGCCGACCTTGATCTTGTCGTCGGCGCGCACGCCGGTGGCGAGCAGCGTCGCGCCGATCGCGATGGCGCCCAGGAGCGCGCGGTGCGTGGTTTTCATCGTGTCACTTCTCCCTCGTGCGTGGTGGTCGTTGCATGGGCGGCGACGAAGGCGGCGATCGCCGCCGTCACCGCCGCGGGTCGGTCGCGCTGCGGCGAATGGCCGCAGCCGGGCAGGACCTCGACGTGCGTGCCCGGCACGCGCGCGGCGATTCCCTCGACTTGCAGAAGCGTACCGTATTCGTCCCGGTCACCCTGGATCGCGAGAACCGGGCAGCGGATCCGATCGAGCGCCGCCTCGATCGACCACGAGCGGAACGCCGGCGCGAGCCACGCGCCGCACCAGCCGCCGAACGCCGAGTCGGGATCGGCATGGTAGCGCGCGAGGCGCGCCTTGAGGTCGCCGTGCGCGTAGGCGTCGCGTGCGCGCTCGATGCTCGCGATCGACACGTCCTCGACCATGATGTGCGGCGCGATGGCGACGACCGCGCGCGCCGCGCCGGGAAACATCGCGGCGTGGAGGAGCGCGATCGTCGCGCCGTCGCTGTGCCCGACGAGGACGACGTCGTCGCGCGCCGTGTCGACGCCGAGCGCGGCGAAAAGCCGCGGCAGCGCCTGCTTGGCCTCGCGGTGCATGAACGACGGCGGCCACTGTCGGCCGGGACGGCGTGGCGTCGAACGACCGTAGCCCTCGCGCGAATGGACGAGCCCGCGTGCCCGCGCGGCGTCGCACACCTCCCGCGGCCAGTCGCGCCACATCGCCACCGAGCCCAGCCCCTCGTGCAGGAACACGAGGAGGGGCGCGTCACGGCGCGATCGCGCGATCCACGCATGCTCGATGGAGACGGGTCCTTCGTCGCCCTCGACGTCGACGAGCGCCGTGGTCATCGCGTGCCGCGCGCCTCGCGCTCGCGCAGGCGGAAGCGCTGGATCTTGCCGGTCGCGGTCTTCGGCAGCTCGGTCATGAACTCGATGACGCGCGGGTATTTGAACGGCGCAAGGCGGTCCTTCACGAACATCCTCAGTTCGTCGGCCAGCGCGTCGGAAGCTTCGACGCCGGGGCGCACCACGATGCAGGCCTTGGCGCGGGTGAGGCCCTCCGCGTCGGCGACGCCGATCACCGCCGCTTCGAGCACCGCGGCGTGCGCGGCGAGCGCCGCCTCGACCTCGAACGGGGACACGTACTGGCCGCTGACCTTCAGCATGTCGTCGCCGCGGCCGGCGTACGTGTAGTAGCCGTCGCCGTCGCGGACGTACTTGTCGCCGCTCTTGGTCCACGCGCCGGCGAACGTCGCGCGCGAGCGCTCGCGGTCCGCCCAGTAGCACAGCGCCGCGCTCTGGCCGCGCACCCACAGGTCGCCGATCTCACCGTCGAGCGCAGGCCGCCCGTCTTCGCGGCGCAATTCGATGTCGTAGCCCGCCACCGGCTTGCCGGTGCTGCCGTAGCGCACGTCACCGGGGCGGTTCGACAGGAAGATGTGCAGCATTTCCGTCGAGCCGATGCCGTCGAGGATGTCGACGCCGTAGGCGTCGCGGAAGCGCTCGCCGAGCGCCTTCGGCAACGCCTCGCCGGCCGACACGCAGACGCGCAGCCGCGTCGCCTCGCGCGGCGGCCGGTCGGGTGCAGCAAGCATCGCCGCGAACAGCGTCGGCACGCCGAAGAACACCGTGGGCTGCGCGTCGACGACGCGCTTCCACACCGCCTGCGGTGTCGGCCGCTCGGCCATCAGGAGCGTGGTCGCGCCGGCCGACAACGGGAACGTCAGCGCGTTGCCGAGGCCGTAGGCGAAGAAGAGCTTCGCCGCCGAGAACACGGTGTCGTCGGACGTGAGGCCGAGCACGTCCTCCCCGTAGGTCGCCTGCGTCCACCAGAGGTTGCCGTGCGTGTGCACGGCGCCCTTCGGCCGGCCGGTCGAGCCCGACGAGTACAGCCAGAACGCGATGTCGTCGGCGCGCGTGTCGGCGGGCTTCGCCGGCGGTTTCGCGCGCGCGATCCGCGCGGCGAGCGACGCGGTGCCGTTCCCGTCGCCACTTTCGCCGCAGGTCAGCGTGGCGGCAAGCGCATGCGCGGCGCGCGCCTTGGCGGCGTCGAGCGTGGGCACGAGCGTCGACGACACGATCGCCGCACGTGCACGGGAGTGCTCCAGCATGTACGCGTAATCGTCGACGGTGAGGAGCGTGTTCACCGCCACCGGCACGACACCCGCGTAGAGCGCGCCGAGGAACGCGACAGGCCACTCGCACGTGTCGTGCGCCAGCAGGAGCACGCGCTCCTCGGGACGCAAGCCAAGGGCGAGCAGCGCGCCGGCGCACGCGCGCACGCGTGTCGCGAGATCGCCGTAGCTCAACGCGCCGCCGTCGTCGCGATACGCGTGCGCATCGGGCCGCGCCGCCGCGAGGGCGAGCACGTGTGCCGCGAAATTGAAGCGGTGCGGGGGTGGTGTCACCCTTTTCTCCTCCTCCACATGCAAAATAATGCTTGTTGTCAAAAGACTGTCAAGCACTATACTTCATCGATGACGAGTGCCCCCTCCTCGCGCGCCGCGCCCCGGCGCGATCCGCGCACCGCGGCGCCGGCGGCGCGTCGGGGTGAAGTCGCGAGCCCGCCGCGCGCGCGTCGCGAGCGCGACGCCGCCACGATCGACGATCGCGAGGCACGCCACGGCGCACCCGGTGCTCGCAACGCCGCGCAAGTCGCCGGTGGCAGGCGCCATGCGCCGGACGGTACACGAATCGCCGATGACGCGCGCAACGGGCACGACGGCACGCGAACCGCGGATGACATGGCCGCGCCGGCGTTCCTTGCCGCGCTCGGCGAGCGCCTGCGCACGCTGCGCGCACGACGGGGGCTCACCCGCAAGGCGCTCGCCGCCGCAGCGGACGTCTCGGAGCGCCATCTCGCCAACCTCGAGTCGGGCGTCGGCAATGCGTCGATCCTCGTGCTCGTCGCGCTCGCCCGTGCGCTCGACTGCCCGCTGACGGCGATCGTCGCCGACGCCGCGCACGATTCGCCGGAGCGCTTCCTGATCGACGATCTCCTGTCGCGGCGCAGCGACGAAGAGCTCGTCGCCGCGCGGCAGGCGCTCGCGGCGCTTCTCGCGGATGACGCCGCGCCGTCGCCGCGGCGGCGCATCGCGCTGATCGGCCTGCGCGGCGCCGGCAAGTCGACGCTGGGCGCGCGCCTCGCCCGGGCGCTCGGCGTGCGCTTCGTCGAGCTGTCGCGCGACATCGAGCGCCTCGCCGGCTGCGGCGCGAGCGAGATCCACGCGCTGTACGGCCAGGCGGCGTACCGGCGCTACGAGCGTCGCGCGCTGGAAGCGGTGCTCGCCGCCGACGTCGACGCCGTGATCGCGACGCCGGGCGGCATCGTCTCCGAGCCGGCGACGTTCAATCGCCTGCTCTCGCACTGCACGACGGTGTGGGTGAAGGCGACGCCGGAGGAGCACATGCGCCGGGTGATCGCGCAGGGCGACCGCCGGCCGATGGCGGGGAATCGCGAGGCGATGGCCGATCTCAAGCGCATTCTCGACGGCCGCGCGGCGTTCTACGCGAAGGCCGATCTCAGGCTCGATACCGCGGGGCTCGCGCTCGACGAGGCGTCGCGGGCGCTCGCCGCGCTGGTCGCGGGGAGGCGCGCGCAGCGCGCTGCGGGGGGATCGAGCGGCGAAGGGCCGTCCCGAGCCGCGCAGCGCGCTGCGGGGGGACCATGACCGAGAGCCCTGTCGACTTCCGCACCGAGCCCGCGCGCTACCGCCACTGGACGCTCGCCGTCGACGGCGACATCGCGACGCTCACGCTCGCCGTCGCCGAGGACGGCGGGCTGCGCCCCGGATACGCGCTCAAGCTCAATTCGTACGACCTCGGCGTCGACATCGAGCTCGCCGACGCGCTCGACCGCGTGCGCTTCGAGCACCCGACGGTGCGCGCGCTCGTGGTCACGAGCGGCCGGGAGCGCGTGTTCTGCTCGGGCGCCAACATCTTCATGCTGGGGCTCTCCTCCCACGCGTGGAAGGTGAACTTCTGCAAGTTCACCAACGAGACGCGCAACGCGCTCGAGGACGCGAGCCGCCATTCGGGGTTGAAGTCGCTCGCCGCGGTAAACGGCGCCTGCGCCGGCGGCGGCTATGAGCTCGCGCTCGCCTGCGACGAGATCCTGCTGATCGACGATCGCTCGTCGGCGGTGTCGCTGCCCGAAGTGCCGCTGCTCGGCGTGCTGCCCGGCACCGGTGGCCTGACGCGCGTCACCGACAAGCGCAAGGTGCGCCACGACCTCGCCGATGTGTTCTGCACGACCGTCGAGGGCGTGCGCGGCCAGCGCGCGCTCGCCTGGAAGCTCGTCGACGCGCTCGCCAAGCCCGGCCGATTCCAGGACGCGGTCGCCGAGCGCGCACGCGCGCTGGCCGACGCGAGCGATCGCCCACGCGAGGCGAAGGGCGTGGCGCTCCCGCCGATCGCGCGCGAGGTGTCGGTGGACAGCTATCGCTATGCGCATGTCGGGGTCGCGATCGACCGCGCGCGGCGCGTGGCGACGTTCACGTTGCGCGGGCCCTCGCCCGATGCGCCGGCCGACATCGACGCGATCGAGCGCGCCGGCGCACGCTGGTGGCCGCTGTCGCTTGCCCGCGAGCTCGACGACGCGATCCTGTCGATGCGCAGCAATGAGCCCGCGATCGGCACCTGGGTGATCGAAAGCGCCGGCGACGTCGCCGCGCTGCTGCGCGTCGATGCGGCGCTCGAGCGCTACCGCGGCCACTGGTTCGTGCGCGAGACGCTTGGCAAGCTGCGCCGCACGCTCGCGCGCCTCGACGTCACGTCGCGCACGCTCTTCGCGCTGGTCGAGCCGGGCTCGTGCTTCGCGGGCACCCTCTTCGAGGCGGCGCTCGCGGCGGATCGCGTCTACATGCTCGCGGGCGGCGACCGCCCGCCAAAGATCGCGCTGTCGGCGCAGAACTTCGGCGCGTACCCGATGGCCAACGGCCGCGCGCGGATCGCCGCGCGCTTCCACGACGATGCCGCGGCGCTCGGCGCGGCGCACGCCGCCGCGGGCAAGACGCTCGACGCCGGCGAAGCGGCGGCGCTCGGCCTCGTCACGTCGGCGCCCGACGAGATCGACTGGGCCGACGAGGTGCGCCTGGCGCTCGAGGAGCGCGCAAGCCTCTCGCCCGACGCGCTGACGGGGCTCGAGGCCAACCTGCGCTTCGGCGGCGCCGAGACGATGGACTCGCGGATCTTCGGCCGCCTCACCGCTTGGCAGAACTGGATCTTCGTGCGCCCCAACGCGGTCGGCGAGCGGGGCGCGCTCAAGGTCTACGGCACCGGCGTGAAGGCGCAGTTCGACTGGGACCGCGTCTGAAAGGAAGCGACACGATGAGCGCGATCGATTACGGCGAGCGCATTCCCAACAACGTCGACCTCGCGGGCGACCGCGCGTTACAGCGCGCGCTCGAGCAATGGCAGCCCGATTATCTCGCGTGGTGGCACGAGATGGGCCCGGAAGCGTCGTCGTCGCTCGACGTGTACCTGCGCACCGCGATCAGCGTCGAGCCCTCGGGCTGGGCGAATTTCGACTACGTGAAGATGCCCGATTACCGCTGGGGGATCTTCCTCGCGCCGCGCGACGAGGCGCGGCGCATTCACTTCGGCGAGCAGGCGGGCGAGCCCGCGTGGCAGGAGGTGCCGGGCGAGCATCGCGCGAACCTCCGCCGGATCATCGTCACGCAGGGCGACACCGAGCCCGCGTCGATCGAGCAGCAGCGCCACCTCGGGCTCACCGCGCCGTCGCTCTACGACCTGCGCAACCTCTTCCAGGTGAACGTCGAGGAAGGGCGGCACCTGTGGGCGATGGTCTACCTGCTGCACCGCTACTTCGGCCGCGACGGCCGCGAGGAGGCGGCCGCGCTGCTCGAGCGGCGCTCGGGCGATGGCGACAACCCGCGGATCCTCGGCGCGTTCAACGAGCGCACGCCCGACTGGCTCGCGTTCTTCATGTTCACGTACTTCACCGACCGCGACGGCAAGTTCCAGCTCTGCGCGCTCGCCGAGTCCGGGTTCGATCCGCTCGCGCGCACGACGCGCTTCATGCTGACCGAGGAAGCGCATCACATGTTCGTCGGCGAATCGGGCGTGGCGCGCACGCTGCAGCGCACGGCCGAGGTGATGCGCGAGCTCGGCAGCGACGATCCGCGCGCGGTGCGCGAGGCGGGCGCGATCGACCTTGCGACGATCCAGCGTTACCTCAACTTCCACTACAGCGTGACGATCGACCTCTTCGGCGCCGACGTGTCGTCGAACGCGGCGACGTTCTACAGCGCGGGTCTCAAGGGCCGCTTCGAGGAAGGCAAGCGCGACGACGACCATCGCCTCGGCGGCATGACGTACCGGATCGTCGAGGCGGTCGACGGCCGGCTCGCCGAGCGCGACGTGCCGATGCTCAACGCCCTCAACGAGGTGCTGCGCGACGACTTCATCCGCGACTCGGTCGCCGGCATCGGCCGCTGGAACCGGGTTCTCGAGAAGAATGGCGTCGCCGCGCGGCTCGTCGTGCCGCACAAGGCGTTCAACCGGCGCATCGGCTCGCTCGCCGGCGTGCGCGTCAGCCCCGGCGGCGAAGTCGTCGACGAGCAAACGTGGCGGCTGCACGAGCGCGACTGGCTGCCGACCGCCGACGACCGCGCGTTCGTCGCGTCGCTGATGGGCCGCGTCGTCGAGCCCGGCCGCTTCGCCGGCTGGATCGCGCCGCCGCCGGTCGGCGTCAACAGGCAGCCGATCGACTTCGCCTACGTGCGCTTCGGCTAGTGTCGATGGAAGCGGCGGTCATCGTGACGGCGGATGCGACGGTCGAGGCGCAAAAGCAGCACCTGATCGACCCCGAGATCTGCATTCGCTGCAACACCTGCGAGGAAACCTGCCCGAGCGAC
>Ga0207652_10001803_pt1 | contig 18567 bp, 14 predicted proteins | sample KBSC63BmetaG_FD_184334 | JGI IMG/M metagenome (GOLD analysis project Ga0207652, IMG submission 184334) | Corn rhizosphere microbial communities from Kellogg Biological Station, Michigan, USA - KBS C6-3B metaG (SPAdes) (version 2) | ecosystem: Host-associated > Plants > Roots > Rhizosphere ... | reverse complement strand
ACGAACTTGTATCCGATGCCGTGCATCGTGCGGAAGAAATGCGGACGGGCCGGGTCGGCCTCAAGTTTCTGACGCAGCTTCATCACCTGGTTGTCGACAGTGCGGGTAGTAGGGTACGAGTGGTACCCCCAGACATCGGTGAGCAGCTTTTCACGGGTGATCACGCGCTCGGCGTGGTCGAGGAAATACTTCAGCAGCTTGAGCTCATGGGCGGTCATGACGACCGGGTGGCCGTCCTTCGAGACTTCCATCTTCGCGAAGTCGGCGGTAATGTTACCAAAACTGAGAATGTCGCTGCGTTCACTGCGTTTGGTGCGGCGGATCGCAGCCTGGAGACGCGCCAGCAGCTCGCGCGGGCTGAAGGGCTTCGTGACGTAATCGTCCGCGCCGAGCTCCAGCAGGAGCACTTTATCGGCAACGTCGGTAACGGCGCTGAGGATGATGACGGGGGTTTCCGGAAACTGCGTCTTAATGCCTTTGCACACATCGCGGCCGGAGATGCCGGGCAGCATCAGGTCGAGAATGACCGCGATGGGTTTGAGGGTGCGGCACACCGCAAGGCCTTCCGCGCCGTCGCCAACGACATGTACGCTATAGCCCTCGGCGGAAAATTGGCGATGCAACGCCTTTTGTATTCTTGGGTCGTCTTCGATCACCAGAACTGTACTCATTGTCTGCTCCACGATCTGACTTTGTGCGGTTCGCTATCTGTCGCGCTCCGCTTCTCTAGTGTGTGGGAGAAAATCAGGCGTGGGACGCAAAACGTCACAAAAATACAAGCGAGAGACAATATTGTGACATTTCGCGAGGTGCTTATGCGAGCGCGGAGGCAGGTTGACTAAAGTGCGCCTTGTGGGGTTTTGATCTCGCTGGTCTGCAGCGACGCGCGACGGCCGCTGCGCAGGAATTGCAGAGCAACGCGGATGATGAAGCTGGGATTGCGGAGCAGGTAGCGCCGCCACAGCCGCGTGGGCTCCTGCATCAGACGGTGCGCCCATTGCAGGCCCGCCCGCTTCACCCAGCGCGGGCTGTCGCTGATGCGGCCCGTGTGCAGCAGGAATGCGGCGCCGACGCCCATCATCAGGGTGGTATCGAGCAACGGAAGATAACGCGCCATAAAGTGTTCCTGCTTGGGTGCGCCGAGGCCGACCCAGATGATATCGGGCTGCGCGCGATGGACGGACTCGATCAACGCTCGCTCTTCATCGAACTTCATCGGACGGAACGGCGGAGTGAAAATTCCAGTAATCTTCAGGTGCGGAAAACGCGCGACGAGTTTGTCGCGCAACTCTTCCGCCATGCCCGGCTCACCGCCGCAGAGGAAGTGCGTGCAATCGCGGAACTCCGCACCGCCCATGACTTCGAGCATCATCTCGGGCCCTGCGACGCGCTCCATCGCGTGGCCCTGCATGCGTCCAACCCACACCAGCGGCATGCCGTCGGGCGCGACCACCATCGCCTCGTCGTAGATCTTCATCAGCCCCGGGTCGCTCTGTGCCTCCATCACTCCATGGACCGAAGCGAAACAGACGTAGCCCTTGTTGTGGCGCTTGATCGCGGTGTGGAATACAGATTTCGCCGATGCGATATCGAGAGCGTGCGCATGCACACCAAGCACATCGATGCGTTGTGGAGAGAGCGTGTTGCGGAGCGATTCTTTCATAGATCACCTGGTGCGGAAAGGTCTGCGTGGGCCGTCTGAAACATGTGTATCGGGTTGCGCAGAGCGAGCTTCGAATACAGAGCGAGATACATTGCGGCCGCCTGTTGCGGATGGAAAACCGTCGATGAGTATTCCGCGCAGCGAGGAAGACGGAGAGCGTTTTGGAGCGCGGTCACGACCAATTCGCCAGTAGTATCCGCAGGATGGAAGAGCGAGCAATGAGTCGTAGCGACCGCGCGAAACGCCGGAATGTCCGAGCAGGCCACACGGCAGCCGGCAGCAAGTGCTTCGGCCACCGGCAGGCCAAAGCCCTCCAACAGTGAGGGCGCAATCACGAGTTCGCATTGCGCGTAGAGCGCCGACAGCAGTGTGTCGCTAATACCTCGCAGAAAAACAACCCGGTCCTGCAAATCGAGTTCGGCGACGGTCTTGTGCAAGCGCGGAGTTTCCGGGCCTTCGTTGCCGACGATGACGAGCTTGGCTGCAGACTGCAAAACATTGCGGTCGAGCGCGGTGCGGAAGGACCGCACTAGCAGCGCGAGGTTCTTGTTGGCGCGATGTTGCGCGACGCAGAGCAGGAATACCTTCCCTCGAATCGCCTCTGGCAACGCGCTTTCTTCCTGCTGACGAGAGATGCCGATCGAATTCGGGACGACGCTGGTCTTTCCGGAGCGAAGCGCGGGGAACAATTCATGCAAGCGATCGCGTGTGGGCTCAGAGACGCAGGCGATCGCGTCCACATTTTTAAGGCAGTCACGAAGGACCGCGCGGTTGAGCCATGCTTTGTGGGCGCCGAAGTTTTGCGGGATGTCATAGGGATACAGATCGTGGAGACTGACAACGACCGGCGCCGTGTACGCGGAGCGTATCAACGGCATGGGATAAGCCAGATGCACAATGTCCGCGTCATGCGCACGGGCAAGCGAGGGGAGAGTCCGCACATACCAGAGGTTTCGCGATACGGAGTGATTGGCGATAGCGACCAGAAGAATTTCGAGCCGGGCATCGTTGAGGTGGAAGGCATCGCGGAAGTAAGCGGCTTGCCACTCGCCGACCAGCAGAGTCACCTTTTGCACTGAAGAGAATGCGAGGACGCCGCGTGCGATATTGGCAGCGTGGCGGCACACGCCCGAAGGCGAGGTCGCGGACGAGACTGAAGCGAGCATCAGATGCATGACAACCTCCTTCCTTTAGCGGACTGGGCGCTCGCGCGCGATGAAGCGGTCGGGCAGGTAGTATCCGCGCAGCAGTTTTTCGGTGCACCGTGCGATCGCCGCGGCGATCCGCATGGCGCCCAGACAGATTGTGCGCAGCGTCTGGTTTTTGACACCGAGGGCGACGGGCGAATATTTCAACGTGGCCATGCGGCTTTCGGCGAGTTGCCTGGTGGCCATCGTGCAGGTTTTGCTGGCGGCATGAAGGCGGAAATCGGCAAGCACGGCGGACACATGCTTGAAGCGATAGCCTTTGGTGGTGAGCCGAACAAAGAACTCGTGGTCCATCGCGTACTGCAGCGATTCGTCGAGCCAGTTGCCTTCGTCGAAGATTCTGCGCCGGAAGAAGGTGGAGGTAGTTGGGATATGGGGAACGCGGTGGTAGAAGAGCACCAGGCGGCTGAACTCAATTTCCCGCCGCACACACATGTGGACGCCATGCTCGTCCATAAAGGTGTAGTCGCCGTAAATGACATCGACGTCAGGGTTTTCGGCGAAGGCCTTTGCGACAGTTTCAAGGCAGCCGGCGCAATAGCGGTCGTCCGAGTTGAGCCAGCCGATGATGTCGCCAGTAGCCAGACGGAGCCCCTTGTTCATCGCCTGGGTCTGGCCGTCGTCTCGTTCCGAGATCCATTGCAGGTGACGCCACTCAGGCCCGGTCTTTGCCTGGAGAGCTTCGACCGTGCCATCGGTGGAACCGCCATCGAGCACAATGTGTTCCACGTCGCCGTAACCCTGCGAGCGAACGCTTTGCAGCGTTTCTTCGAGGAAAGCGGCGTGGTTGAGTGAGGTGGTAACAACGGAAATTTTGCTCATGCATTGACTTCCTGTAAAGAATCCGGGGCTGGTGTCAGCGTGAGGGCGAGTGCGGCGAACAGCCAGACGGGGAGCGAGAAGCCGAAGGTGACCGTGTCGGTGAGGCCGTGAACAAGGCAGAACACCACGAGGACCAGCGCGAGCTTGCCGTACCGGCGCGCAGCGCTACGTTTCGCGGCCAGTATCAACGACACATAGAGGCCAATCGCGATGCAGACCCCGACGATGCCGTATTCAAAAAACTGCTGCAGGAGTTCATCGTGTGCGTGCTGCGGTTGAAACGTGCCGAACATCGGCACCAGGGCGCGGTAGGAGTAGATGCCGTGGCCCAGCCAGGGCCGTTCCAACGCCATAAGCAGCGATGCCGACCAGATGACAGTGCGGCCGGTGAGTGTTTCGAATTGACCGCCGGCGGTAGTGTTATAGATCTCGAAGTACGCTTCCAGCAGCGTGCCAAAAGCCGCGGTGACGACAACCGCGGCGGCAGCGATCTTGATTTTGATCTGACGGGAGATTTGTTTATCGCGCAACAGGTAGAAGCTTTCCGCGATAAGAAACGCGACAATGGAAGTTTTGCTGATGCTGCGCAACAGCGTGATCCCGAGCGCCAGACAGCACCACTTCCAGCCACGTTCCTTCAAGGCGAGATGCTGAGCGAGGAAAAAAGCCAGAGCACAGTGCAGGCCTATGCCGTTGGGGTGCAGGAACTCCTCGTTGCCAATGCGAAGGTCGTCCCTCACCGGCGAGAGCCATGCGACGGCCGCGATGAACAACACGCCCAGGACGAAGCCCTTCATGATGGCGTCGGCCTGATGGGCCACTGCCGGCTGCTTGACCAGCAATAAGACCGTCGCCACATCCATTGCCATACCGGCCCAATAGCCGGCAGCGATCATCGTCGAGTCTGCCCCCGTCCAGAGCAGGCTCAGGAAGGACACCGCGAAATACAGAAGCAGCCAGCGCATGGTGCGGCTCGCAAGCAGGAACGGCACCGAGAACTGTTTGTCGCCGAGCGTATAGACAACCGCGACGAGCATCAGGAGGACGCTGCAGCCGACGCTCACGAAGGTGCCCAGGCGCGGGTCCGATTGAAAGCCAATGTAGATAAGCGAAAATCGGAAAGCGAAAAAGAAGCCGGTGAGGATTTGCAGTGGCGCCTGCAAAACGACAGAGCCCATATCGGTAGCCGCGCTTTGGGTATGGCTGGCCGTCGTCATATGGCCTCCAGCATCAGCTCTTCGCCAGCGGTGCTGCGCGTGACACGTAGCGCGTTATGGAGCGAGCGATAAGTGATCCACGTGATCGGACCATAGACAAGGCGGCCGACAGCAGCGCCGACAATGCCAAAGCGAGGGGCGAGGATTTCGATCGCGACGAGCATGGTTACGGCGGCGGCGATGTTTACCAGTGCCAGCAGCTTGATTCTGCCGAGCGCCATGAGAACGTAGTATCCGGTCACGTTCAATCCAAGAAGCGCGAAGCCGCAGGCGGTAATCGACAGTGCAACGCTGGCATGCACCGCGAAGTCTTCTCCAAGCCAGAGGCGGAGAATGGTGCGGCCGCCAAAAACGAGAGGCGCGGCAAGCACTACGACCAATGCAACGTTCGCCGCGAAGGCCGCGGCGTACTTTCGACGCACGGAGGCGATGCTCATCACTCCAAGCCGGGCGGCGAAATAAGGAAAGAGTACCTGCAATCCCGCACCGGCAATGCCGTGGATAGGCATCGCCATTTGCACACAGATGCTGTAGTACGCGAGTGACTGGGCGCCGAGCAGGTAGCCGACGAGGAACCGGTCGGCCTGACCGGTAAGCAAACCCACAAGACCCTGGAGCCAACTGAAGCAGCCGAAGCTGAAGAGTTCTTTTGCCGAAGCGCGGTGCCAGCTTGGGAGAAGGCTGCGCAGGGCGAGCCGGCGCCAGACGGTAACCATTTGCAGCCCAAGGCTGATCAACGACACGATCAGCGTGGTGACCATGATCGGGACCGTTCCCCGGCCGAGAGCGGCGATGACAACCGCTGACAGTATCGTCGCAAAGCGAGTCCCTACGGTGAAGCACGCGGCGATGTCGTAGCGTTCGTACGCACGTTGCGTGCAGAGAAAGACGCTCTCCACAGCCTTGACGAGGAGGAGGGCACAACCGATGGCTAGAGCGCGGCGATAGCTGATGCGCAACGCCTCGCTCGCGTGTGGCAGGTGAGTTGCCATCACCGGAAGCAGTAGCCAAAGAGAGCCGGCAACGACCATGCCCAGGCTGAGGTTGATGCCGAGGAGTGTACGGATGATACGCTCAACGCCCTGTTCGTCGTTGCTGCCGCGGCAGGCGGAGATGTATTTGACGGCTGCGTCTCCGAAGCCCGCGGAAAGAAGTGTCCCGCCAGTAACCGCGGCACTGGCAAGCAGCCAGATGGCATACTGCTCGACGCCAAGATGACGCAACAGGAACGACACGGAGCAGAGCATCAGGACCGGGAGCGAAATATATTCCACGACGCCATACGCCGCATTGGAGATTGGCGCTCGGCTTCCTCTGGCCAGCAGCGTCATGGGTGCGCCTCCTCGCCTGGCCGGGCAGAGCGGCGGGGCATGGAGATTCGCACCTGGTGCGCGATCACTTTGAGATCACCGTGTTCATCCAGCTCGTTCCATGTCTTCTTCACCAGCAGGAAAAGCGATGCGATCAGCAACGAGATGCCTGTTCCGCCAAGCATGAAGTAGCTGCGGATGGGGAACGATTTCTTCTCTGGCCAGCCGGCGAAATCGACAACGCTGACCGTCCCAATCTCTTTCGCTTCCTGAATGCGTGCGGTTTCGTACTCCGCCGAGAGAAGGTCATACACGGCTTCCTCCACGCGCACATGACGGTAGAGGTTTGCGTAACGCACGCCGAGCTCCGGCAGACGGCGCAGCGGCGGATAGAGCTCGCCGTTCGGCTGCGCCTGGGACTCTCCGGGATCGAGTGCAGAGCCACCCATCTTGTCGAGCTGGCGCTGCAGAACACCGATGCGTTCGCGTGTAGCGCGCACACGGACGTTCTCATCGCCATAAATCTGCCGTAGCGACTGCAGCTCCGACTGGCCCACAATCAGCTCCGCCTGCAGCTTTGCACCGGCATCGACCGTGGCACGGGTCTGCTCCTTGATGTCGATCGTCGACGTGCTGCTGGAGAAGTGGCTTAATTCTTCCTGCGCGCTGTTGAGCTCCTTTACAACCGACGCGAGGCGTTGCTCGATGAACTCGCGCTCGCGGCGCGCGGCCGATGTACTGACGCGCGCCATCAGCTTGTTCAACTCTTCCACGTAGCCGTTGGCCAGGTCCTGTGCGCGTCGTTGGTCGGTGTCGGACGTGACGATAGTGATGATGCCGCTCTTCTTGTTCTCCGTAATCTTCGTTCTGGCCGATAGCTTGCGGAATGTGTCTTTCGCATACCTGGTGTGGTACACCTGCTGAAGGTGGAAGCGGTCAATGAGGCTTCCCATCACCGAGCCGCTGTGCATCAAGTCGATGTACAACTCTCCGTTGGTCCTTCCACCGAGAAGACCGCTCGCCAATGATCCAAGGCCTCCCGCAGCCCCGCCAGCGCGCCCGGTGAGCATGGCGAGCATGGCAGCGCTTCCACTCTGCGACTCCGGCGGCATGATGCTGGTGGCAGATTCATAACGTTTCGGAACAATGAACGCGATCAAGGTGCTGAGGGCCAGTGCGACGATTGCGACCCGCAGGAGAGTCCGGCGGCGGCCCCACAGGTAGAGGATATTTTTAGCCCATGGCGCTTTGGCGGCACCTACGGCTGAATCGCCTGGCGGGGTGAGTGTCTCCATGGCGCCGCCTATATCCCTGCGATCGCAAGTGGGATCGCAATCGATGAGAAAAGTTGAGCGGTGGTCAGCATGTTTTTCCAGAACATCGATCCGCCAACAATTTTTTGCGGCACAACGATAACGTCACCAGGATCGAGCCGTGTCGCAAGAACATCGCCCTGATACCAGCTGTTGGAGCGCCTTCCGATGACATCACCGTTCGCGCGGATGATGAAAATCTCCTTGTTGTTGGCGAAGTCAGTCGAGCCGCCGGAGTGCTTCAGGTACCAGCCCGCGGTCTCGTGTGGCACATAGGTGATCGCAGAGGCGTTGTAGACCTGTCCACTGACCAGGACGAAGCCCGGGCGTTTAGGAATGATGAGTACATCGCCGGCGCGCAGCTCAATGTCGGCGGGGGTATTTTCCCAGGAGCCGATGTCGGCGTTGATGCGAATGACGAGCCGTCCACTCGCGGGCTGGCTGCGCAGACGCTGCAATACCTGCTCTTGCTGCTGCTGCAAAAGCTGCAGAGTCTGGGCCTGGTCGCTGCCGGAAACATTGGTGCCTATCTGGGCGGCGACCGACGTTGTCTCAATTTGATGGATGAGTTCGGCGCGGCTTTTTTCTTCCAGATCGCGCACCTGGAGCCGCAGCAGAATAGCGCCTGTGGGATATGCCGTTGCTCGGAATCCACCCGCTCGGCGTAGCACAGAGCTGAGCTTCTCGCCCTCCTGCAGGCCGTAAGTGCCCGGATATGCGACTTCGCCGTTCACCCGGACCGACGCTCCGATATCGTTCCAGCCGGTGACTTGATGCACCGTGAGAACGTCACCGGGTTTGAGTGGAGGATCGCCCTGGCCACCGCTGCGTTCAACAGCTTCGCCAATGGCGACGGTCGCACGGCGTCCACTGATAGCTTTGCCGTCTTCAATTTCGTAGCTGGCGAGGTCAGCATCGGAACGAAGCGCGCCGCGGGTAAAGCCGCCGGCCATCTTGACCAGTTCTCCGGCCGTCATGCCACTGGAGAGCGAGTAGATGCCGGGCCGCAATACTTCACCGCGAACCGTCACTTTCGGCGCGTCGGATTCGTAGCGGCCACTGATGCGAATGGTGTCCAGCGGCCGAAGCGGGACCGCAGTTTTTCCGGCGAGCGCATCGGTGAGATTGAATTCGATCGTCTCCGGGCGAAGGTCGGGTGGCATCAGGCGGATAATTTCGCCATGCTCCGACGGCTCCGGCAAAAGGTCCTGGTAGGAGCGGATGACGTCGGTCAAGGTCATCTCATCCTGGTACGGAACGCGGCCGGGACGGACGACGTGACCTGTGAGGTAGACGGTGCTGTTACTCCAGGGAACGATCGGCGCAACGACAACTTTATCTCCATCCATCACGGCGAATGTTTCGAGCGCGTGATGCAACGCGGGGAGCGCATCGGAAGCCGCGCCAATGCGCAGCGTTTCGCGATGATCGTTGGCGGCGATGCGCTCGACACTGATGTGACGAAGGGCCGCGCTGACCTGGATGCCGCCGGCATCGTCGAGCACTTCAGAGAGCTTTGTTTCGCCCTTCAACTCGTAAATCGCCGGACGCTTCACGCTGCCTGTCACCGTAATTTGCGGGCCAGCCGGCGGAACAAGAATGGTGTCCCCGTCTTGAAGCTGCTGTGTGGGAATACGAATGCCATGCAGAAGAAAGTCGTACAGATCAAGCTCGCTGACGACAGTGGCGCCCCGCATGTGACGCAGTGTGCGCAATGAGCCGACACTCGTCGGGCCTCCCGCGGCGTAGAGCGCGTTCAATGGTGACGAGAGCGAATGGAGATCGTAGGCGCCGGGACGTTGCACATCGCCGACAACGTAAACCCTGACCGTACGCAGCCGCGCAAGCGTTACATCGACGTGTGCGCTGCGAAATTGCGGTGCGAGAATTCGTTGCAGCGACTCCTGAGCCTGGCCAAGCTTCATACCGGCAAGGCCGACCGGACCGACTTCGGGAAGCGTAATTTTTCCCGACGAATCTACGACTCGCGTAAGCGTTTGCGACACACCGCCCCAGATCGCGATGGTGAGACCGTCGCCCGGACCGAGCACATAATCCGGTCCGATGGGGAGATCGAGCGCGGAGACCTGCGCCGACGAAGAAGTCGGTTGTCCCATTGCACCGCGGCGAAGAAATACGTCCGCACCGAAGCGTGTGATCGTCTGCTGCTGCGCCGGCACCTGGGTGTAAAGATCGTGCAGGGCGAGCAGATTGTACGGTGTCGGCTTGTGCAGCAGATCGGGGCCGCTGTCAGTCTTCGTGCGGTCTTTCTCGATCCGCGACTGCGCCGACATCGCCGGAGAACGCCCCTGGCTTCCGTCTGGGCTTTCATACGGGCGCTGCGTCTGCTGCGCCGCATAAGGACTGCTTTGTCGCGGCGTGAGTTGCTGATTCTCCAACTGTTGCGAGAGGTCGAGATCAGAAAGGTTGGCGCGATCGAGCGGAGTGACAGTATCCAGGTCGCCACGCATTCTCCCGCTGCCGGAATAACTGTCACCCGGCATCAATCCGGTTTGCGACGAGAGCGGGTCATCGACACGCGAGTTCGGTGTGGTCCTCTCCAGCCCGGGCGCCTCGCGAAGATCCTCAGCGGTGACGTAGCCTCGCGTCTCCAGCAAGAGTGTGGCGGAGGAACGAAAGCTCGGATCCCCGGTGATGCGGCGATACAACATCTCGTCGCTGATACCGTCATCCTGCAACGGAAGGCCCGCGGCGCGAAGCTTCTCGGCGAGAAGTTGCTTCAGTTCAACACCGATCTCTGGCCTTTGCTGCAAGAGATCGAGGATGCGACTCGCAGGCAGGCTCCAATCTGCTTCTGCGGCTCTGCGCTGTAATCCCGAGGAGGTTGCGTAGGGCGAATTTGTGTACGGAGAGGAGGTTTGGTCAGTAGATGGAGGGAGAGAGTCATCGGCGTTGCTCGACGACGGGTCGGTGTTGCGGGGAAGCGAGTCGCCCGGCAGTTGCGCCTGGGCCCGAAGGCCCACCGCGAAAATAAACAGCAACAAGATTGCCACACTGCGCCAACGCAGCCATAAGCACCAATCGGACTTGCTCATAGCAGACCCCGTTCGTCTGCCGCTATCAGAGCGGCGCGTGGCTGCTGCGCGGTTGCGACAATCTTTTTCCAGCGTGGGGCCTCCAGTACATATCTCCACCCTTCGACGAAATGGAACCGCAGCCGAAAGAGGAAGTAACCCATCTGCACCCGCCATACGCGCAGACGCGCTTTGGCGCCTTGCTCTGCCGCGCCATAAACGACTCGGGGAGCATTGTGCAAAGGCAGCAGCTTGTGACGTTTTGTGCGGCGCTGCGCGGCGTTGTTGGCGGACGAGGTCGCCGGCTGCAACAGGTAAAGTTTGGTTCCGGGATAGTCGGCCATGATCACCGTGCGTCCGTAGCAGTCGAGCCACAACTGCAGGCCGGGGTCCAACGCGTCGACAGTCCACGACGAAAGCTCTTCCCACGCGAAGCTGCCAAACGCGATGGTTGCAAGTACGACGGCGGCCCCGATCGCAGTTTGCAGTTCCCTGTCCACCACGGCCTGCTCACGTACTTGTTGCCAGAAGGCGCGGTCATCTTTCCAATGCAGGACGCTATGACGAAATTCGAGTAGCCAACTGGGCCGCATCCACTCCCCGCGCATGTGCTTCAGAACATGTGCGGCCTGCGCGATGAAACGCTCCACATCACTGAGCACGGGGAAAGAAAACCCTTCCCACGTCGACCACTCGCGGCGCCTCGCGAGTTCCATCGACGGCGGCCCGGCATCGAAGTGAATTTCGACGCTGCGCTGCGGCTTCGGCCGGTAGAGGTCGTTTATCGACGGCATCGTAGACGCGTCCGACTTGAACTCCCAGACGCTTGCACTGACACCTGTCAGCACATAATCCAGCGCAGCGAGCGCGAGCGCGCAAGACTGAATCTGCCGCATCTCGATGAGCAGGTCCACGTCGAGCTGCACCCGCAGCGCAGGGTCCGCGCAGGCATGCGGGACGAGCGAAATACCTTTCAGGTTGACGAAGGTAATTCCCGCCGCGGTGAGCGCGCGGTTGATTCGGACAAATTCCGCAAGGTTGTCGGCAGTGCGCTCGCGGTTGTCGTTGAGGTTACGCTCCAAACGTTGCAGCACAGTCGCGGGCAGGCAGACCTCGAGACCAAGAGTCTTAACGCGATCGAGAAAGTAGATCGCCAGGCCGCTGGCATCGAGCCACCGATACGTGTCGGCCCACGCACCCGTCGAAAAGGAGGCCAGACGTGCGCCATGATTCTCCGCAGGCGGAAAATAGAAGGTCGCAAGTATCGCGTCAGCTAACGGTCTGTGCATGGGTCTCCTTTCTGCGACGTGCAAATTAGTGCTGGTACATTTCGGGTTCGCCAACGCTGCCTGCGGGCGGTAGATTGCGTATGTAAAGTACGGTCGACCAAATTTCCTCATCGCTTAAAATGCCGCTCGATCCCGGCATTCCCGAAGGCCACAGGCCGTTGTCGATGATCCACTTCAACTGGCCGTCCGTGTAGCCCTGCACTTCGGCGGATTTGAGTGAAGGGACGGGCGGCGACAGGCGGTCCGCGAACGGCACACCGGTGTTCTGGCCGTCGATCCCGTGACACGCAACGCAGTAATGCGAGAATGCCTCCTTGCCCGCCGCGATGTTTTGCGGCGTTGCGGCAAGCGGGTTCTTCTGCTTTTTATTGCCGACGCCGAAATGGTGCTTGTACGCCGTCATCACCTTGGTTTCCGCTTTGCCGCTGGGCTTGGCCTTGCAGCCGGACAGGGCCAACGGTAAGGCGGTCAGGATGAGCGCAGTCGCAGCAGTTCGTCGAATCATTCGGTCACGTGCATCGTCAGGGTCATGGTGCCGTGGCCTGAGCCGCAGAAGTGCGAACAGTGGCCGACGAAAGTTCCCACCTTGTCGGGTGTGAAAGGAAGCTCGCTGGTGCCCGCCGTGCCGATGTCCGCCTTCAGGTTGAGATCGGCAAACTTTATGCCGTGGGCCACGTCAGTGGAATGAAGCACGAGGACCACCGGCTCCCCCTTCTTCACTGTGATTTCGGCAGGAATATACTCAAACCGCTTCGCGGTAACCTCGATGCGGCGCGGGCCGTCGGCGGCGTGCGCAGGCGGAACTTCGCGGACCGAACAGAGCACAAGGAAGCAGGGAACGAGCGCGATCCATGCAAACCTGGGAAGCAAGAAAATTCGTTTCATAGATGACCCTCTTTGGAAAGCGTTATGAAATACCAGTGTCAAGACTTGTTAGCCGGACATGTGTGTCGTCGCAATGGAAGACGACGGGGTTCTCGTGCCACCCCGCCGCATGCAAACCCAGCGCCAACAGCCATGGTCGGGAGGTGGACCATGGATGACTCTTCGGAAAAGTGGAACAAAAGTACATGCATCAAACGCTACGGGCAGCCACCGCCAGAGTTGTCACGGCGCGATACTGCCGTTGTCATCCGTTTGTAACCACCACCGCAGGCAGCAGGTGCTCCACCAATTCATGGCAAGAGACGTCATGCGAAAGAAAGATGAGCAGTTCGCGGCTTTCGGTGTCGTGGGCGAGGATCGTGTTCGTGCCGCGCAGTACGGTGCGCAGGCAGCCAGCGTCCACTTGCGTCAGTCGCTCGCCATCGGACGGGAGTGAATGCTCGACGATGAGCTTGATGTGCTCAACGGCGCGAAGACAGGTCTCCGGCAAGGCATCACGGAAATGTTCCAGCAAATGTTGCGTATACGCGGCGTCGTTCGATTCGATGCGCAGTTCACCGTACATATGCGAGAACGCAGCGACGTGCGGAGTCGGAACGAATCTGCGCAGAGGATCAGGAATCGGGCCGGTCACGCTATTTCCTTTCGGCGTTGACTTTCGAAGAACGTATCCAGTTCTGCCGCAATATGCGCCGGGCTTCCGCCACATGCAAACCTCCAGCACGGCAGGGCCGCGACTACATCCATCAACGAGGAACGGACTTTTGACGCCTCGGCCAACTGCACAGGAAGCTGCTCAACGTTGCTCTCCATGTAGCTGCGGGCGATAGAGCTATCGAGCGGTGCGAAGTGGGTAGCTGTCCCTTCGGTGCGGTGGTAGAAGACGAGCAAACGAGGCGTGCTTTGCCGCTCCAGGCGCGCGCCGAACGCCTGCTCCACAGGGACTTCGAAGGCAAGTTCCCCGTTCATTGATGTATGAACCTGCTCTCCGTTCAACTCGGCGAAATGGCGTGCGGCATCCGGGAGCAGCTTCACCCGCGCCGCCGTTCCGTGCGCGGTGAGTCTGCCGGAAGGGGCCGTGCAGTATGTCCAGTCGTCGGAGATGTAGTCGAAGTTGCGCTGCGCGAGAGCCACCGCGAGTGTGGACTTCCCCGCGCCGGATTCGCCGGCGATCAGCATGCCGAACCCGTCACGCGCGAGGCAGGCGCTATGCAGCGGTAACAGCCCGATAGTTGCCCCCAGCGTGCCGGCCATGATCGGCAACAGCGTCCTCGACCAGAACTCCCGGTCACGTGCAACAACTTCCGAGACTTTCGCCGTCACGATGCACCGGCGCAGATCGAAGATGAAGACGTTCGCCGCGCCGAAGGAGGCGACAACTACGTGGTGCATTCCGCGGAAATGCGGCGGCGACAGCGGCGAGGAATTGCCCACGAGAACATCAACGTTCAACTCGCAAACTGCGCGCCCCGGCCAGGCAACCGACGATCGTCGCACACTCTCCACCAACTCTGTCGACCCAGTCGACAGAACACATCCAGCCCCGGCCAACGAGAACGGCAGTTCCATTTCGCGCGCGATGACGTACACTCCCCCGAACCGCAAAAACAGCCCCGCGAAGCGGCTCCGCAATGCGACTGTAATCCAGCGCCACACCTGCAAATGCATCGCCCGGGCAAAGATTACAAATTGCTGACAGCGCCATGACATCGTTCCAGGGCCGGGATTCTATGGTCTTGCTAGTACACGACGAGGCTATGCCCCTGAGCCGCTCCAGAAAAATCGTCTTCTTCTTCCCGTCATTCGCAAGCACCGAAGCAACGGCGCCGCTTGGCATTCTGGCGGTGTCGACGCCGCTCGAACGCGCAGGTTACAACATCACCCTCATCGATTCGACCATCACGCCGAACTTCCAGCAGCGCGTACTCGAAGAAGTGAAAGACGCGCTGTGTCTCGGCATCTCCCTCGTCACCGGCCCGATGATTCGCGAGACCGTCGCGATTGCCAAAGCGGTGAAAGCGTGGAACCCGGATTTTCCCATCATCCTCGGCGGCTGGCATCCGTCGCTGCTGCCGCAGCAGACGCTGGAAGCACCCTACATCGATTACGTGGTGCGCGGTCAGGGCGAGGATTCGCTGCTGGAACTGTTGCAGCACATCGAAAGCGGCGCGGCGCCAGACCTGATTGCGGGCATCGGATTCAAGCGGGATGGCCGCATCATTTTCACGCCGGAGCGTGGTCTGCGTCCGCTTGCCGACATGCCGCCCAAGGCCTATCACCTTGCGGATTTCGACGCGTATGAGCGCGCCTGCGGACGCCGCTGGGCAATGTATACCTCCAGTCTTGCCTGTCCGTTCAACTGTGCGTATTGCACCAATGCCGGCGTATATGGCCGCAAGTGGAACGCGCTCGAACCCGAACAGTTTGTGGCGGAAACCGTCGACCTTAGCCGGCGCTACAACCTCGAAATGCTATGGATCGTCGACGACAATTTCCTTGTCGATCTCGACCGCGCGCGCGGGATCGCCGAAGGTCTCGTACGCGAGAATTCCCACTTTACGTGGAGCTTCCAGGCGACCACCAACATGGTCGCGCGGCTTACGCCTGAAGACCTCAAGCTGCTGCAACGTGCCGGCTTGCGGCAGGTCTGCCAGGGTGTGGACTCTGGTTCGCCCAAAATTCTGAAGGCCATGAACAAGGACTTTCAGGACTTCGAATCCATCTATGAGAGCGCGGCGCGCTGCATCGCCGCCGGCATTCGACCATCGTTCAACATCATCTTCGCGTTTCCCGGCGAAGGCGCGAAGGAGCGTCGCGAGACGGTCGAGTTCATGATGGACGTCTGCCGCAAATTTCCCGGCGCTGAATTCTGGACGAATATTTTTACCCCCTATCCGGGCTCGCCGATATTTTCGCGCACCGCGGAGATCGGGATCGAAACGCCCAAGAACCTCGAAGAGTGGGCAGAATTCTTTCCGCGCTATACCAAGCTTCCGTGGCTCCAGGGCAAGGAGCACGCGCGGCTGCAAACTACGCGCGACTATCTGCGCATCGCATTCGACCGCATTCCCATCGCAGCCGACACTCGCAAGCCGATTGTGCGTCTCGCGCAAAAAGCAATCTCGCTGCCCGCACGCTGGCGTCTTGACCACGATGCGTATGCAGCGCCGGTTGAAATCTGGCTCAACAACAAGCTGAAGAAGTACACGGCGATGAAGCCGGCGGTCGATGCCAAGCGGCTCGCGCGCACGCCGCAAGAGGCGGTGTCATGCTAGGCCGAGGCAAGGTCGTACTTTTCTATCCGAAGTACGAGGGTGCGCCCCTGGGCGCGCCGCTTTGTTTGTTGGCCCTGGCGGCGACGCTACGCAACGCGGACTACGAGCCCGTCATGATCGACGCAGCCATCGTGCCCAACTATCTTGAAGTAATCGCAGGGCACATGGAAGATGCGATCTGCCTTGGCATCTCCGTACTCACCGGCCCGATGATCGGCGGCGCAATTGAAGTCGCCACGGAAATGAAGAAGCGCTTTCCGAAGCGGCCGATCATCTTCGGCGGCTGGCATCCCACGCTGGTTGCGGATGAAACTCTGCGTGAACCTTACGTGGACATCGTCGTCCGCGGACAAGGCGAGATCACGCTGCTTGAAGTGGTCAACGCGCTCGTCAACGGCACCTCGTTGAAGCCTGTCCACGGCATCTCCTGGAAGACCGGCCCCATTCACACGCACAACCCGGACCGTAAGGTGGAGCAGCTTGACGCGCTGCCCATCCCGGCTTTCGACCTTGTCGATTACGACGAGTACGAGCGTGTCGGCGGGATGCGAAAGCTCGCTTACGCCACCAGTATCGGCTGCCCGTATGCCTGCAACTATTGCACGGACATGGTCTTCTACAAGCGGCGCTTCAACGCGCTGCCGGCCGAGCGTGTCGTCGAAGAAATGACCTCACTGGTGACGAAGTACAAGGTCACCGAAGTCGCTTTGCTCGACTCCAACTTCCCCGTCGACCTGCATCGTGCACTCGACATTGCGCGCGGCATTCGCGACTCCGGCGTGAATTTCAAGTGGACGTTTCAGGCCTCCACCGACTTCCTCAGCCGCATGAGCGACGACGAAGTGCGGCTGCTCGGCGAAGCGGGTGTGTCGCACATGGGCTTCGGGACGGAGTCTACTTCGGAGGCTGTGCTGAAGCTGATGAATAAACGCCACCAGCGCGTCAACGAGATGTATATCACCGCGCAGAAAGCCCAGATCGGCGGCATCAAAGTTACCTTCAACCTCATCCTCGGCTACCCCGGCGAGACCGAAGCCGACCGCGTCATCACCTTTCAGACGATGAGCGACATCGCGCGCAAGTTCTCCAACGTCAGCTTCTCGCCGAATATTTTTACACCGTATCCAGGCATTCCCATCTGGCCGCAACTGCGTGAGCTTGGTGTCTACGAACCTAAATCGCTGCGTCAATGGATGAACATGCCTCTGGGCGGCAGCAGCCTTCCGTGGCTGCAAGGCGAAGAGCTGAACCGCCTGCATCGCATGATGGATTACTTCCTGCTCAACAGCCAGCTTTATCGCAAAACAAAACACGCCTCGGCGATCCGTTCCGCAGTGCGCCTGCTGGTCAGCGAGCCGATCCGCTGGCGCATGAAGTCGAGCCGCTACGCTTTCCCCTGGGAATTGTGGGTCGCAAAAATCTCCGAGGACCTCGTCTCGCGGCGTTCTCTCGTCACAGGTCAAGAGCTGCCCGCAATCGATGCGGCAGGCGCGTGCTGAGGCCGGAAAGGAGCTCATGACAGACGTCGTTCTCACCCACTCATACCACTTGGCTAACGATCCGAAACAGCTCCGGAAGATGCAGCCATACGCTCCATTGGGCACGCTCTACGCCGCAGCCGCGTTGCGTAGCGCGGGCGTCAGCGTCGCAGTGTTCGACACCACGCTGCAAGACCCAACGGATTCCTTTGCGCAGGTACTGCGCCGCCATCGTCCCGGTATCGTGGTCATCTACGAAGACGATTTCAACTTCCTTTCGAAGATGTGTCTCACCTCGATGCGCGCTACCGCGAAACGCATTACGCGCATTGCGCAGGATGCCGGCTCGATCGTCATAGCCCATGGGTCGGACGCGAGCGACCATGCCGCCGACTACCTCGAGGCGGGGGTCGACTACGTTCTCACCGGCGAGGCGGAACAGACCCTCACCGAGCTTTGCTCCAGCCTGTTGTCCGAGCGCCCGATCACTTCCATTCCCGGGGTCCTGCGGCGCGATGTGCGAGGCAATCTTGTCGCCAGCACTTCAGATAGCGTGAAAAATGTCGGCTGGTCGAAGATCCCGCGCGCCGCGCGAGAACTTATCGACCTTGAGCCTTACCGCGAAGCGTGGACCGGCGCACACGGTTATTTCTCGGCCAACGTCGTCGCCAGTCGAGGCTGTCCGTATCAGTGCAACTGGTGCGCAAAACCGATCTCCGGAAACAAATTTCAGGTGCGTCCCGCCGAGTCTGTCGCCGCTGAAATTCGCGAGCTCAAAGAGCTTTACGGCGTTGAGCACATCTGGTTTGGCGACGATATTTTCGCGCTCAACCGCAAGTGGACCGAAGAATTTGCGGATGCGATGCAGCAGCAGAAATGCATTCTCCCATTCAAGATCCAGTCGCGCGCCGACCTCATGACGCAGTCGACCGTCGATGCGCTGGCGCGCGCCGGCTGCGCTGAAGTGTGGATGGGCATCGAGTCCGGTTCGCAGACGATCCTCGATGCGATGGATAAAGGGCTTCGCGTTGCCGACGTGGACGGAGCCCGCGCACGCCTCAAGGCAGCAGGA
>Ga0207652_10001799_pt1 | contig 18621 bp, 19 predicted proteins | sample KBSC63BmetaG_FD_184334 | JGI IMG/M metagenome (GOLD analysis project Ga0207652, IMG submission 184334) | Corn rhizosphere microbial communities from Kellogg Biological Station, Michigan, USA - KBS C6-3B metaG (SPAdes) (version 2) | ecosystem: Host-associated > Plants > Roots > Rhizosphere ... | reverse complement strand
CCCACGGAGTGCCTTCCCGCTCGGTCTTCTGGCGTCTTAGACAAACGACAGAGTCCCTTGCGAGACAGGCACTTCCGTGCTTCTACAGCACGTGTCGCACAAGAAGATCACGAAACGGCGAGGCTAGTAGTCGAGCTCGGCGTTGACGGCGCGCCCTGGCTACGGCGTGGTCGAGCCGGCCTAGCGCATCTGCCGTGATCTCCGGCGTGGGGACAGCGGCATCCAATAGGTCATGCCAGCCTGGATCAGTTCGCATTTTTCGGCTCCTTCGGAACCAGTGCCGGGTCGTCGCTCAGGACCGTGCGCAGCCGTGCCAGCCCTCGTGCGCTTTGGCTTATGACCGACCCGACGCTGCACTGCAACTGCTCGGCGGTCTGCTGCTCGGATTGGTCATACAGGTAGCGCAGTACCACGGTCGCTCGCTGCCGCACGGGCAGCGTCATCAACGCCTTCCATAGCCTGTCCCGTTCGTCCACGCCGCCAGCCGCGTCCGGGGAGGGCCGGTCCGGGACCTGCGCCACCGATCGCTCCCGGCTGCGTAGCCGACGCCAGACGTTGATCTGCTGCCGCAGGATCGCGCGCCGTACATACGCCTCCGGGTCGTCGCGCCGGCGAACCGACGACCAACGCAGCGCAGTCCGCACGAGGGCGGTCTGAACCAAGTCCTCGGCCTGATCGCGATCTCCGCTGACGGCAAGGGCGAACCGCAGCAAAGACGCGTACCTAGCGGCAGCGAACTCCGCAAACGCCGGCTCCCACCGCGCCACCTGACCAGCCTCCCGCACACCAGACACCGCAGGACACGGAAAGGTTGAGACCGGCAGACCGCCCGCCCACGTCTAACGGCCCTACACCACGGAAACAGCGGTCGAGGTCGGCACTTTCACGGCAGCGGCGGACGTCGGCCCGCTATCGCGCCAGTTCGGCGGACACGATCACGATGTGCGTGAAGCCTGCCTGTGCGCAGTCATAGACGAACTTGCCCTCGCTCATCCGCTGCCTCGACCCGTCAGCAAAGGTGGCGGTGAGGCCAATGGCGTTGACACCGCCCGCAAAGGACCGGACTCCGGTGTACGACAGTGCTTCGCCATACCGCCATTGCGCCCTCACGAAGCGCAAGATCGGCTGGATGCCCTGTGACGATGTGAGGCCGCCGTGTACGGCTGGCGGCAAGGCACGCTGCGCACGTGTAGACATGTCCAGTTCGGTTGTGGGCGTCAGCGCCGCAGCAAGCGCTCCACCATCCCGACGGTTCCACCCGCGAACGAAATCTCGCAATGCGATGGCCGACTCGCCACCCGAGCAGGTCGGAGCGGGCGAAGGGCTGAATGCTGATGGCGTCGCAGGGTTCGAGTGCCCTCCGCTGCCAGCTCCCACAACCACTGCGGCGATCACTATGGCGGCGACACCTACCGCCGCACCGCCCAGCAACCAGGTGCGCCCGACGTGCCATCGGCGTTCGGGAGGACCTCCCTCGATGGAGTCGGTCATGGCCGAAAGGTACGCCGCCGCGCCACGTCCTGAGTAGCCCCGCCGGGCGCTGTATAGCGCCGGTTCCCTTCGCCACAAGCTGGACACCGGGCAGATGTACGTCCGCGTCGTTACCTGGCGGCAAAACGGACAGCCAACAGCCGCGCCACACCCACATACTGGGGGCTCGCTTCCGACGCTTTCGGCGGTCAGCCGGAGCTCATGCCAGCGAGGTAGGCGGCGACGGTGTGCGCGGCGTGGCGATCGAGGTTGGCCTGGGCCATGTCGTAGCGCATGGTGGTTCGCGGGTCACTGTGGCGCATCGCGACCTGCATGTCCCGGATCGGCACCCCGGCGACGAGACCAGTGGTGCAGAAGGTGCGGCGAAGGCTGTGCGGGCTGACCTCGTGACTGATTCCAGCCCGGGCGCAGAGCCGGCGTAGCCGCCGGGCGGCGCTGGAAGGGTCCATCCGGTGGCCAATCTGGTTAAGCAGGATCGGGCCGTGGTCTCGGCCGTCGGTGGCTTCGTGGATCGCGCGCAGGACCGGGATCGGGAGCGGGATGTCTGCGGGCTTCGCGCCCTTGCCGATGACGTGCAGGATTTCATAGCCGGACTGGTAGCGGATGTCGTCGATATCGGCGTGGCACGCTTCGGACACCCGCAGTCCAATCATGCCCAATAACGCGACTAGAGCATGGTCGGTGCCGCCGATCATCCGAGCGACCGACAGCAGCGCCGCGAACTCCAGCGGGTGCAGCACGGTCCGTTTCTGCCCGGACCATTCGACCTTCGGCCGGGTGACGGCATCGGCGGGGTTGTTCGGGATGTGGCCGTCGATCACGGCGAACTTCAACATCGAGGCCACTGTGCAGAACCGGCGCGAGATCGTGGCCGGCGCGTAGTCGCCAGCTTCCAGCTGGCGCAGATAAAGCTCGAGCTGGGAACGGGTCACCCGCAGCGGCTCGACCTCGACCTCGGCGCACCAGCGCAGGTAGCAGCGCAGGTCCACCCGGTAGGAGCTGAGCGTCGGCTCCCGGTAGCGAGCCAAGAAGCTGGCGAACGCGAGCTTGGTGATGTCGAGGTAGCTGGGCACCAGTTCGGACATGACACTCACTCCCATCAGATCCGGGACCATCCCGAGACCTAAAAGGAGCGTTCACCCATCGAGGCGTCGCCGTCCGGTTTGCAGAATCCGGGCGGACCAACCGGCGCGTCTGCGGAAACGCCCGGGCTGGTCGTCGCTTACGACTCGCACTCGAATGTCTAACGGGAACGTATGCCGCTACGGCGCAGTGCGTTCGCGACCGCAGTGCCGGAGACACTCAGTGACCTTGCGATCTGTCGGATAGATCGACTTCTGGTGAGGTACTGCTGCGCGAGCCAGTCCCGGTCCGCGAGCTCCGGCGGCATCTGCGCGGGCGGTCGCCGTCGGCCACCAGGGCCGCGCACGGGAATCGCATTCCTATGAAGCGCGTCGAGCACCGCGTCCTCGGTGCATCCCACCTCACGGGCGATGTCGGCCGCGGTGCGGCGCTTCTCGAGATAAGCCGTGCGGAGCCAGTCGGGGTCCGCCAGCACCGCTGTCGGCCGGCGACCCCGGGACCGACGATCGATGCCGGCCGCCTCCAGCCGGTTGAGCACGGTCTTGGCGGTGACCCCGAACCGGCTCGCGAGCTCCTCGGCTGTCGCTCCCGCCAGATAAGCGGCGACGAGCGCTTCACGCCCATCGGCGTCCGGCCGACTTGTCATTGGGGATGCGTTCGGTCGAGCGCGTAGAGAGGCAGGGTGCAGGCGTCGTTGTATGGCACGAACCAGTCCTCGAACCGCATCGATGTCATGCCGGTGGGTCCTATGACGTCGTCATCGGTTTCGAAACCGTCGAGTGCGTAGTTGTAGAGAAGTTCGTGATCGACGTCTTCGAACAGTTGGTCCTCAACCGCACCTCGCCAGCCCTCTTCGAGTCGCACCCCGCCCGCGTCAGCGGCGATCTCGACATGGTCGAGCCAGACGCGCACGGCGAGTTCCTGCGCGACACAGGCAAGCTCTGTCCAGCCGGATGTGATGCGGGTGGTCATGTCGGTCAGGGCGACGAGGAACTTCTGCGCGAACAGCGCGTCATAGCGAGGCGCGAATCTGCGCGGCAGTAGGCCGATGATCTCGAGATGATCGACGTCGACGTGTTCGCCTGTTCGGCGGGCGGCACGCAGCGTCGTGATGTCGTTGAACAGGCCGTCGGTGACGTGCTCCGCGGCAACGACCATGCACCCGGCGAGCCTCGTGGCGTAGCGCAGCGCCTCACCGCGGGCGTCCGGATCGGCTTGGTCCAGCCCGTCCACACTCAAGCAGTCCAACGGCAGCGCGCGGAAGAGCTCTGCGGCGGAGAGCAGCGACTGTTCGTACTCGATGGAGGCCATCAGGCTGTCGGCGATGGCGTCGCCGGTGATCTCGACCGGCGACACTGGCGCTTCGTCCTCTTCGTCGTCGACGTCGTCGGCTTCCTCGATGACGTCGACCTGCACCTGCCATCCCTGCAGCTCCGGGGTGTCCGCGACCAACGCACGCAACGGAACGGTCCACCGGTCTCGCAACGCCGCGGTGGCATCCGGTGCGCAGCCCACGTCATGGACCTCGACGCCCGAACGGTCCTGCTCGGCGATGCGCCTGATCCAGACACCGTCCAGCAGATCGATGACCACGTCCTCGACCAGCGTGGCTGCGCCCTGACTGGCCAGCACGCCGACCGGCGCGGGAGGAACAAGGACAGCGGTGACAGTCCAGCGGTAGCTCACATCAGCAATCTTCCCGCCTGCATCGGACGCTTTGAGCCGCCCGCGGGTTATCCACATGTACGAAGTGGGCGGACGTTTTCGCCCATCGCCGGCCGTACGGTCGGGCTGTGCGCGCCGCGATCTACGCCCGGATCTCCCAAGACCGGTACGGCGCCGGCCTCGGGGTGGCGCGGCAACGCGAAGACTGCGAACAACTGATCGCCGACCGCGGCTGGGAGCTGGCCGGGGTCTTCGAGGACAACGACATCTCCGCGTACAGCGGCAAGCTGCGGCCCGGATACCGGCGGCTGCTCGACGCCGTCAACGCCGGGGAGATCGCAGCTGTCGTCGCCTGGCACACCGACCGGTTGCACCGCTCCCCCCGCGAGCTGGAAGAGTGGATCGACGCCTGCGAGCGCCACGATGTCATCACGGTGACGGTGCGGGCGGGTGAGCTCGACCTGGCCACCGCGGCCGGTCGGATGGTCGCGCGGATGCTCGGTGCCGCCGCCCGGCACGAGTCGGAGCAGAAAGCCGAACGCGTTCGTCGCGCCCGCGAGCAGGCCGCCAAAGCCGGCCAGATGCACGGGCCGCTCGGTTACGGCTACGTCCGCGACCCGGTCACCGGCGAGTGGCAGATCGAACCGACCGAGGCAGCAATCGTGCGCGAGATCGCCGAGCGACTTCTCGCCGGCGAAACGTTGCGGGGCATTGCCATCGATCTGAACGCGCGCGGCGTTCCCACGCCGAAAAAGGCGCCGCATGGTTGGCGGTCGCCGAACATCCGCCAGCTCGTCGCCGCCGGCCGCTACTGCGGGTGGCGCGAGTGGACGCCGGCACCAACCCGCGGCGGGCGTGGCCGCGGGTACGGCATGGGGGAACTCGTCGCGAAAGGCGACTGGCCGGCCATCCTCAGCCGCGTGGAAACCGAACGGCTGCGCGTGCTGCTGACCGACCCGAGCCGGCACAAGGGGCGAGCCCCGAAGTACCAGCTGTCCGGCATCTTGCGCTGCGGCGTCTGCGGCGCACCTCTCAACGGCCACCTCGACAGCAAACGCGGGACGCGTCGCTATCACTGCTTCGCTCAGCCCGGGATGAACCGATGCGGCAGCGTGTCCGTCGCCGGCATCGCGGTCGAAAAACTCGTCGTGACGCAACTACTCGCCGCACTCACCGAGACGCCGATGCGACCCGTGGCAGCCGACGAACGCGCACGGGCCACTGAAGAGGCCGCACTAACCGCCATCGCCGCCGACCGGCAGCGCCTCGACGAACTGGCCACCGACTACGCCGATGGCCGCGTCACCCGGCAGGAATGGCTACGGGTGCGCGACATCGTCGCCACCCGCATCGAGCAGGCGGAGGTGACCCTGCGCGGAGCCGGACACGCGGCCGTCCTGCGACACCTGCCCGCCTCACCCCGCGAGCTGGTCCGCGCATGGAACGACGACATGACGGTGGACCAGAAACGAGCAGTCATCAGTGCAGTCATCGACCGGGTGATCGTGCACCCGGCGACCCGCCGCGCACCGCAATTCGACCCGGAGCGCGTCGAGATCATCTGGCGGGTCTGACCGTCACGCCGACTTCGACACCGGGGAGACAACGGTGCGAGACCGAGCCGCGCGACCGGCCCGCCGGGTCCGGGTCAGCAGCTCTCCCACCGCCATAAGCACGCGGGTGTCACGAACGGTCGGCGGCAGCCCCTGCGCAACCCGGGACCGGGCGACGGTGACGAGCGCCGCCTCCACCTCGACCGTCTCGACCGATCCAGCGTCGTCGCGCCGTGCGGTCCTCATCGGTCACGCTCACAGCGGCGCCCCGGCACCGTCGGCTGCCGCACCGCAAGCCGTGTCGACGGTGCGACGGCCACGAACATCGCAGCACGTCGTGCGTGGATGTCGCGGGACAGGACGAGGTCGGGTTCGGTGAACACGCGCCGGGCCTGTTCGGCGTCGAAGCCGAGCTCGGCGAGAATCTGCATCGCCGCGCGCGGAGCTTCACCGACGTAACCGGCGGTGCAGCCCGACAGCAGCATCTCGTTGCCCGCCTCGTCGCGCATCGTCATGGTGTACGGATCGTGCGGGTCGCTGAAGCCGGGGAACCGCACGGCGACGTCAGTCACCTCACCGAGCTCGTGGCGGTGCTCCCGGAAAAACGTCACGCTGTCGCGGGTAATGCCAGTCCCGTTGTCCTGCAGGCGCATCGCTGCCTCCCTGTCGTGTGGGTGCGGGCAGCACAACGAGAAACCGAACCGCAACCGTGACCACGCGACGACGAACCAACGCGGCCCTGTCGTGGTCACGGTGATGGTTCGCGGCACGCGACGACGCGGTCAGATCAGCCGTAGCGGTGGCGGGTCCTCACCGGCGTCGACGTCCATCGACATGGTGAAGTCCGTATCGGTGTCGTCGGGGGGTTCGGGTCGGCTGTCGATGTCGGCATCGACGAACCGCGACCTGTCCTCATCCTGCTGCGGGAAACCAGGAAGCGGGACCTCGTCACGGTGTGTGCCGCCGGCGCAGCCGGTACGGTCCCACTCGCGCAGCCGCAGCAACACCCGTTCCAGGCTGTCGTGCCACACGACCCCGGCATCGGCGAGGGCGTGCGGGTCGAGGTAGGCGCCGAGCCACGCGGCGTGCAACGCCGACAGCTCCTCGAGCATCGAGGTATGCCGGTACCAGCACGCCGGCACCGTCTCCGCGATGCCGTACCGGTCGACAAGCCAGTCCACGAAACCGAGCAGACGCTCCCACTCCTCGCGTGCCTGAACCCGGTCGAGCGAGTCCCAGTCGACCGCCCGGAACTGCACAGTTTCCCGGTCGGCCAGCGACGTGACCAGCTGGTCGAGCTGTGCGCGCAGCAGCAGCACGTCTTCCTCGAGACTGCGCGTCATCCCGACGTACCCGCAGCGGCGCGAATCACGTCGGCGTCGCGACGCTGCCACCACGGCGCGAGCCGGGCCTCAGCCGGGGCGGCGTGACGGGCAAGCACGATCGCGCGGCCCGGCGGCAGGCAGCGCAGCCGCTCCACCGGCAGCGCCGGCAGCCGGCGCATGCTCACCGACACGCTGCCACCACCAGGACCCGTGGTGCGGCTGCGGGTGGGCTCATCGATCTCGCCGGCGAGCCGCGAGATCCGGGACAGGTCATCGGCCTGCGCCAGCCCACCGAGCAGCACCTTCGTCGTCGCCGCATCCCACAACGCGTCCGCCGCATGCGGCCCCCACCGGGACCGCGCCTGCGCCAACGACTGCAACACCGCGACCGTCGTAATGCCCGAACCGCCGCCATCCGCGAGCAGGTTCGGCAAGCTCGGCAACGGCGCGATGTTCGCCGCCTCATCCAGCAACACCAACAGCGGTGGATCCAACCGCCCGCCCGGCACCCCCGCCGCCACCCGACGGGCCGCCTCGAGCAGATCCTCGACCAGCGCGGTCACCAGCGGCGCCACCGACAACTGCGCCCCCGACGAACCGAGCAGATACAGCGTGCCGTGACCGGCGAGAAACGCGACCGGGTCGAAGGCCTCATCGTCAGCCGGCGAGCAGGCGTCGAGCACCCGCGGATCGGCGAGGCTGTCGACGGCACGACGCACCCCGGCCCACACCGAGTCGCGTTGCCGCGGGTCGGCCGCCGACTGCGCGGCCAGCTCCTCCGCCCAGCCCGGCACCGCCATAGATTCCGCCCGCAGGATCCGAACCGGTGTCGGGTCCGTCGGCCGCGACGCCCACAGCAGCACGTCGCGCATCGACCGGCCGGCCAACGCGGCGGCATGCAGGTAGCAGCGCAGCACCGCCTCCGTCATCGACTGCCAGAACTCGCCGTTCGTCGTCGTCCCCGCGGACAGCTGCGCGCCGGCTGCCAGCGCACGGGCACGGCCGATCGCGACCAGCGCATCGTCGCAACCGCGTTGCGGCGCCCACCGCAACCGCGGAACATCACCGGCGAGGTTCTGCGGGTCGAACGCGGCCACCGGTCCGCGCGCCGCGCGCAACGCGAACGTATGCCGCAACGTGTCCGGCCGCGTCGCGGTCACCAACACCGCTCCGGGCGCGTCGATCGTCTGCGGGATGATCAGGTGCACACCTTTCCCGCACCGCGGCGGCCCGAGATACAAGTAGGAGTCTTCGACGCTGCCCCACAGCCGCTGCCCGCTGCGGGTGTCCCGGCCCAGCGCCAGCCCCACCTGATGCGGGTCCACCCGGCCGGACAGACTCGGGCGTGCGTGCCGGCCACGGGCACGGACGGCAGCCGCGGACAGATGCCGACGAACCTCGTCCCGGCGCGCGTAGCCGCGACGCCCGCCGACCCCACGCACCAACCGAAACGCCGTCACCGCAACCATCACGATCGCGGCGAACACCACCAGCACGCACAGATAGAAGGTGAACGGACCCGGCAGCAGACCCCGGACCTGCAGCGGGAACGCCGCGCGCGGATCGGTCAGGTGCGCCGGCCACCGGGTCAACGCCGACCCAGTCGCGACCACCGTCAGATGCGGCCACCGGCCGCTGTGCACGACCGCCGCGGCACCGGTGGCGACCCACACCGGTAACCCGATCGCGGCTGCGGCCGTGACGACGAGGAGCCCCGCCCATTCGGCCGGTCCGAGCTCCTGCGCCTGCGTCCGGTACCGGTCCATCACACACCTCCAGCCGGGCGGGTCGCACCGACGAAGGCCGGAGAGAAACGTGTGAGCACGTCGACGCGAACGACAGCGCCGGTGTGCGGGGCATCGACCATCCGCCCGTCACCGACATAGACGCCGACATGGGTCACCGCCCGGCGACCTGCGCCGAAGAAGACGAGGTCGCCGGGGACGAGCGGTGCGCCCGGCGCCAGCTGCGGTCCGGCGTCGAACTGGTCCTGCGCGACGCGCGGCAACACCACGCCGGCGCGGGCGTAGGCCCACTGCACCAGCCCGGAGCAGTCGAACCCGCCAGCACCCTCACCGCCCCACAGGTAGGGCACCCCGCGCTGACTCAACGCCGCGTCCACCGCCACCTGCGCGGTGCCGGACGCGACGCCGATGGTGCGGGTGACCGCGTACCGGTCGGCCCAGCTCAGCACCAGCGAGGCGTAGCCGGCGGAGAGCGCCTGGCACGCCGGCCCGGTGTTGCCGCAGTTGTAGGCGACCAGCGCGGACCGCACGTCGTGGTCGGCGCCGAGACTGCACAGGTAGCCGGCAACGGACGCGACCGCGTCCGCCGGGTCGAACGGATCCAAGCGGCCGTCGCCGTCGCCGTCGACGCCATGACGCCGCCACGTCCCCGGTTCGAACTGCATCGGCCCCACCGCGCCGGCCGACGACACCAGTGCCGCCGACCGTCCATGGTCAGACTCGACCTTGCCGACCGCGGCAAGCACCGGCCACCCCAACCCCGGGCAGACATTCGCGTCCTGCCGGTAGAGCGACAGGTAGCTCGCCGGGATGTCACCGGCGGCCATCGTCGGCGAGTAGACGGGCGGCAGCGCACCGGCGAAACCGGCGACCAGGGCTGCGCCGCACGCTGTCATCGCGGCGGTGAGGACTACCGCGGCCTTGCCCAGCAACATCGCGGGCATCACGCCACCGCCACGACACACCAACGACCGTGCCGGTCCGCGGCCAGATGCACCGTCCAGGCGACCGCGACCCGTCCGCGCGTGGTCAGCAACTGCCCGGCGACACGAACGACCGCTTCGTCGACGCTCACCTCTGCCGCGGTCGACGTCACCAGGAGCCGTGCCCGCGGCACCGTCTGGGTTCGTTGGCGTGCATCGAGCAGCGCCCGGCCCAGGTCGGGAGTGGTCGTCGCGGTGATCGTGCTGGGCGCTTGCGTCGCGTCGTCGTCAGTGAGTGCGTGCAGCAGCTGAACCGCCGCCGTCGACGCCGCGGCGACGTTCGACGTTGCGACGCGGCGAAATCTGGTGTCGTGCCGGTGATGCGGCGCGACGTGCATCAGCACGAGCGTTGTCGCGGTTGTAGCGGCCAACAGCGCGACCATGCGCCGGCGGGTCATGTGCGCATCCGTGCGTCCGTGTCAACGAGGCCGACTTCACCGGCAGACAGAACATGGTCGACGACAGCAGTGCAGGTGCCGACCCGCCACAACGCGCGGTGCGGCGGAAGTCGGGTGACCAGATCCGTCTCCACCTCCGACAGGTCGAGCAGCCGCGCGGCGAGGTCACGTTCACCCGGTGCCTGCGCATACACGACGCGGGTCTCCGCATCGGCGAGCAGCCCACCGGCCTGCGCGCGGGTCGCGGTTCCGCTGTCCGCCTGCGCATGCAGGTCGGACAGGCGATGGACCACCACGATCAGCTGCACACCGTGGCTGCGCGCGAGCTTGCTCACCGACTGCAGCCATCGCGTCGTGGCCGCCGACCCGAGCAGGGCCCACGCTTCATCGACGAGCAGCAGCTGCCGCCGGTCGTTCGGTGCGCTGATCGCGCGTTGCAACCAGGTGCCGGCGCAGACCATCACCGGCGCGAGCGCGTCGGTGCCGAAGGTCGCGGACAGGTCGAGCACCAGACCGCGCCCGTCCGGATCGAGCTGCACGGTCGTGGGACCGTCGACGATGCCGGCGAGATCACCGGTGAGCAGCCGTTGCAGCTCGAGCGCGACCGGTCGGACCGCAAGCGCGAGGGTCCGTGGGCGGGTGCTCACCGCGGCCGCCATCGCGTCGGTCGGGTCGAGCAGCCGCTCCACCACGTCGCTGAGCACCGGCGCAGCCGGAAGGTTCGCGCACGCGCCCGCCACCGCAGCGCGCTCTTCCGGACTGAGCGGCCGCCCCAAACCGGCGCCGGCCAACGCGGCGACCAGTCCAGCCCGGCGGCGCAACACCACGTCGGCGCCGTCGGCGTCGTTCGGGTCGGCGTCGAGCGGGTTGAGCCGATCCGCTCCGCCCGGCGCGAGAGTCAGCCGGGGCAACTCATGGCGATCGGCGAGCGGGCCGTACTCGCCCTTCGGGTCCAGCACGTAAGCGGCGCGGCCGGCCAACAACTGCCGGGACAGGTAACTCTTCACCAACGCGCTCTTGCCCTTGCCGAGCTGACCGGCGACGACCATGTTCGGGCTGGTGACGGTGCCGGCCGCGTAGCACTCCCACGGGTCGTAGCAGAACGCGGCGCCGCCGGCGAGATGGTTCACCCCGATCAGCACGCCGTCGCGTGGCACCCGCGACTGCGCCTGCCACGGATATGCGGACACCGCATGGCGAGTGGTCACCGACACCTGCGGCGCGAGCGGGCTCACCGTTCCACCGCCAGCGACGGCGACCGGCGGACCGGTTGTGTCGCGGCGCTGCGACGTCGGTCCGCGACGCGGTCGGCACCAGGCTGCCGCGTCAACGTGCGCGCGGCGGTCGTGGCCGGACCGACAGGTGGTGCGCCGGCAAGGATGCGGTCGGCGGCACCCATCACCCGCTCCGCCGTCGCCAACAACACACCGGTCGCACCGCCCGCCCAGCCCGCGACGTAGGGGGCGGTGTAGTCGTTGCTGTCCAGCCCGTGCGCATGCGCGACCAGGTAGGCGACCGACTCGGCTTCCACCTCGGCACGACCCCGGTCCAGCTCTGCCGGGCGCACCGCCGGGTCATGCAACAGCACGTGCGCGAGTTCGTGCGCGAGTGTTTTCACCCGTTGCGCGGGCGGCAGGTCATCGCAGACGGTGACGGTACGGGCGAGGAAGTCGGTCACACCGTTCGCCGGGGCGCAGTCGCCGTCACGCAGCGCGAACCCCGCCGCGGACAGCTGACCGGCCAGCGCATCCCACAGCCCCGCCGGCGCGCCGCCGGTCAGCAGCTGCGGGCCGACCGCGGGCAGTGGTTCACCCTCGGTCTGGCTGATATCGAAGACATGCGTCACCCGGTAGCCGCGCAACACCCGCTTGCCGTCATCGCCGATCAGCTCCGCCGGGGACTCGCTTGTCGCCCCGTCGGTTGTGCGTGTGTCGGTGCGGCTCGTGTCGGGCGCGATGATGGCGATCCCGCGTTCACCTTTGCGGACCTGCCGGCCCAGCGACTGCCAGGTCCGGTAGCCGGCGACATGCGTCGCGTCAGGGCGTTGCACACCGATCAGCAACACGTTGTGCGGGCTGTAGTGGTGGAACCGCGCAGCCACGGTCAGCATCCGCTGCCAGCCCTCCGAGGTCGTCAACGCGGCGACCGCGTCGGTCAGACGTTGGTGCGCGCGGCGCAGCCGTTCGGTCTGCGTCGGGTTCACCGCGGCCGTCCCGACGGACGGCACAGCGGCATCGATGCGAGCAGGCCGAGGTCGTGCTCGCCGTGGCAGGCGCGCAGGTCCAACCGGGCGGCGGCGGCAGCGGTGCGCACCGCCCGGCAGCCCTCGTCCAGCTCTTCGAGACTCGACGCACTGCACGTCACCACCGCAGACATCCGCGTCAGCCGGTAGCCGGCGACCAGCTCCTCCTCCGCCGCAGTCGCCTCTTCCGCCGCGGCCGTCACCGCGGCCGTGTCGGTCAGTCCGAACCTGGTCCGGTCCGCGGCGTCAAGACGAGCCCGGGAGCGAGCCGCTCTGGCCTGGCGGACCGCGGCCGCCTGCGGCACCGGCACCAGATGGACCGCGACGGTGCGGTGCACCGACGGTGGTGTCGCCAGCAGCAGTGGTTCCAGCCATCCCGGCGTGACCGGGACTCGCGGCCAACCGGTGACCGCGAAGGTGCGGTGCACGGTGTCGTCGGTGCGCAGGTGGTCCCAGCGGCGAAGCTGCGACGCCGGCCCCACCTGTTCGCCGCGGTGCAACGGCGTGGCCGCGTCGACATCGATGTCGCGGTACCGGCGCAGCAGCCAGGCGCATTCGGTGACGGTGAGCGGACGTGCGGCCAGGTCGGCGATCAGCAACCCGCGCAACGCGTCGCGGACCGCCGCGACGGTCTCGGCGCCACCGCCGGTGCGTCGACGGGCGTATGCGAGGGCGAGATACACCTCGTGGCGCACCGTCATGGCCGTTACTCCGGCCGCCATTGCCCGGTAGTCCGCGACCGCGGCGTCATCGACGCCCGCATGTCGGTCGGTGAGCCAACGGTCCAGCTCGTCACGTTCCGGGCCGGCGCGTTCCACCCACTGCAGGCGGCGCAGACCCGGGTCGGCGGCGAGCGCGGCGATCGCATCCCCCCAGCCGGCGAGCAGCCGTGCCTGCTCCCCCGGGTCGAGCAGCGCGAACCGGTCCGTGCCCGCGACCGCCAACACCGCCGTCGTGACCCGTGCGGCCGGGTCGTCGACCACGGCGATGCCGTCGTGGTCGACCAACGTCAGCCGCCCGTGCCCGCCGGGCGAGGCGACCGTCCAGCGTGCCGACGGCTGCGGCGAGCCCAGCGGCGCCGTCCATCGCGTCGCCCCCGCAGTCGCGGCGGCGCCGTGGCGTCGCGACGGAGGCAGCCACTCGACCAGCGACCGGCCGGAGACCGGCACCAGCGCGACCGCCGCACCCGCGGCCAGCAGCACGGCGCCGACCGGCAGCGGTGCACCGACAAACAACGCCGCGACGGTCGCGGCGACAGTGCCGGCGATGGTGACAACCGGCAACAACGGCAGCCCGAGCCACACGGCACCGGCGGTGCCGGCGAACCGGTAGCGCGGATCGGTCGCGGTCATGCGCCACCGCCCGCCGCCGACGCCGGCGCGGCCGGCGGTGGCGTTGCCCGCGTCACCGACGGGGCGGACCGGCCGGCGGGAGCGGCGGACGCGAGCCGCGCCGCCGGATGCGGGGCCGCGGCGAGCAGCCGGCTGCTGCCGGAGCGGACCTTCGCGGCGACCGCGGCACCGCCGCCGGCGACCGCCGCCGCCTCCATCACATGGGGCACGATGCGGAAGGCCAACGGCAGGCCGAGCGTGCCGAGGAACAGCAACGCCAGCCCGACCGCGATCCCGTCGATGCCGCCCGCCAGACCCTCGCCCGGATTCGCCAGCGCGGCAGCGGCCAGCACCATCAACACGGTGATGACGAGCTGGGCGAGCACGACCGCGACCAGCACCTCGACCAGCCGTCGAGTCCACCGTGCCGTCGCGTGCCAGAACAGCCCAGCCAACGCGAGCGGCACGAACGCCGCCAACAGCAGCACCAGCGCGGCCCGGCACGCCAGCTCGACCCAGATAACGAACGACAACACCGCCGCCGCCAGCACCACCACCAACAAGGCGATGCCACCGCTCGGTTCCAGCGGGCTCGCGTTGATCCCAAGCACCTCGCGCATGTGATCCAGTGCGTGCGCGAACCCGCCGGGTCCGCCGACACCGACAGCCACGACGCTCGCGCACGCGCCGTTCACCACCGCGAGCAGCAGCGACAATGCCGCCCGCGCCGCCAGCAACAACGGGCCCACCAACAGCGGCAGCAGCACACCCCGGCGCAACGCCGCACCCGGTCGACCGGCCAGCACCTCGGCCGCTACACCGCAGAACACCACCGGCAACGCCAGCATCGCGGCGACCGCGAGCATCGCCCTCCACGGCCCGGTGAACCAGCCGTCCAGCCGCACCTCAGTGCTGGCGACAAGGGCGTTCGTCATGTGCTCGAACGTCCACGATCCGAGGGACTGGATGCCGCTGGTAAAGGCGCGGGCGATCGCGCCCAGCAACGTCCCAACCAGGTCGACGTGGAACGGGTTCGGCACGTGCAGCTGCGGGTCGGCGGTGCGCATCAGTGCACCGATCCGCCGACGCCGAACCCGAAGTTCACCAGCGCCGTCGCGGCACCGGCCACAAGCGCACCGACCGCACCGCCGAGCACCATCATCCGGCCCTGCTGCGTCGCGCCGTAATGACCCGTCCGGGCACCGAAACCCCACGCGGCCGCACCCGCAAGGACCGCGACCACACAGGCCAGCAACACCCAGGTGACAAGCCCGCCGACCAGTGAGGTCAGCTGCGCCGTGCCGGGCAGGTTCGAGTTCGGACTGACACTGACACCATGCGGAACCATCGCGGCCTCCCAGCCGTCGTCGCGAAACGGACAGCGGAAGGCTGCACGGTCACCGTGACCACAACCGTGACCATGGCGAACCGCGGTGATGGTTCGCCGTCGTGGTCACCCGATGGTTCGCAGCCGAACCATCGCGCGAAACCGGAAAGGTGTTAGCCGGCGCGCTGGCTGCGGATCGCCCGGTCGAACTCCGCGAGCGTTTCCGGCTCGATCCGATCGTCCGGCTCCACCTGCTCGTCCAGAACACCGCGCAACGCGTTGAGCAGGTTGCGCGCCTCACCGGACGCGCCGCGGGCCGCGGCCGCGCGCATCCCCAGCCGGTACAGGCGCTCGTCATACGGGCAGGCGCTGATCCCGACGTTCGCCGCCCACGTGGCCGTCACCGGATCGTCGCGGTCCAACGCACGCTGCCCGACCTCCAACGCCACGTCGACGATCGCCGCCTCGATGTGCCGGTCGAAACCTTCCAGCTGCACCCACTCGCGGTCGTAGCCCTCGAACGGGCGGCCACGCACCAGTTCCAGCGCGCGGCGCCGGTCGTCCTCATCGCCGTCCACCAGCGCCTGGAACCGTTGCCAGTCACAGCCAACCGTCTCGGTCATCCGCCAGGTGCGGCCCTCGTGCACGATGCCGCAGTCGAGCAGCCGCCGCGTCTCACTCATCCGTGTGCGCAGCAGATCCGCGTTGAACTCACGGTCCGGCCACACCGTGGTGGCAAGCACCTCGGCCGCGATCGCCCGCCGGTGCAGCGCCAGATAGACGGCGAGATCGCGCACACCGGCGCGTTTCGCCGTCCCGTTCCCGTTGATCTCGACCGGGCCTAACACGTTCACCGCGACCGCCCGTTCCGCCGAGTCCGGCGGGCACTCGTCGTGCAGCGGTTGCAGCACCTCGTCATCCGCGCCGACCGGCTGTGCCGCTGTCACGTGCTCGAGCAGCTCCGCGGTGCGTGTGACGAGTGCGCTGTCAACCAGGTGCGGGCGGATGTCCGCGTCGATGCCCGGGATGCGCAGCTGCTGCGCGTCGATCCGCCACGGCTGCCCGTCCGGATCCTCGCCGTTTAGGAGCGCGACCAGCGGGCCGCCCGGTGCGTGCAGCTGCTCGCGCAGTGCGTCGGGGATGTCGCTGCCGCGCAGTCCGGCGAGCAGGATCAGCGCAACGTCGCCGTCGTCGCCACGTCGCCGTGCCGCGTCCAGCGATCCTGCAGCCCCGACGGTCGTGGCGACGCGTTGGGCATAGACGCTGAGATGGTCCAGCAGCGGTGAGGGTGGCTGCCAGATGTCGATGCGTTCGCGTCCCGCCGCCGCTTCGGCCAGACGTTGCGGGACAACGACCTGGGTGAGCTCGCTCCACGGCGCGCCCGCGATCGACTGTCCGACACCGGCGATAAACCGATCGGTGATCGTGTCTTCGCCGACGACACTGATGGTGCGCGCGGTCTCCAGGTTCACGTAACACGTGGCGTCCTCGACCGCGCCGACCGGCACGAGCAGCGGTACCGGATCCCCGAGCGGGGTGTCGACCGCGAGCAGGTAGCCGTGCTCGCTCGGCGCGAGCCGCCAGCCATGGTCGGTCCTGGTGAACGGTGCCGGCGCGTCCGACATCGGGGTAACGATCACGTCGAGGGTGCCGTCGTGGTGCTGCAGCACCGCGCGCACCGCGACCGCGGGGTTGCGGGCTGCGGCGAGCCGCGCGCAGGCGCGGACCGTGTCCACCAGTGCAGCGCCCGCTTTCGCGTCGCGGTACAGCAGGGCCTCCGAGTCGATCAGCTGCGCCGGCAGTGGCGCCGGCCGGGTGCCGAGCGGGCGGCGTCGCGCCGCGACGCGGCGACGGCGGGCGAGGACGACCAGAACACCGGCGGCGCTCAGCGCGGCCGCGGCGCCGATCGGCGTCGCCGGCAATCGCTTGTCGTTATCTCTGTGGTCACGTGGCGTCGAAGCCGTGCGATCGCCACCGACGGGTGTTTCGGTCGTGGACTGCGGCGGCGTAGACACGGGCGTGACCGGTGCCGGTACCGATCGCGGCGCAGCCGCCTGCTCGTGCGCGGCGGATGTGGTTGTCCTTCGCGCGGTGGTCTCCGATGCTTGCCGCGGCGAAGGTGTCGCCTGCTCAACGACGTGAACGTCGGTGGCATCGGCCGGCATCCGCAGCACCCAGCCGGGCTGAATCAGGTTGGCCGCGGTCAGTCGCTGCCCGTCCGGCATCAGCCGGCCCTCGTTCAACGCGAAGATCTCCCGCCAGCGCAACGGATCACCCAGATGCCGGCCGGCGATGTCCCACAAGTTGTCATGGGAACGGCCATGCGGTGGCTCGACGACGTACTCCTTCACCGAAAGGTGCGCTGTCGTCCTGTGCGCGGTTACCGGCGAGCCAACGGCGACGGTTGCGGCGGCGAACGGCACGGGTGCCGACTCGTGGGCCGGACGCAGATCGATGGCCGACGTCGATGTCGAGATCGTCGCGGGTGCGAGCGGATAGGCAACCGCAGCCGCGCGGGTCAGCACGCCTGCAGAACCGGCCACGGCGCCGCCGTGGACCGCCAGCACCGCCACTGCGACCAGATGAGCAGCCAACCGCCGGTTGACCCCACCGAACGGCACCCGCACCTGCCAGCCGCGCAGCTGCGCGCCGACCTCCGCGACAACACACGCGCACAGATGCAGCCAGGCGAGCCACGCCACCGCGGTGACAACACGAAGCACGGCAGTGTCCGACAGCGGCGAACGCAACAACTTGACGACCGCGTCGCCGTCAGGCGCATGCGCAGGAATCGGTGAAACGCCGAACGTGACGAGCAACACCGGCGGAACAACCAGCAGCGCCAACAGGATGACCACGGCTACGGACCCGCGCAGATACGGACGGGCCGACTGGTGGCTTGCGGTGGTCATGGTCCCTCCTGCACGCGGACACCGCGAACCGCAACGGCGCTAGCCGTCCCGGCGACGTGGAAGCTGTTGATACCGACCAGCCCGAGCAGCACCGTCGGCGTACGGTCGGCGATGGTGACAGTGACACGGTCCGGCGTCACGACCACGGCGCAGGAAGCGGCCGGCGCGGCGACATCGACGTACCGGCATGCGGCCGCCTGTGCGGCCGTCGCATCGATCGTGTCGTGGCCGGTCGCACGCAACGCGGTCACATCCAGCGCGTTGACACCCGCGCGCGCGGCCTGTTCGGCGATGTCGGCGCTGCGCTGGGGTGCCGCGATCGCGCGTCCACCGTCAAGAACCAGCCCGGCGAGCGCAAACATCACCGGGGTCAGCAACAGCAGGATGATCGCGGCCGCGCCGGCGTCCTCGCCTCGTCGACATGTCATGGCGAGCTCACTGTGGGAAGTGCATCGAGTTCTCATTGACGTGGCACCGCCGTACCAAGTTGTTGTCGCTGCTCAGACGTGGTGCGACCAGGTTGTGATGCGGTGTTGACAGAACGTCGGGATTCCTGAAGGGTTGCC
>Ga0207652_10001798_pt1 | contig 18633 bp, 21 predicted proteins | sample KBSC63BmetaG_FD_184334 | JGI IMG/M metagenome (GOLD analysis project Ga0207652, IMG submission 184334) | Corn rhizosphere microbial communities from Kellogg Biological Station, Michigan, USA - KBS C6-3B metaG (SPAdes) (version 2) | ecosystem: Host-associated > Plants > Roots > Rhizosphere ... | reverse complement strand
TTCCGATCTGGCTCGGGCAATAGAAGTCAAGCGTGAACGGGCCGACCGGATGCTGCTTCTTGAAGTGAAGGCCTTTGAGCTGATCACGACGCAGCGAATGCCATAGCCGCAATTCAGCATCCGTCATGTTGCCCCGCAGTTTTCGGGCGCGCGCGGTCATCGCTCGCGTGCGCGAAAAGCGGGACCCCCTCCCGCCCGCTTCGCGGTCGACCTCCCCCTTGCAGGGGGAGGTTGGAAGTTTATCAGTTGGCGCGGTCACGTGCCGCTCTCCATCACCGCGATCGCCTCTTCCTCGTCGGCGCCCAGATAGGCCGCGATCACCTTGGGATCGTCCCGGACGTCCTGCGGCGAGCCTTCGGCGATTTTCACGCCGTAGTCCATCACCACGACGTGGTCGGAGATTTCCATCACCACCGACATGTCGTGCTCGATCAGCAGGATCGAGACGCCGTGGTCGGCGCGGATTGCGAGCAACAACTCGCTGAGCGCGGCACTTTCACGCGTGTTGAGTCCGGCGGCCGGCTCGTCCAGGCACAAAAGCGCGGGTTCGGTGCACATCGCGCGCGCGATTTCGAGACGACGCTGGTCGCCATAGGGCAAATTGCCGGCGGCATCGTCGGCGCGCTCGAGCAGTCCGATGCGATCGAGCCAGAGCGTGGCCTGATCGATCGCGCGTTTCTCGGCCGAGCGCCAGGATGGCGCGCCGATCAACCCGAGGAAGGTCAGGCCCGAGGCCAACATCAGCGCATTGTGCTGGGCGACCATCAGGTTTTCCAGCGCGGTCATGCCGGGAAACAGCCTGATGTTCTGAAAGGTGCGCGCGACTTTTGCCTGCTTTGAAATCCGGAAATCGTTCAGCCGTTCGAGCCGGATGTCGCGACCATCATCATGGGTCAGCCGCATCGCGCCTGATGTCGGCTTGTAGAACCCGGTGATGCAGTTGAACACGGTGGTCTTGCCGGCGCCGTTCGGCCCGATCAGCGCGGTGATGTTGCGCCGCTCGGCGCCAAACGACAGATCGTTGACGGCGACGATGCCGCCGAAGCGCATTGTCAGACGATCGACGGAAAGAATGCAATCGCCGCTCATCCGTGCCCCTCCTTGACGAGGTCGGATGAGATAGCCTGACTATGCCGCAGGAAGACGGTCGGAGCGCGGTGGCCGATCAGCCCGCGCGGCCGCCAGATCATCAACAGCACCATCGCGACGCCGAACACCAGCATGCGATATTGGTCGAGACCGCGAAACAGTTCGAAGCCGCCGATCATGGTGAGCGCCGCGAGCGCGACGCCGAGCTGCGAACCCATGCCGCCGAGCACGACGATCGCCAGCACCAGCGCCGATTCCTGGAAGGTGAAGGATTCCGGGCTGATAAAACCCTGCCGTGTCGCGAAGAAGGCGCCGGCGAACCCGCCGAACATGGCGCCCGTCGCGAACGCCGTCAGTTTGGTGGTGGTGGTGTTGATGCCGAGCGCGCGACAGGCGACCTCGTCCTCGCGCAACGCCTCCCAGGCGCGGCCGATCGGCAGGCGGCGCAGCCGGATCGTCACCCAGTTGGTCAACAGCGCCAGCGCCAGGATCAGGTAGAACAGAAACACGATGCGGTGGGTCGTCGAGAATTCGATGCCGAGCCTAGCCGCAAGGCCGTCGTCGCCGGGCGTCAGCGGAATGCCGAACAAGGTCGGCCGGGGAATGCCGGTGACGCCGTTCGGGCCGCCGGTCAGGCTCTGCCAATTGATGATGACGAGACGGATGATCTCGCCAAAAGCCAGCGTAACGATGGCGAGATAGTCGCCGCGCAGCCGCAGCACCGGAAAACCGAGCATGACGCCCCAAAGTGCTGCGAGGATGCCGGCCAGCGGCAGGCAGACCCAGAACGACAGGCCGAAATTGGTTGCCAGCAGCGCGTAGGAATAGGCGCCGACGGCGTAGAAAGCCACGTAGCCGAGGTCGAGCAGCCCGGCGAGGCCGACCACCACGTTCAGCCCCCATCCCAGCATCACATAGGTCAGCACCAGAATGCCGAGATCGAGGATGTAGCGCTGATTGTAGAAGATCACCGGCACCAGAAACGTGAAGATCAGGAGCACCGGCGCGATTCCGCGCCGTGCGACCGCAAGCGTTTTTCGCACGGACGGCGGCACGATCCTGATCGTGCCGACCGGTCCCAACCATTGCCGCAGCAATTCGACGATGATGCTGCCCCCGAACACGGCGCCGACCATGGCTGCGAGATCGCCGAACCTCGTCCAGTAGATCAATTGCCCGGTGGGCCCCGCTTCGGTGCGGATACCGATCATCAGCGAAAACAGCACTAGCGCCACCAGCGCGCTGATCAGGGCTTTCTTGAAGATGAATGCGGCGCCGGGCGCGCGCGAAGCAAGCGTTGGTTCGGGCGCGGGTGCTGTCACGCCGCCGCCTGTCAAACTTTTTCAACTTCGGGCCGCCCCAACAGGCCGGTCGGAAGGAAGATCAGCACGATGATCAGGATCGAGAACGCCGCGACGTCCTTGTATTCGACCGAGAAATACGCCGACCACATCGTCTCGATCAGGCCGATCGCAAGCCCGCCCAGCATGGCGCCGGGCAGCGAACCGATGCCGCCGAGAACCGCCGCGGTAAAGGCCTTGATGCCGGCGACAAAGCCCATGAAGAAATCCACCAGGCCGTAATACAACAGGTACATCATGCCCGCGACCGCGGCGAGCGCGGCCCCGATGACGAAGGTCATGGAGATGGTGCGGTCGACATCGACGCCGAGCAGCGCTGCCATGGTCTGGTCCTGTTCGCAGGCGCGCATGTCGCGGCCGAGCCGGGTCCGCGCCACCAGCCAGGTGAAGATCGCCAGCAGCACGATGGTGGTGATGACGACGATGATCTGCACATTGGACAGCCGCACCACGAAACCGTCCCGATCGAACAAGCTGTAGCCGCCGGTGATGATCGGCGGTACCGGCTTGACCCGCGCTCCCTGCGCAATTTGCGAGTAATTCATCAGCACGAATGACATGCCGATCGCCGACAGCATCGGCGCAAGCCGGAACGAGTGCCGCAGCGGCCGGTAGGCGATGCGCTCCACCGTCCAGCCGTAGAGGGCGGTGATCGCCATCGATACCAGCAGCACGATCAGCAGGATCACGGGAACCACGGTGAGGCCGATCGAGACCAGGATCAGGAAAGAGATCAGCGCGATGAAGCCGCCGATCATGAAGATGTCGCCATGAGCAAAATTGATCATGCCGACGATGCCGTAGACCATGGTGTAGCCGATCGCGATCAGGCCATAGATCGAGCCGAGCACAATGCCGTTGATCAGTTGCTGGGCGAAATAGTCCATGCGCCGCCGCTGTTCGAGCATTTTCCGGCAAAGTGGAATCCGGTTTGCCGCAAGAAAATGCTTCACCTTCAAAGCCGCGGCGGTGGCCCCGGCAGCCGGAACGACGCGTCGTCTCATTTTCTAACAGTGGGAACCCGGTGCGGCAACAGCGCGAAGTGCGGCTTAAAGGGCTTGTACATAGGTAGTTTTTTTCGGTCCCACGGTTCCCTCCGCCACAGTCGCGCCAAGCCAGCGTCACGCAATGATCCCGGCGGAACCGAAGTTTCCCTGAAACCAACGCCGGGCTTTTCGGTTGTTTCCGGTTACGTTCAACCAGGGAGATCCCGATGTCCAACCAGAACCAGAATCCGGGCCAGCAGAATCAGAACCCGGGTCAGAAGCCCGGCCAGCAGCAGGGCGGCGGCCAGAAGCCCGGACAGCAACAGCAAGATCCGAACCGTCAGGGCCAGCAGGGCCAAAATCCCAATCAGCAGGGCAAGGGCGGTCGCTAGTTCGGACCGGATTAAGCGAGAGCAGGAGGGTCCCGCCGAAAGGCGGGACTTTTCTTTTGCGGGTCGTGATGTCCGACACATCCTTCATAAGTCGTGTCGGCGATCGCCGGACGACGCGTGAAAGACGTGATTGCGGCAATTGACCGGAGGTAGCCGCGTCCGCGATCCCCGCCATTAAGGTAAACAAAAGGTTTAAATTGCCCCTCGCAGTTTAAGCGGGTTACCTCGCCGTTCAGCCGCCGCTCCGGTTCGGAGCCTGCGGACAAGCGGGAAGCGACATGTCTACAAACTGGCGGATCAGTTCGTTCAATGGCGCGCTGCTGGCGGCCTATTTTATTCCGACCTGGACCATTGTCGCCTTCAAGATCATGATTTCGCCGATCCAGGGCCTCTATGAACGGCCGAATATATCCGTCGCGCTGTTCATCAGCGATCATCTGCAATTGGCGGCGGTGACGACCGTCCGCTTCGCGTGGCTGCTGGCCTTGGGCAAGCTCACCGTCGCCGCATTTTTCGCGGTCTTTCTGGTTTTCATCACCCGCGCCTCGATCCGCAAAAGCGGCGGCTGCGACGAAGCGCTGGCCATTGCCCTTGCCATCGGCAGCGTGATCAGTTTTGCCAGCATGGTAATGGCATCGCAGGTCGGCGAGAGCGCCGCACTTCGGCTGCATGCGACAGAACTATTGCTGCTGCTCGGCACCGCAATCGTGTTGCTGGTCGAACGTCCCGTTTCGCCGCAGCTCGATCGCAGCGTGGCCGCAGATGATCTATCCCTTCAGCAGCCCCAACTCGCTGAGCACCGCTGACGCTTCCTTGACGGCGTGATTGGCGGCGGGCACGCCGCAATAGATCGCCTGCTGCAGGACGATCTCCTTGATGTCATCGGGCGTGAAGCCGCCTTCGGTCAGCGCCGCGCGCACATGCAGACGAAATTCGTCCCATTGGCACAGTGCCACCAGGCTTCCGATCACCAGGATGCGGCGGGTACGTTCGTCGAAATGCGGCCGGGTCCAGATATCGGCCCAGGCATGCCGCGTGATCAGGTCGATGAAGTCGGCATTGAAGGAATTCAGGTTGGCGGCCGATTTATCGACCCAAGCATCGCCAAGCACCTTGCGGCGCTGCGCCATGCCGGCATCGCGGCGTTGTTGATCGTCCATGGTTTCTCCTTGTCATTGCGTGGAGCGAAGCGACCAAGCAACCCTCGCAACGACGTTTGGGTCAGGGCTGCGTCAGGAAGCCGATCACTGCGTCGGTGAAGGCGTGGGGCTGTTCGACGTTGGAAATATGCGCGGCGTCGAGAATAGTCAGGCTGGCGCCAGGAATCTGGCTGCGGATGAATTCGCCGGCCGCAACCGGCGTCGACATGTCGTGGCGCCCGGCGATCACCAGCGTCGGGCTTCTGATCTTCGGCAACAGCACGCGCTGATCGAGCGTGCTCAGGGCTTCGCAGCAGGCGAGATAGCCCTGCACCGGCGAAGCGATCAGCATCGCCTTCATATTCGCCGTGATCTGCGGCTCGCGCTCGCGGAAGTCCGCGGTCAGCCAGCCGGCGATGATGGTATCGGCCACCGCTGCGATGCCGCCTTCCTTCACCGCCTTGATGCGGCTGAGCCAATTGGTCGGATCGGGATAGTAGCAACTGGTGTTGGAGAGGATGATCTTGCCGAATCGCTGCGGTGCGTTGGCGCCCAGCCACTGTCCGACCATGCCTCCCATCGACAGCCCGCACCAGTGCACCTTCTCGATGTTGAGGTCATCGAGGATCGCCAGCACGTCGCGGCCGAAGCGCTCCATGGAATAGGGTCCGGGCGGCACGCCGGACTTGCCGTGGCCGCGCCGGTCGTAGCGGATCACGCGAAAAAGCTGCGTCAGCGCCTTCATTTGTGGCTCCCACATCTGCAGGGTGCTGCCTAGCGAATTCGACAGCATCAGGGTCGGCCCGCCGTCGCGGCCTTCGACGGATACGTTGAGCGGGCAACCGTCGGCATCAATCATCGGCATCGGGACTTTTCTCCGGGTGTCTTATTTGTCGAGCGAGGCGAGCAGCCGGTCGATCAGGGCTTGTGAAATGCCTTGATAGGCCATCGGCTCGAACAGTTTTGTCAGTTTGTCTGCACTCAAATGCGTGACGACATCAGGATATTTTGTCAGCACGTCGCGTAGGCCTTTTTTCTCGGCAACGGCTTTTTTGCTTGCGGCCTCCACCAGATGATGGGCCGCGCTCTTGCCGATCTTTTCCGCCAGCGCCATCGTCACCGCCTCGGCCATGATCAGCCCGCCTGTCGCATCGAGATTGACGCGCATGCGCGCCGCATCGACTTCCAGCCCCTCGGCAATGTCGACAATCGCGGCAAGGGCGCCCGACGTGACGAGCAGCAAGCTCGGCAGGGTCGGCCATTCCGCGTGCCACGGCCCGGCGCTGCGCTCGTGATCCTGCACCTGGGCTGCAAAAATCGTCGCCGCGAGATTGGGCGCCATGGTGGCCGCGGCGAGCGCAGTCGCGGCAGCTACAGGATTGCGCTTGTGCGGCATGGTCGAGGAGCCGCCGCGGCCCTCACCCGACGGCTCGAACGCCTCGGCGACATCGGTCTGCATCATCAGCTGGATGTCGCGGGCGATCTTGCCGCATGTTCCCGCAACAATCGCGAGCACCGAAGCCGCCTCCGCAATGCGGTCGCGATGGGTGTGCCATGGCGCATCCGGCAGCGGCAGTTCTAGTTCTCGCGCAAGCCGCTCCGCGACCACCCATCCCTTGTCGCCGAGCGCCGCCAGCGTCCCCGCGGCGCCGCCGAATTGCAGCGCCAGTGCTTCGCTGCGCAGCCGGTTCAATCGCGTGCGCGAGCGGTGCAATGCCGCGGCATATTCCGCGAGTTTAAGGCCGAACGGCATCGGCAACGCGTGCTGCAACCAGGTTCGTGCGACGACTGCGGTGTCGCGATGGCGCTGCGCGAGTTTGGCAAAGCCTGCAATGGCGCGGTCGATATCCGGCAGCAGCGCATCGATGGCGGCGCGCAAGGTCAGCATGCCAGCGGTATCGATCACGTCCTGGCTGGTGGCGCCCCAGTGCACATAGCGCGCCGCATCGGCGTCGGCCTTGGCGACGTCAGCGGTGAGCGCCTTGACCAGGGGGATCGCGAGATTGCCGGAGCGTGTCGCCGCCTCGGCGAGGGCGCCGAGATCGAATGCCCCAGCCTTGCAGGCATTGGCAATCGGGGTTGCCGCGCGTGCCGGAATGACGCCGGCCGCGGCTTCCGCGCGCGCGAGCGCTGCTTCAAAATCGAGCATGTGCTGGAGATAGGCCGCATCGTCGCAGACGGCGCGCATGGCGGCGCTCGACAGCATGGGTGCGAGCAAAGGCGAAAGGGAAGTGCTCATGATGCGCGCGACCTAACCATCCCCGTTCGCTCCTGCCAATCCCCAAGCATCGGCGCAAGCCTGTTGCGCTGCGAATATGCATCGCCCGGCCCGTCGTGGCCCCTTCCTTTTAGGCCGGGCGTGCCTTACTTGGGGGGCACGAGACGCGCGGATCCCCGGAGACAGCCATGGCTATGACGATGAACGGCGAAGTCCAGCTTGCGGCGCCGCGTGAGGCCGTGTGGAGCAAATTGAACGATCCGGCCGTGCTCAAGGCATGCATCCCCGGATGCGAGGAGCTGGAAAAAACCGAGGACAATGGTTTCCGCGCGGTCGCCAAAATGAAGGTCGGGCCGGTGTCGGCCCGCTTCAAGGGCCGGGTGACCTTGAGCGATCTCGACCCGCCGAACGGCTACAAGATTTCAGGCGAAGGCGAGGGCGGCGTCGCAGGGTTTGCCAAGGGTGGCGCGACGGTGGCACTGGCCGAAAAGGATGGCGGCACTTTGCTGAGCTACGACGTCGAGGCACAGATCGGCGGCAAGCTCGCCCAACTCGGTCAGCGGTTGATCAACGGCTCGGCCAAGAAATTGGCCGATGAATTTTTCGCGAATTTCGCCAAGGCGGTGCAGGGCTAGTCCTGACCGAAGTGCTGGTACGTGATATCGGGCTATACCCCAGGTGAGGTTGCTCATTGCCGGGATGGCCCATATTATGACTTTCGAATGATTTTAATGACTGTGCTGCCGTGCAATGCAGCAGCGCAGAAGAAGAGAGTGCTGAATGGCCAAGATTTCCCTGATCGTGAACGGTAACCCCGTAAATGCCAATGTCGACCCCCGCACATTACTTGTGCAGTTTCTGCGCGAGAATTTGCGGCTGACCGGCACCCATGTCGGTTGCGACACCTCGCAATGCGGCGCCTGCGTCGTGCACCTCGACGGCAAGGCGGTCAAATCCTGTACCACGCTCGCGGTGATGGCCGACGGGCATGAGGTCAAGACCATCGAGGGCCTTGCTCCCGATGGCGCGCCGCTGCATCCGATGCAAGAGGCGTTCCGCGAACACCACGGCCTGCAATGCGGTTTCTGCACCCCCGGCATGATCATGACCGCGGTCGATATCGTCCACCGCAAGGGCCATGATCTCTCTGACCACACCATCCGCGAAGAACTCGAAGGCAATCTCTGCCGCTGCACCGGCTACCAGAACATCGTTCAATCGATCGCGGCGGGCGCCAAGGCGATGGCGAACTCCGATCTCGCGTAACTGATGTCACCGCGACAGGCGATTAGGAATACCTCATGTACGAATTCAAATATCATCGTCCGGCGACCGTGCGGCAGGCCGCCAATCTCCTGATCAAGAATGAAGACGCCAAGGTGATCGCCGGCGGCCATACCTTGTTGCCGGTCATGAAGCAGCGGCTTGCCAGTCCGCCGCACCTCGTCGACCTCTCTCATATCGAGGGGCTCGACGGCATCGAGATGAAGGGCCGTTCGCTGGTGATAGGCGCCACCGCCAAACACGCCGACGTCGCGGCTTCTGCAGTCGTCGGCGAGGCGATCCCGGCGCTGGCCGAACTCGCAGGCCTGATCGGCGATCCCGCGGTGCGCCACAGGGGCACCATCGGCGGCTCGCTCGCCAACAACGATCCCACCGCCGATTATCCCGCGGCCTGCCTTGCGCTCGGCGCCACCATCGTCACCAACAAGCGCCGGCTGAAGCCCGAGGAGTTTTTCCAGGGGCTGTTCACGACCGCGCTCGAGAGCGACGAGATCATCACCAGGGTGATGTTCCCGGTGCCGAAGAAGGCCGCCTATGTCAAATTCCGCAACCAGGCCTCGCGCTACGCGCTGGTCGGGGTGTTCGTGGCCAAGCGTCCGTCGGATGTGCGCGTCGCCGTCACCGGCGCCGGCTCTGATGGTGTGTTCCGCGTAACCGCGTTCGAAGAAGCCTTGAAGAAGCGCTTCTCGCCCAAGGTGCTCGATGGTTTGACCGTGCCAGCGGAGGGATTGAACAGCGACCTGCACGGCAGTGCCGAATATCGGGCGCATCTGATCGCGGTGATCGCGCGGCGCGCCGTCGAAGCCGCGACTGGCAAAGCGTGACATTGCCAATTACTGCTGTATCAAGGCTGGCTCTCCCATGAGTGCATCGGCGCTACCTGCCTCGGTCGATGCGATGCTCGATCTCCTGACTTCGCGTGGCTATCTTGCCGAGCGCTCGCTGGCAACGGTGACGTATCTGTCGCTGCGCATGGGCCGGCCGCTGTTTCTGGAAGGCGAGGCCGGCGTCGGCAAGACCGAAATCGCCAAGGTGCTGTCGGCGGGGCTGGGGCGAAAGCTGATCCGGCTGCAGTGCTACGAGGGTCTGGACGTCGCCTCCGCGGTCTATGAGTGGAACAGTGCCGCGCAAATGATCGCGATCCGGCTTGCGGAAGCGGTCGGTGATACCGATCGCGAGCAGTTATCCTCCGACATTTTCGCCGAACGCTATCTGATCAAACGGCCGCTGCTGCAGGCGCTGGAGCCGGACGTGGCCGGCGCACCGGTGCTGCTGATCGACGAGCTCGACCGCGCCGACGAGGCGTTCGAGGCTTATCTCCTGGAAATTCTTAGCGACTTCCAGGTAACGATACCCGAACTTGGCACCGTGAAGGCGCCGCAGCCGCCGATCGTCATCGTTACCTCGAACCGCACCCGCGAAATTCACGATGCGCTGAAGCGCCGCTGTCTCTATCACTGGGTGGATTATCCCAGTGCCGAGCGCGAACTCGCGATCGTCAAATCGCGCGTGCCCGGCATTTCCGCAAAATTGTCGCAGCAGGTGGTCGGGTTCGTGCAGGCGCTGCGCGAGCAGGATTTCTATAAGTCGCCGGGAGTCGCCGAGACCATCGACTGGGCCACCGCGCTGACCGAACTCGACGCCCGCTCGCTGACGCCGCAGGTGGTGGGCGACACGCTCGGCGCGCTCCTGAAATACCAGGACGATATCGCGCGGATGCAGGGCGACACGCTGCAGAAGGTTTTGAAAGAGGCGACGAGCGAAAGTTAGTCGTCGATTTGTTCAAGCACGGGGTCGCGACAACGGCAGTAGGCTCCCTCGCCCCGCTCTTGCAGGGAGAGGGGCACTTTGCCGCTTTGCGCCAGCGCAAGTGGATTTAACGCTGTGCTCGGCCACTCACCCGAAATTCTCGCGTCGCGAGAATTTCGACCTCTCCCCGTAAAGAGCGGGGAGAGGTGACATGAGCCGCTACGTCATGACTGAACTCGAACGGATTCACCTTCGATGACCACGCCGACCACCACGCCCCCCACCGGCCTGATCGCCGACAACGTCATCGGCTTTGCCCGCGCGCTGCGCGCCGCAGGGATTCCGGTCGGTCCCGGCGCTGTCATCGATGCGCTGAAGGCGCTGCGGGTGATCGATATCGGTAACCGCGCCGACGTCTACACGACGCTGGAGTCGATCTTCGTCAAGCGCCACGAGCATGCGCTGATATTCGCGCAGGCGTTCGATCTGTTCTTCCGCGCCGCCGAAGACTGGAAGCACATGCTGGATTCGGTGCCGCTGCCGGACCACGCCCGGAAAAAGCCGCCGGCGGCCTCGCGCCGCGTGCAGGAGGCGTTGTCGCACGCTCAAATGAGCGAAACGCCACAGGCCCAGGAACGGGAGCTCAGGCTCTCGGTGTCCGACAAGGAAGTGCTGCAGAAGAAGGATTTCGCGCAGATGAGCGCGGCGGAAATCGCCCAGGTGACCCGCGCGGTGGCGCAGATGAAGTTGCCGCAGGCCGAACTGCGCACCCGCCGCTATCAGCCTGACGCCCGGGGCTTGCGGCTCGACATGCGCCGCACCCTGCGCGGGTCGTTGCGCACCGGCGGCGACATCATCGATATCCATCGCCTCGGGCGGATCGACAAGCCGGCGCCGATCGTGGCGCTGCTCGACATATCCGGCTCGATGAGCGAATACACCCGTCTGTTCCTGCATTTCCTCCACGCCATCACCGATGCGCGCAAGCGCGTTTCGGTGTTTCTGTTCGGCACAAGGCTGACCAATGTGACGCGCAGCCTGCGGGCGCGCGATCCCGACGAGGCCTTGGCGAGCTGTTCGTCGACCGTGGAGGACTGGGCCGGCGGCACCCGCATTGCCAATTCACTGCACACCTTCAACAAATTGTGGGGCCGGCGCGTGCTCGGGCAGGGCGCGATCGTGCTGCTCATCTCCGACGGGCTGGAGCGCGAGGCCGACGCCCGGCTGGCGTTCGAGATGGACCGGCTGCACCGGTCTTGCCGCCGCCTGATCTGGCTCAATCCGCTGTTGCGCTATGGCGGCTTCGAGGCCAAGGCGCAGGGCATCAAAATGATGCTGCCGCACGTTGACGAATTCCGCCCGGTACATAATTTGAGTTCGATCGAGGGGCTGATATCGGCGCTTTCGTCGGGCTCGCCGCCGCATCACCGCAGTCTGATCCGATCAGTAGCTTGAAAGAGGCTCCCATGCTCAATCGCGACGAAGACATTCTCAAAGCGGCTGAGGACTGGCAGAAGGCCGGCCACGGCGTCGCACTCGCCACCGTGGTCGAGACCTGGGGCTCGGCGCCCCGGCCTGCAGGCTCGAGTCTGGTGATCAACGATGACGGCACGTTCCTGGGCTCGGTGTCCGGCGGCTGCGTCGAGGGGGCTGTGGTCACCGAGGCGCTTGACGTGATCGCCAGCGGCCAGCCGAAGATGCTGGAATTCGGCGTCGCCGATGAGACCGCGTGGAATGTCGGCCTGTCCTGCGGCGGCACCATCCGGGTGTTCGTCGAGAAAGTCGGCCAATCGTGAAGCTTGAGACGCTTACGGAAGTCAATGCCGAACGCGCCGCGCGGCGGCCGGTGATTGTCGTCACCGATACCGCCAATGGCGAGCAGCGTTTGGTGAAAGCGAAGGATATCGCCGCGGACCCGCTCCGCGCCGATCTCGTCAAACAGTTGCGCATGGGCAAGAGCGGCATGATCGAGGCCGGCGGCAAGAAGCTGTTTCTCAACGTCTATGCGCCGACCGCCAAACTCGTCATCGTCGGCGCGGTCCATATCAGCCAGGCCCTGGCGCCGCTGGCGCGCGCGCTGGATTATGACGTGACGGTGGTGGATCCGCGCACCGCATTTGCTAGCCCGGAGCGGTTTCCGGATGTGCCGCTGGTTGCGGAATGGCCCGACGTGGCGCTGCCGCCGCTCAATGTCGATCACTACACCGCCTTCGTGGCGCTGACGCACGATCCCAAAATCGACGATCCGGCGCTGCTGCATGCGTTCCAGCGCGACTGCTTCTATATCGGCGCGCTCGGCTCGCGAAAGACCCACGCCAAGCGCGGCGAACGCCTGAAGGCGCAGGGCGCAAAGGATAGCGACATCGCCCGCATTCACGCCCCGATCGGGCTGCCGATCGGCGCAGTCTCGCCGTCCGAGATCGCGGTCGCGATCATGGCCGAGATCACCGCGCAGCTGCGGTTACCGAAAGAAGCCGCGGCATGAAATTCGGTCCGGCCAGCCCGATGGAGGCGATCGGCGGCGTCACCGTCCACACCCTGCGCCAGGGTTCGCTGGTGCTGAAGAAAGGCACCACCATCGGTTCCGCCGAGGTCGAGGCGCTGACCCGCGCCGGTGTCAAGGAAATCGTCGTGGTGCGGCTCGAACACGGCGACGTCTCCGAGGACGTCGCGGCGGCCAGCATCGCCCAGGCCGTCGCCGGCGACGGCATCCATGTCGAGCGCGCATTCACCGGTCGCGCCAATCTGTTCGCGGCGAAAGCGGGCGTGCTGGTGGTCGACCGCGCCAAGGTCGACCAAATCAATGGCGTCGACGAAGCCATCACCTTTGCGACCCTTGCCGCCTACAAGCCGGTGGTCGAAGGCGAGATGGTCGCAACCGTCAAGCTCATTCCGTTCGGGGTGCAGGCGAAGCTGCGCGACGCGGCGGTGGCCGCGGCGGCCGGCGGCGCGTTGCGGATCGCGCCCTACGTGATCAAGCGCGTCGGCATCGTCTCGACCTTGCTGCCGGGGCTGGCGCCGAAGGTGGTGGAGAAGACCTTGCGGGTCACGGCAGAGCGGCTGGCTCCCGCGGGTGCAGCTGTTATCGCCGAGCGCCGCGTGCCGCATGATGAGCCGGCGCTGGCGGCGGCGATCCAGGAATTGCTCGGGCTCGGCGCGGAGCTGGTGATCGTGTTCGGGGCGTCTGCGATCGCCGACCGGCGCGACGTGATTCCGGCCGCGATCGCAGGCATCGGCGGCGCCATCGAGCATTTCGGCATGCCGGTCGATCCCGGCAATCTGCTGCTGATCGGCAATGCCGGCGGCGTGCCGGTATTGGGCGCGCCGGGCTGCGCGCGCTCGCCGGTAGAGAACGGGTTTGATTGGGTGCTGATGCGCCTGTTGGCGGGCCTGAAAGTCACGCGCGCCGAACTGACCGGCATGGGGGTCGGCGGGCTGTTGATGGAGATCGTGACGCGACCGCAGCCGCGCGAAAATCTCGGCACCGATGGCAACCGCAACGTCGCCGCGATCATTCTCGCAGCCGGGCGCTCGACCCGGATGGGCGGGCCCAACAAGCTGCTGGCCGAACTCGGCGGCAAGCCGCTGGTGCGGATCGTGACCGAGCAGGCGCTGGCCTCGAAAGCGAAAGGCGTGATCGTCGTCACCGGTCACCAGGCCGAGCAGGTCGAGAAAGCCTTGCAAGGCCTCAACGTGAAATTCGTGCGCAATCCGGATTTCGCCGAAGGACTGGCCACCTCGGTGAAGGCCGGCGTCGCGGCGGTGGCTGATAGTGCCGACGGCGCGGTGATCTGTCTTGGCGACATGCCGCTGATCGATGCGCATCTGATCGACCGTCTGATCGAAGCCTTTGCACCTGATCGCGGCAATCTGATCGCGGTGCCCGTCAGCGACAACAGGCGCGGCAATCCGGTGTTGTGGTCGCGCCGCTTCTTCCATGAGTTGATGACGCTCGACGGCGATATCGGCGCCCGTCACCTGATCGCCAGACATAGCGAAGCGGTGGCGGAAGTGCCGGTCGAAGGCCACGGCGCGTTTCTCGATATCGACACCCCGCAGGCGCTCGAGGCCGCGCAGCGCGGATGAGCGCAGATCGTGGGGCGGGCAAACAACGCACTTCGCGCCGTGCCCACCATTATTGAATTTGAAAAGATCATAGGTTCTCACCGGAGCCATCATGCAATTCGATACCAAGATCGCGGTCGTCATCCGAACCGACCTCGAAGCGTGGCAGAAGCTGAACGTCGCGGCGTTTCTGACCAGCGGCATCGCGGCGGCGTTTCCGGAATGCATCGGTGACGCTTACCAAGACGGTTCGGGCACCCAATATTGGTCGCTGATCGGTCAGCCGATCCTGATCTTTGGAGCCGACCGGCCGGCGTTGACGCGTGCGCTGGAGCGCGCGCTGGCGCGAAACGTCAAGCCCGCGGTTTATACCGAGGATATGTTCAAGACCACGCACGACGCTGCTAACCGCGAAGTGGTGAGGGCGGTGATCCGCGCCGATCTCAACCTTGTCGGCCTCGCCATGCGCGCCGAGCGCAAGGTGATCGACAAGATCGTCGACGGGTTGAAGTTTCACAGCTAGCTAGCGGGCCTCCTCGCCATTGCGCCCGTTGGGTCGCTGTGACGACGGCAAGCGTCCCCTATGGTTCCCGGTAACAACGACGTGACAATCCAACCCGCCGCGTGACAATGACTGACCGGTCAGTCATATTTAGCCCATGTCAAATCAGCGAACAGGACTCTCACGGGCCGCCACAGCGAAGCCGGACAAACGCCGGCGGGTGGAGAAGGCTGCCTCGGGCAGGACGTCAAAGCCGGCCTTGCCCAAGACATCATCGCTGCCGCCCTCCAGCCGTGCCGCCCGCGCGGCGGTGCGGCGCCAGGCCATCCTCGAGGCGGCGCTTGATGAATTCGTCGCGCGCGGCTTTGCCGCCACGCGGCTCGATGATGTCGCCAAACGCGCCGGCGTCGCCAAAGGCACGATCTATTTGCATTTCAAGGACAAGGAGGCGCTGTTTCAGGAACTGATACGGGCGGCGCTGGTGCCGCTGATCGGCCGCCTTGCCGCGCCGCCGCCCGCCGGCGGATCGGTTCGCGCCGCGCTCGAGGGTTTTGCCAGGACCTTCGCGCAGGAGGTGGTGACGACGCGGCGCGGCGATATCGTCCGCCTGATCGTCGCCGAGGGCGCAAGATTTCCTGCTATCGCCGACTTCTACTACCGCGAGGTGGTTTCGCGCGGCCTGGCCGGAATGCGCGCGCTGATCGAACTCGGCATTGCCAGCGGCGAAATCCGGCAGCAGGGCCTGACGCGCTTTCCGCAGATCGTGGTGGCGCCCGCGATTGTCGCCGTGATCTGGCAGGGCTTGTTTGGCCGGCATTCGCCGCTCGACGCCACCGAGATGCTTCGCGTCCATCTCGATCTGATTTTTGGCGAACGGAGGGTGACATGACTTCGTCGCGAATGGCGTTGCGAATTCTGGTGGCGCTTGCGCTGGCGACTTTGCTCGCCGGCTGCGACGAGCGCAGAGATCCCGGCTATCAGGGCTGGGTCGAAGCCGACATGATCTTCGTCAGCCCCGACGAATCCGGACGCGTGACCAAGCTCAATGTCCGCGAGGGCGATGAGGTCAAGGCCGGCGTGCCGCTGTATTCGGTGGACGATGATCTGCAGCGGGCCGACCTCAACCAGAACAACGCCACGCTCGCCAACGCGCAGCAGACCTATGACCGCGCAGCCTCCTTGAGCAAGACCGGCTCCGGCACGCAGGCCAATCTCGACTCCGCCGTCTCGGCGCTGCGCGTGGCCGAAGCCCGCGTCAACACCTCGCAAACGAGACTGGCGCGGCGGACCGGCTTTGCGCCGGTCAGTGGGATCGTGCAGCAGATCTATTTCCGCGAGGGCGAGATGGTGCCGGCGCAGCGGCCGGTGCTGTCGATCATGCCGCCCGGCAACATGAAGCTGCGGTTTTACGTGCCGGAGCCGGATCTGCCCAAGCTTGCGATCGGCGACCAGGTGCGCGTCGCCTGCGACAATTGCGCCGCCGATCTCACCGCGAAAATCTATTTCATCGCGACGTCGGCCGAGTACACCCCGCCGGTGATCTACAGCCTCGATGAACGCAACAAGCTGGTGTACCTGATCCAGGCGCGGCCCTCTCGCCCCGATGCCTTGCGCGTAGGCCAGCCGATCAGCGTGTTTCCAAACGCCAAGACGCCGGTGGCGGACAAGCGATGACGGCGGCGCCGGCTTCCACATCCGACATCGCGATCGACGTCCGCGGCTTGTCGAAGTCGTTCGGCGGCCGCGAGGTGGTGCATGAGCTGTCGATGCAGGTAAAGCGCGGCACCATCTACGGCTTCCTCGGCCCCAACGGGTCAGGCAAGACCACCACGATCCGCATGCTCTGCGGCTTGCTGACGCCCGACAGCGGCGAGGGGAGGTGTCTGGGCTACGACATCCGCCGCGACGCCGACAAGATCAAGCGCCGGGTTGGCTACATGACGCAGCGTTTTTCCCTTTATCAGGATCTGTCGGTGCGCGAGAATCTGGAATTCGTCGCACGGCTGTATGGCGTACGCGATGCGCGAGGAACCGCGCGCGAGATGATCCAGCGGCTCGGGCTGACCGGGCGCGAAGAGCAACTTGCCGGCGAACTCTCCGGTGGCTGGAAGCAGCGCCTTGCGCTTGGCGCCTGCACCTTGCCCAATCCGCAATTGCTGCTGCTGGACGAGCCGACCGCCGGCGTCGATCCCAAGGCGCGGCGCGATTTCTGGAACGAGATCCATGCGCTGGCGGCGGAAGGACTGACGGTGCTGGTCTCCACCCATTACATGGACGAGGCCGAGCGCTGCCACGAGATCGCCTATATCGCCTATGGACATCTGCTGGCGCACGGCACCGTCGACGACGTGATCGCGAAATCGGCGCTGATGACCTACACGGTGACCGGCGATGACCTCAACGCGCTCACCGCGGAGCTCACCGGCAAGCCCGGCATCGACATGGTGGCGCCGTTCGGTACCAGCCTGCATGTGTCCGGCCGCGACAAGGCCGCGCTCGAGGCTACCATCGCGCCCTATCGCGACCGTTCCGGATCGCATTGGCAGCACAGCGAGCCATCGCTGGAGGATGTGTTCATCGAACTTATGACCCGCTCCAGGGACAATTTCCAATGAGCGCACTCAACGCACCCGATCATAGCCGCGACACCAGCGAGCCGCCGTTCGGCTTCTGGTGGCGCAGCTATGCCATGGTGGTCAAGGAATTCATCCAGCTCAAGCGCGACCGCGTCTCGTTCGCGATGATCGTGCTGATCCCGGTGATGCAGCTGCTGCTGTTCGGCTACGCCATCAACACCACGCCGCGCAACCTGCCGACCGCGGTGTTGTTGCAGGAGGACAGCGACCTCGCGCGCTCGATCCTGAAAGCATTGGAAAACACCGCCTATTTCCGCTTCACCCGGGAAGTGCACGATGTCGCGGAGTTCGACAACCTGCTGCTGTCGGGCAAGGTGCTGTTCGGCGTGGAAATTCCGCGTGGCTTCGAGCGCGCGGTGCGGCGCGGCGATCATCCGGCGCTGCTGGTTGCAGCAGATGCGACCGATCCGGTGGCGGCAGGCTCCGCGCTGTCGGCGCTCGGCATGGTTATGCAGACCGCGCTGGCGCACGATCTGTTCACCGGCGATCCGCCGTCGCTGCCGTTCGAGATCCGCGCCCATGCCCGCTACAACCCGGCGGCGTCGTCGCGGCTCAATATCGTGCCCGGCCTGGTCGGCACCATCCTGACCATGACCATGCTGATCTTCACCGCACTGTCGGTGACACGCGAGATCGAGCGCGGCACTATGGAAAACCTGCTGTCGATGCCGATCAAGCCGGTCGAGGTGATGTTCGGCAAGATCCTGCCTTATGTGCTGGTCGGTTTCATCCAGGCGACGCTGATCGTCAGCATTGGCGTCCTGCTGTTTGGGGTTCCCGTGCGCGGCAGCCTGATCATGCTGGCGCTGCTCTCAACGCTGTTTATCACCACCAATCTTTCGATCGGCTACACCTTTTCGACCATCGTGCAGAACCAGCTGCAGGCGATGCAGCTCTCGATGATGTTCTTTCTGCCGAGCATCCTGTTGTCCGGGTTCATGTTTCCGTTCGCGGGCATGCCGGTGTGGGCGCAATATATCGGCGAAGGCCTGCCGCTGACGCATTATGTGCGGATCGTCCGCGCCATCATGCTGAAGGGCGCGACGCTGCAAAATCTGCAATACGATACGATGGCGCTATTTGCATTGATGCTGCTGGCGATGACGATCGCGGTGACACGCTTCCGCCGCACGCTCGATTGAGGCAGGATAGGACGTTTTCGCGCGGAAACCTGCTCCGGAAGCCATCCCGTGTGGATACCGGTTCGTGTCA